>ERZ772766.1826-NODE-1826-length-11101-cov-8.924860_pt1 | contig 11101 bp, 12 predicted proteins | sample MGYA00511379_ERZ772766 | MGnify/ENA primary metagenome ERZ772766 (study PRJEB29015, sample SAMEA2737895) | human oral metagenome | biome: human oral; feature: human-associated habitat; material: dental | place: China | collected 2116 ...
CCTTTCGCAAATATTTTACCAGATTTTTCGTTAACTGCTGTTTTAGAAGGAAATTATTTCCCAACTTTTTACTCTTCTACGTCTTCTTCGTACTTATCAACGTACGGCAGCAGTATTTCATCCTCCTCTTCCACCGCTTCTTCCCCATCTTCTCCGACGAGTGGACCCAAAACCTGCAAACGTTGTTCCGCTTCATTCATCTGTTGTTGGCACTCACGAAGCAGGATGACGCCCCTCTCATAAGTATTCAACAATGCTTCAAATCCCAACCCGCCTGTTTCCAGTTGGTCGGTAATCTCTTCAATCGCTGCCAGACGTTCTTCATAAGTCATGTTCGTTCATCCCAAAGCTGCAAAAAGCTGTGATAACGCGCCGCATGAATATTGCCACTCTCCAATGCAGCGAGCACGGCACAATCGGGCGCGGTGCGGTGATTGCAATCGGCGAAGCGGCAACGAGCGACAAGCCAGGCAATATCGGGGAAACCGCGCAGAATGGCCTCATGATCAAGATGATGGAGACCCAACCCGCGCACGCCCGGCGTATCGATCAGCGCACTCTTCTCATCGAGTGGATAGCGGCGCAGATTGGTCGTCGTATGCCGCCCATGCCCGGTTGCATCCGAAATCGCCCGCACCCACACATCCACATCCGGCTTAAGCGCGCGAATCAGGCTGGACTTTCCCACCCCCGACTGCCCGCACAACATGGTCTGCCGCCCTCGCAGCCACTGCTGCAACTCCGGCGGCAAGCTGCCATCGGCCACACTCGCATAAAACACCGGCACAGCCAAATCAACATAAGGGACTAGACGCTCTCTCAATGCGACCTGGCCCGCCTCTTCCAGCAAATCCAGCTTGTTCAGCAAAATGGCAGCGGTAATCCCTGCCTGCCGGGCGGCAATCAGATAACGGTCAACCAGGTTTTCCTGCCACGCCGGTTCAACCGCAATCACCACCAGCAACTGATCCAGATTCGCGGCAACTGCCTTGCATCCCCTGCCCTGCCATTTACAAAACACGTTACGGCGCGGCAGCACCGCTTCCACCACCGCCCGCCCACCGGCCCACTGCACCAGCACCTGATCATTGCATACCACATCACCGCTCTGCCGCCGCCAATCCGCTGCAAACAGCATCCCGTCGCGTTCCAGCACCAGGTGATAGCCGAGATGACAGACCACCGTGGCCACATTGCCCGCCTCCTGCGCCGCGAGCCTGTTCTCGCGTTGCGCGACAATGCGGCGTTGCTGCTGCTTACTGAGCCTGCTCACCGGCTTGCTCCTGCTCCTGCCGGAACACATCATCAAGCGCATCCTGCTCGCCCTTGCTGCGCAACTCGCCCGTCACCTGACCGAAGCGGTACTGTAACCACGCATCGCGCATCAGCGAATACTTATCGCTGCCCGCTTCATTCATCGTCTTTTCCAGCGGCAACAGCGCGGCACGAGACTGCACCACATTCACCCCGGTGAGCGACCAGAACACCTTGTCATCGCGCACATAACGCAGCGGTGCCGTGACCCGCAAATCGACCGCCCGCCCGACACCATCGCGCACCGTTGACGGCCCGAAGAACGGCAGCACCACAAACGGCCCCGACTTCACCCCATAATGCGCCAGCGTCTTGCCGAAATCCTCGCTGATCTTCGGATTCCCCATCGGCGTGGCGACATCAAACAGCCCGCCCAGGCCAAACACCGTGTTATCAATCACCCGCGCCAGAATCTGCAACGACTTGCGGAACTCCAACTGCAACACGCTATTCAAGAACGAGCCCATATCATCCAGATTGCCGAAAAAATTACTCACGCCGGACTTCACCGGCTGCGGCGTTACCACGTCATAACCCCTGGCAATCGGCTTCAACAAATACGTATCCAGCGTGTCATTAAACACAGACACCTTGCGGTTAAACGGTTCCCAGGGATCATACGAAAACCCCCGCTCATCAATCGCACTACTGCACGCTGCGAGCACAAACGACGCCGAAAGCACCACAGACCAACAAAAACGCATAAAAAACTCCCTCGTACAGCGGCCGGAAACTCCGTCGCCGTCGCCTTGCAAAACCGACAAAAAAATGCGAAAAAACAAGCCCGCATTCTAACAAAAAGGCTCCCATGCAACACCTCAGCACCCTGCTCGACTGGATCCGCTACGCCGCAAGCCGCCTCGCCTGTGCCGACATCGCCTACGGCCACGGCACCGACACCCCGCTTGACGAAGCCGCCGCCCTCGTCCTCGGCCTGCTCAATCTGCCCTACGATCTCAATCCCGCCTACTTCCCCGCCCGCCTCACCGCCGACGAAATTGCCGCCCTGCAAACAGCGCTTGATCGCCGCATCAACGACCGCATTCCCGTGCCCTACCTCACCCACCGCACCCTCTACGGCGGCTACGAATTCTATGTGGACGAACGCGTCCTCATCCCGCGCTCGCCCATCGCCGAGCTCATCGAACGCGGCCTCGGCCCGTGGTGGCAGGGCGACGCGCCGGAAACCATCCTCGACCTCTGCTGCGGCAGCGGCTGCATCGGTATCCTCGCGCAAATCCACCAGCCGCAGGCCGACGTCATCCTCGCCGACATTGATGCGGACGCCCTCGCCGTCGCGGCGAAAAACCTCGCCCGCTACCGCCTCGGCGACAGCATCCCGCTCCTGCAAGGCGACGGCCTTGCCGCGCTGGACGCCGCCATCGCCGAACTCTACGGCGTTGATGCCGCTGCCGCGCGCGCGCAAGGCGCGACCTATCGGGAAGCGACCGGCGGCATCGACTGGATCCTCTGCAACCCGCCCTACGTCGAAGAAAGCGAAATGGACGACATCGCCGCCGAATACCGGCACGAACCGCGCCATGCCCTCATCTCCGGCACCGACGGCCTCGACTTCACCCGCCGCCTGCTGCATGACGCGGGTGATTACCTGAGCGAACGCGGCCTGCTCGTGCTCGAAGTCGGCATGAGCGGGCAAAACCTTGAAGACGCCTACCCCGCTGCCGCCTTTGACTGGGCCGAACTCGCACACGGCGGCGCAGGCGTCTGCGTCATCAGCGCCGACGAACTCCTCGCCTGGCGGACGGCAGGCATCGTCTGATACTTGCCGCAGGGCGGGCTTCATCCCGGCCCTGCCCCCTTATCCTTTCCCGCGATGCGACTACCGCTGCGGCAGCACGAGGCTTACTGTTTTTGCGCGCCGAAGCTGCCGCTGACTTCCTGACGGCTGTCGTAGAAGATGCCGCCGACTTCCGCCGCTCCTTCGCCGTAGAAATGGCCTTTGCTGCGCACGATGCTGTCCGCTCCGGTGCTGAATGCGTTGCCGTCGATGTGGGCGTCAATGGTGACGGGGTCGAAGTGGATGGTTTCTGTTTGGTCGCGCGGTTGGCAGGGGCGGGTTGCGCCGCTGTAAGCGTCGGCGACTTGGCGCCCGATGGTGCGCGCCTCGCTTTCGATGCGGCCATGCAGGGTCTTGGCGGCAAAATCGGCGCTGAGTCGGGCGTGGCCGGTGGTCAGCCATTCGCCCCACCCCAGCACGGCTTCGCCTTTGTATTCGGCGCTGCCGCCGGTGGGCATGTTTTCGGTGAGACGCCTCTGGCTGAAGATGGTGATATGGCGCGAGGTACTGTTTCCTGCATTCACGAGGTAGCCGAAGTAGTTGTCGCGATTGTCAGTGCCACTCACGGCAAATTCGGCATAGCTGCGGTTTTGTAGAGGCGCACATCTTTCTGCCGGGTCGAGGGCTCGTTTTGCGCGATGTACTGTTCGCCCCGGTAGTCGAAGACGCCGGGGTAGGCGGCGTATTGTCCGGCGATAGTGCCGATTTGCGCGGCGTCGGTGCTTTGCGGGCGGTTGACGGCGGTTTGCAGGACGTTGCCCCGGTACACGCCTTGCGGCAGCGGGTTCTGCGCTGTGCCGCTCGCGCGCCAGATGCCGTCGTCGCGAACAGGCGGGACGGGCGGCGCAGGCGGTTGCGGCGCGGTGTCGTCTTTTTTCGCGCCGAAGCTGCCGCTGACTTCCTGACGGCTGTCGTAGAAGATGCCGCCCAGTTCGGCGGCGTTTGCGCCATAGAAATGGCCTTTGCTGCGTACAGGTTGCCGGTCGCCGCCGGTGAAGCCGTTGCCCTCGATGCGGGCGTCGATGTTCACGGTGGCGTAGCTGATGGTGTAGTCGCTGCTGCCGCTATGGCGGGTCGCGCCGCTGTGCGCGTCGATGCGGCGGCCGTTGGCGCGGAAGAAACCCGCCGTGGGGTTGCGGTCGTTGGTCTCCGCCTGATAGAGGCGCCGCCCGTAGCTGAACACGCCGGGCAAGCCGCGATAACGCCCTGCCACGGTGCTCATCTGGCTGTCGTCGCGGATGCGTGCTTGGCGGGTGTGGGTGGTGATGATGTCGTCCTGGTAGGCGGCATCGCGACGCAGCGGGTATTTGCCGTCCGCCTGCGGGGTAGAGATGGTCCAGATGCCGTCATCGGCGGTGGCGGCAGTGGTCATGGCGACGACAGCCGCCGCCAGCAGGAAATGCTTTATTTTTATTTGTATCTCAATATCTTATATAAAAGAAAGGCATCATTCTAAATAAACGGCAAGGTTCGCGCAATATGCCCTGCGGGCGTATTTCCCCGCGTTGTCATTGTCCGCGCGGGACGGGCGCCCCGGTTGCTATTTCGGCCTGTTTCGGGTGTAATCGCGAACTTGGCTTTAATTCTATAAATCACTACATGAGGGGAGAAAATAACCATGAGAGTCAGCATTATTGGTGCAACCGGCTACGTTGGCGCAGAATTACTGCGTATTCTTGCCGCGCATCCGCAGGCGGAAATTGTCCATATCACCTCGGAGAGCCATGCCGGCGAGTTCCCGGCGGTGGTATATCCGCATCTGCGCAGGCGCTGTCCGCTGGTGTTGGAGCCGATGGCCGCCGCTGCGGACATCGCCGCCGATTCGGAGGTGCTGTTTGTCGCCCTGCCGCACGGTCATGCAATGAAGCTGGGCAAGGCGGTGGCGCATCTGCCCGTGCGCATCATCGATCTGGGCGCCGATTACCGCTTCGACGATCCGGCGGTATATACGCAGTGGTACGGCCTGCCCCATGAACACGGCAATGCCGCGCGCGCCTATGGCCTTGCCGAATGGCAGCGGGAGGCCATCCGCAATGCGCGGATTATCGGCAATGCCGGTTGTTATCCCACCGCCGCCATTCTGGCGCTGGCACCGCTCGTGCAGGCGGGGCTGGTACAGACGGGCTCCATCATCATCGACGCCGCTTCGGGGGTATCAGGGGCGGGGCGGGCGGCCACGGCGGCCAATCATTTCCCCGAAATCTATGACAGCTTCAAGGCCTACGGCGTTGCCGGACACCGCCACACGCCGGAAATCGAGCAGGCGCTGACGGGGTTGTCCGGGGAAACGCAGGTGGTGTCGTTCACGCCGCATTTGCTGCCGATGGTGCGCGGCATCCTCGCCACCTGCTATGCCACACTGCGCCCGGGCGTGAGTGCGGATGCGGTGGATGCCGCTTTTACCGGGTGCTACGGTGCGGAACCGTTCATCCGCCTGCTCGGGCGCAACGGCTATCCGACGACAAAGGCGGTACGCGGCGCGAATTTCTGCGACATCGGCTGGCATCTCGATCCGCGCAGCGGCCGCGTCATCGTGCTGTCGGCCATCGACAATCTGGTCAAAGGCGCGGCGGGGCAGGCAGTGCAGAATTTCAATATCGCCTGCGGCTTCGCCGAAGACACCGGCCTCGGCCACATCCCGCTTTATCCCTGAACCAACCATAGAGAGGAACCCCATGTTTTCCAACGACCGGACACCAACCGACATTACTTTTCCCCGGGGCTTCCGCGCCGCCGGGGTCAGCGCCGGTATCAAGAAAAGCGGCAGGAAAGATGTCGCCCTGATTTATTCGGATTATCCGGCAGCAGCGGCCGCCGTGTTTACCCGTAACCTGATGGCCGCCGCACCGGTGCTGGTGGCTCGCGAGGCCGTGGCCGACGGGCGGGCACGCGCCATCATTGCCAATTCCGGCGTGGCCAATGCCTGCACCGGCGCCCGGGGGATTGAGGACGCCCGCGACATGGCGGCCCACACCGCCGGACGCCTCGGCTGCCGTGCCGACGAAGTGGTGGTGGCCTCCACCGGCGTCATCGGCAAACCGCTGCCCATGGACAAGTTGCGCCCGGGCATCGACGCGGCGGTGGCGACACTCTCCCCCGCTGACGGCGGCGCGGCGGCGGAAGCCATCATGACCACCGATACCTGCATGAAGACCGCGACGGCGGAAATCGAACTGGGCGGCAAAACAGTGCGCTTCGGCGTCATCGCCAAAGGCTCGGGCATGATTCAGCCCGACATGGCGACCATGCTCTGCTTCATCAGCACCGATGCGGCCATTGCCCCGGCGCTGTTGCAGGAAGCGCTGCGCGGGGTGACGGAAACCACCTTCAACATGATCGCCGTTGATGGTGACATGAGCACCAACGACATGGTGGTGGTGCTGGCCAACGGCGCGGCAGGCAACAGCGAAATCACCGACAGGGGCGACGATTACCGCCGCTTCCGCGCCACCCTGCACGACCTCTGTGCCGACATGGCGCAACGCATCGCCGCTGACGGCGAAGGCGCGACCAGATTCCTCACCATCCGTGTCGGCGGGGCGCGCGACTTTGCCGCCGCCAAGCAGGTGGCGATGAGTGTCGCCAAATCGCCGCTGGTGAAAACCGCCTTCTTCGGCGGGGATCCCAACTGGGGCCGCGTCGCCGCCGCCGTGGGTTATGCCGGTGTGCCGCTGGATCCGGCGCGGGTAAGCATCGCCTTCGGCGGCATCACCGTCTATCGCGACGGCATCGGCCCGGCATGCGACGAGGGCGCCCTGCGCCGCGTCATGCAGGAGCGGGAAATCACCCTGACCATCGATCTTGGCGACGGCGATGCCACGGCCACCGTGTGGAGCTGCGATTTCTCCTACGATTACATCAGAATCAACGGCGAATACCGCACCTGAGGAGGCCCCATGCAGACAGCACAAAACAAGGCGGGCATCCTCGCCGAAGCCCTGCCCTACATCCGCGCCTTCGCCGGCAAAACCGTCGTCGTCAAATACGGCGGCAACGCCATGACCGGCGACGACATCACCGGCAAAGTGATGGCCGACATCGCCCTGATGAAATATGTCGGCATCCGCCCCGTCATCGTCCACGGCGGCGGGCCGGACATCACCGCCTGGCTGGAACGGGTCGGCAAAAAAAGCGACTTCATCGGCGGCTTGCGCATCACCGACGCCGAAACCGCCGCCATCGCCGAAATGGTGCTGGTCGGCAAAATCAACTCCGCCATCGTTGATGGCCTGAACCGCCACGGCGTGCGCGCCGTCGGCCTTTCCGGCAAAGACGCCCACTTCATCCGCGCCCGGAAAAAAGCGGGCACCGTCCATGATGCCGACGGCGGCACCCGGAGCGTGGACATCGGCTACGTCGGCAGCGTGGCGCACATCGACACCGGCCTCATCGAAGACCTGCTGGCACGCGATTACGTGCCGGTGGTGGCGCCCATCGGCTGCGGCACGGCGGGCGAAACCTACAACATCAACGCCGACACCGTCGCCGCCGCGCTGGCCGGCGCATTGCGTGCCGAAAAACTGCTGCTGCTCACCAACGTCGCCGGCATCTACCGCGACATCAATGACCCCGCCGGCCCCGTCTCCACCCTGCGTGCCGACGAAGCGCGGGCGTGGATAGCCGACGGCACCATCGGCGGCGGCATGATCCCCAAAGTGGAAGCCTGCCTGAGCGCACTCACCGGCGGTGCGCACAAGGCGCACATCATCGACGGCCGCCTCGAACACGCCATCATCCTCGAACTCTTCACCTCGGCCGGTATCGGCACCCAACTCGAACCCTAAGGAGTCCCCATGCACCATGCCATCTACGACCGGGACGCGCGGCACTACCTGCCCGTCTTCAAACGTTACCCCCTCATCCTCGACCACGGTGACGGCGTTTACCTCTACGACAGCGAAGGCAGACGCTACCTCGACTTCCTTGCCGGTATCGCCGTCAACGTCCTCGGCCACGCCTACCCGCCGCTGGTGGCCGCCATCGCGGCACAGGCGGCGCGGCTCATCCACTGCTCGAACCTCTACTACACCGCCGCCCAGGCCGAAGCCGCCGAACGGCTGACCGCCCTGAGCGGCCTCGACAAAGCCTTCTTCGCCAATTCCGGCGCGGAAGCCAACGAAGGCGCCATCAAACTGGCGCGCAAATACGGATACCGCCGCGACCCGCGCAAAACCACGATCATCACCGCCACCGCCAGCTTCCACGGCCGTACCCTCGCCACCCTCACCGCCACCGGTCAGCCCAAATACCGGGAAGGCTTCGGCCCGCTGCCGGAGGGCTTCCGCTACGTCCCCTACGGCGACGGCGACGCGCTGGCGGCGGCGATGGACGGCAACACCTGCGCCGTACTGCTCGAAACCGTGCAGGGCGAAGGCGGCGTACACGTCCCCACGCGCGACTACCTCAGCCGCGTGCGGCAACTCTGCGACGCACACGGCGCCCTGCTCATCCTCGACGAAATCCAGAGCGGCGTGGGGCGCTGCGGCAGCTTCTTCGCCTACGAAGCCTTCGGCATCCGCCCCGACATCGTCACCCTGGCCAAAGGCCTCGGCGGCGGCGTGCCCATCGGCGCCTTCTGTGCCACGGATGCAGCGGCGGCGGCCTTCACCGTCGGCGACCACGGCACCACCTTCGGCGGCAACCCGCTGGCCTGCGCGGCCGCCAACATCGTCATGGACACCATCGCCGCACCGGACTTCCTGCACCATGTCCGCGTCATGGGCGATTACCTGCGCACCGGCCTCGACCGCCTGCGTGCCGCCTACCCAAAACACGTGCGCGATGTGCGCGGCCTCGGCCTGATGCAGGGTCTCGAACTGCACCATGACGGGCGCGCCGTGGTCGATGCCTGCCTGCACGAAGGGCTGATCATCAACTGCACGGCGGGCAACGTCCTGCGCTTCGTACCGCCGCTCATCATCGAACGCGAACACATCGACACCCTCATCACCACCCTGCACGCCGTCCTGGCACGCACCGCCTGAGCCTGCCATCCCGCCGTTTCCCGATGGGAAAACGGCGGGAAAAACAGACATTTCCGCACGTTGCCGCAAGCGCCGCACCTATGGCTTCATCAGACCGCCCATATATAATGCACGCTTCGACCAACACAGGAACCACCATGCGCATTGCCACCCTCTGCCTGCTCGCCCTCGCCCTCGGCGCCTGCCGCAGCTACACCCCGTTCCTCTACAAAACCGACGTCATCCAGGGCAACGTCTATTCCGACGCCGACATCGCCCGCATCCGGCAGGGCATGCCGCGCACCGAAGTCGAGCGCCTCCTCGGCACGCCGCAACTGGTTGACCCCTTCCACCCCGACCGCGCCAACTACCTCTACCGCTACTTCGCGGGCGACAGCAAGCACACCTTCACCCGCCGCCTCGTCGTGTATTACACCGCCGACAACACCGTCGCCCACGTTGAGCAACAGAACCTCACCGCAAAATAAAGGAACACCCCATGATAGACAGCAAACTCCTGCGTCAGGACGCCGCCGCCATCGCCGCGCGCCTGGCGACACGCGGCTACGAATTCCCGCTCGCCGAATACCGGCGCCTCGAAGAAGCGCGCAAAACCGCGCAAGTCGCCGCCGAACAACTGCAAGCACGGCGCAACACCCTCTCCGCACAAATCGGCCAAGCCAAGCGCAACGGCGCAGACACCTCGACACTGATGGCCGAAGTCGGCGCGCTGGACGGTCAGCAACAAGCCAGCGAACAAGAATACGCCGCCATCCAGAACGCGCTGGACGCCCTGCTTGCCGCCGTGCCCAACCTGCCGCACGAGAGCGTGCCGGTTGGCAAAGACGAAAACGACAACGTCGAAGTACGCCGCTGGGGTTCGCCGCGCGTCTTCGACTTCCCGCCGAAAGAGCACGCCGACCTTGAACACATCGGCCTCGACTTCGACGACGGCGCAAAAATCGCCGGCGCGCGCTTCACCGTCCTGCGCGGCGGCCTCGCCCGCCTGCACCGCGCCATCGCCCAGTTCATGCTCGACACCCACACGCGCGAACACGGCTACACCGAAATGTACGTCCCCTACCTCGCCAACGCGCAAACCCTCTTCGGCACCGGGCAACTGCCCAAATTTGAAGAAGACCTCTTCAAAACCGCCCTCGGCGAACGCGCCTTCTACCTCATCCCGACCGCCGAAGTCAGCCTCACCAACCTCGTCGCCGACACCGTCCTCGACGAAGCCGACCTGCCGCTCTACATCACCGCGCAGACCCCGTGCTTCCGCTCGGAGGCGGGCGCGCACGGCAAAGACACACGCGGCATGATCCGCCAGCACCAGTTTGAAAAAGTCGAAATGGTGAAAATCGTCGCCCCCGAAACCAGCTTCGACGAACTGGAAAAACTCACCGCCAACGCCGAAACCATCCTGCAAAAACTCAACCTGCCCTACCGCGTCGTCCTCCTCTGCACCGGCGACATGGGCTTCTCGGCGACCAAAACCTACGACCTCGAAGTGTGGCTGCCGGGGCAGGGCAAATACCGCGAAATCAGCTCATGCAGCAACTGCGGCGACTTCCAGGCGCGGCGGATGCAGGCGCGCTACCGTCCGCAAGACAGCAAAAAACCGCAGCCGGTACACACCCTGAACGGATCCGGCCTCGCCGTCGGCCGCACCCTCGTCGCCATCCTCGAAAACTACCAGAACGCCGACGGCAGCATCACCATTCCGGAAGCACTCATCCCCTACATGGGCGGCCTCACCGAAATCCGCCCTGATACCAATTCCAGGAAATAAAACGACGTTCGCAGGGCGGGTTTCAGCCCGCCAGCCGCATGATTCCGGCGGGCTGAAGCCCGCCCTTGTATTAGAGAAACGCCCCCGCAGGGTGATATAGTTAAATAGCAAAAAAACAGTAACCATAAAAATCATGACCTATCCAGCCCATATTCGTAAAAAAATCCTTGCAGAACTTTAAGATAGCACCTATCGCGAAGTGGCGGCCAGGCACCGCATCAGTCCCAACACCCT
>ERZ772766.1827-NODE-1827-length-11099-cov-3.111373_pt1 | contig 11099 bp, 8 predicted proteins | sample MGYA00511379_ERZ772766 | MGnify/ENA primary metagenome ERZ772766 (study PRJEB29015, sample SAMEA2737895) | human oral metagenome | biome: human oral; feature: human-associated habitat; material: dental | place: China | collected 2116 ...
ACCCAATGACATTTTGCGCTCATTGCGGTCTAAGGTTAGTACTACTGCTTCTACTTCATCTCCTAATTTTACAAAATCTTGAGCTGAACGCAAGTGAGTACTCCAAGACATTTCTGATACGTGTATAAGTCCTTCTACACCATCAGCTATTTCTACGAAAGCACCGTAGTCAGCTATAACTACTACTTTACCTTTTACTTTATCACCTACTTTAAGGTCTTCAGCAAGCGCATCCCAAGGGTGTTTGCTTAGCTGTTTTAGACCTAATTGAATGCGTGATTTGTTATCATCAAAATCAAGGATAACTACATTCAATTTTTGGTCTACTGATACCACTTCGCTTGGGTGGTTGATACGTGCCCAAGAAAGGTCAGTAATGTGTATCAATCCGTCTACGCCGCCAAGGTCAACGAATACACCGTATGAGGTAATATTTTTAACCACCCCTTCGAGTACTTGTCCTTTTTCAAGCTGACTGATAATTTCTTTTTTCTGTTCTTCGATATCTGCTTCAATAAGAGCTTTGTGCGAAACCACCACGTTTTTAAATTCGTGATTTACTTTCACTATCTTGAACTCCATTGTTTTATTTACGAATTGTTCGTAGTCGCGGATAGGTTTCACATCTATTTGCGAACCTGGTAAGAAGGCTTCGATACCAAATACATCTACTATCATACCGCCTTTAGTACGACTTTTCACAAATCCGTTTACGATTTCGCCATTTTCGTGAGCTAAGTTAATTCTATCCCAAGCTTTCAGAGTACGTGCTTTACGGTGTGAAAGTACTAACTGTCCGTTTTTGTCTTCACGGATGTCGATAAGTACTTCTACTTTGTCACCTACTTTTAGGTTAGGGTTGTAACGGAATTCATTAAGAGAGATAACGCCTTCTGATTTAGCGTTGATGTCGATGATAGCCTCTCTGTCAGTAATTCTGGTTACTACACCTTCTACTACTTCGTTGTCTTGAGTGTCAACGAAATTGTTTTTAACCAATTCTTCAAAATTTTTCAATTGGTCTTCTTGTACGCTGTCAATACCTTCTTGGTATTTGTTCCAATCAAAGTTTTCTAAAAACTCCGCTTGTGTTTGTGTGTTTTCAGCCATTTGCTGATAAGTGAAATTTGTATTTCCGTTAGAAAAAAGGGCGCCCTTTAAAAAGTGTATTTCTATCGGAAAGTAGTGAAACAATAAGTTATAAACGCCCTACACCTTTAAAAAATTGGTGCAATGTTACGATTTTTTTTCTACATAGCCAAAACTTTTTACTACTTTTTTTGTAAAAAAAATTACACGAAAAACATAAAACACTGATTATCAGAAATATAATTAATTAACAAATTGACAAATCATCATCCTATCATTGCCAGATAAGTCTTGCCGTAGCACCACCTTTTCAAACCCCTTCGCTTTTAGTAAGGCTTTCATCTCCTCTCCTAAATACTGATTGATTTCAAAAAAAAGGCTTCCTTGAGGCGAAAGTGCCTTACGAGCAAGTGTTGCTATTCGGTTGTAAAACAACAGCGGGTCAGTATCACTAACAAATAGCGCCAAGTGAGGCTCATATTCTAATACATTGGCTTGCATTTCGGCTTTCTCTAAAGAGCGCACATAAGGCGGATTAGAGATAATAATATCGTATGTATCAGGCAAAGCGGTGGTTTGCAGTATATCTTGCTGTAGAAAGTTAATGGTTACCCCATTTAGTTCAGCATTACGGCGAGCTACTTGCAGTGCTTTTGCCGAAACATCTACAGCAGTCACTTCAGCATTAGGAAACGATTTAGCTAACGAAATAGCTATGCAACCCGACCCTGTACCTATATCTATTATTTTCAAAGGTTTGGAGCTAGGGGTAACTGTTGTTAGCACCCAATCTACCAACTCTTCAGTTTCCGGACGAGGTATAAGCACATTTTCATCTACCAAAAAGCGATAAGAGAAAAACACCGTTTCACCTAATATATATTGTATAGGTTTATGGTTTTGTAGTTCTCTTATCGCTTCTTTTATAGGGGTAACAACCTTTTCGGCAAGAGGCTCTTTAGCACGAGCCAATGCGGTTGCTTTATTACACTGAGCATAATGTTCCAGCAGCATAAAGTAAAAGCTCTGAACCTCTGTTAAGGGGTAAAGGTTTTGCAGCTGCTGGTAAATATAGTGTTTCAGAGCTTCAAAAGTCATTAATTTACGCGTATTTGCTGTCCTACTTTCAGGTTACTGCTCGCCAAATCGTCAAAGTTATTGAGTTTCATCAGCTGTTGTACAGGTACTTGCTGTTCGCGAGCTATCTTATATAGAGTGTCTCCAGTTTGCACTTGGTAATACACCTCTGCAATAGCTTCTTTTTTCACTTGCGATGATACTTGTGCCTGTGGTTTAGCAGGAGTTACTGGTTTAGGAGTTTCTACTTTTTTAGATGAGTCTGCAATCACTGGTGCTGAGTTAGTAACTGGTTTAGTAACTGACTTTTGTTCTACTGTCTTAGCTACTTCTTTCTTAGTTACTACTACGGGCTTTGCAGGTGCTATAGGCTCATTTTGTACCACTTGTGGCACTTCGCGTTTAGGTAGCGGGGTTGATACTATATCAGTTCCCATCGAAAAGTTTACAGGCTCTCCTTTCATCGCTACTACTTGCTCGTCATACTGGTGTAGGCTAAACTTTTTTATCAGAGCGATAAGTTTTTTAGCATAAGCAGGATCTGTAGCATAACCCGCTCTCTTAAGTCCGTGTGCCCAACTCTCGTAGTCGGTAGGATTAAGTTCAAATAGCGAACTATATCTCCCTCTTTTCATTAGGAATTGAGAGTGGTCTTCAAACGATTCGTAAGCATATTTATAACGTCTAAAACACTCACTTTTTTCATCGTCATCGTGAGTGATAGTCTTGCCATTCCAAGTTGCGTGGCATTTAATGCCGAAGTGGTTATTGCCATAACGCGCTAATCGCCCTTGCCCTGAACCGCTTTCTAATATCCCTTGTGCCAAGGTAATACTTGCTGGTATGTTATAGCGCTGCATTTCTACCATCGCTATATCTTTGTAATCTTCTATATATTTCTGAGTCACGGCAGTAGTTACCTGCATAGCAGGCGGTACTTCGTGAAAATCATCTTCAGTAAAATCTTTCCGATTCATATTAGCTTCCATTAGAGCCTTTGTTCTTTGGTTAAGCTCTGCATGGGTAGGCCTTTTAGTCTCTACAATAGTACGCTGTCCGCGATAATTGACTGTATGCGGGTTCTTAGCGCTTTTGTAATACTTATCGGAGCACGATGAGAGAATAAAGAGATATAGTAGCAGCCAACTAAATCTTTTCTTCATAATTCAATGTAATTTTTTGTTTTTTTATTCGTTCTTTATTAAAGCCTTCAATACCTTGCAAGCCTCCCGTATGAATTGCTAATATTTTAGTGTTAGGTGCAAAATATCCCTTCTTTACGAGGGCAAAGATAGCAAAAATCATCTTACCTACATATATAGGGTCTAATGGTATTTGGGTTGTTTTGTTAAAATCATTTAAAAAATTAATCAGTTCATCATTCACTTTAGCATAGCCTCCAAAATTATAATCGTGTACTAAATGCCAATTAGTTCGGGTGGTGTATTGCTTGATTACTTCTGTTAAAAACTCGCCTTTTAGAGCAGGAAAACCTATCACTTGCTGATGCGGGGCACTAGCATTGATAAGCCCTGAGATAGTACCCCCTGTACCTACTGCTGTGCATATTACATCAAAGGCTTTATCTTCCTCAGTGAGTATCTCTTCGCAGCCTTTTACTGCCAAAGCGTTTGTGCCTCCTTCTGGAGCTATATAAATATCTGAACCATAGCGATTTCTAAGACTTTCTAAAAACTCAGGGGTGTGTTTTTCTCTATACATCTGGCGTGTAACGAACAAAAATTGCATCCCGCAATTTTTAGCAAACTTTAACGTTGGATTAACGCTAATTTTAGATTCCAATTCATCACCTCTTATCACTCCGATAGTGCGTAACCCCATTATTTGTCCTGCCGCAGCCGTAGCCGCTATATGATTAGAATAGGCACCACCAAAAGTAAGCAGGGTACTTTTACCCTCTTTTAACGCTTCTGCTATATTGTATTTTAGCTTCCTAAGTTTATTACCCGACACAAATGGATGATTCTTATCCTCTCGCTTTATTGTAAGCGTAATACCTTCAGGCATAGGTATATCTACCACCTGATTTTCTATTTTCAAATTCTCAAACATACTATTAATTTGGCGATTTGTCAATTTGTCGATTTGGCAATTTGTCAATTTGTCGATTTGCTAATTCACTAATTTGCTAATTGGCAAATTGACAAATTAGCAAATTAATTACTCGTATCGCAATGCTTCTACTGGGTCTAACTTCGAAGCTTTTACTGCAGGATAAAGCCCAGAGAGCACCGAAACTACGGCTGCTATCAGTATAGCTACCAAAATGACGCCCCAAGGTATCGTAAATTCAAACTTCACCGCTTTCGAAATCAGAAAACCTAAACTTATCCCCAAAACAATGCCCGTTAAGGCTCCTAACTGCGCTATAATGAGCGTTTCAGTAAAGAATTGTAGGGTTATAGAACGCCTTTTAGCCCCTAAAGCCTTGCGAATACCTATCTCTTTAGTGCGTTCAGTCACCGATACCAACATAATATTGAGCAAAGCGATAGATGAGCCTAGTATTGTAATCATTCCAATAATAAAACCAGCAGCTGTCAGCACTCCTGTAATGCTACCGATACGCTGCAATAGGTCATCACTGCGCTCTACCCCAAAGTTATTTTCTTGTATAGGTGTAAGTCCTCTGATATTGCGCATCAGCACCACCGCATCATCTACGGCAGCATCTAACTTATCTTTGTTATCTACCCCTACATTTATGGTGAAGTTAGGCATCGTTGTTGAAAAGGCAGAACGAGCTATTCCCAAAGGTATTAACACCTGAAAATCCTCATAATTACCAAAAGACGAACTTTGCGACTTTAGTATACCTATAACTTTGAACTTATACCCCCTTACTGAAATAGTTTTGCCAATCGGATTGACATCTTTCAACAGTGTTTTCTTAAAATCAGAACCTATCACACACAAATTCAGGTTGTTTTGTATATCAAAGTCAGAAAAACCTCTCCCCTCCTCTATGGTAAGTCCCGAATTACTAATATAGTGTTCATCAACCCCTACCACACGTGCCAAAGGGTCTGTCTTTTTATTTTCGTATTTCACCTCTGCTGACGAAGCCGCATTGGTAGAGATACTTACCTTAGCAAAAGGATTGGCAAGCTGTTGCTTAAAGGTCTTTGCCTCTTTATAGGTGATTTCTGGGTTAATCTTTTTCTTAGTACCACTTCCCTCTACCCTTTCGGCATAATCATAACGCGAAATAGAAAAGGTATTCGCCCCCATACTCGAAAAATTACCTTCGAGGGTATTGCGCAAAGCAGTGATAACGCTCAGTATCCCCACCAAGGCGGTAATACCAATAGCGATAATAAGCACAGTGAGTACCGTACGCAGTAGCTGGCTTTTAATCGAATCAAAAGCTATTTTGATATTTTCACGAATAAGAATCCACACGTTTGTTTGGTTTTTAAATGATGATGCAAAGGTAGGAATAATTTGCCAATTAGCAAATTTGTCGATTAGTAAATTTGTCGATTTGTCGATTAGACAATACGGATAGGATATTTTTCTATTTTTGGGGAGGAGAGTAGTCACTTATACTTCGGTGGTTGTTCGCTAACCCTTCGGTGTTCGTATATCCTTCCTATATTGATTGTATAGGGTAGGCGTATTTAGAAATTTTTTCTAATTTACTGATTCACAAATTTGCTAATTTATAAATTATTCGTATCTTTGCGCCCGAATTAATAACGAGGTCGTGTACCTCACTAATTAAATTTTTTATGCCAGTAAAAATCAGATTACAACGTCACGGTAAAAAAGGCAAACCATTTTATTGGATTGTAGCCGCTAATTCTCGCGCTAAACGCGATGGTAAATTCCTTGAAAAATTAGGAACTTACAACCCTATCAGCAACCCTGCGCAAATTGAAGTAAACGTAGATGCTGCTGTGAAATGGTTGCAAAATGGGGCTCAACCTAGTGACACCGCACGCCGTATCCTATCTTACAAAGGGGTATTGCTAAAACACCACCTATTAGGAGGGGTAGCTAAAGGAGCTCTTACCGCAGAACAAGCTGAAGCTAAATTCAACGCTTGGGTAGAAGCTAAAAACAACAAAGTTTCTTCTAAAGAAGAAAAATTAGCTAAAGAAAAAGCAGCTGCTAAAGCTAAGGCTTTAGACGCTGAAAAAGAAGCTAATGAAAAACGCAAAAACGAAGCTGCTGCTAAAGCCGCTGAAGCTGCCGCTGCTGCAACTGCCGCACAAGCTGAAGGCGAAGCTGCTGCTGAACAACCCCAAGAAACTGAAGCATAAAAATGACACTGAAAGATTGTTTTTATATAGGAACAATTGTGTCGAAGTTTAGCTTTAAGGGCGAAGTCCTTATCAAACTTGATTCGGATGACCCCGAAATGTATGAAGAAATGGAATCAGTGTTTATTGCCCTTGGCAATAATCTGGTTCCTTTTTTTATTGAAAGAAGCTCTTTGCACAAATCAGACCTATTGCGCGTGAAATTTGAGGAGGTAGATACTGAAGCTGATGCCGATGCACTGCTAAAACACAAAATATACTTGCCCCTCTCTGCCCTCCCCCCGCTGACGGGCAACCAATTCTATTACCACGAAGTTATAGGGTTTACTGTAGAAGATACTCAATATGGTTATGTAGGAAAAATTACGGCTGTAAACGATAATACTTTTCAAGCTCTATTTGAGGTTGAAGACAACGAAGGACACCAAATTCTTATCCCTATCAACTTTTTGGAGAAGATAGACCGCCAAAACCAAAAACTGATAGTCTCTACCCCTGAAGGACTTATAGCACTATACCAAGAATAAAGACGAAATAAAAAAAGACGAAATACGATGGTTCGTATTTCGTCTTTTTTATTTCGTCTCTCGCCTTTAACTTCTATTTTTCTATCTGCTTGGCTATTTCTTCAAAGATGTTATACTTTGTCTTTTCGTGCAGCTCGCGGAACTTTTGGGCATATTCTTTAGGGAAAGGCTTCCAAAAGTCATCATCTTCTACTATTGTGCGGTAATAATACTGGTTGCTTTTAGGCATTTTTGCCAACGACTCATATAGTATTTCAAACTTATTAGGCATCTTGCGCTTTATTATCAGGCGATAAAGACGTTCTAGAGTATAAGCTGAACTTTTAGCCAATGCCTTAGTAATAAGATAGTTTACACGCTCGCTGTCTTCTTCTATACGGTCTAACACCATAAGGGCATCGGTGTTAAAACTGTTATCTACTCGCGAGCCTGCTAAGTAATTGCAAAGCAAATCTGCCCAACGCGGGTCTAACTCTTCTTTAGTAAGAGGTTTTTTATCGTAATATCCACCATAGTAACCATAATAACCATAAGTAGTGCCTGCTAAGGCTTCTATCATATATTGGGCATTAATCGCCTTATTGAACTGTGGTGCAAATACTTCGTATAGTTTCTCTCTATTGAAACGCTCTTTGCTCTCTAAAGCACGATAGAGATAGTTTATAGCTAATGGTGATGTCCAAGTATTATTGAAAACATCAGTAGCATATTGCTCGTAGAAAGACAATACTTTATCTTTATCAAAAGTATAGAGTATTTCATTCAGACAAGGGGCTATGTTGTAATGGCTTGCCGAACGCTTTTTAGCCATTGCATCAAATCGCTTATCGCTTAAAATATCACCCAATAGTGCATACGTTTCAGGGTAATCTTTGTTTTTGAGAATCTCCCACTCTGTAGGTAATCGCTCGAAGGCTGCCGTTAGGGCTTTTTCGTCTGCTTCGTCCATTGAAAGCAGCGCTTCAAAGCGTTCACGTACTTTCTGAAGGAATGGCTGATAGTGCGAGGCTAATGGAACTGAGGCTATTGCTTCTGCCAACAGTTCCCCGTTTCCTTTCTGCTTGTTGTTGCTGTACAACTCGTATAGCTTATCGACACTGCGCTGCGTACCAATTTTTGCCAATGCTTTATAGGCTGCTCCACGCACTGTTTTGTTTTTATCGCCTGTGAGAGTGATGATAAAATCTTCGGTCTTCTCATCTTTTTTATCTGAAAGTATTACTATAGCTTCGGCTTGTAGGTTAGGCAAACTTTCTGCAAATATTTTATCGATAAGCGCGTCTACCTCAGCATAACCGAGCTTATAGAGCAAGCGCAAACGGCGTACGTTTTCTACCTTATCTTCTAACTTAAAGTCGGCTACTAAGAAAGGTAACATCGCCTTGCCGCTAGCAGGAATTACTACCTCCATTATATAGTCAGCTAACTCTGAATACTTGTCTGCTAAGGCAAAACTCAAATAGCCAAAGGTGCGAGAGTCTTTGAAAATACCGCGCTCATAAGCGTCTTTTACCGTCTCTAAACGCCCTGAGTTGCTTTGGGTAAGGGCTTGTAGTACAGGCTTTAGCTGCAAGTATGAGTACTGAGTATTGACATCGGCAAGAGCCACATTGGGCACTTGGTCGGCTACAGCAGCTCCCTCTTCAGTAGTAGTGCCTTGCGTATAAAGCACAGAATAAAGCAAAGTAGAAAGCGATAACAACTTTTCAGCCGACTGTTGGGCATCAAGCTGCAATAATTCTTCTACATCTTGGGCTAATTTATTAAAAACAGGGGCTTTTTCACCTAATTTCTTAAGTATAGGTATATGCTTCTGCAAGCGAGGGTCGTTCTTAGCAAACTTACTACCTGCTATAAATAAGCGATTTAATTCTTGTTGTAATTCGTATAAAGGTTTCATATTGATTTGTCAATTTGTTAATTTGTCAATTTGCTAATCTACTAATCGGCAAATTAATATTGTAATCTAACTATTTTCTCGGGGGTGATGAGCGAAAGCGGTTGTGCCGATAGCAGTCCGTCTTTCACATCATTATGCATCATCACTGTTAGGCAGAGTCCTTCGGCATTAGCAGGCAAAAAGGCTCTTAGGTTAGCAGTAGGCGATACGGCTCCCTCTTCAATATCTTTAAGGGTAAGAGCAAACCCATTAGCATCTTCTACTACCAAATTATCACCTTTTAGGTAAGCTTTGTGTAGTGCCAATAGCACTACGGGCTGTTTGTCCATCAGTGGGTTTTTAATCGTATTTTTTACTGATTTGATAGTTTCGGCAAACTGCGTTGAAGCCCAACTTTTGAGGGTAGCTAAATCTTCTTTTTGCAACGGACGCTCTACACTACCCTCAGCCTCCCAACGGATACGCGGGTTTTGGTCACCTGGGTAGATGTACAAATCTTTTAGTTGCAACACGCTAAATACACTATTATCTTCTTTGATATACTTAGCCGCTTTATAAGGACGATAGTTGAGCGTTTTGTATATCTTACCTGTTTTGAGGTTCAGCCATACGCCTTCATCTACGTACTCTTTGCGCGCCTCATTGTCGTAACTGTTAAAAGATAGCTGTACGAGGCTTGCATTCTCTTCATACTGACCGTATTGCATTAGCTCTACCAGCTTCCACACATAGCCTATTTGCTCTTCAATAGCCGATGACAATTCAGGCGTACCCTCTGGGTCTTCTTTGCGCGCTTTGAGGTAGTCGGTTGCTTTTTTTAGCAAAGCTGAAAGGAAGTTCAGATTATTTACTACCTCTGTATATTCTTCGTTCTCTACTTCTTCTATTGATAGCAGTAGGTTATTGAAGGCGGTTTGTATTCCTCCGATATAATAGTTGCCCAGCTCTTTTATCTGTGCTTTCAGAGTAGAGCGCATTTTGGCATCTACTGATGAGAGTCCTGTGTTTACTATATCGCGTAGTAATTTTTGGGCAGTCTCTATACCGGTAAGCTGTGCATCTATTTTCTTAGTGAAAGCTGCCTTATTTACCTTTTTAGGTTTTTCGGCTTTCTCCTTAATCGACTCCTTCTCTTGGGCTTTTTTCTCTTGCTTTTTCTCTATCTTATCACGCTTAGAAAGGATATCCTCTGGTACATCGGCTTGGGCAAATTGCGAAGCATCAGCCTCATAGCAATAAAGCAACCCGATAGCGTGTTTGCACGGAAATTGCCTACTAGGGCAGTTGCAGCGAAACACAGGGTTATGAGCGTCTACATAGTCGGCAGAGCAGTAATAAGGATTCTTACCACTACCGGCACATTCACCCCATATTAGGTTCTTTTCAGCACTAATTTTCAGGTTAGCGAACTTCCCTTTTTTGTGCAATTCTCGCCCTTTCTTAGCTGCTTCAGCATTCGGGGCAAGTTCTTCAATTTTTTGCTGGGTAATTTCTATCATTGTTTTTTTCGTATTTTGTATTTCTTATTTCATCTTTATTTCAGGTATTCTGCTGTAAAGCTCTTCTTGTTTTTTGCTACTTCTTCAGGGGTACCAAAGGCCACTACTTCGCCACCTGCTTTACCGCCATCGTAGCCTATATCTATAATGTAATCTACCTTGCGTATCACATCTATATTATGCTCTATCACCAGCACAGTATTGCCTTTATCTACTAAGCGATCGAGGACTTCTAAGAGTACTTTTACATCTTCAAAATGAAGCCCTGTGGTGGGTTCGTCTAATATATAGAAAGTGTTGCCCGTGTCTATTTTAGAAAGCTCTGTAGCCAACTTCACCCGTTGGGCTTCCCCCCCTGAAAGGGTAGTGGATTGTTGCCCCAAAGTGATGTAGCCCAACCCTACCTCTTCAATAGTTTTGAGTTTGCGGTATATTTTAGGAATAGGCTCGAAGAACTGCACCGCCTCGCTAATAGTCATATCAAGTACATCGGCTATCGACTTGCCTTTGTAGCGCACCTCGAGGGTTTCGCGGTTAAAGCGCTTGCCTTTGCAGGTCTCGCAGGGTACATATACATCGGGCAGGAAGTTCATTTCTATCACCTTTAAGCCCGACCCTTCACAGGTTTCGCACCTACCTCCTTTTACATTGAAGCTAAAACGCCCAGGTTTATAGCCACGTATTTGCGCTTCGGGTACTTGGGTGAAGAGGTTGCGTATCT
>ERZ772766.1835-NODE-1835-length-11067-cov-3.468398_pt1 | contig 11067 bp, 15 predicted proteins | sample MGYA00511379_ERZ772766 | MGnify/ENA primary metagenome ERZ772766 (study PRJEB29015, sample SAMEA2737895) | human oral metagenome | biome: human oral; feature: human-associated habitat; material: dental | place: China | collected 2116 ...
CAATTCCGCCGAGAAAGCCCCTGCCTTTAGGCATGGGGATGAATCGGCGCGTCAGACTTAACATTTTATTGAAACTTCCTTGTAAAACAACGAAATTTCTGATATAATTATAGCATATTTGGATGAGCCAAAAGAGAAAAATTAGAAAGGAGGTCAACTTTTTTGATTCTCACGACCTCGTTAAAATTAGAACTAAATTCCGAAGAAGAAACCGTTCTCCGCGCAGAGATGGAGAAGTACATCGCGTGCGTCAATTCCCTCGTCGCCCTGCATCTCTCAGGCGTATCCATCCAGAAATTCACGTCAAATGATGTGGTCGCGGAACTCCCTGCCGCCGTGAAAAATCAAGCGATTCGTGACGCAAAATCGGTCTTGCGACGGTACGCGAAGAAGCAACGGAAGGCGGAACGCAAGCGTGCGTGGTTCGCGGAGCAGGGGAGGACGCCGAAGCGCCCGATCCGTGACGCGAAAGTACCGATCCTACGCCGTCCCGTCTTGCTTGTGAACAACCAAAACTTCAAGATTAATCTCGACGCGAAAACAGTCTCGGTTCCACTCTTTCGTGATGGGAAAACGGCACCCAGAAAAACGACGCGGAATTCGGTGCAAAAAGTGATTCGGGTTGCCACCGTCACGCCACGTCAGCGAGAGATCCTAACGACGACACCTCATCTCAGCACGCTACGCATTGTCCGCCGAGGGGACATCCTTTTGGCACAGGTGGGGTACACGGTCGAGGAACCAGAAACCGCCGAACTCGACGACCTCCTAGGCGATCCGAACACGCTTGTTATGGGCGTCGATCTTGGGATCAAGTGTCCCGCAGTCTCGTACTCAACGGACGGGAAAATCAGGTTTTACGGGAACGGACGTGAAAACCGTTATAAACGAAGGAAATTTTACGCCCGTCGAAAGAAACTCCAAAAGGCGAAAAAACTCCGCGCAATCAAGCGTATCTCGGACAAAGAAGCGCGTTTTATGCGCGACCGCGACCATCAGGTGAGCCGTGCCATCGTCAACGAAGCGATTCGGCAGGGTGCGAAGGTGATCGCGCTCGAAGACCTCGACGGCATCCGTGAAGGCTGCACGAAATCCACCCCGACAAGAAAAAGTCGTAAAAACGTTGATAAATCAAAGGTGGATTCGGTTGCAGAGAACGTGAAAAACGAAACGGATGCGACGGCGAACACGAGAGAACCCGTTCAGCTCGACCTCTTTTCGGAGACAGAGGCGCTGACGAAGAAGGAGCGTCGGAAAAAGCGGAAACTCTCGAAGAAGCAGGTTGTGGCGCGTAGAAAGAACAACCGTTCGCTCAACTCGTGGAGTTTCTACCGACTCGCGAAATTTATTGAGTACAAAGCTGCTCTGGCTGGGATTCTCGTCATCCCCGTCGATCCGTACAAAACGTCGCAGCGGTGTCCCTCCTGTGGAATGGAGCACAAGGCGAAGGATCGGCGCTACGAATGCGAATGTGGATTCCACGCCCATCGAGACCTTGTTGGCGCGATCAATATCGCGAATAACGCGCTCAAACGATAGGAAGCTGGCTATGCTGGCGGCAAGAACGACGCGGTTTAACGATTGCGTCACCTTGTCAGGCACGGTGCACGAGAGTCTACATGACCTGTCTCGTGAGGGGTTCTGACCGCCCCCTAGCTCGGGCTTGAGTTCGGCAGAAATGTACGAACGGGGTTGGGAAATCAACAAGATTTTCTAACTTAACGCCCTGAGAATCCCCCAGATTTATCCGTGGGGAGGGTCAAAGAATTGCGGTAGAAGAAGACGTGCGCGATACTATCCGTAAACGTTTCGCGGAGCTGACAGATGTACCCGTTGAGTTCGTGTTACGAGTTCCTATGGGTGGCGAACAGGTCTGTCCGTTTGTCTCCAAGTGGATAAAATCAAGAGCATTGACATGTGCTATGACTCTCACGATACTCCAAAGGTTATGTGTGGGATGCACGCGCCGACGTGTGATGATGGGGAAGACGCTGTTGAGGAGATGTGTGAATACTTGTCGGAATATTTCCTCTCAATTGGAGATGACGTTTATGGTGCGGCAACTTGCGCGTGGACAAGGGCTTACTCCGATGATGGCGTGATGGATTATGCGGATGAAAATGGCATGGCGTTTTGCTCTGAGGGTGTTGAAACTGTATTTGTTGGCAAAAAGTGATTTAAGAAATGAAAGGAACTGATTAAAATGGCAAAGAAGACTACGTACAAAAAGTGGACTACCGAGTATCGTAAGCATCATGCAGCGGAATATAATAAAGAGAATTATGATTCTCTCCTCATGAAAATCCCCAAGGGTGCGAAAGAGCAGATTCGCGAGGCGGCTCGTCGGCGTGGTGTATCTATGACGGCGTTTATTATGTCTGCGGCGCTAAAAGAGATTGCAGACGAGACGATTTAACCCAACACACTCATTTGCGGGTGTGCGGATCGAAACATCCAAGCGCCGAAGGGACAACGCGTCCTGTCACATCACACCCTACACGGGTGTGCGGATCTAAATATCCAAGCGGCCAACGATGAAGAAAATACAATATCGCCCCTAACATGGGGCGCGGAGCAAAATGATGTAGATGGGAGGTTTTCCGATGGGTGTATGGCCTGACACGGGATGTTGATGTATTTTAGGGGTGTCCCCAGATTTGGGGAGACCCCCCTTTGTTGTTATAAGACACCTAATCTTTTCCACTTTCCACCAAATCCCTGTTCTTTTCGTTGCGAAAAAACCTCCCTCTCAATCTTTTCCCTTTGGTCCATCTCAAAAATGTTATATAATAAAGAAAGCTGTTTTGTTATATTATCAACTAACCCATCCCTCGCAAAAGAAAGGAAGAATCCCTATGTTATACAACGATCTCGCCCCTGCCGCACAGAAAAAGGCTCTAGCTAACGTGCGAGCGAGTGACTATTACTTTTCCGCTGTCAAGGCATGGCTCAGAGAGGATGTGCGGAAGGCACTGATGGCTGACGGTTACTTAAACCTCCCAATCCACATCTCTTTCCCCCCATGTAATTGTGCGTAAGAAAGTGTCTTTTGATGTGTGTGTTACCCTCAAAAGTCGCTCTCTCCTTGATGTGGAGCAAGTGCTATCATTTTCTAACGCCGAAGATCTCCCATTGGCATATCCGGAAAAAATTACCCTCACAGGTGTATACACTATCAATGGATGTGGTGTCCGTGCGGTAGGGGATGTATGCGAATCTGAGTCTATGCTCAGACAGGTGGAACGTTCGGTGCGTGAGTGGTTAATTGACGTATCTAAGAGCGTCCATAGTGTGTCGCTTGGGTGTTTTGCGTTGTATTGTGAGGATGATGCGGTGCGGGATCATGTTGTCGAAAAGAAACTTTCTTTTGATTCTAAAGGCGTTTTTGTTGGTGGGTCGAAGAAGAAGAAAAAATAAGCCAAAGGGAAAGTTTGGCGATATGTTTCGAATTAAAAAGGAAAAGTATGGTTGCGCGGCGATTTTGTGTTTGTGTTGCGATAAATATTATATAATAAATATGTGAGTTGTTGAGGTTGATGCTTGGTTTGGAAAGGATGTTGAGGGTGGTCTTGAGTAATAGGGCATCTGCGGATTTGGAAATTCTGTTGGAAGAACATCTTCCACGCTACGGTTGCTGTGGCGGAGAATTTGATGAGTGGGTCGTTTCCTCTAGTGTTGATTGCGTCAAAGCGTGGTCGTTATATACGACTCGTAATCGCCTTGGTAACAACAAATACATCAATGTAGAGGTGGTTATCCCGTTCGCGTCTCCGTTTGATCTTACTGTTTCTTTTCAAGACAACACGATTGATGTGCGGGAATTTGTTCAGAAAGAAATGATTGATCGGATGGTTTATGAGATTATGTTAAATATGATCGTGGAAATCCACAAAAAAATTGCAGAGATTGTGTCGCGGTTTGAGGGGGAGCGGAGAGTCAACCTTTTGTTTTGATTTTTGTGGTTACTGGAACTATAATTTAATTAGTCGTTTTGGTTGATTTATTGAAAGGAGATTTTCTATGAACGACGTGTACGAGCAGGTAAAGTCGTGCGACAAAAGAATGCGTGAGGTACGCATGGATAAGTCACTGATTCCGCACGGTGGGATGCCCGCTGTTCGTAAGGACTACAATCGACGCATCAACGAGATTGAGTCCGAGGCGAAGGAGATTATGTTCCGTGGCTCCTCGTTCGCCGAGCACCCGCACGGACGTGAAATTTTTGACACCGTTTGGGCTGAGGCGTATGAGCGTGGTCACAGCGCTGGTCTCATGGAGATCTATAATGAGTTTATAGACCTCGACACATTTGCTGTGAGCATCCTCAACATCGCAAACGGAGACTGAGAGAGAACCCCTACTGCACATTTTGTTGTGTGGTATGGGTTCTTTTTTGTTTTTCTTTTTATTGGATGTGGTGCTGTTTGGATTGTGTTATAATTATTGTGTGTGGAGGAGTTTGCTTGGTGGTGGGGGCTTCCCTCAAACTAGGTGGTTTTCAGGCGGTGAGTGGGGACTGCCGCCCATGAAACGTGACGTTCTGTCGCGTTTTGCTATCACACCCCGCGTGGGTGTGCGGATTAAACAAACCACCTTCTCTCCCCCCACACAACGAAACGGCACATGCCGTCGAGGAGAAAACCTCACGGTTCGTGCCGTTTTTCCTTTTGGTTTACCCAAAATGTTATATAATAAATACGTCGAACACCTCCAATAATATTCGCTCTTGCTGAAAGGAAGAAAAACATGGAAAAGAATCTCTGTTTTAATAAACTTGACATTTGCTCCCAAAAAACCGCCATCGACGAAATGCGTATCAACACAATGTACCTCTCTACCGTGCTGGATCGTATCGCCTATGACGTTGAGGATAGCTTGACAAATGACTATGCTGGACTGTGGGCAACGCTGCGTGTGCGTATCTCAGCGACGGCTGAGTGGGTTGGCGATAATTATGAGACGCCTCGTATGTTTGCGGCACTGTCTGTTGACACCTGTGATGAGGATTACTTACAGGACATCACGCGCAACATCCTCGCGCCCCGTGTTGGATTTGAATTTGATGAGAGGGATGTTCAGCGAGTTTGTATGGCATACTCTAACGGACTCGCTGTCGCCAAGATTGAGGTTAGCGATGGTAGGATTTCTCCCAAGCATGTTGCCGTGATGGAAAAAGTCTTGTACGACTACATCTGCGAGATGGGCAACAAAGCAGATGAAGAAATCGTACCCATCCGCGCAAAGTGGTACTACTCTGACAATGGGATTGTGGAATACTTGCGTGAGATTGGTGATTCGTTTACTGTTGATGGACACCTTGCATGGTAGGATGGTTTTGTGGTACTTTTTGAATGCCATTTTTCTTTGGTTTATAGAACGTCGCCGAAACCCCCTGCTTTAGCGGGGGGTGAAGATGCGCTCTTCTTATTCTTAAATCGGAACTGTAGAAATAGTTATCGCCAAAAACCAAGAGAAGGAAAATACGGGAAATGATTTTTTCTAAAACCTTTACCATTGAAACACGGCTGAACCAAAGGGATAATGCTGAAATACTTGAATATGTGAAGGAATACAACGTGCTCTATGGGAAAATGCTTCGCTTTACATGGCATCGGTATAATAACGGCGGCACGTTCAACATGAAGAAAAGCAGGTTCAATACCATATTGCAGCAAACCTTTGGCGTAAGCAAACGCCTTGCCAGTTCCGTAATCTCTGAGGTCGAGGGATTATACAAGGCGTTATATCAGTTTAAAAGATATGAGTACGAACAGCTCAAAGGGAGAATTGACAAGAAACGCAAGAAGGTCAAGAAACTAGCTAAAAAAGTGTATGCTATCCGCGAAAAGACTAAAGGCACAGGCTTTACAGATTCCCTGCTTTGGTACTACCGCAAGCTGAAAGCAGACATCTTCTACGGTCATCAGCAAATCAACCGCATGGAGCAAAAGAGAAAGAACCTGCTAAAAGAAATTCTTAGCAAGAATTTGCGCATCTGCTTCGGCTCAAAGAGACTGTTTTACGCACAGTTTCATCTGAAGGAAAACAATTTTACAAGCCACAAGATATGGCTGGAACATTTCAGACGAGCTAGAGACAACCGTTCCTTGTATATCGGCTCAAAAGACGAACGTCGCTGCAACCAGATTTTGCAACTGACACCTGTGGTTCATACAGGCAAAGGCAACAGTTTTGCAATACAGCTTCGAAAAAACACTAAGGCGAGAGAATATGTGAGAGGGACTTGTACCTTCAAATATATGGGCGGGTTTCTCGCAAAATCTTTGGTCAAGCAAGAGCACGGCATTTCTTATCGCATCGTATTCCGTGGAAACAAATGCTACCTACAAGCGATGGTGACGATGGACAAGGACAGCAACAAATGCAAGACCAGAAGTTCTTATGGCACGCTTGGTTTGGACTACAACAACGGATTTATCGAACTTGCTGAAACCAACGAAACAGGAAATCTCGTAGGTTTGAAACATTTTGATTTAAAGTATCACGGTACAGGCAAGAAAGCCGAAAACGAAATCAGAGAAATTGTTTCAGAAATCGTTCGTTATGCCCTTTCTGTTGGCAAAGATATTGTCATTGAAGATTTAGATTTTCGCAAAACCAAATCAGAAACGGAAACCGCGAAGTCTGACAAAGGCAAGAATTACAATAAGATGATTCATGCTTTTGATTATTCGAGATACAAGAAATCTTTTGAAAACTGTTGCTTTAGACGCGACGTTAATCTTATAGAAGTCAATCCTGCCTATACGAGCAAGATTGCAGCACAGAAATATTGCAAACGCAAGAAGTTAGTTATTCACCAAGGAGCAAGCTATGTGATTGCTCGAAGAGGACAAGGCTATGTAGATAAGTACATCGAATCCAAGAAGGTCAATAAATCAGCATGAACAAAACCCCCAGCTAGGAGAGGGCAACTTCCAAGAGATTGCTGTCCTCCAACCTAGTTGGGGAGGTAAAACAGACGCATGTATCGACAGGAGTTGCGCCACTTGGCTTATCAAGAGAAACCCCTTGAGATACTTGAAACAATTCATAGGCGTACCGTAACGTCTGAAATCGTGACAGGATTTCGTCTACCTTGTTTTGTACGATTTTATTTTACGGCAAACAATAAAACAAACGGTTTTTCCTCTATGAGAAAGGATGATTCCCATGACAGACAAATACACAGACGAAGCAGACTGGCTGCCAGATGATGATGTTATTGTGCCCTATGCAGAACTATCAGAGGATGCACAAATCACGGCACAGTACAATTTGCGCGAGAGTCTGGATTACCTACAAGAACGGCTCAAAGAGGCGGCTGAATGCGTCGCGGGTGCGATTGCTTCTCGTTGTTCCATCAATGAGTCTTTTGTGCGAGCTAAGGTGTTTTTTGAGGAGTTTGACCGATACAATAACCCGCATATCATTTCTTCCCTTGCAATCTCAATAGACCAAGAGGATGCAATAGTGGACTTTCTTTCGCAGTTTCGCTTTTTAGGGGTTCGTAATGAGCTTGAACTCAAGCTCGTTCGTTCCGTCACAATTCGCGCAATCAACAGTGTGTGTTCCGCTGAGGTTACAGCATGTGCGGGCTTAGAAGACGAAACAATTGCAGAGATGCAGAACGTCCTGACTGGATATGCTGGAAAGATTTATGACATCGCACAGAAGGTTGCTGAGGATTTCATTCTTGATTCGTACTATCGCGCTTCTATGCACTCGTATCTTATTAATCGCAATACTATGTGCTGCGAAAACGGCGAGATTGTCGATGGTTGAGAGATAGGATGGAAAACAAGAAGGACAGCGTTGATTGAGGACGTAAAAGTTATAAAAGAAAACGGAAAATAGGAAAACATAAATGGCAAAAATTGATAACAGTTCGACTGTGTTAATGAGTGGCGTCTTCTTGATGAAAGTAAAATCCTCCATATTTTTGCTTGCCCCGTGTGCCGCCGTGTAGAAAACGCCACGGCAGATAAGGTGCGAAAAATCATCGAACAGGTAAACAACAAGTTGCTTGTTTTGCAGAAAAAGTTATTTACCGAGATTGTAAGAGAGTCTAAAACGCGTTATCTTGCGTGTTGGATGGAGCGTATGTAATACTAAAGTCACATCTTCTAGTTGGAAGGTGTGGCTTTTGATGTACCAAAGGAAAACATCTACTAAGGTTATGTGGCGTAGAAAGAAAATGTTCCATTTATGAATTCCCAAATCTGTTTAGGAAGTTTAACTGATTTTCGAAAAATGTAAAACAAAGTTATCAAACTGTTGTATACTAACAGCACGTTAAACATCTTAGCGGATAGTTTGGCTGTCACCTCAACGGACGAGGTAGAGAGCGACAACGACTCCTAGGCGGTCGATGCCGTGAGGTGGCTCGTCTCTATTAAATGGCGTTGACGCGGATTGAAATACGAATATGACGAACGAAAATGATGTACCAAAAAACTGCCTACAATGATCCCATATCAAACTGGGCGGTTTTCTTTTTGTTTTTTTCTATCATAAACTCTCGCTATCCACACAAAACACCCACATACAACCACGTTTTGTTATATAATAAATATATCAAAGCGTTGAGCGCAACCCCCGCTATCCACACAGAGAGGAGAAAAGCGATGAATAACGGTTACATTCCGGGCACTACCTATGACACACCTACGAAAGAACCCCGTACCGCCTATGACATGACGATGTATAACAAGGTGCTTAACCACTTTGTTTCCCTCTTGCCAGAGAAAGTTGTAGCACGAATCTTTGGCGAGCGTGAGGAACACGTTCTTGATACCACCGTCATCAAAGAGTTCCTTTCCACCCCAAAGGCAACTATGTATAACGGATGGACGCTCCGTGCTCTCATTCCGAACATGATCGGTTGGATGGAAATGGCGTGTTTCCCGTCAGAGGAAATCATCAATGTCGTTTTCTTCAGTGAGGATGGGCGCAAGGTTCGTTGTTGCTGTATTGAGGTTCTTCAGTGCCACGGCTCAGTTAAGGATTATCCTGTGTTTTGCCATGATCTCAAAACGAACAAACAGTGCGTTTACCGCGACATAGCGTGGGCGTTTGATCCGAATCGGACGGTTGGTTGGGAGGATTGTTGAGACGGATAAAATTTACACCTAAAAGGAGGATTTAAACATGGCACCAAATTTTCGAGTAGACACAACTGTTTACGATGTATTTATTGAGAAAATTCTCTCCCTCCCAATGAATTCCATCCATGCCGTATTCTTCGGTTGGACGGAATGGAATTTGTTCCTCGACAACTATGCCGAAAAGACGCGGGAGATGGCACTTGCGAATATGCAAAAGAACTTCCATTGGAAAGAAGTATTTGAACGTGGGTGGCACGCAAGAATCTCTTTCCCTCATGCTTACATGGACTTAACCTTCTTCCCTCAGTCTTTGAATGTCAATGGAGAAGTCTTCAAGGCAGGTGCTCGTATTCGGGAATTTTCGGCGAATATGCGTGCGGATGTGCCAAATGAACGGATGCGCGTTTTGAATAAAAGGTTTTTCTTTGGCGGTGCGGAATCGTCGTGGTCGTCGGATGTATGTGCTGTGTTTGATTGGGTGGAGGAGTTGGATTAAATGTTGCACAGAGAACGCTACAACCGTATCATCGACAATCTCGTTACGCGCCCTCTCCTCTCTCTCCACACCCGTCTCTATGGTTGGAAAGAGCGCTATGTTGACCTGTGTAGTGAGTACCCGCAACTCGCAACAATCCTCCTTGAAAACATCGCTGAGGATTTATCTTCCGACGAAGCAAAACTGAGCGGGTGGGTCGCTGAAGGTCGGCTCTTGGATGGCGGGCGCATCAAGGTTCAGTTCTATGAGAAAGAACTTTGGGCGAGTGTTATTATGTTGGGTGAAGATGGAAAGTGTAAACGTCATGCTCGGATTGACCTGAACGCAGAAAACTCTGCGCCAAATTTTGTATTTATACAGGAAATAACGGATAAAGGTGTTTTATCGTGGTATGATAATGTTGTTGCTAGGTCGTTCTAACATGTGTCCATAGTCTAGGTTAATTATTGAAAGGTTGTTGAAAATGCCACGAGTAGAAATCCCTGTTGAAGAAAAAGTTCGAATCTCTCTTTCGCGCCAGACAGTTCTGCCTGATAGTTCTCTGAGAGCGTGTTTCGGAGATGTTGTGAAATATTGCAAGTTCCACGAACCAAGCGATACAATCGGTCGTGACGATGTGATTGGTGATGAGGTAAAACTTGGCTCTATCACATATGTCGGTGGCTATCAACGAATTCGGAGTGTAAATGTTTCTCATGATGTAAGAAACGATACGTTCTCTCTCAAGTTTAATCATGAATTCACGTCGCTTGGGATGGAATATTATGTTCCACTTTCTGTTGTCGGGAAACTGTGGGAGGATTGCAGTGAGAACAACCCTGATGAGCTATTCTATCGGTTCGCAGAGATTATGCGTGATAGGTTTGTTAAAAAGGCTGCTATCTCTATCCGTCGCGGAAAAATTTCCGAGGAGGATTTCTTTGATGACACGTCGCGGCTGTTTTCTGCAAAGAGTGATGATGAGATTGGCTCTGTTATCAACGAGATAAATCATGTGCGAGATAGTCTTGTGGATATGCTCGATTTTCTAGAGCCCCCGGGTGAACCGCGTTACATTCCCGCGAACATCGACTATATCTGGATGGATGTTGTCAAAAAGGTTGAGCTCCTAGAATCGAAGATTAGTTACTAGACAAAAGGAAAATTAGCGATTAAGCGAAAGGTTGCGTCGGAGCAGATATGTTTCTGCTCAACCTTTTTCTTTTGGCTTATAAAATCTCTATACCAAAAACACCTGAATTGATCATCAAAAAGATATATAATAAAAACAAAAACGCACAAAAGCACTCGAAAGGAAAATATCCGCCATGTCTAACTCTCTCACATTCGGAAGACAGTTTCTTGCTAGTTTCCCGCTAATCAAAGTCCGCAACACCGATACAGGCGAAACACACGTTGTCGGAACAAGTCATCATGACTACCTTTACGTTACAGAGGATGGAACAATCTCCTACGTCAATCTCC
>ERZ772766.1839-NODE-1839-length-11063-cov-6.877816_pt1 | contig 11063 bp, 8 predicted proteins | sample MGYA00511379_ERZ772766 | MGnify/ENA primary metagenome ERZ772766 (study PRJEB29015, sample SAMEA2737895) | human oral metagenome | biome: human oral; feature: human-associated habitat; material: dental | place: China | collected 2116 ...
CGGAGTGAATATCTGTGGGAGAATACGATCAATTGGAACGCTATCGATTTCAAGAAGGAGAAGGATCCGCACGCCTTCTTCAAACGGTTGATCTATAAAGACGATCGCTGGACAAACCTCACCGACAATGCCGAGGCTTGGAACCAGAGCTTCGCCGGCATATCGACCACCTACGGTTTCGACCTCCGGTTCAGCTACATCGGCGACACGGAGGAGCTCGTGGCCATCGTCCGTTATGTCTATCCCGGCACACCGGCCGACCGTGCGGGCATCCGACGGGGCGACCTCTTGCTCAAGCTGAACGGCGGACCCATCACGGTGAAGAACTATGCCGACTTCTACGACAAACCCACCATCGTAGTCAACAAGGGTATTCTCAAGGACAAAACCCTCACGGCCGAACCGGTCGGCGTGGCTATGACGGCCGTGGAGATGTACCAAGATCCCATCCTCAAGGACACCGTGATCAACAAGGATGGCCACCGCGTGGGCTACCTCTGTTACACGGACTACACGGAGCGCTCCACCGCGGAGCTGATCAAGGTCTTTACGCGGTTTAAGACAGCCGGCGTGACCGACGTCGTGCTCGATCTGCGCTACAACGGCGGCGGTTACGTCAGTACGGCGCGCTCGCTCTGTAGCATCCTTGCGCCCGAGGCGGCTATGAAAAAGAAAGAGCGCTTCCTGTTCAAGCTCTGGAACGAAAACTACATGAGCTACTGGAAAAGCAAGGGCCGGAACGACGAGCTGTATGAGACCTTCGTCGACACCTTGGGCATCAACATGAACCTCAACCGGCTCTATATCCTTACGGGCAAGGGCACAGCCTCGGCTTCGGAGCTGACCCTTACGGGGCTCACGCCTTACATGGATGTGGTGCAGATCGGCGACACGACGCATGGCAAATTCTGCGGCGGCATCGTACTCATGCCGAAACATCTCTGGTGGGACAAGTCGGCCTCGTATTACCAAGAGATCAAGAACTGGGGTATGTACGTGATGATCTACAAGTTCTCCAACAAGCGTAATGACGAGTTTCCGCGCGGCTTCGCACCGAAGTATGTCGTGAAGGAATACCTGTTGGAGCTCTATCCCTTCGGCGACGAGCGCGACCCGCTGCTGGGCAAGGCGCTGGAGCTGATCACGGGCAAGCAGGTGGCTAAAGCGCGCTCACGCCGCATACAGCCTGCGCTCCGCGAGCTGCCCATCGATAACCCGAACCGTCCGCTGAACGGTAAGGCTATCGATACGCCGCCGGCCGGTCAACGGCTCTTCATGAGCAATAAATAATCCAGCATAGTCATTGCCGCCATCGCCTCGACGAGCGGCACGGCACGGGGAAGGACGCACGGATCGTGGCGTCCTTTCGCGTTTATAATGGTCTCGCGTCCGTCACGATCGACCGTCTGTTGCTCGCGCAGCAGGGTGGCCACGGCCTTGAAGGCTACGCGGAAATAGATGTCTTCGCCGTTGGAGATGCCGCCCTGTATGCCGCCCGAATAATTCGTGCGAGTGGCGATGCGACCGTGGTCGTTGCAGAAGGTGTCGTTGTGTTCCGAACCGAGATAGAGGGGAGCGTCGAAGCCGTCGCCGTAGTCGAAGCCCTTCACGGCATTGATGCCAAGCATGGCGGCGCCGAGCGCGGCGTGCAACTTTCCAAAGACGGGCTCGCCGAGTCCAACGGGCACGCCCGTGATGACGCCCGTGATGACGCCGCCCACCGTGTCGCCCTGCTCCTTGACGCGACGGATCAGTGCCTCCATCTCGGCCGCCTTACGCGCGTCGGGGCACCGCACGAGGTTCGTTTCAGTGAGCGTGAGGTCATAGTCGCGATACGTGCCATCGAGGCGGATACGCCCCACCTGCGAGGTGTAGGCACGGACGGTGATGCCCTCGGGTTGCAAGGCCAGTTTGGCCATGGCACCGCCAACGCATTGCGCAATGGTGGTACGTGCCGAGCTGCGTCCACCGCCGCGCGGATCGCGGATGCCGTACTTCATCTGGTAGGTGTAGTCTGCGTGCGACGGGCGATAGAGATCGCGCATGGCGTCGTAGTCTTTCGAATGCTGGTCGCGGTTGCGGACGAGGAAGGCGATGGGAGTGCCCGTCGTTCGGCCCTCGTAGAGTCCGGAGAGGAACTCGACCGTGTCGGGCTCGTTGCGTGATGTGGTCAGTGCGGACTGTCCCGGCCGACGGCGGTTGAGTTCGCTTTGAATGAAGGTCGTATCCGCCTCAATGCCGGCGGGGCAGCCGTCGATGATACCGCCGATGGCCGTGCCATGCGACTCGCCGAAGGTGGTCAGGCGGTAGTTGTTTCCGAACGTATTCATAATAGGGTGGTGAGAAGTAGTAGGTTGTAGTTAGAAGAGGGGGTAAAAAGAAGCTCTTCATCCGAGACCCACCGAGGGTTAGGAATGAAGAGCTACTTCAAAAGGGGGAATTAGAAGATTATAGATCAATGGCAGCAGCCGTCGCAACCACCACAACCGTCGTGGTCATGTCCGCCGCAGCCGCCGTGCATCATCTGTTCCATCTCGGCCAGTTCCTCAGGCGTCGGCTCGTGCACGTCGGCCACCTGTCCGGCGAAGTGCAGCGTCTCGCCCGCCAACGGGTGATTGAAGTCCATCACTACGACGTCGTCCTTCACCTCCAGCACGGAGCCGTTCATGTGCTGCCCCTCGGCGCTCATCATGGGCAGCGTGGCGCCTTCCTTCACGCGCTCGCTATCGAACACGCCGTCCACCATGAAGACACTCTTCGGCAGATCGACCACATTCTCCTCTATACGCTGGCCGTATGCCTGCTCAGGCGTAAGGGAAAACTCGAAGCGGTCGCCCGGCTCCAGGCCACTCAGATTCTTTTCGAAGGCCTCCAGCATGGCACCAATGCCATAGATAAACTTCAGAGGTTGTTCTGGGGTAGCCGACTCCATCAGTGTGCGGTCGTCCGCATCGCCCACGTGCAGGTCATAGGTGACCGTCACGAATTTGTTCTTTGATACTCTCATATACATTCTTGATTTTTAGATAGGGGCGCAAAAGTAGCCGATTATGCATAAGCCCGCCGGGGCGCTGAGGGGGAACGCACTACAAATAGAACGCCCTCATCAGCTCCGCGTAGGCCGCCGTCCGACGGTGATCTGGCGTCTCCAGCGTCAGCACATCTGGCACGCAGGGCGACGGCCGACGCGCCAGTTCGGCCAGCCATCGCTTGGGCGACACACCCTCCACAGGCACGACGTGCGTCTCGCGGACGAGGTGCAACGCTCTCGCTTCGGCCTGCCTCAACACGCCCTCACGCTGCGCATAAGGCAACACAAGCGCCAGCCGTCCGTCGTCCGTAAGCAGCGCCGCGGCTACACTGAGCAGCTCGGCCATCGGCAACGTGTCGCTATGCCGCGCCATGCGTCGCCCAGCGTCGGGACACTTCAGCGATTCGTCGAAGTAGGGTGGATTGGAGACGATCAGATCGTAAGCCGGGGGAGCCGTAGCGGCATACGTGCGGAAGTCGGTGCGAAGGACACGAATACGCGCCGCGAAGGGTGATGCAGAGACATTCTCCGCGGCTTGCAGGCAGGCGTCGCGATCGATGTCGAGCGCATCGATGCGAGCGTCCGTGTTGCGTTGGGCGAGCATCAGGGCGACAAGCCCGCTGCCCGTACCGACATCGGCTATGCGACGCGCACCGGACACGTCGGCCCACGCTCCGAGCAGGCAGCCGTCCGTGCCGACCTTCATCGCGCAACGGTCGTGGCGAACGGTGAATTGTTTGAATCGAAAATAGGGATTGGACATGGTGTGGGGTAAAAAAATCCCTCCCAGCGCTCACGCGAGGGGAGGGACTGATGCAAATAAAAATAATTACCCTTATTGATTGGCTCTGAGAGCCTCACAACTCGGGAAATCCCTCCCGGCGCTCACGCGAGGGGAGGGACCAATATTATATTATGGAAAAAATAATAACCCTCATTGATTGGCTCTGAGAGCCTCACAACTCGGGATACACTTTGGGCGGCAGGCCTTATTTCAGGCTGCCGACCATATCTTCTGGCCGCACCCACTCGTCGAACTGCTCCGGGGTGACGTAGCCCAGGCGGACAGCCTCCTCGCGCAGCGTCGTACCGTTGCGGTGCGCCGTGTTGGCAATCTCTGCCGCCTTGTAGTAACCGATCTTCGTGTTGAGCGCCGTGACGAGCATGAGGCTGTTGTTCACCAGCTCCTTAATCCGCGGATAATTCGGCTGGATGCCGCTCACGCAGTGCTCCTCGAAGCTCACGCAGGCGTCGCCAATCAGGCGGGCCGACTGCAGGAAGTTGGCGCAGATGACGGGCTTGAACACGTTCAGCTCGTAGTGTCCCTGCGTACCGCCGACCGAGATAGCCACGTCGTTACCCATCACCTGGGCAGCCACCATCGTCACCGCCTCGCACTGCGTCGGGTTTACCTTGCCCGGCATGATCGAGCTACCCGGTTCGTTGGCCGGGATGATGATCTCGCCGATGCCACTGCGCGGGCCGGAGGCCATCATGCGGACGTCGTTGGCGATCTTGTTGAGCGACACGGCCAGCTGCTTGAGTGCGCCGTGAGCCTCCACCATGGCGTCGTGTGCGGCCAGCGCCTCGAACTTATTCTCTGCCGTCACGAAGGGCAGCCCCGTGAACTGGGCGATGTAACGCGCCACGACCACGTCGTACCCCTTCGGTGTGTTGATACCCGTGCCCACGGCCGTGCCGCCGAGCGCCAGCTCGCTGAGGTGCGAGAGGGTGTTGCGGAGTGCGCGGAGGCCATGATCGAGCTGTGCAGCGTAGCCCGAGAACTCCTGTCCGAGCGTCAGCGGCGTAGCGTCCATCAGGTGCGTACGGCCGATCTTGACCACGTCCTTGAACTCCTCAGACTTCTTCTTCAGCGCATCGCGCAGGCGCTCTACGCCGGGGATCGTCGTCTCCACGACCATCTTATACGCCGCGATGTGCATGCCCGTGGGGTAGGTGTCGTTCGACGATTGCGACTTGTTCACATCGTCGTTCGGCTGCAGCGTCTTCTCGCCCTCGCCGATCGTCTTGCCCGCCAGCTGATGCGCGCGGTTGGCGATCACCTCGTTCACGTTCATGTTCGACTGCGTGCCCGAACCCGTCTGCCAGATCACGAGCGGGAACTGGTCATCCAGCTTTCCCTCCAGGATCTCGTCGCACACTCGGCTGATCAGATCACGCTTCTCCACCGGCAGCACGCCCAGCTCATGGTTGGCATAAGCGGCCGCCTTTTTCAGGTACGCAAAGCCATAGATCACCTCCAGCGGCATGGATGCCGACGGCCCGATCTTGAAATTGTTACGCGAGCGCTCTGTCTGCGCTCCCCAGATCTTGTCGGCGGGGACTTTCACCTCGCCCATCGTGTCTTTTTCGATTCTGAAATCTGCCATTGTTCTATATTTTTTTGGTGATGATTCAATTTCTTGGTGACAACCGCGGGCAAAAATAGACGTTCTTGGCAATTACCGTGGGGCGATGCCAAAAACATACGTCGCGGCCTCAGAAACGCCTCGCGAAGGCCCCGCAGCGTCCGTTTAGCCCCTTGCGTAAGCCCGTTCACGGCCCGCCGATCCTCGTTTGCGGCCCGCTCGCCTCTGTGCACTGCTCGCGAAGATCCGTTTCCCCTCCTTTCTTCTCGGATAAGGCCTTATCGGCCCCTTTTTTACTCGTTCGGAACTTCCCGAAACATATTCATCATCTATCACAAGTATTCGGAATTTCCCGAAATGTATCCCTCATCTATTACAATTGTCCAGAACTTCCCGAAGCTATATTCTATATGGTTACAAACGCTCGGAATTATCCGAAATATAGAAAACTGATATATCATCTCTTCGGGAAAGTCCGATCAACTAAAAATATGAATAGTCATCATTCGGGAATATCCGAGAAGCTATAAATAAGAGATATATCCTTTCGGGAATCTCCGATTAGTATAAAAATCCATTTCTATACTTTCGGATGATTCCGAAGAGTTGGAAACACATAGTTTCCTATGTTCGGAGATACCCGAGGATTAAGTCCATGCCGTGGATATACGTCGGAATAATCCGAAACTTTATTACATATAGAGGACGTGCTTCGGGAAATTCCGAACGATAGAAATAAAAAGGAATACGTTTTCGGGAGATTCCGATGTGTAGAAACGTGAAACGATATACCTTTGGCGGCACCTTTCAAGGATAAAACGGATGTCCGCAAGGCCTTCACGGGCCCGATCATGGGGCGCGAAGAGCGCGTCGGACAGTTCGCATGCCCGAAATGGCATGAAACGGAAGTCCACGAGGGGTTCGCAAAGTAATTCGGACATAAAAACGACAGGAGACATGAAAAAGATCGGAAACATAGACCTGACACGGGCCACAAAGGCGGGACACATCGACTTCATCCGTGCCGTATGCGAGGCCGCGGAGGCAGAAGAGGGCGTGCTGGCCAACGACGTGGCCCGAAAGGCGGTGGAGGCGCTCAAAGCAGCCTACAACGAGGAGCGGGAGAGCCTGATCCTCTCGAACAAAAGCCTGCTGACAGACGACATCCACGCAGCCGACACCGAGCGCGATGGCCTTTTCACGGGCTTCAAGGGCACCGTGATGGCGCAGCAGCACATGCCCTATGCAGACAAGGCCAAGGCGGCCAAGGAGCTGACGCAACGGATCAAGGACTTTCGGCTACGGCGCACCCTCCAGCTGGACGAGGAGACGGCCCTGCTGGGGAAGCTCATCGAGGAATGCGAGGAGAAGTATGCCACGCATGTGGAGCAGCTCAGCGTGACGGCGTACGTGAGCGCACTGAAGGAGGCCAACGACCGGGTGCGCCGACTGATCAATGAGCGGATGCAGAACCAACGGCTCCGCAAGGAGGCCGAGGTGGGCTCGTCGCGGCGAGGGTCGGACAAGGCTTATCGGTGGCTGGTGGAGGTGGTGAACGCGATGCAGGTTTTGCTGGGCGACGAGGCCGGCGTGGGCCACTTCATCGACTTCATGAACGCGCTGATCAAGCGTTATCGGCAGGTGGTGTTTGCCAAACGAAAGCGGAATAAGGACGCCGCTGTGGAGGGCTAACCAAGACGCTATTCGGGGAGGCTGTCAAGGGGGGGGCTAAACAAGGAAAGACCCCGCCCTGAATGAATCAGAGGGGGCCTTTACCGTGAAGAACGCCATGAAATACAAAAAACGAGCGGCAAACGGGGCTCGAACCCGCGACCCTCAGCTTGGGAAGCTGATGCTCTACCAACTGAGCTACTGCCGCGTCTTGCTCTCGGGTGTTGCGGGGGCAAAAATAGACCTTCCTTTGGCTTTTTACCTAAGTTTGCCCGACATTTTTTGACAGAGACCGAAATAAGCGGCATTTCATGAGGGAATTTCAGAAGATCAGCACCCGGAAAAAAGGGGATTACGAGGCGGCTTTCCGCGAGGAAAAACCGAATGTGTTTCAGCGGTTGGCCGCGATATTTGGCCATGCCGCTTTTTTTTGGCTGGCCGTCTGTCTGGCCCTGTTTTTCTGGCTGGAACGTGAGGGCCGATTCTACTTTTTCTTCATCGAGCAGCGGAAGCTGTTCCTCAGCGAGGCATCGTTCATCGGGTCGTATTTCACGCGGCCAGGGGGCGGGGCGCAGTTGGTGACGGACTATGCGACGCAGTTCTTCGTCAAACCGTACCTCGGGGCGGCCACCGGAAGTGTGGTGCTGACGGCCGTGGCCATGCTGTCGGTGGGCATCATGCGACGGATCGCACCGCGGGCCAATCTGCGGCTGCTGGGGCTACTACCGACGGCGGCGCAGCTGCTGATGACGTTCGATATGAACTATTCGTACGCCGGGACGGTGGCCTATGCGCTGACGCTCGTGGCGATGTATGGCTATTTCTTCATCCCGTCGATGGTGGGGCAGGTAGTCTATGCCACGGTGACCACGGGGTTGCTGTTTTGGCTTGGCGGATCGGTGGCGTTCCTCTTTGCGACGTGCATCTTTTTGTGGGAACTGGCGACGCGCTTTTGGCGGGCTTACGGCTTCCTGTTGCCGCTGGCGGTGGCTGTGGGAGCGGCCGTCTGGGGCGTGTATGACGCGTGGGCGGGGGAGTATCGCTTCCTGTTAGGTCCGGACGGATATTATGCGCCGACCGTGGCGCCAGATCCGGTGCTTTACGGCGTATGGGCCTGCCTGCCGGTGATGCTGGCCGTGGCTTATTGCCTGCGTGGGCAGGGACGCGAGAAGAAGGAGGCGGGGCGACGGATCGCAGAGATAACGGTGCAGCTCGTGTTAGTGGGCGGACTGCTTTGGATCGGGCGCGACAGACTGACGGATCACGACACGTCGGGCTACAGCAAAGAGCTGGACTGCTACCTCAGGCAGGGACGGTGGGACGACGTGATCGATCGCTATACCTTTATATATAGGCAGAACCCGACGCCGACCGAAGCCTGCATGCTGAGCATCGCGCTGGCCGAACGCGGACAGTTGGCCGACAGTCTCTTTGCCTACGCTCCGCGCGGCGTGGAGGCCATCCTGCCGACATGGGACGGAAGCGATCCCCAAGTGGCGGCACTGCTGAGCGACCTCTATTTTTCGATGGGCGATATCGATATGGCGCAACGCATGGCGATAGAAGCCAATACGGGCATGGACGACCGCAGCCCGCGCATGATCAAGCGACTGGCCGAGACAAGCCTGATCCGCGGCGCCTATCCGCTGGCCGAGAAGTACCTCTCGGTGCTGGAGCATACGCGTTACTATGGGCAGTGGGCGCACGATGCGCGGCGGTTCCTGTATAACGATTCGGCTGTGGTGGTGGACTCCCTACTGGGCCGCAAGCGTCGCTGTCTGACGGGTGCATCGGGCGATCTACCGCGCACTCTGCACGCCATCGCCGAACAAAACCCGACGCACCGCGCCTCGATCGAGTATGCGGGCGTGCTCCTCTTATTGCAAAAAGACCTCGGGCGCTTCCGCACCTTGGTCGACAGTTGCGCGGGGCGAATGGTGCTCCCTCGCCTGCCTAAATCCTTCGCGGAGGCCACGCTGCTCTACACCTTCGTCGGCGACACAACGGCGCAGAAACGCTATCGACTGCCAGCCGACATGACGCGGCGCTACGCCGACTTCCGCCGACGCGCTGATGCGGCGCGAGGCAACCGCCAGTCGGCCGAGGCACTGCGCGACACCTTCGGCGACAGCTACTGGTATTACTTCACCTTCACGTCCGGCGCGACGAAATGACCCGTAATGAAAACGACTCTCCCCCCCACTCTTCGACACCTCTTCACACTCCTGCTCATCCTCCTGCTGACGGCGGCCTGCCGACACGAAGCACCGATGACGAACCGGCTGGTGGACCATCGGCCGCCTATCTTCCCTGACTATACGGAGGTGACGATCCCGCCCAACATTGCGCCGCTGCGCTTCCTGCTGTCCGACACGTGCGACGTGGACAAGGCCGCGGCCACGTTCGAGTGCGGCGCCGAACGCGTCACGGTCTGGGCCTCCGACGGACGGTCCATCGCCATCGCGCCGCGTGCATGGAAGCGCCTGATGAAGGACGCTGCAGGCAAGGTGATCAGTGTGAAAGTGACGGCTCGTATTGCCGGCGAATGGGTCGGCTATGCGCCCTTCAACCTCTACGTGGCCACGGACTCGATCGACCCGTACATCGTCTACGGCCGCACGGATCCGAGTCGCAACGTGATGGGCCATACGGGGCTTTACAGCCGCTGCTTGGAGGACTTCCGCGAGCGCGCCGTGCTCACGAGCGACATGACCCGCGGCGACGGCATCGGCCCGGCCACCTTCAGCGGTGGCGACGCCCAGCGCTTCTTTCTGCCCCTAAGCGGCGCCCTGTCCTGCGCCCTGCTGACCGACAGCGACAAGATCGAGAAACTGAATACGCACACCATCCCCGGGCTACCCACGCCGACCCATGTCGCCTGGCACCCTTCGGGGCGCTACATGGCCTTCGCCGTCAACCGCAGCGCGCGGCAGGATGCCCGCGAAACGGCCTCGCGCATCGTCTTCTACGACGTCGTCAAGCATGAGCTCTTCACCTCCCCGCAGCTCTTCTCCGACTCCAGTTCGGTCACCTACCCCGCCTTCTCGCCCGACGGCGAGACGCTCTACTTCTGCGCCACCTCACTCATGGCCTACACCCGCGCCGACAGCGCCAAGTATCACCTCTGCGCCCTGGCCTTCAACATCCACGGCGGACGCCGCTTCGGCCGTAAGGCAGACACCCTCTACCACTCCCGACCCGCGCCGCCCCCGCCTCCGCGGAAGAAGTCGGACAAGACGCCCCCCCGACGCCCCGAGGTACGCCCCGACGGCAGTGCCGCCCGTCCCCTGCTCTCGCCCGACGGACGCTATCTGCTCTTCACCGTGGCCGACGTAGGCTCCAATCCCGCCGATCGCCCCACGTCGGACGTGGCCCTCTTCGACATAAAGCACCGGAACTTCCTGCCCGTCGATACGCTCTGCGCCGATAACGACTCGGAGATCGCCTACTCCTGGAGCAGCAACGGGCGCTGGATCGTCTACACCACGCGCAGCATCGATGGGCTCTACGAATACCCCGTCATCGCCCATCTCTCGGCCGACGGGCGCCCCTCGAAGCCCTTCCTGCTGCCGCTCAAGGAGGCCAATGGCTACCGGCGCACGATGCGATCGTTCGCCCATCCCACGTTCCTCACCGCCCCCGTGCCCTACCGCAACTACACGCTCAGTCGCAAGGCCCGCACCCTCGAAGGCGTGGACATCCAGCCGCTCAAGGCCGGGAAGTGAATCCCTCCTTCGGGAGAGGCCATTTTCGCATCGAGGAAATGGGTCAAACCTTCGGGAGAGGTCATTTCCGCATCGAGGAAATGGGTCAAACCTTCGGGAGAGGCCATTTCCGCATCGAGGAAATGGGTCAAACCTTCGGGAGAGGCCATTTCCGCATCGAGGAAATGGGTCAAACCTTCGGGAGAGGCCATTTCCGCATCGAGGAAATGGGCCAAACCTTCGGGAGAGGCCATTTCCGCATCGAGGAAATGGGTCAAACCTTCGGGA
>ERZ772766.1843-NODE-1843-length-11049-cov-44.830362_pt1 | contig 11049 bp, 12 predicted proteins | sample MGYA00511379_ERZ772766 | MGnify/ENA primary metagenome ERZ772766 (study PRJEB29015, sample SAMEA2737895) | human oral metagenome | biome: human oral; feature: human-associated habitat; material: dental | place: China | collected 2116 ...
TTAATGATTATAGGATAGTAGCAAAATTTATTAAAGACACATTTATAGTTCAAGGGTTAGGTGTTGGACACAGAAAAAATATATATAAAATATTAGAAAGTAGAATTTAATTTTAATTTATGATTGATTTACAAGTATTTTTTTAATAAATGCTTGTAAACAATCGTAAAGATTTCAGGCAAGAAAGGGGAGAATTTAATAAGTGGAAAAGGGAAAAATATTGAGAAATTTAGAAAAATTAGCATTAAGGGATTTTGAGTTTATAAATGTTGGAAGAATTTTAGTAGTTTCAAATAGTAAAAGCATTACAGAAGATTTAATAAATTCTATATGCTTAAAATCAAATATAGAGCCTAATAGAATACATAAAAAAGATTTATTACAGATTATAGACTATATCAAAGGACTAGAAAATATTGATTAAAAACAGTCGTATAAAAGCAACAAGAAGCAGGAATGAAAAATCATTACTTTTTTAGTATTAAAGACTGTACAAAAAGAAAGGGGGTTTTAAAACAATATGGCAATATATGGTTATGCAAGAATTTCAAGGGAAGTGCAAGACCTAACTAGACAATTAAAAGCCTTAACAAGTGCAGGAGTTGAGCCACAAAACATTTTTAAAGACATTGGAAGTGGCAAAAATTTTGATAGGATTGAATATCAAAAGCTAGTCAATCAAACTTTAAAAGCAGGAGATACCTTATACATTACATCTATTGACCGACTTGGTAGAGATATGAAAGCCATAGAGCGAGAATATCAAACCATAACTGAACTAAGACAGTGTAAACTAATATCAATAGAAGAACCTTTTTTATCTTCCACGGACAATGAAGTAATGAATGAACTCCTAAGACCTATACTTTTAAAATTTCTTTCCTGGGTAGCAGAGAGAGAAAGAAAAGAAATGTTGAATAGACAGAAACAAGCCTATTTATCTATGTCAAAAGACCATAGGGGTAAACTTATTTCTAATAGGACAGGTAAAGTAATTGGTAGACCTAAGAAGTACCCAGACCTAACCAAAGCACAAAGAGATAAAATTGAGGAATGGATAAGAGGGGAAAGAAGTTGCCTATCTGTTGCAAAGGAATTAGGAATATCAAGAACAACATTACACAGAATTAAAATTGAAGAATATACAGAGTAAACAAAAAAGGCTTCTCATTCAAGAGCAGTGAGGGACTACTCATATATTTTTTGAGGGGAGAGAAAAGCCTTTTCTGTTAAAATATTAATCTTATCAGTTATATTATACCATAAATTAAAGAAAATGTAAGGGGTAAAGGGAAGCAATGACAACAGATGAATTTTTAGAAAAATACGATAAAGAACTTTTAACATTTATTGAATGCAAAGAATTATCAGTTTTTTTAGATTTTCAAAGTACAGAAAATTCAAGTTTTACAGATATAGAAAATTCTTATGGCTACCAAATTTTTAAAATTATAATTTTCAATAAAGAATGTAGATATTTTCTTCAGTTTCAAAGAGAAACACAAGAATATAGAATTTTAGAACTAAAATATAAATATCCAATTTTATAAAGGAGCTTCTATGCAACTAAAAAAAGAATTTTTAGAATTATCAACCAATTTCAATAATAACATCAACGAAGATAAATTATTATTTATCGGAATGTTTTTAAATTTCTATATGTCAATTAAAAATAAATCAAAAGTGCAGGAACATTTAAAATTATATTTCAATACAGATAAAAAACCAATAGAAATAGTAAAAGAAGTTCTAAACAATGAAAATACTGATATTAACTACTTATTAAATAGATTATATTTAGCCCTGGTACATAAAAGAGAAAATAAAACTATTGATAAAAATACTTGGGAACATTTTTTAGAAAATCTTTAAATACCAATAAAAAAAGTAGCCAAAAAGACTGGCCACTTTTTTTATTTTTATATTCTATATATGAGTTTAGAATATTATATCACTTTTCTTTTATATTTCAATAGAAAATAAAAACACTACCTATTCCAGTAAGTAGTGTTTTGTACCTTTCATCTTGAACAGACTATATAATTAATTATAACATATCCAACTAGATAAAAAAGGGGCTGTTGCAAATTGATGATTTTTATCATTAATTTGTAACAGCCCTACTATTATTACTTTTAAGATTCTTGTTTTGGAAGTATCATACAAATTGCTGCAGACAAAATTACTAAAATAATTCCAATTATTGAAAGAAAATTAAGTTTTTCACCTAATACTAAAACAGCGAGTAAAATACCAAATACTGGCTCTAAAGCAAGGAATACTCCACTTTTATTTGCTTCACTTCTTTCAAGTCCTTTATTCCAAAACCATCCAGCACCTATACTACATCCAACAACTAAATATAAAAGAGCTATAATCCCTTTTAATGAATAGTGTATTTCCCAACTTTTAACTAAAAATAGCATTATTGGCAAAGCAAACAATGTTCCTAATTGAATAGTCAATGCTGTGTAATAATTTGAGTTCATTTTTGTAAGTATTTTTTTTGAAAGTCGAACCCAAAAAGAAACTACTATAGTAGATAAGAATACTAAAAAACATCCAAAGAAAGATACATTTTCTAATGCCGAAACACCCACTGTTAATGCTACTCCAAAAAATGCAATAATACCTAATAAAAAAACAATAGGAGAGGCTTTTTCTTTAAAAAAGATAAATCCAACAATTGTTATCATAACAGGTTCAATGCCTATAATTGTTGTTGCACTTGAAGCTGAAGTAAAACTAAGCCCTATAAACTGTAACATTGAAGTAAGAGGATATGTTAAAATTCCTAATATTACAAGTAAAATAAAATCTTTTTTTGTAAAAGATTCCTCTTTATTTTTCATAAAAGAAAAAGTCATAGGCAATAAGATTATACTTGCAAGTATATATCTAATTGCAACAACTAAAGATGGATCAAGCATATCATAAGCAATTTTACCAGCAATAAATGATGTTCCCCATAAAAATGCAGCTATTAAAAGATATATCATATAATTCCTCCAAAAATTGTATCTTGTTTTACTGGCTTAGGAAATGTCTTATCAAGAGATAATACTATTTTTCTTGCACGAGAGGCATTTAAAGATAAATTAGGATCAACAACACCATGTGTATGCTTTCCTCCATTCAAATAAAATATTTTTCCTTTTCCTTCATACTTTAAAGAATAATCTTCTGAAATACAAACATTATAATTATTATCTTTTTTTATTTTTGATAGTATTTCATCTGAAAAAATTTCTTTAGGAAAATATTGTTTATATCCTGTTGCTAAAATTATCATATCAGCAGATATAATTTTTTGATTTTTAGAATAAATATTTTCTATAGCCACTTTAATATCTAAATCTTTATCAGTTTCAGTTACATCACAAACTGAACATTCACTATATATATTAAATTTTATTTGTTTTCCTATCTTTGAATATCTATTAGTATATAACATCTGATAAACTTCTTCTATAGTGTGAGGGGATGCCCCATCACTTGCAAAACGATATTGTTTATTAAGATTTTCTTTTAATTCAGAAGGAAGTTTATAAAAATTACTCAATCCCATTTCTGTATAAATTTTATCTTCAGCAAATTGCGAATCTTCCATCTGATGTGTGAATGATTCACGATAAACCATTGTAATTGATTCTATATCATTATTTTTATCATTGAATAAATCAATTATTATTTCAAGAGCACTTTGACCTCCTCCTACAATAAGAATATTTTTTGCTCCTTTTTTTGAATGAAATTGATATTCACTATTATGGAATATTCTTTCACTTAAATTATTCTCAAGAAATTCTGGAATAAGTGGTTTAACTCCAAGAGCCACAGAAATATTTTTAGCAAAAATAGGTTTTTGACTATCATTTTTTAAAATAATCTCAAATCCTTCTTCACATTCTTTTATATGTTCAACTTCATTGCCCATCCTTACTGTATCTAATTTAGAAATTACCCATTGAAGATATTGCTCATATTCCCATCTTAAAGTAAATGAAAAGTTTGCAATTATATATGATTCTAATCTCCCTGTTTCATATAAAAAGTTAAAAAATGAATATTCACTTGTAGGTTTAACTAAACTTACTAAATCTTTCAAGTTACTATTTTGTATAGTTGCAAATTTTAATTTCATTCCAGGATGCCAAAAAAAATCTGTTTTTTTATCCAAAAATAAACTTTTTAATTTAGTATCCTTAAGAAGTATTCCTAAACTCAAATTAAATGGTCCTGCTCCAATACCAACTAAATCAAATATCATACTATCCCTCCATATATTAAATTATTAAAAGATAAAAATATTTTTGTATTAGATGATAACATATATTAACAAAAAATAAAAATATACTTTATTAATATAATATATTATACTTTTATATCCAACTTTTATTTTTATGTTTATATTTTTCTATAAATTCATCTAAAATATAATTCAATAAAAATATTATAGAAACTCCATTCTCTTTAACTATTTTTGCAATATTTTTATAAAATTTTTCTGAAGTTCTACAACTCATTAATTTTACAAAATAAAAACACCACTTGTTCCAGCAAGTAGTGTTTTAGTTCCTATTTATTCAATATTCCAAGCGATATATTGCTATATCTTAAATTGATTATACCATTTTATTTTTAAAAATTCAATGATATAATAATTCTGTTCCTTAGTTTTCCATCCAGTAGCCTAGATAGGAGGTGAAGTATGCGAAAACCGATATTCCAAGCAATGATATTTGTAATAATCCTATTGTTATTACTTATATCTAAAAATATTAATATCACAGTTAATTTTAATTTCTAAATTAATTGAAAGTATTATAATTTTATGTGAGGTGTTATTCCAGTAGCACCTTGCTTTTTTATTTTAAAGCCACTAGAAGCATTTAAAATTATAAAGGGGTATAATTATACCACCTTAGTTATTTAAACTTTAAATTAGGCTATGCTATCAATTATTTTAACCAACCATCAAAAGTATTTTTATTATTCTTTTCATCTAGCTTCATTTCTTTTATTTTTTCATCAACCAATTTTTTTAAATTCTTTTTTAAAATAGAAGTACCTTTATTTTTTATTTCAAAAAATATAAGATTTTTAATTTCATTTTCTCTTGCAATAGCAATAATATTTTCAAAACCCTTAGGTACTCCAAAAGTATCAACATATAATTTTAACAGTTCATCTCTATTTATAGTTTTATCTTCCACAAGTCCAATAATAATCCCGTAGAAAATGTAATTATATACAGTTCTTTTCTTTAATTCACTTCTGTAAAGTAATAAGTTCAATTCCATTTTTTTACCCCTTTTTTTATTCATTATAACATTTTAGATTTAGATCTTCAGTGTGGAGCTGGAAGTCTTTTTTTATTTCCACTTTCTCACTTCCACCAGTGCCATTAGTAGTCCGTGGAGAAAGAAAAATATAGGAAACTTTGGCTTGTTACGGACTTTTTATATCAATTTCTCTATAAATATCAATTTCAATTTTAAAGCGTTTAGAGGTACTTTTTTAAAGTTTTATATTTTAAAGGTTAAATTATAAGACTAAGCAGTATAAAATTAAAAATTAGGGTACGAAAGGAATTAAAAGTGGCATTAAAAAATTAAAATGGAAGCCGAAAAGGAAAAAAGCGAAAAGGGGGGTAAGGGGGGTTTTCTATTTTTTTAACAAATTCAAGTTGCTTATTCTTTTGTACTTGATTTCTATTTTCTAGTTCTCTACACAGTCCGTGGAAAAAAATAAATTGTTGTTTTTTTGTTTTGTTAGGTTTACTTCTTGAAGTTTTAAAATTATAAATTTAAAATTTTAGTTTTTTTATTATTAAAAATTAAATCAAGAAAAAAAGAAAATCAAAAAAGTAAAAATCCTAGATCTTCTTTTTTTTTATTTTTAAGGACTTTTTAGGACTACCATAACACCTTATTTTTCCACTGGTTCAAGGTTAGTGAAAAGACATTTTTGATACTTTATAAGACATTTTTGATACTTTATAAGACATTTTTGATACTTTATAAGACTACATTTTAAAAAGAATGTCTTATTTTATTTTATTGTTTATTTATTTATAAATTTAAAAAAAATTAAGACATTCTTTTTATTGACATTGTCTTATATGAATAGTATAATAGAAGCATAAAATTAAAAAGGGGGAATATTAGAAAGTGAATGAATTAAAAGTTATTGAAAATAAAGAAGAAATAGTAATTTATAATAACGATTTGAATACTAAAGTTTATTTAAAAAAATTTAATAATTTTAACTGGGACATCTTTATGATTGTTGTTTCGGCTCTAGCTTTTACAAAAAATGGAGTAGCAGAAATAAGTTTAGTAGAAATAAAAAAGAAAACAAATTATACAAGTCAAAATAATGAAAATTTTAAAAATAAACTAAAAGAAACAAATAGAAAGATTTTACAAAGTGTTTGTGAGATTGAAACTGGAGAAGATACAGAGCAATTTCCATTATTTAAAAAATTTAAAATCATAGGTAAGAAAACCTTGAGAGTTGAGGTAGGAGAAGATTATATGTCTTTTTTTACTGATTACAGTGAATATACAAGTTTTGGATTAAAAACTTTTTTAACTTTAAAAAATAAGTATACGAAGCCACTTTTTAAGGAATTAATGCAATTTAAAGCAACTGGAAAAGCATTTTTCAGAATGGAAGACTTCAGGAATAAATTAGATATTCCAAATAGTTTAAGTTTTTCTAAAATTCGCGATAGAATTTTAATACCCAGTTTAAAAGATTTTTCTATTCTTTTTAAAAATTATAAAATAATAGCTAAAGTTTTAGATGGAGAAGAAATAGAAATCTCTGAAAATATGTCAGCTGAAGCTAAAAAAGATAGAAGACAAGTTACAAATATAAATTTCTTTTTTACATTAACAAAAAAGGAAGATATTATTAAAGAAAAAGAAGTTGCAAGTAATCAATCAGAAAGATTACAAACAAACGAAGAAAAAATTGATATTAAAGAGGAAGAAAGACTATTTAACCTAGATAGTATTAAATGTGGATTAGAAATGCAAAATAGTATTGTAGAGGAAGAAATAGAAACAGAAAAAAGCAAAATAGAAAGATATAAACAATATATAACACAAACAAAAAATGCAGGTGCTATTGATAATATTGATGAAGCAATAAACAAAGATATTATTAATCACTATGAAGCTTCAGTTGCAGAAGCAGAAGAAAAAATAAAGAAGTTAGAAGCAGAAATTGTTAAAAATAAAGAAGAAATTGAAAAAATAGAAAAAGAAATTGAAAGTAATCAAGTTGTAAGCAATCAAGCAATTAATAAAAATGAAAAAGATACTGAAAATAAAGAAGAAATTGATTATCTAAAACTTATAAAAGAATTTTTAAGAGGACAAGATATAGATTATAAATTAGTAGAGGTTAATATAAATTTCTTGTTAGAAACTTATAATGCAGAAGAAATTTATAGAGAAATTTTAAGAATAAACAATATAAAGAGCGAGAAAGCAAATATAAACCCTAGAAAATACTTAATTACAAGCATTAATAATATAGAAAATATAAATAATAGAGTAGTAGAAAATAAAATTAATATAGTAGATGATTTTGTAGGAGTAGAAAATATTGATGAAGTAGATGAGAAAAATGTTGAGAAAATTTTAGAAAACTATGATTTTTAAGGAGGAAAAATGAGTTTTATAGACACTGAATTAGAATTAGAAAACAAAAGAGAAATAACTTTACCAGTTTTAAATATAGATAAAGATATAAAGACATTATTACTTTTTCTTTATATACACATAAAAGGTTTCAAAACAAATGATGAAGTAGTAGAAGAAATATTAAATATAAATTTGAAATATATTCCAAACACTTTTTTGAAAGACTTAATTATAACAACTCTTGATTTTAAACGAGATAATAGACTTTTAAGAGATATTTTTGCAATAGAAAAATATAGAAGCAAAGAAGAAGAATTGATAAAAAAAATGAATGAAGATTTTGACATTTATGTTACAAAATTTACAATTTTAACAGTAAACTCAATAAAAGATAAATTAAAGAGCTATTATTTTTATAATAAATTTTTTAATCTTTTTGACACAAGAAAAGATGAAAATAAAAATAAATTATTGAGTTTTGAAAAAGATTTTTTTGAAATTTCAAACGAATTAAAGTCTGTTACTTCTGAAAATGAAAAAAGTGCTAAACTTGAGGAAATGCCTGACTTACTTCTTAACAATTTAAAAAAACCCAACAAAGTTTTGACAAATACTCCATTAGATATGGTTTTGGAGTTAGTAAAAAAAGAAGTACATATAATAACAGCCGAAACATCAGCAGGAAAAACAGCATTTGCATTAGATTTAGCATTAAAATTAGAAGAAAGTGGCTATCGTGGGATTTATTTTTCTTGCGAAATGGGAATAGAACAACTAACCGATAGAGTTTTAGCAAATTATTTAAAAATACCACTATCTTTTTTTAAAAATGAAACTCTTTTAAATAAAGCACTTGAAAATAAAGAAAAATTTGAAAAATTTGAAAAGATGAGAAATAAAAACAGTAAATTAAGATTTATAGATGGAACTTTTACAGTTGACAAAGTAGAAGATTATGTAAAAAAAGAAATTATAATTGAGAAAGAATTAGATTTCATAGTAATAGACTATTTACAATTACTTCAGTTAAAAGATGAAGCAGGTGCAATAAGTTATGAAAGGGTAAGCAGAATATCTAAAAAATTAAAAAATATAGCAAAAGAAAATAATATTTGTATTTTATGTGTTGCTCAAATGTCTAGAAATTTTGCAGAAAGAAAACAAAATATAAAACAAGATGAAAAATTAAAAATTTATGCTAGTGATTTAAAAGATAGTAGTCAAATTGAACAAGACGCTAGTTCTATAACTGGACTAGTCGTAACAGCAACTGAACTAGATAACCTAGGTTGTCAAAAAAAGTTAATAAATATTCAAATAATCAAGCAAAGATATGGAGTTGTTAGAGATGATTTAGAAGTAGAGTTTTTTACAGCAGTTCAAGGAATAAATTATACGAGAATGGAGAAAAAGCTAGGATACAAAAAAGAATAAAAAGAACAACACAATTCATTTTTTTCCACGGACAGAATAAAGGAAGTGATATAAATGATAGAAAACAATGAGAAAGATTACAAGCAAGATAATACAAAATATGTAGGTGTTAAATATAATAATTTTAATAAAAAATTAGAATTATTACATTCAAAAGATATAGAAATTTTAGAGAAGTTTGGTATTAATCATGAAATAGAGGACGAGTTTTGCTTTAATTGTGGAGCAGAAAAATTAAACTTTTTTTATAGCAGAAACATTAATACAGACACCCAAGGAGAAGAAAAAAGAGGATATTTAAAGTGTAAATGCTTCAGCTGTAACTTCACGGGAGATATAATTGATATAGCAAGAGCAATAGAGCTAAGTTTAAAATTTAAAAAGACTGGAGAAATAGTAAATTTTCTTTTAAGTAAAGAATTTTTAGAAAGACCTAACAAGATTGATACTAACAGAGAATATACATCAATAAAAAAGGTTAGGAAAAAAGAAAAAATTGAGAAAAAATTTATAACATACTACAATATAATAAACACTTTTATAGTTAATTTTAAATTGCATAGGACAGAAGAAATAGAGAACTATTTATACAGTAGAGGCTTCACTAATGAAGATTTTAAATTGATGAATGGTTATGTAGGACTTGAGGAGTGGGGAGAGTATAGAAATATAATATTTCCTTGTAGTGATTATAGTTTTATTCGCAGATTAATTAAAGATTATTATGCTAAGGAAGATAAAGAAAAGAAGAAAAAAATTAGATATATAAATTCCTATAACTTAGAAAAAACTACTCATCATTGTTATCTTTTAGAAATGATAAGAAGCAGAAGAATTATAGAAAATGGCTTTTATAATATATATGTATGTGAGGGGGTATTTGATACCTTAACTGTAAGAGTTGCATTAAAAAATAAGTGTCTAGCATTTTCAACTGGAGGAGCAGTAAGCACACAAAATTTAATAGTGAATAGAATAAAAGAAGTTGCAGAAGAAGTTTACTTAAAAGAGAATAGAAAAATTAATATTGTGTTATTATTTGATAATGATAATGCAGGAGCAAGAGGACAAGAGAAACTATATAATTTGTTGAAAGATTGTGAGTATATAAATGTATATAAAAATTTTGTTCCTATGCTATTAAAAGAACATAAAGATATTAATGAAGCATTTACAAAAGAGAGAGAAACTTTTATAACTAATTTAGAAATAATTGATAAAAATTTAAGGGGTACTATTATATAGCTACCCCTTTTAAAATGATTTTAAAGGCTATTATAGAGCCTCACTTTTTTTTAAAGATTTTGATTATTTTCAATTTCTTTGTGATTTTCTACATTTTCAACTTTTTCATCTGTTATTTCAACTTTTATTTCTTCTTTTTCTGGAGTAGAGGTAGATTTTCTAGCTTTTCTTTTTGGCAAATTCTCCTTTAAAATTGCAGTTATATTATCCAATATTTCACTTACTTTAGTCGCAGACATTTTTTTATTATTTACCATTTTTTCAAATTTATCTAACATTTCTACTATCTTTTCATTTTTCTTTTTAATTTCTTCCAGTTCGCTAACTTTTTCTAAATCTTTTAGATTAATTTTGTTTTCATCTAACAATTTTTTTATATCTTCTAGTTTTATTAAAGCCATTATTTTTCGCCTCCCTTTCTTTTAATTAATACTATTCTAGCATTAATTAAAATAAATGTAAAGGCTTCAAAATAAATGAAATTTATGTATTTAAAAATCGCAACATTAAAACTTGCTTTGCAACTTTTAAAGTGCTAAAATGTAAGTATAAAAATTGTCATTTTTATATTACATTTTTTTAAAATTAATAAATTTGCCAGTGCCTTGTTATGTATGTCGTTGCACTCCATAATAACAGCACTGGCAAAGGGGAAGTCCCCTTTTGATACCCCTTGTAATTTTATAAAATTTCAACATTAAATACATCTTGC
>ERZ772766.1848-NODE-1848-length-11031-cov-3.348761_pt1 | contig 11031 bp, 9 predicted proteins | sample MGYA00511379_ERZ772766 | MGnify/ENA primary metagenome ERZ772766 (study PRJEB29015, sample SAMEA2737895) | human oral metagenome | biome: human oral; feature: human-associated habitat; material: dental | place: China | collected 2116 ...
GTGTTGCGATGCGTGCTGAAATTGCGAAATTACACCGTCGTTTAGAAACAACAACAATTTACGTAACTCACGACCAAACAGAAGCGATGACAATGGCTGACCGTATCGTAATCATGAAAGATGGTTTCGTACAACAAATCGGTACTCCACAAGAAGTGTACAACACTCCTAACAACGTATTCGTAGCAGGCTTCATCGGATCACCAGCTATGAACTTCTTCAATGTAACATTGAACGATGGCGTGATTTCAAATGGTAAAGGTTTATCATTACAATTACCTGAAGCGAAGAAAAAACTTCTTGAAGAAAAAGGTTACAACGGAAAAGAATTAATCTTCGGTATTCGTCCTGAAGATATCAAAGGTGCTCAAATTGCTATTGATACTTATCCATCATCTTCAGTGAAAGCAGAAGTTGTCGTATCAGAATTACTTGGTGCAGAAACAATGCTTTACACTCGTGTTGATGATACTGAATTCGTATCTAAAGTGGATGCACGTGACTTCCACAACCCAGGCGAAACAGTTGAATTAGCATTCGACTTAAACAAATCTCACTTCTTCGATAAAGAAACTGAACAAGTGATTCGCTAAGAATAAACTTTACTCAAAAAGCTGACAGCTCGTTAAGAGCCGTCAGCTTTTTATTTTTATGATTCATCTACTTCTTGAAACTCACATTCAAAGCGATATTCGAAGAACTTCTCGATAACTGCTTTGAGTTCATCATTACTTAAATTTTGAATAATGGCGTCAAAATCAATGGCTTCCAATTCTTCCTCCGTCAGTTTTTGATAGGGAGGTAAATCAGAGTACTGTCTTAATTCATCATACACAATGAAGTCTCCATCGATAAACGATTCGATGAGTCCACGCTTTTGAAGAAGGTAAAACAACGCTTGATAACTATCTCCAGTAAAACTATAGACTGTTTTATCCGAATAAATACCACAGCAATGTGTTTGATTGAGATTTAATTTTACTTTGGTCATCTTCTTTTCCTTCTTTCATCGAATTCCGTTTTTAAATATAAGGAGAAGAGGTGCTTTTTGTAACGTTTCATAACGTTTCACATCGCTTCATATCCTTATAATAACAGCGTTTCTGTATCATGTCATATCATACGTTTTCTACTTTCACGGAACAAATACGGAACAACTCAATCCTTTAAAAATACGCAAAAAATAAAGCCTACCAATTAAGGTAGGCTTATTTTATATTATTTAGTTGTAATTAATCCGTCTGGTTCGACTTTGAATTCTGGTTTTTCTGCCATAGTACCGTCTGATGTTAATAGATACCATCCGTCTCTACTCTTGATAAATTGATTAGAAAGCATGTTACCATCTTTTTCATCAAGATAATACCATTTGTTTTGATATTTTACCCATCCTTTTACCATTCGACCATCAGATTTAAAACAGTACCAATGATTATTAATATACATCCATCCAGTAACCATCGCTCCACGTTGATCTAAATAAAACCAATCTGTTCCATCGTTATACCATTTATTAATTAAACAGTAACCATTACCATCGAAATAGAACCATTCATTGTTGATTTGTTGCCATTTGTTTGTTGGATAACTTCCATCTTTATTAACGTACCACCAACCATAAGTATTTCGTTTCCATTCTGCAACAACTTCTTCTAAACCGTATTCAATATCATGTTTAAATTGTTCACGACTAATTCCCCATTTTGCAAGATATGGATACGGGTCTACGTGGTCACTTTCATTATACGGTTGATGATATGTGCAATATTCGTGTGTTTTAATACCTGCTAGGCTGTCGCTATCTAGCGTTTTAGGAATGTCTGCTTCATCCGCTAGATTACGTAACAATTCCACATACAATCGATAATCTGTCATAAATTCTTCCATCGTAGAGTGACTTTCAATCAATTCAACATGTGCGTAACCTTCATAGTTCCAACCACCCCCAACGTCATAAGCACCCTTATTTGTATACCATGTTTGCATTACACGACCATTACCTACAACATGAGAAAAGAATCCCGAATTCACAGGTCTACGCATGTGATAATCTGCTTCGTTCTGTGCTGTTGAGTTTCTATTTCCAGTTGAGTGTGCGTGGATTTGACGATAAGGTTCATATCCAATTTGTGGTAAATCCGTTCTAAGTCTGCTTGTATCAATTTCCATTTATATATTCCTCCTTAATTTACGGTAATGTTGTTGGCCAATCTTCGTCTGTAACATAACTAATTGCACTAACACGAATATCGCCTATGTCTTTATCCGTCGGTATAGGGTCGTTAAAAGAAAATTGGATGTAATTTGAGTCACTTTTTCCACCCAAGTACCAAATTCCATAAGGTCTACCTTTGTCATCATAAGTTGGCCCTACAAGTGAATTTTCGCTTCTAAATCCTTCGGGAATTCCGTTAGGAGTGATAACTTTCGCTCCTCTATCTCCAGTGCTGTTATGTTTTACAAATCCAGGTCCATTTCGTCTTCCTACTCCAAACCAACCCCATTGAAGCCCACCAAACTGGTAGGTCACAAGATTATTTTCTCGTCTGATTTTAATAAACGAATTCCCTACTCTGGATACACTTTTAAGTGTTCTCCAGCCAGTATCTCCAATCAGCACTTTCCAACCAGTATTTCCAGCACCTGATTGTTTTATCCATTTCAACGCTCCATTTGTAACTGCTGTATCTACATAGGTCGTTCCGATTGGAGCAACAACATTGCCATTAGGCATTCCAGTTCCATGAATTTCATACTCACTGACTTGACCTGAAGTTCCGCTAGGCGTTGCAGCAGCGGTTGGTAATGTGATACTTCCACCGCCGTCAGAAAGAGTCACCACATTCCCATCGATGCTTAATTTCTGCGGAATTCCAACACCATCAGCGCCTTTTGGACCAGTTAAACCGATAGGGCCTTGTGGTCCAGCAGGTCCAGTTAATCCTTGCGGACCAGTAGGTCCTGGTTCTCCTGGAATACCTTGTAACCCTTGAAGTCCAGGAGGGCCTTGTTCCCCACGTTCTCCACGAGGGCCAGGCTCTCCATCTCGACCACGTTCTCCTTGGATACCTTGCAAACCTTGAGGCCCTTGTAACCCATCTGCCCCTCTTTGACCAGTATCTCCTTGTGGTCCACGCTCACCAGCTTCTCCTTTAGGGCCAGGCAATCCTTGTGGTCCTATTGGTCCGCGTTCACCAGTTTCGCCTTTATCCCCTTTAGGGCCTGGCGTTAATGAGATGTTTCTTAATTCGTCTTTGGTAGCAAAGTTGATTGTGTCGATATTTGGTTTTGATTCTAGCTCTGATATACGATGTTTTAAGGCGCTATCGTCATAAACAGTATCTTTATCTGCCTTTGTTTTTAACGCTTCGATATCGGCTGAAATATGGCTAATTTCATCACGTAAATTGCTATCGTCATAAGTTCCACCTTGCTCTTTGATTTTTGCAAAGAGTTTATCTAGTTCTTCTTTTGTAACGATGTTTTCAACGTCAACGACGCGTCCTGATGTCCGTTCGACTAACGGTACTTTTCTAGCTTTGTCAATAGCGCTGAGCCATACATTAAATGCGAATGCGTAAACGTCAGTAGATTGTTCTACTTTTTCAAAGTAGATATAACCAATCACGGATTCATCAGCAATGATTGATGTACTATCGAATGGAACCGTGATAGTGTTTCCATCGATTGTGGCTTCTACGGTTCTATAGCGTTTTGTTTCCTTAAAGTAAAACAAGCAAATAACTTTAGAAGCGGTTAGACCTTCTGCAGTGAATTTGAACACTGCTGTTCCTTTGTCGTGGCTATAGATTTCATGATATATTTTTTCAATGCATCGATTAGCTGAAGTAATTCTTAAATGTTTTTCGATTACTTTTTCCATACGCTCCCCCTTTCTTTAAATAAAAAGAGGACTCACAATGAGCCCTCTGCGGATCCGTATTCTTAACCTTCAATTTTCTTCAATCCATTAAATCCATTCACGACAGATTCAATCAATACTTTCTTGGATTCATCATCCAAGTTGATTCCAGCTTTTTCTAATTCGTTTGTTAAGTTATCGAATGCTGCTTGGAATTTATCTTGGCTAGCACCATGGATATCCTTGAAGATTTGCTCCACAGCATTCACGACTGTATAAGCGATTGATTTTGCTAACTCGTAGTTCTTAGCATCCGTTTTTGCTTTTAATTCGGTCGCTTTTGTTTGGATAAAACCTTTCAACCCTGTAAATGCTAAACCAACTAATACTACTAATACGCTCACGATTCCGTTGATGATTGTTGATTGTAATTGTTCCATTATTATTCATCCTCTTCCTTGTTTGTAATTTTTTTAAATTTATTTTCTTGTTGTTGTCGCATCGTTTTAAGATACGGTTTAAGCGATTCTGGGAACGGCAATCCTAATGCCTCCCAATTTTCAGCAAGCGATACTGCATAACTGAAGATAAAAAATAAGCATGTGGTCACACCGATTTCTCGGTGACCCAATGTTCTCGCATACATAGCAGTCACAATAACTACAGCGCAAACCAACGCGTGTCTTAGAAGGCCGTTTGTGCTTGTTTTGCTATCAAATCTTTTCAATTTAAAAGCCTTGATATAGCCAGACACCACATCAAAGCAAATTAACCAAACCAAAATTTGAATATATGGACTGCGCATCAATCCTTCTAAATGCATTTTTAACACATGAAATTCTACATCTAAATTTATCATCTACTACAACTCCATAATTTCTACTACCGTTTTGTATTTTTTGATTTCCTCACGTTTATTAGCATTCTCTTGCTCTAAACGTTGAATGTCTTCTGAAAGATTTTGAATTTTCTGTTCATATTGCGCTTTTTCTTCATTCATTCGATTAATATCTGCCTGCTTAGTAGTCACTTTCGCTTCTAATGCAGTAATTCTATTTTTAATTTGTTCTAATTCCATTACTATTCCTCCTTCTAAATCTTGAAAGATATATCATCTAAACATAGCCAATTATTGTCTACATTATTCTTCACAGTAACATCGCCATTTGCATATATCACTACGATTGCCGTTCCATAACTATTGTTTAACGCTTTTTTATAAATGAATCGACTAGGACGATATCCTACTGGCAAATTGATAATCGCTGCATCATTCTCAAGACTTCCTCCAGTTGCAACACCACGAATTTGAACTATTCCATCAGCTGTTTTAGTATATTGAACTGCAGCATCTCCTGCTGTTTTCCATCCGTTTCGATAACTAGCGTTGTGCCATGTGTCAACCTCTCCACATAACGGAATCCAAACGCCCCACGAATTAGAATAATAACGACGCATATACATCGCGTCTTTATTTGCAGGCACATACATTTGGACGCAATTGTTATTGCTATCTTGAGTTATTACGGTAACATAGCCTGTATTATCATCCCCTTGTGGACTATTAGTGACTCGATACGCATAATATCCGCCTGCATTTTTCAAATTGTTTAGATCACCATTAAATTTTAATGACTTTCCTTCACGGGATGTCATAGCGAATTCCTGAATAGGTTTACCATTTGACATAATTCCGCCTTCAACGTTTAAACTGCTATGGAATGCCACTGGCAAGAATGATTCAAAATGTCCTTCCAGCTCTGGAAATCCACCTACTGCTGCGCGATTGTCTCCCCATGCCCACAATACTCTAGATGAGCGTACTAGAAGCACTGAGTCTACTAAATCGCTCAACTTGTCTTGAATCACTAAACGAATATTATATGCCTTGGAAAGCTCATAGAACGCGCCACAATCGAATTGACGATTAATACGTTCTTGAGACTCATTAGTGAGATTAACTGCATCAATCCACCTATTAACCTTCTTAGCTGAGTACTGAATTTTAAGCGTGTAAGGATTACGATTAATCCCATCAATAACTAATGGACTTACATTGGCAGCAACTGTGGCAATGATAGTCTTATTAGTTCCGTTACCTGTTCGGTTAGCTAAGAATCCAATAATTTTAGGCGAGTAGTAATCCCATACTTTGATAATCTTCGATTTAGTGGCTGTTCTGCCGCGTGAGTCAGTAACCTTTGCAATAACTTCTAAATTACCAGCCTTATTAGCTGGAAAGTCTCCTGTTGCTGCTCTAACCACTAAACTATCCACTGTTAACTCAGTAGATACAATAGTTGAGCCGTGAGATCCTGCTGCATTAATTGCTTCAACCCTCATTACAGACTTATCTTTAACAAAATTCCCAACAGGGATAAATTCTGCTAATTGTGCTGTTCTTTCCGTAATCGTCACATCTTCAAGTGTAGGAACGATAGAAGCAGGAATCTTAATCGGAATCCCTCGCTTATATATATCATTTCCAATCTTGTCATTGCCTTTGAACGTACGTACACACACATCTAGCAGTCCAGTATCGCTGTTGGTGATACGTTCTGCATAAGATATTGGAATTGTTAGCTGTACGCTTGTATCGTGGCCTGTTCCTAAATCAATCCAACCGCTGTCATTCACTTGCCACCATACCTGGTGCCTAAATTCATTAACTTTCTTATTGATTTCGATAGTAACTGGTTGATCTAGTTCAGTTGCCTTAACTGAGCCGATATCGCTGGAGCGTGGGATATTGGTTAATCCAAGCGTTCCACCGAACCAGTTAATATCTCCCTGGTCTGCAACATTAAGAATTCTTGCCCAGAATGTTATCGTTTTGCTTCCATCTTCATTGTGAGGAATTGTAATAGTTCCACTTCCGAGTAGAACTCTATTTGTATTCCTTAAATCGAAGCTGACATACTTATCAACTACTGTCTGACTATTAATAGTAGCTTCTGCCCAAGTCTCATTGTTTAAGTCGTATACCCACGTACTACCACGTTCTAACCACAGATTATATTTAACTGGGGAGTCATTATTTTCGATGCTGTAATCAGTTTCTGTAACTTCCATTGCAAGCTTTGCATATCCGCTACTTGTATACTTTTCAATTCTAGCCATTTACAGCACCTCCTACATAAGAAATAACAGTAAATTCATTGTCATATCTTTCAAAAATATGATTGGCAATAGTAACGGAATTCCAGAATGTGGCACTAACAATATTCATTTGTTGGCCAGAAACATACGCTACTACACGGCCAGAATCGATAAATTCCATGCGCTCGTTTGTATATCGAGTTTGTAATTTCTCACCACTCTTACCAATTAGCAAGCCGTCTTCAGAGACGTTGAAATATGTTGAGATTGCATTGAGCAGAACGCTGGATTGCTCCATGTTTAGCTCTACTGCTCTCGTTCGCTGTCCTAGTCCTTTAATCTCTTCTGCAGTCTCTTGAATTCTCTTATAAGACTCTTCCAAGTTACTAAATTTCCCAGTTAAATCTCTTAGTGTGTCTTCTGTAACCTGAGACTTGTTGATAATTTCCATCACATTAGCGAATTGATTAGCATGCTCTCTGTTCCGTTCTTCAAATTCCTTCTGAAGTAGCTTCAGCTCTTTGTCATCTTTATTAAGAACAGGTTTCCATTCTCCATTAGAATATATTTTAGGTATTTCTTTTCCTGGAGTACTAGTATCTGTCCATAAATCTCCAGCAGTTGGATTTGCTGGAGGAGTTGAGCCTATAGACTTGTTAACGATAAAGTCTTTGATAACTATCGAATTACTCGCAACGACTTGATTGCCTTCGATGGCTTCACAAATAAATGTAGCTTCTCTATCAACATCATTTACAGTAATTTGTAATTCGTTACTTCCATTTGCGTGCTGTTCATTCCATGCTGCATCGTCTGTTCCATATTTGCTCTCGCGTTTCCAGCGGTAGGTAAAACGACTGTTCATTTGAATATCCATCTTGCTTACGTTAGCAATTAATTTAGTAGCAATATTGCTATTTTGGAATACTACACCATTGGTAGACTGGATTGTCATCACAAATGGAACGCTTGTGAAATCAAAAAGACGTTCTTGCACTAATGTGCTTAAACGTCTAACTTTTTCATTTATCGTGTCTTCTCTTGATACGATATTAGTAATTTTGATTTCTCCATATCCATTAGTTGATAGAGACTTCTTGATGCTTGCTACTCTTCCTTCTACAATCAATGCTGGTTCATAATTATGATCCACAATGATTACTGTATCTCCGATGTTCACTTCTTCAGGAAGCATATTGATAGGCACATCAAAAGTAACTTCTGGATGGTTCCATTGTTTCAGTTTAATAACTGCTTCAGTCATTAACGCCTGAGGAGTCTTAGCTTCACTCTCATATCGTTTAACGATTCCTCCTCCGCCAGGAGAGTTCCCAGCTCGCTTCCATCGTTTTACAGCGTCTGTGTCCACTAAATAAATCGAACCTTTTTTCGATTCAATATTTCCCTCTTTGTATTCAACATCAGATAGTGTAATACCATCCGCTCCAGTTGCTACGAGCATCGTGGCTAAATTTTCAATAGATATGGTCCTTTTAACGTTTGAAACTTCTCTTCCAACTTCTAAACGGACTTTTTTGTCCTCACCAATCTTTTTATAGATGTGGATTAACTTTCTAAATATCTTTCCGTGAACAAATTCGAAATCATAAGCTATTTCAGCATCGAATCTTCTTACTAGCTGTCGAAGTCTCTTAGTAGCTGTATCTGTTCCTTCCCACTCAAGTTTACGAGTGGTTGTTTCTGGAATTTCATTAGTTCCGATTTCCCAGCCTGAATCGTAAGTAAACTCTGCGATGTAATGAGTAATTGGATAGCTCTTGTCGGCTTTGTAAGGTGGAACTTGTTCACCTAATAGGTCAAGACCAGCGTCTTCAGCGTAAATAGTCTTGGAATCTTTGTCTTCCTCGATTCGCATCACTTCAAACGAACGTATCTTGCTACCGTCTTTTACAATCAAATAACATCCTACGTTAATTTTTTCAATCTCTGAATCTCCGATTTTATCAACCGTAAATTGATAAGTTCCGATACCAGTATCCAGGTCTTGTTCAAACCAATCGTTGTATGCAAAAAGTCCGTCAGCTAAGTCAAAACTCAACTGACAGACAATATCATACTGTCTATTCGTAACCGTAATCATAACCAACACTCCTTATAGACACATTTAATACTTGGAACAGCTTTGTTTCCATCCGCACTAATCTCTATTTGAGTCGTTCCTGGTAAAATTCCAAAAACTTGACTGGCAGGATTAATGTATTTTCTTTTTCCGTTAATCAGAAGTGTGTTGCTTTCTGATTCAAAACGAACGACGTCACCTGTCTTAATAACATCCTCTCCGTTCTCATATCCGTACTGTACAGCTTTCCCGTTCGGATGAGCTAACGCAATCATCTTGTATGGTGAACTAGCTATAAACGTATAAATAGGATAAGTAGGAGCTGTTCCGTTATTTTCGACAGTCAACTTTCCGCCGATTACTGTTCCGTTCTTTTCTGCGGTTGAATACGCCACTCCTTTTGGGATTAAAAATTGCAATTGCAATTCAGCGCCTCGTACAGAACTTGTAGGAATAATTTCACCAGTCAAAACGGCTTCATAGTATCTTGAAGGTTGGTCTTTAAAGATTAATTTTTGATTTGGTACAGAGAAAACTCGGTTTAGCACGTCTATTGTTTGTAACACATCGTGTTTAACAGTGACCCTAACCGTAATAGTTTTTTCTGCGTATTCTCTCTTAATAAATCTTTTCTGTTTTACAACGTTGGTAACGAGAGGTGTCATAGCACGTTCTACTTTGTTAATAATTATTAAACTCGATAAATCTTGTCCATTGTAAATCATGTTAATTCACCCCTCGCTCTCATCATTCTTCTATCATTAAGTTTGTTATATCCATTCACTACATCCGTTAATTTACGGCCGTCTAGATAAGTGTTGTTGTCTTTTTCTAGAATCTTGAGTAACAATTCAATAACCACATCGATTTTTGAATCATGCCCAATCGGTTGGACCGTTGCAGATTTCAAAGCAGAATCTCTTACTTCAGATTGAGATGCACCGTAACTTACTGAATAGTCGATTGGAATTTGCGGTATAGAATCCGGAATAACCGCATCTATCATGTTCTTACTAGCTTCTGCTACATTATCCGCTTCGTTGTTAATACCAATCGCTAAACCTTCACCGGTAAACTTACCGATTTCTTTAAATACTCTCGATGGAGAGTGAATTCCAAGTAATCCTTTAGCAAAGTCAATAGCGCCTCCAACAACATCTTTAATAGTGTTAACGACACTACCAGCCATGGCTGCGATACCTTCGACTAATCCTTGGATAATATTCATCCCGATATCGTATAGGTTAATACCAGATAAGAAACTAATAACATCATTCCAAATACCGCTAATCGTTCCAGGAATTTGACCGAAGAAATCTCCAACCGCTTGAACGATATTACTAAACATTTGGGATGCGATATTGAACATGTTACTTACGCCGTCTGCAACGAATGAATAAGCTGAACTTACAAATCCGCTAATAGCACTAACGATAGCACTCCAAATGGAAGTCGCTACATCCAAAATAGATTGCATGATATTTCCAAACGTCTCAGATAATCCAGTAAATATATTCACTACATATTGAACTAGCGTATCTACAAACGCAGATACGATCGTACATAATGATTCCCATATCGTTTGCGCTGCAGTAACAATATTAGTCCAAATTTGACTAAGAGCGCTTGACGCTCCCTCAAAATTCCCTCTTAATAACTCTAATAGAACTATTACTGGACCCATAATGACATTCTTTATGATTTCCCATGCAGCGCCAGCCGCTGTTGAAATAGCATTCCAAACAGTATCAATATAGTTTTTAATCAATTCGAAATTGGCTTTAACCGCATTAATAATCGGCTGAATAATAGGCATTATGATTCCAAGGAATGCATTCCACGCTTGTGTTGTTATATTCGTGATAGATGTCCACAGATTACTAAAGAACTCAGTTAAGCTAGTAACTACTGATGTGATCGCGTTAACCACGCCCTGCCATGTTTCAGAAGCCCAACTAGAAATGCCGTTCCACAAACCTGTTAAGAAGCT
>ERZ772766.1849-NODE-1849-length-11022-cov-6.181089_pt1 | contig 11022 bp, 7 predicted proteins | sample MGYA00511379_ERZ772766 | MGnify/ENA primary metagenome ERZ772766 (study PRJEB29015, sample SAMEA2737895) | human oral metagenome | biome: human oral; feature: human-associated habitat; material: dental | place: China | collected 2116 ...
AACTCTGCACGTTGAATTTCCATTTGTTGTTATGTGTGGGGTTAGGGTGGATGAAGGCGTTCTGTAGCAGTTTTCTTTAGAGAAATAGTCGCCCCCACCTTATTTCAGGAATCCGTAGGCGTAGAAATAGTCGTGCCGGAGTCGGTTCTTAATCTCTTCTTGGCAGAGGTTGGTTTGATACTTCATAAATGGGTGGGATGGGGCGTTATTTTCGGGGGGGGGACAAAAACGCTTGGCTGAAAATCGAAGCCCCGGCACACGCTGGCACCGGGGCTTTCTGGGTTCGATCAGCCTTTCGAGGCCTTGTTTTTTCAGGCATTGGCCACCAAGTAGGCGGTGTAGGAGATGAAGCAGAGGGTCATTACGACGCCCTCCCAGCGGGTGATGGTGCGCTGGCGGAAGAACTGTCCGAAGATGAAAAGGAGGATAGCCGATCCGATCATCACGCCGTAGTCCACGAGAGTGATGCCGGCCACGTGAAGGGGGTGGATGGAGGCGGCGCAACCGAGGACGAAGAAGATGTTGAAGAGGTTCGAGCCGACCACGTTGCCGATGGCCATCTGCGGATTCTTCTTCAGCGCAGCCACGGCGGAGGTGGCCAGCTCGGGCAGGGAGGTGCCGCCGGCGACGAGCGTCAGGCCGATGGTCGACTCGCTCACGCCGAGGTTGCGCGCGATGGCCGACGAGCCGTCGACGAAGAGCTGTCCGCCGTAGATCAGCCCCGCCAGTCCGCCGACGATGTAGAGCGCCGAGCGCCAGACGGGCATGGATTTGATGCCCTCCTCGTCGGCGTCGTCCGTCTTATTGTGGGCGATGGCCAGGGTGTAGCCGAAGAAGATGGCGAAGAAGCAGAGGAGCACCAGTCCGTCGATGCGGCTGAGGACGTTCTCCGTGGCGCCGTCGATCCATACGTCGCTGGCTACGAAGAGGAGCACCAAGGAGGCGAGGATGCAGAGGGGCACTTCTTTCGTTATGGTGCTTCGGGGGACGTGCAGCGGAATGATGGCGGCTGTTACGCCAAGGATCAAGAGGACGTTGAAAATGTTCGATCCGACCACGTTGCCCATGGCCAGGTCGGGGCTGCCCTTGAGGGCGGAGAGTACGCTCACGGTCAGCTCCGGGGCGGAGGTGCCGAAGGCTACGATCGTGAGGCCGATTACGAGGTTTGAGATGCGGAATCGCTTGGCTACGGCCGCGGCGCCGTCAGTCAGGGCGTTGGCGCCGACGAGGATCAGCACCAGTCCGATGACGACAAAAACGAGGGACATCCATACGTTGTTCATTGTTTTTCCATCCTTTCTTCATTGTTTTCCAGCCGATCGATGGCGTCCCGAAGGGCGACGAGCTCGGCACGGATCGTTTTTAATTTCTCTATGATTTGCATTTGGTTGATAGTAGTCTCCTTGTTGTCCTTGAGCTTGCGTCGGGCGCCGGCGACGGTCATACCGCGTTCCTTGAGGAGGTAGTGGATGAGGCCGATGAGCTCAATGTCCTGCTCGGTGTAGTAGCGGGTGCCGCCGGGCGTCTTGCGCGGAGCGAGCTCGTCGAATTCCTTCTCCCAGTAGCGGAGGGTGGATTCGTTCAGGCCGAAGCGTGCGGCTACTTCCCGGATGGAGAAGTAGAGCTTGAGGTTCTTGTTCTGTTTTAATCCCATTGATGGGCGAGGGGGATCAGTCGAGCACCTGACCGTGGTTCTCAGACAGCTGCAGCATCTGGTCGTACTCCTCGGGATTGAGATCCTGATAGTAGTACTTGGCGGGGTTGTCCGGTTTGTCGTTGATGTGCACTTCGTAGTGCAGGTGTGGGCCGGTGGATTTACCGGTACTACCCACCAAGCCGATTACTTCGCCACGGGTCACGGACTGTCCTTCGCGGACGAGGATCTTCTCCATGTGGCCGTAGAGCGTTTTGTAGCTGTAGCCATGATCGATGATGACGCAGTTGCCGTAGCCCTGTTTCCATCCGGCCAGGATGACGCGGCCGTTACCCGTGGCGTAGATATCCGTGCCCATCGGGGCGGCGAAGTCCATGCCAGCATGGAAGCGGAGGGTGTGATAGATCGGGTCGATACGTGTGCCGTAGCCTGATGCAGTGCGTTTGAGGTCTTTGTTCGATATGGGCTGGATAGCGGGGATGCAGCGCACACGCTCCTCGAGACTTTTACCGATGGAGATCAGCTCCTCGAGCGAGTTAGATTCGACGTAGAGCTGCTTCTTGAGCATGTCGAGCTTCTGCGTGGTCTCGATCACCAGATCGGCGTTGGAGAGGCTGGAGAGGTAGGCGTAGCGGTTGGTGCCGCCGAAGCCCGGTTTGCGGACAGATTCAGGGATGGAGCGGGCTTGGAAGATGGCACGATAGAGGTTCTCGTCGCGCTGCTGGATGTCGTCCAAAACCTCCAGCGCATCGTTGAGTTGCAGGCTGAGCACCTCGTACTGAGTTTGCAGCAGCTTGTTCTCCTTTTGCAGGAGGGATTCCATGGGGGAGGAGAAAATGTTGGCGAAAAGAAAGAAGAGCGCTACCCCGACCAATATGCCGATGCTGGCATGCCTGACGACAGCGAAAATGCGCTGCTTGACGGTGGGATAGACCCGCTCGAAGCTGAGCGTCTCCGTGTTGTACTTGTAGTATATCTTCTTTGACTTGAATAGTCCCATAATCAATTCATCCCTTATGATTGAGGCGCAAATGTAGGTTTTGACCTATGTTTGCGCCCCATTTGCAAGGTTTTAACAGGTTATTTACATATTCAAATATGCTGACAGCACAAGAAATTCGCGAATCATTCTTGTCTTTTTTCGCATCGAAAAGACACCATATTGTACCATCGGCTCCGATGGTTATTAAGGACGATCCCACGCTGATGTTCACCAACGCCGGGATGAACCAATTCAAGGACATTATACTCGGTAACACCGCCATCAAATACCCTCGCGTGGCCGATTCTCAGAAATGTTTGCGCGTCAGCGGTAAGCATAACGACCTCGAGGAGGTGGGCCACGACACGTATCACCACACCATGTTCGAGATGCTCGGCAACTGGTCGTTCGGCGATTATTTCAAGAAAGAAATCATCAGCTGGGCGTGGGAATACTTGGTCGACACGCTGCACCTTGACCCGGCGCGGCTCTACGCCACCATCTTCGAGGGCAGCCCGTCCGAGGGCCTCGAGCGCGACAGTGAGGCGGCTGGCTATTGGGCCAAATTCCTGCCCGCGGACCACATCCTTGAGGGCAACAAACACGATAACTTTTGGGAGATGGGCGACACGGGCCCCTGCGGCCCCTGCTCGGAGATCCACATCGATCTCCGACCCGATGCCGAACGCGCAGCCGTGCCTGGGGCATCGCTCGTGAACAAAGACAACCCGCTCGTGATCGAGATCTGGAACCTCGTCTTTATGCAATACAATAGGAAAGCCGATGGCTCCTTGGAACCGCTGCCGAACCGCGTCATCGATACAGGCATGGGCTTCGAGCGACTCTGTATGGCGCTGCAAGGCAAGACGTCGAACTATGATACGGACGTCTTCCAGCCGCTCATCCAGGCCATCGCCCACATGACGGGCACGACCTACGGCGCCGATCGGCAGAAGGACGTGGCTATGCGCGTCGTGGCGGATCATATCCGCACCATCGCCTTCTCCATCACCGACGGACAGCTGCCCTCGAACGCCAAGGCGGGCTATGTGATCCGCCGCATCCTGCGCCGCGCCGTGCGTTATGCCTACACCTTCCTCGACTGCAAAGAGGCCTTCATGTATCGCCTTCTCCCGACGCTCATCGCCACCATGGGCACGGCTTATCCGGAGCTTGTGGCCCAGCAGGAGCTGATCGAAAAGGTGATGAAGGAAGAGGAAGAGGCCTTCCTCCGCACGCTCGAAACGGGCATCCGTTTGCTCGAAAAAAAGATCGAAGAACTGAACGCCGCGGGCAGCAAAACGCTGGCCGGAACGGACGCCTTCGCCCTCTACGACACGTATGGCTTCCCGCTCGACCTCACCGAGCTGATCCTCCGCGAGCACGGCATGGACGCCGACCTCAAGGGCTTCGACACTGAGATGCAGAAGCAAAAGGAACGCGCGCGTAACGCCGCCGCCATCGAGGCCGACGACTGGGTGACGCTGCGCGAGGGTGAGACGGCCTTCGTGGGTTACGACATGATGGAGTGCGACGTGGAGATCCTCCGCTACCGCCGCATCAAACAGAAAAACAAGACGCTCTATCAGATCGTCCTCGACAAGACGCCCTTCTACGCTGAGATGGGTGGACAGGTGGGCGACAGCGGAGTGCTCATTGCCCCGGACGGCGAGCGGACGGAGATCATCGACACGAAGCGCGAAAACAACCTGCCCGTGCACCTCACCACGAAGCTCCCGAATGACCTCACCGCCTCGTTCACAGCCCGCATCGACGTGGAGCGCCGCATCCGCTGCGAATGCAACCACACGGCCACCCACCTGCTCCACGAGGCGCTCCGCGAGACGCTCGGCACACACGTCGAGCAGAAAGGATCGTACGTCGGGCCCGATTCGCTCCGCTTCGACTTCTCCCACTTCGGTAAGATGACCGACGAGGAAATCCGCCGCGTGGAGCAGATCGTCAACCGCCGCATCCGCCAGAACATGCCCCTCGACGAGCATCGCAACATGCCCATCGCCGAGGCCAAAACCCTGGGTGCGATGGCCCTCTTCGGCGAGAAGTACGGCGAGGAAGTGCGCGTCGTGCGCTACGGCACCTCCGTCGAGCTTTGCGGCGGCACGCACATCCCCGCCACCGGCATGATCGGCTCCATGTACATCACCAGCGAAAGCTCCATCGCCGCCGGCGTGCGCCGCATCGAGGCCGTCACGGCCGACGCCGCCGAGCGACTTTTCCACTTCACGCAAGACGCCGTGCGCGAGGTGCGCGCCCTGTTCAACAACGTGCCCAACCTCGTGCCCACCATCCGCAAATCGATCGAAGAGAACAGCGAGCTCAAGCGGCAAGTCGGCGAGTATGTCAAGGAGAAAGCCGCCACGATGAAGAAAGAGCTGCTCAGCCGCGCCGTCGATCGTCGTGGCACTCGGCTGATCCTCTTCAACGGCGAGGGCGACGTCGAACTCAGTAAGTCGATCGCCATGCAGATCAAGGACGAGACGCCGAGCGACGAGCGCATCTGCTTCGTGGCCGGCATCCGCGACCATGATCGTTGCGGCCTGATCGTCCTGCTCAGCCAGCCCCTCGTCAGCGAAGGTCTCGACGCCGCGAAGCTGGTCAAGAAGGGCTCCTCGTTCATCCGCGGTGGAGGCGGCGGACAGCCCCACTTCGCCATGGCTGGAGGCAAGAACCCCGACGGCTTGAGCGCCGCTATCGACGCCATCTTGGAGGAGGCCGGACTGAAATAAAGTCGTCCGCCCCGCCCCCGCCAAGAGCTTTGCAAGCGTGCAAAATGCAATCTGAGCCTCATTTTGGACTTTACACGCTTGTAAAATGCAATCTGAGGCTCATCTTCTCCTATTATTATATGTATAGCATAGACCCCCCAATGATCATCTTCACAAAAGACATCGCCGAGGCGCTGACCGCCTATCTCGCGTCAAAGAATTACGACAAGACCTACCTCGTCACCGACACCAACACGCGGCAACACTGCCTGCCCCTGCTCGAAGGCACCCCCGCCCTCCGCGACGCCGGGCAGATCACCATCGAGGCCGGCGACATCCACAAAGACATCGCGCAGGTGGCCCAGATCTGGCAGCACCTCTCCGACGGCGGCGCCTCGCGTCACTCGCTGCTCATCAACCTCGGCGGCGGCATGGTGACCGACCTCGGAGGCTTCGCCGGCGCCACCTTCAAGCGCGGCCTACACGTCCTCAACATCCCCACCACCCTCATGGCCTCCGTCGACGCCGCCGTGGGTGGAAAGACGGGCATTAACTTCAATGGCCTCAAGAACGAGATCGGCTCCTTCCACCAGCCCGACTGCGTGATGATCGACTGCACCTTCCTCCGCACCCTCGACCGCGACAACCTCCTTTCCGGCCTGGCCGAGATGATCAAGCACGGCCTCATCGCCGACTTCGACCACCTGCGCGCCCTCCTCACCATCGATATTTCTGCGCGCCACTTCACCATCGATCCCGCTGAGGTGGAGCGTTCCGTCGCCGTCAAAGCGCGCATCGTCGAGGAGGATCCCACCGAGCAGGGCATTCGTAAGGCGCTCAACTTCGGCCACACCATCGGCCACGCCTTCGAGAGCCTCTCCTTCGCCCGCAGCCGTCCCATCCTCCACGGTCACGCCGTCGCCGCGGGTCTCGTCTGCGAACTCTACCTCTCGCACAAACACTGCGGCCTCTCGACCGACGATCTGCGCCGCGTGACCCACTTCATCCGTTCGGGCTATCCTCCCTTTGCCTTCACTTGCCGCGATTACGACACGATCTACGAACGCATGACGCACGACAAGAAGAACGCCGGCGGCCGCATCCGCTTTGCCCTCCTGCGCGGAATTGGCGACGTTGTCATCGACCAAGAGGTGCCTCGTGAGCTTGTCATCGAGTCGTTCGACTTCTATCGGGAGAACATGGGGCAGTAAGAAATAGTGCGCACGGGGTTTTGGTTAGTCGATTATCTTTCTACTTTTGCCGCGCATTCGAGAAAACGATGCAACGCGGGGTGTAGCTCAGCCCGGTTAGAGTACTCGTCTGGGGGGCGAGTGGTCGCTGGTTCGAATCCAGTCACCCCGACTAACTGGAAGGCCTCTCAAAGTTAGTGTTCAAGCTGCTTTGAGAGGCTTTTTTATGCCCGTTGGAAGGCATGCATTGCGAGGTATTTATGACGATCCGAATTATACAAACAACATTATAGAGAAGCAATCACAATTGAGAATCTTGTCAGAGGATCAGATAGATCAGTCAGAGTCCCAGCTTGAAGCTGCCGCCATCCGCGTATGGGCTCATGAGGGAGTGCTCTATATCGAGTCTGACCGTCGTGCACGTGCTGAGGTCTACACCCGTAGCGGTGCGTTGTACAAGCGTATCGACGTAGCCGAAGGGCAGACGCGTGAACCGCTCGCCGAGGGCTTCTATGTGGTAGTCATCGACGGCAAGACGCACAAAGTAGTAGTACGGTAAGCAGATCATCTGCTACGGCCTCCCCGATTGAAAGGATGGGGTCGGAATAAGTGAAGAAGCGGGCATGCCTATCCAAGGCGTGTCCGCTTTTCTTGTCTATGAACCCCAATACAAGGAAGTGAGCGGAGAAGTAGGGTGACCGCATCAAAAATGGCGGTAGGCCTAGGGTATACGCTTGGTTTTGCTCTCCATACCCCTCCGGAACGTATGTTCGACGCAGGGATGGGGGTTCTTATTCCAATAGGATGTTTCCGATAGAGTGCTGTAGCGGCTAAAGTGCTTTTGGAAATGCTTGCAACGGTGTTGCAAACGCCAGACAGTTTTTCGGAGCACTTGCAGCGTCCCTGCAAACTCCAAAAAGTTTTTCGAGGCACTTGCAGCATTTCTGCAAACGCCAAAAAGTTTTTCGGGGCATTTGCAGCATTCCTGCAAAGGCCATTTTCTCCTTTTTGGCGCTTGCAGAAGTCCTGCAAAGGCCATTTTCTCCTTTTTGACGTTTGCAGAAGTCCTGCAAAGGCCATTTTCTCCTTTTTGACGTTTGCAGAAGTCCTGCAAAAGCCATTTTCTCCATTTTGGCGTTTGCAGAACTTCTGCAAGCGCCCTTTTCTCCATTTTGGCGTTTGCTGAACTTCTGCAAGGACGCTTTTCCCCATTTCGGTGTTTGCAGAACTCCTGCAAGCATTTCCAAAAGCGTTTTGGCCGTCGCGAGGCTTTCGGGGATGCTCTCTACTGGCCTTTTTCTTACATCGAGCTCCGCAGCTCTCCAGTCTATTCTCCCCTATGCGTTTAACCTCTGCTGACTGATGGAGAACTCTAAGGAGCTATGGCTTTTGACACGGCTTCCTTGACTGAAAAGCACGTCGTTTGGCACTAAAATGGGCTATGGAAACAGAATCTTGTCGAGTTTGGGTCGCTTTTAATAAGTGGAACAAGCCTCACTTCAGGAATATGCGACGTCCCCATTGTTGATGGTTTCCGTCGTAATCATTTGCTTTGCGAGAGCAATTTTCATAGACAAACCATCATGAAAACAATAGAGACAACCAAAGATCAAAGAGAACAGACAGCGAGAACTTCCCTGCTTTTATCGTTTGAGACTCGGCGAGCGAATCGACAGAGTCACACACACCGTTTTAACTCCGGCAAGTTGCTTACCGGAACTCATCATACTCAACGCCCACTTCTGTTCACTCTTCTACTATTATTCAGCAGCTATCTGTGTGCATCGGCTACGCCAGCTCCAGCCCATCCCGGCGACATAGTGATCAACGAGGTTATGGCCTCGCCGAAGGGAGCCAAAGGATTACCAGAAACGGATTACGTGGAGTTGTACAACACAACGGATCATACGATCTCACTCAAGGGCTGGAGTTTTATCTATGACGGGACCGTGATCCGCTTGCCTGACGTGCCTCTTGCCGCGAATCGTTACGCCGTGCTTTATCGCAAGGGGAAAAGTCTGCCATTGAACAAGAAGGTGTTGGGATTGGGGTTTAGCAACTTTCCGCTCAATATGTCTGACGAGGGAAAACAGCTGACTCTAAAAGATTCATCGGGCACGGTGATCCATAGCTACACTTATCCGAAAGCCAAGGCTGGCCGATCCATCGAGCGCGGTGAAGGCGATAAGTGGCATCTCTCGACGGATCCGCGTGGCGGTACACCGGGCGAAGAGAACTCTGTGGCGCCATCTGTTCCCACGCCTAAGCCGGACGATTCGGCTACATTGCCAGATACACCGTCAGAACCACCCTCGTCGCCCTCCGATACGGTTAAGTCCGGCGACATGGTGATCAATGAGGTTATGGCCTCGCCGAAGGGAGCCAAAGGATTACCAGAGACGGATTACGTGGAGTTGTACAACACAACGGATCACACGATCTCACTCAAGGGCTGGAGTTTTATCTATGACGGGACTGTGATCCGCTTGCCTGACGTACCCCTTGCCGCGAATCGTTACGCCGTGCTTTATCGCAAGGGGAAAAGTCTGCCGTTGGACAAAAAGGCTTTGGGATTGGGGTTTAGCAACTTCCCGCTCAATATGTCTGACGACGGCAAACAGCTGACCCTGAAAGATTCATCGGGTACGGTGATCCATAGCTATACTTATCCGAAAGCCAAGGCTGGCCGATCCATCGAGCGCGGTGAAGGTGACAAGTGGCATCTCTCGACCGATCCGCGTGGTGGTACACCCGGTGAAGAGAACTCGGAGGGTACGCCTGACAAACCCGAGAAGGAAAAGTCTTCCCCTGGTGATGTGCTCATTAATGAAGTGATGGCTGATCCGCACGGATTGACGAAGCTCCCTGCCACGGAGTACGTGGAGCTGCATAACACGACCGATCACGAGATCGACCTTGAAGGCTGGGCCTTTGTGTATGACAAGACACCTATTCCGCTCCCCGAGGCCGAACTCCCGGCTGGCGGTTATGCCGTGTTGTATAAAGTGGGGCGTGAGATCAGTGTAGCAGACGGTGCAGCGGAGGTCGCGGTGAAGCGCTTCCCAGCCAATATGATCAACGCGGGTAAGCCGTTGGCCCTGAAAGATCCATTGGGCACGGTGATCCATAGCTACGCTTATCCGAAAGCCAAGGCTGGCCGATCCATCGAGCGCGGTGAAGGCGACAAGTGGCATCTCTCGACTGATCCGCGTGGCGGTACACCCGGTGAAGAGAACTCGGAGGGTGCGCCTAACAAACCCGAGAAGGAAAAGTCTTCCCCTGGTGATGTGCTCATTAATGAAGTGATGGCTGATCCGCACGGATTGACGAAGCTCCCTGCCACGGAGTACGTGGAGCTGCATAACACGACCGATCACGAGATCGACCTTGAAGGCTGGGACTTTGTGTATGACAAGACACCTATTCCGCTCCCCGAGGCCGAACTCCCGGCTGGCGGTTACGCCGTATTGTATAAAGCGGGGCGTGAGATTAGTGTGGCAGACGGTGCAGCGGAAGTCGCGGTGAAGCGTTTCCCTGCCAACATGATTAACGCAGGCAAGCCGTTGGTCTTGAAAGATCCATCGGGTACGGTGATTCATAGCTACACTTATCCGAAAGCCAAGGCTGGCCGATCCATCGAGCGCGGTGAAGGTGACAAGTGGCATCTCTCGACCGATCCGCGTGGCGGAACTCCGGGAGAGGAGAACTCGGAGGGTGCGTCTGACAAGCCAGACAAACCCGAGAAGGAAAAGTCTTCCCCCGGCGACGTCCTAATCAATGAAGTGATGGTTGATCCGCGCGGACTGACAAAGCTCCCTGCCACGGAGTACGTGGAGCTGCATAACACGACCAATCACGAGATCGACCTTGAAGGCTGGACCTTCATGTATGACAAAACATCCATTCCGCTCCCCGAGGCCGAACTCCCGGCTGGCGGTTATGCCGTATTGTATAAAGCGGGGCGTGAGATTAGTGTAGCAGACGGTGCAGCGGAAGTCGCGGTGATGCGTTTCCCGACCAACATGATTAACGCGGGTAAGCCGTTGGTCTTGAAAGATCCATCAGGCACGGTGATCCATAGCTATACTTATCCGAAAGCCAAGGCTGGCCGATCCATCGAGCGCGGTGAAGGTGACAAGTGGCACCTCTCGTCCGATCCGCGTGGCGGTACACCGGGCGAAGAGAACTCGGAGGGTGCGCCTGACAAACCGGATGAACCCGAGAAGAGAAAGTCTTCCCCCGGTGATGTCCTGATTAATGAAGTGATGGCTGACCCGCGCGGACTGACGAAGCTCCCTACTACGGAGTACGTGGAGCTGCATAACACGACCGATCATGAGATCGACCTCGAAGGCTGGGCCTTTGTGTATGACAAGACATCTATTCCGCTCCCTGATGCCGAACTCCCTGCTGGTGGTTATGCCGTGTTGTATAAAGCGGGGCGTGAGATCAGTGTGGCAGACGGTGCAG
>ERZ772766.1850-NODE-1850-length-11015-cov-3.463504_pt1 | contig 11015 bp, 3 predicted proteins | sample MGYA00511379_ERZ772766 | MGnify/ENA primary metagenome ERZ772766 (study PRJEB29015, sample SAMEA2737895) | human oral metagenome | biome: human oral; feature: human-associated habitat; material: dental | place: China | collected 2116 ...
AATTGGTCCAGTTGGTTATGATCCTTCAAACGGAGATACATTGCCATATAAAAGACGGCTTGATATGTTTAATTTTGGATATACGATGAAATTTAGAACATATACTTTAAGACTTAATTCAAGTAAAAGTATTCAGGAAAGCAGTTTCTATTCGGGAAACACAGTTTATGATATGTACTCGTCAAGTCGGACTACACAAGCAAATTTGGGAAAAATATTGTTCAGAAATCAAAAGAGCAAAGTAAGTTTTGAAGCGGGGATAAAACAGAAGCATAATCAGAACTATTTGGAAAAGTCAGTTCTATCGAATAGAAAATTGTCAATAGGGACAGTTGGCTTAAATACAACAACATCTCTATTTAGCGGTATTCTGGGAGTAAATTTAGGATATGAAAGAGGACTTAAAATTTTTGGAGCAGAAAGGGATAATGGAAAGCTGGATATAAATCCGAAGGCTCAATTTGATAAATATACTCTTGATGTAAGCTACTACAAGCCTATTACGAATAAATTTGTATACAGGGCAAATATTTACAGCAGTTATTCAAATGATGTGCTTTACGGAAGCGAAAGACAGACAATAGGCGGTGCAGGAAGTGTCGGAGGATTCAAGAATGATACGATACAAGGGGATAAAGCAGTTGAAATTGATAATGAGATTTCATACAACATTCCTATAAAAAAATTCGCAATAATTTCACCATATTTGAGTTATGGATATGGAACGGCAAAATACAGCAAGGATAATTCAAAATATGCAAGAGGGTATGTAACAGGAATTACAACAGGATTAAGGCTTAATACAAAATATCTTGATTTTGATTTTGGATATGCAAAGCCAATGGCACATTCAGATTATTTGAAGCCTAAAAAGCAGGATATATACTTTAGCGGAAATATGAAAATTAGTTTTTAAAAAGAAAGGAGACATTTAGTGTACAGCAGAGATAAAATTCTTAATAAAATAACAGCAGCAATGCTTTTGATAATGCTTAATATTAATATATTGGCAGATGGACTTAAATTAGATCCTAACTCAAGATATAATACAAAACTTGACATGTCACGAAATGGAACTCCAATCGTTAATATTTCTACTCCGAATGGTCGTGGAATAAGTATCAATGAGTTTCTTGACTACAATGTCGGTCATGAAGGGCAAGTACTTAATAATGCTGATAACATTGGGCGTAGCCATCTTGCCGGGATTATTAATGCTAATCCGAATTTGGCTGCCAACCAGGCTGCAAACTTGATAATCCTTCAGGTAAACGGGTCTAACCGTTCGGATATTGAAGGGTATCTGGAAGCTTTGAGCCGTCAGAAGGTAAATGTCATTTTGAGTAATGAAAATGGTATTTACTTAAATGGTGCGGGAACTATTAATATTAGAAATTTTGTTCCGACTACAGGAAGAGTAAAGCTTCAGAATGGGGACTTTGTAGGAATTGATGTTGAAAAGGGAAGAGTCGTGATAGGCTCAAACGGATTTGATGCATCGACTACGGATTATGTCAATGTAATTGCAAAAGCTCTTGAATTGCAGGGAAGCCTTGTTGGAAACAAGGTTGATGTAACTCTTGGAGAAAATACAGTTGATAAAAATGGTGCAGTTACTTCAAGGCACGGAATAAATTCTGTTGCAATTGATGCAAGCAAACTGGGTTCGATGTATGCAGGGCAGATAAGCATAATCAGTACTGATAAGGGTGCAGGAGTAAACTCAAGGGGAATTGTTTACTCAAGAGATAAAAAACTTGAAATTACAGCAGATGGGAAAATAAATGTTGCTAAAATTAAAGGGAACGGCATTGAAATTAATGGTACAGAGTACAATCAGGCTGAACTTGCCAGTTCTGATAAAGGGATTAATATCAATGCTAAAAATATTAAGCTAAATGGTGAAACACAGGCAACCGGGGATATTAATTTAAATGGGAATACTCAAAATAACTCTAAAATATATTCTGAAGGGAATTTTAATACAAGAATTCTTTTAAATACAGGCGATATTAATGTTGCCGGGAATTTTAAGGCTGATGATTTTAAAAATGTTTTGGCAGCTGTTAATACAGGTGGAAATTTGAATGTTAAAAACTTGGAAAACAGTGGCAGCATTCAAGTTTCTAAAAGTACAGGGATTGACGGGAAGTTAAATAATTCAGGTAACTTGACTTCTATAGAGAAAATAACTGTAAAAAATGATATTTTAAATTCCGGAAATATTTCAACTAATGGAGATTTGTCAAGTAAAAATGCAGTTTCATCAGGTATGATTGTTGCAAATAATTTTACAACAAGTAATTTGCAGAATGATGGAAAAATCTTTACAAATGCGGATTTGAAAACAAAATATTTCAAAAATACTGGAGAAATTTCAGCAGTTGGGAAAATATCAAGCGACAGTATGGTTTCAAGTGGAAGCATTAGAACAAATGAAGCTCTTGATATTTCAGGTGACTTGAATAATGACGGGACTTTACAGAGTGCTAAAGATATTACGGTTTCAAGTAACATTAAAAATAGCGGTAAAATTTATGCTGGCGGAAATTTATCAGGAAAAGATACTGTTTCAAGCGGGAAAATAGTTTCTAGAAATTTAAGAGTGAATGATCTTAAAAATGATGGAGAAATTTTTACAAATGAAGATCTTCAGGCTAAAAATGTTACGAATACTGGTAAAATAGCATCTGCTGGAAATATTTCCACAAAAGATTTGAAAACTTCAGGAAGCATAAAATCTAATAGAAAAGTTACAGTTTCAGGAAAGCTTGAAAATGATGGGGATTTGGAAGCTGTAGAAGATATAAAGGTTTCGGGAAATGTAAGAAATACTAAAGAGATAGCGACAAATGGTGATTTTTCTGGTAAGAATGTGGTTTCAAAAGGGAAAATTATTTCCAAAAATTTTGAATCCCATGACTTAGAAAATGATGGAAAAATTTTGGCAGATGGAAAAGTAAAAGCTAGAAAAGTTAAGAATGCAGGAGAGATTTCAGCTGCTGGAGATGTATCTACAGATGATTTGAAAACTTCAGGAAAAATTTCTGCTAAAAACTTGGAATCTGAAGATTTGGATAATGATGGTAAAATTTCTTCAAATGAAAATGTAAAAGCTAGAAATATTAAAAATACTGGAGAAATTCAGGCTGTAGGATCAATATCAGGAAATGATTTGAAAACTTCAGGAAAAGTTAGGGCAAATAGAAAAATTACAGTTTCAGGAGAACTTGAAAATGGTGGGGATTTAGAATCAGGAAAAAGTCTGACTGTTTCAAAAAATATTAAGAATACTGGAAAGATTGCTGTAAATGAGGATATTTCAGGGAAAGATACTCAAAATTCAGGAAGCATGTATTCTAAAAATCTTGAAACTGATAATTTGAAAAACGATGGAAAAGTTGAAGTTGGAAATGATTTGAAGACGGCGGATATTGAAAATACTAAAGATATTACAGCAGTTGGGAAAATTTCAGGTGGTAATGTTAATAATTCTGGAAAAATTTTGACTAATGGAACACTGGATGTTAAGAATGTTAAAAATATTGGAAAAATTGCCGCAGGAAGTGATATTACATCGCAAAGACTTGAAAATTCAGGAGTTCTGGCAACAAATGGGAATATTACGACTTCGGATTCGATGACTAACAGCGGAAATATTGAAGGCAAAAATCTTGATATAACTGGTTTGGAATTCACAAATAGCGGTAAAATATCGGCTGACAACATTAGGGCAAGGGTTAATGACACTAAAAATAATGGGAATATTTCTTCAGCAAATGACATTGATTTAACGACAAATACTTTAACAAATACAAAAGAAATGCTGGCAGTAAACAGCATAAATTCAAATAATGCGACAGTTTTAAATTCAGGAAAAATGGCTTCAAACGGTAAAATACTGCTAAATAATTCAAGCATTACAAATATTGGAGAGATTTTGTCTGGAGAAATTTCTATGCAAAATGCGAAAAAATTTGATAATATCGGAACAATAAAAGGGAATAAGACGGTTCTTACAACTGACCAGGATCTAAATCTGGTTGGAAATTTGCATGGAGAAAGCTTGCTTGAAATTTCAGGAAACAACATTACAAACAATGGAAATACGACAGGGGCGGGGCTTATTAAAATAAGTTCTAATGATTTTACAAATAATAAGGAACTGGCTTCAAATGCTGTGATTATTGATGGCCGTGGGAATGTTGTAAACAACAATATGATTACTGGAAATGATGGTAAAATTAATGGAAACAGCATTACTAACAATGATTTGATTGCTTTTGACAATTATCTTGAGATGAATGCTAAAAGTAAGGTCTTGAATAATAAAGATAAAAGTATTTATGGTGGAAATGCTCTGATAATCAAAGGTTCTGAAATTTTGAATGATGAAGGTGAGATTCTTGGCGGGAATATGGATCTGAATGCTTCTAAAATCACTAATAATGTTGGAACTGTTCAGTCAACTGGGGATATTTTTGTTACTTCAAATGATTTTCAGAATATTGGAAGAGTATCAAATCTTGGAAGTTATGAAAAATACTATGAAACTTGGGATAATAGAATTTTAACTGAAAATGAGGTAAAAACTCTTTGGATTGATAGCGATAAGGATAGGGAGACGGTTACTAAAAACAAAGATAAAAGATGGATGGGCTTTAGAGCAAGATACATTGACAAGCTGAAGAACAGACAGAATACATCCAGTAAAATACCGTCATTGCTGCTTTCACAGGATGAAAATATATTGAAGCAGTTGACGCAGACTCACACAAAGATACAGACAGGAACACCTGAAATCCCTCAAAAGGCGTTGAAGGGGAAAATAAAAAGCAATGCAACTACGGAATATGGAAAAATGATCGCTTCTGGAAATATTATAATTAATTCAGGAGATGTTAAAAATAAGGACAGCTTAATCTCTGGTGGGGGATTAGTTAATATTAATGCAACAAATTTTGAAAACTCTGTAACTCTGGGAAATGCTGTAAAACTTAAGGACGGAGTTGAAAAAATAAATTATGAAAAGTGGAAAGTAAAACATGGAATCCAATGGAAATTAAGGGCATATTATAATAGGGATCTTGTTGATGGTGGAATCGGATATGAAAGCGGACAGCCTTCCATCATTGAAGGGGCTGTAGTAAATGTAAATGCTCCAAATATCATAAAAAACTCTATTGAAGCAGGAAACGGAAAAGTACTGAATAATGGTGGGGCAACTGGCAGAGCCTTGACTTCTTCAAATTCAATAGGAATTAACAAGGGGACAGGTTCAGCAAATGGAGCGGTTCAGGTTGCTGGAAATGCTTTACTATCCAAAGTAAATAGTGGTTTTAATGGAAATTTACAAGTTAATGGCAGCAGCAATAATAGTTTTGACAGAGCAATACAAATTTCAGGAAATAATTCAGTTATTCAAAATATTAAAAAAACTGGAACAATTGATGTAAACCCGCTATTAAGCAGTGCAATGTTTACGATGAATATGAGTCCATCTTCAAAATATCTTCTAGAAACTCGTTCCAAATACATAAGTCTAGGTCAATACTATGGAAGCGATTACTTTACTTCAAGAGTTGGGTATTCGGAAATTTGGGACAGAAGTAAAAGATTAGGAGATGCTTTTTATGAAAATCAATTGCTTACAAGAGCTTTAAATGAAAAGCTTGGAACAAGTTTTTTGAACGGAAAGTCTAATCAGGAATTGATTCAGTCAATGATGGATAATGCGGCTGATGAAAAGGCAAGGCTTGGTCTTGTTGTCGGTCAGGCATTGACTCAGGATCAGATAAATGCCCTGAATGAAGATATTATCTGGTATGTCTCAAAGGAAGTGAATGGAGTCAGTGTTTTGACACCGCAAATTTACTTGTCAAGCAGAACTAGGGAAAGTATAAGCGATGACACTAGAAATAGAATTGGCGGAATAAACGGAACTTATGTCAAGACCAAGGACTTTGTAAATGATGGTACAAAATGGGGTAATGGCGGAGTTACCTATGTTGAAGCAAATACTGTGAGAAATGAGACTACAACAAATCTTCTTTCTGAAATTTCAGGAGATAGAACATTCATAAGTTCAGTTGGAAATATTGAAAATATTGGCGGAAAGATAAAGGGAAATGAAGTTGTAGGTTTAATTTCCGAAAATGGAAATGTAATCAACAATACAACCAAAAGAAAAGTAGGATTCAATAATGGCGAGTTTGACAGAAGCTGGCATGAAGAAATAGGTTCAATTGGGCAAATTTCTTCAAATGGCTTAACTTTTATTAAGGGTAACAGCTATGAGTCAACAGGAGGAATTCTAAACACAAATCATCTTGAACTTGATGTAAATAAATTCAATGTATCGGCATTGTCTTTAAGCGGTGAAGATAAATTCGGCAAGGACAGCAATAATTACACAAAATATGGTGCAACAGAACATTTAGGCGGAGAAGTAACTGCAAATTCTACTTCAGGAAGAATAGGAGATTTAAATCTTGCAGGCTCAGCATTTATTGGCGGAGATACACAAGGTCTGAAAATTGGGAAAGTGAATGTAGAATCCGCTGTAAACAGTTACGACTTGGAGTCAAAACAGACGAATAAAGATATAGTTTCTAAAAGCAGTACATACATAAAATCTCATCAGGAAGAAAATGTTGCAGGAAATTTACAGCTTAGCGGAGCAAGAATAGAAGGGAACTTGACAGGAATCGGAAGTAACATTGATTTAGGTGAAAATACCTTTGTTGGCGGGAAATTGACAACAGATTCGAGAGAATTACATAACAGTTTTTATGAAAAAAATACGTCCAGAGGATTTAGTGCAGGAATTAGTCACGGAACGGCTTCATTAAATTATGGAAAATCAAGCAGCGCCTATGATGAAAAAGATACGATAAATGCCAAATCAAATTTAAGAATTGGCGATGGAAGTGTGCTAAATAACGGAGCGGAAATTACGGCAACAAATTTTGAGTATGGAAATATTCAAATTAATAATGGCGATGTAAAATATGGAGCAAGAATTGATACAAGAGATGTGCATACGGAAAGTAAAAGCAGCAGTTTTGGAGTATCGATAGGAATAAATAGCCCAGCACTAGATAGAGTGAGACAAGTCTCTGGTGCAGTAAGAGATATCACAAATGGAAATAGAGTTGGAGGAGCAATAAATATAGCAAATGCTTACACAGGTTCTGTTGTAGGATTGGCTAATAACCAAGGAAATAGTCTAGGTCAAAGATTATCTCAATCACAAGATAGTACAGCACAAGTAGAAATGAGAGAGTTATCAGAACAAGAAGTCAAAAGTTCTAAAGCAAATAACGGATTCTATCTTGGGATTAATGCAAGTGCAGGATATAACAGATCTAGAAATAGTTCAAATTCACACACGGAAAATGCTGTTGTTACAACATTGAAGCCTATTGATGGAAATTCAAGCATTACATACAACAATGTAAATAATGTTACTTATCAAGGAACACAGGCTCAAAATGGAACATTTATCTACAACAATGTAGCAAATATCCAAAAAGAAGCCGTAGAACTTCATAACAGCAATAATTCAAGTGGAAAAAGTAGAGGTATAAGTGTTGGTGGAAGTCTAACATTATCGCCTGATTTGAATAAGTTGAAAGATGGAAATTTAACAGGAGATAAATTTAGTGCAAATAGTGTAAGTGGTAATGTAAGTATATCAGGTTCAAGAAATTCATCAAACACAGATGAAACTATTTATCAAAATGGAAGTTTTGTAAATGTAAACGAAATTCACAACAATACGGGTACAATGACGCTAATTGGATTTAACCAAGAAGGTGGAAAAGTAACAGGAAACATAGCAAAATTAGTTGTGGAAAGCAAACAAAATACAAGTACAACAACTGGAAGTAGTAAAGGAATAGGTGTAGGAATACCAATAGGAAAAGGAAACCCAAGTGTAAATGTAAATGGTAGTAGAACAAATGGAAATAGGGCATTTGTAGATAACCAAAGTTCATTTACAGTTGGAGAAGGAAGTAATTTATTTGTTGGAACACTTGAAAATACTGGTGCTATTATTGGAAAAGAAAATAAACCTAACACAACATTTAAAATTGATAAATACATTGGTCACGACTTACAAAATCAAGATACTACTAAAACTGTAGGAATTTCAGCAGGAACAAGTGGTGCAGGATTTAATTATTCAAATAATGAAAAAGAAGGTATCACGAGAAATACTGTCGTAGGAAATGTAGAAATTAACGAGGCTAGTGGATCTGAGATAAACAGAAATATATCAAAAGCAAATGAAGTTACAAAAGAGAAAAGTACAGATATCGATGTTTATGCAGAAGACCAGTTAATAAAGGCTGTTGTAAATCCATCTGATTTTTCTGAAAAACAAAAATTAGCATTACGAGAAATAAAAGACATTACAGATGTAATAGCAAATACAGTGAACAATAAAGGTGCAGATAATAGAGGATTTATAGAAAACTTAAATGCTAGAAGAAGAGCAACAGCAATAAACAACCTAGTCGGAGAAGACTTGAAAGCTTTAAAGGAAAGTTACGAAAATAGACAAATAGATGAAGAAGAATTTAAAGATAAATTAAAAACAATCGTAGAATCAGTAGGACGAGATACAGGAATTGAATTTAACTTGAGATATACTGACAAATATAATATACCAAAAGATAGTAAAAATACAGAAGGTGTAGCAAGAATAGAAGATGGAAAATTAGTTGCTTATATCAATATGGACGAAATATCTTCAACTTCACAATTAATTGGTACTGTTTTTGAAGAAGTAACACATTTAATGGACTCTGTAGCAGGAAGACAGAAAGAGACTAAAGAAGAAGAAAAAGCCCAAGGAGAGTATGGACTCGAGAGTTTAGGAAAACCAACAAATGATTATTTTAGAGAGCAGTACAAAGAAAAAGAAGGAGATAGAGAGTTTATAGGGACTGGGGATGGTGTTGATTATTCTGAGAATGACGGAGAGGTTGTTGGGAATGTAGTGGCTGCTGTTGCAATTCCTGCTTTTTCAATACCAGGAGTTGGACAGGCTCTTTTAGTCGGAACAACAATAGTTGTTGGTGGTTTCGCTGTATATAAAGCTGCAACTTCAGAAGAAGCGAAAGCATTTTTCTATTGGTTGAAGAAAAAAGTTCAAAACAGAGTAAAGAATTATGTACAATTAATAGAAGTGGTAAATAAAGGAATTCGATACTTTACTCAAAGTAACAATAACTCTAAAAATCATCAACAAAATTCTTCTAGCAATAATAATCAAAAAAATAAAAAAAATAATGATGATTCTGAAATAAAATTACAAAATACAGACCAATCAACAATAGAAGAAAAATTTAATGCTACAAGGCAAAAGGGAACAAATAATTATCATTCGAAATTTAAAGGTTATGAAGTTGCAAAAAAAATATTCAATAGATTGAAACCAACTAATATAAAATTTTTTAAATCGAGCATAGCAGAAGGATTTTCAGGAAAAATAAAGATAAATGGTGAAGAAATAAAAATTGCAGTTAGAAGTAGTTCTAGCAGTTTAAAAACTCCAACTATCGATATCTGGGTAAGTAAAAGTAAACATATTGAAATTAGGTTTTAGAGGTGATTTATGGGACGACTTATAAAAAAAGGAGAAGCGTTTGAATGGATTGAATATGAAACTGGCGAGGAATTAGTACCATTTTATTCTTTTGAGTATAAAGGAAATGTTTCTCAAATATATTTGAAAGAAAATAATGATAATTTGGATGTGATTTTTAATTTTATTGATATTAAAGAAAATATAGAATATCTTACTGAAAAAGTAGTTTTTTCATTTTGTAAAAATGATATTTTAGGAATTAGAAAAATGGATTTATTTATGTCGTTAGATAATTTAATAAATATTAAAGAAATTGAAAAAATATCTTTAATTTATAAATTTAAAAATCCAATTTATATTGGTTGGTATTTAAAAAATTATAAAAATTCAGATATTCTAGTTTTTATAGACTCGAGCAGTAAATATGAAATAGTTTTGAGAAAAAATACAAAGCCATTAATAGGAAAAACAAATGTTATTCAAAAAGAAATGGAAAATAATTTGAAAAAAGTACTTTTAGATTTGTATAAGCGAAAAAAAGATTTAAAAATAAAGAAAGAACATACTATGGAATTAACAAATGAGAAAATTACAGAAAAAATAAATTCTGTTTTAGAATTAAAAAGAAATATTACTTGTTGCCATATAGAAGATATTGAAAATTTAAAAATAAAAATAGAAGTTGATAAAAAATATTATTTTATTATCAAATATGATAAAGATAAAATAAACAATTTTCAATATATACATAAAAAATACGCAAATACAGAAGATTTTTTTGATATAGCACAAAATAAAGAAAATTTTTATTTTGTTGAAACTCAAAATTCAAAATTTTGCAAATATTCTGATTATGACAATTTAGGCATTGATAGTTCTGATGATTGGAATTCACATAAATATATTTTTTCGAATATCATATTAGAAGTATTGATTGAAGAGGAATATTATCCAGAGGTTTTTATTCAAGAGATTAAATTTTTATAAATAACTTTTTTAAAAAATTAAAAGATGGGAATCTCAGTAAATTCAGCCTCTGGAACAATCGGCGATATGAATTTAAAAGGTTCGTCATTCATTGCTCAAGACACGACAGGGCTAGCAATCACAGGAAATGTGAACGCTGAATCAGTCGTAAACAGCTACGAAAACGAATCAAAAAGCAGCTACAAAAATTCACATGCTGAAGAAAATTTAGCAAGTAACCTAATACTTGGAGAGAACGCTGTAATATTAGGCGATGTAAATTCAATTGGAAGTGGAGTGTACCCAAAACCTTGGACAAATAAATTGAAAACTAGTTTTCTTTATACAAAATCCTAATGTAATACTTTTAAATAATCGTTGTTGTAAAAGACAGCGGTTATTTTTTTGTACCGCATATAATTTAGATATTTAAAACAATTTTTTACCCAAC
>ERZ772766.1852-NODE-1852-length-11006-cov-14.800018_pt1 | contig 11006 bp, 7 predicted proteins | sample MGYA00511379_ERZ772766 | MGnify/ENA primary metagenome ERZ772766 (study PRJEB29015, sample SAMEA2737895) | human oral metagenome | biome: human oral; feature: human-associated habitat; material: dental | place: China | collected 2116 ...
TTAAGCACGCCGCCAGCGTTCGTCCTGAGCCAGGATCAAACTCTCCGAACAAAAAACAAAGCCCGGAAGAGAACCACCCACCCACCCCCCAACACAACAAGGGGAACAAGCGGGCGACCCCAACCAAAAAAACTCAAAAACAAAAACAGGCACAAAAACAAAACAAACTGTAGACAAACAAACACACTATCGAGTTCACAAACAACACCCACACAAACCCACGCACACGGACAACCCATGAGCACAGGCAAGGAGAACAATCCCACGCCAGAAACCACCCACCCCGAACCCCGGGGCCGCGGCCTCTCAGCGCAACGAAGAAAACAATACCCAACCCACCCCCCACCGTCAAACCAAACAACTATGCCGTCCGTCACATAGCATTGCTTCCGCCCGGACCCAACGGAAACGGGGCGCCCGGACCGCACCAGACACCCCGCTCCCCTATCGGCTCAGGCCAGCTCCACAACCGCCAGGTTCTTACGCCCCTTACGCAGCAAGACGAGCGAACCCGGCAGCGTGTCGGATTCGGTCAGTGGCGCGTCGGCGTCGGACACCTTCACGTTGTTCACCGACACCCCGCCCGAGGCCACCGTCCGCCGCGCGGCCGACTTGCCCCTTTCGAATCCGACGGCGACGAGGGCGTCCGCCACACTCGCCTCTCCCAGCGGAACGGACGCGCGCGGCAGGTCGGCGGTCGCCGCGCGCAACGACGCCTCGTCGAGCTCCTTGATGTCGCCGCCGCCCCACAGCGCCTTTGTGACCGCCTGCACGCGGGCGAGCTCCTGGTCGCCGTGCACCATGGAGGTCACGGCCGCGGCCAACGCCTTCTGCGCGGCGCGCTGGTGCGGGCGCGCGGCGACCTCGGCCTCGAGTTCCTCGATGCGCGCGCGGTCGAGGAAGGTGAAGATCTTCAGGAAGCGGACCACGTCCTCGTCGCTGACCTGCAGCCAGAACTGGTAGAAGGCGTAGGGGCTCATCATCTGCGGATCCAGCCAGATCGCCCCGCCCTCGGACTTGCCGAACTTGGTGCCGTCGGCCTTGGTGATGATGGGCGTCGTCATGACGTGGGCGTCGGCGCCGTCGACCTTGTGGATCAGGTCCACCCCGCCGACCATGTTGCCCCACTGGTCGTTGCCCCCCGTCTCCAGGGTGCACCCGTAGCGGCGGAAGAGCTCCAGGAAGTCGTTGGCCTGGAGGACCTGGTAGGAGAACTCCGTGTAGGAGATGCCCTCGTCGGAGGCGATGCGCCGCGCGACGATGTCCTTGTTCAGCATGGTGCCCACGCGGAAGTACTTGCCAATGGTGCGCAGCAGGTCGATCGCGCTCATCTGCTGCGTCCAGTCGAGGTTGTTCACCATCCGCGCGGCGGCCGGCCCCTCGAAGTCGAGGAACCGCGAGATCTGGTCGCGCAGTTTCTGCGCCCACCCCTGGACGACCTCGGTGGGCTGGAGCTGGCGCTCGCCGCTCTGGCGGGGATCGCCGATCTGGCCGGTCGCCCCGCCCACGAGCGCAAGGGGCTTGTGGCCCGCCAGCTGCAGGTGGCGCATGACGATCAGCTGCACCAGGTGCCCGTGGTGCAGTGAGGGCGCGGTCGGATCGTAGCCGCAGTAGAAGGTGACGGGACCCGACGCGAGGTGCTCGCGCAACGCGGCGAGGTCGGTGTGCTGGGCGAGGAGCCCCCGCCACTGCAGTTCGTCGATGATGTCCGTCACTGTGGGCCGTCCTAATCTCTTCATGTCGTCCGTGACGTGGCCAGTGTAGCGGCTCGCGCGGAGCCGGGCGCGCCGCGACGAGGCGCGGGCAGGATCCACCTGGGCCGGCGCTGCCCCCGGCCCCGCATGTCCCTACGAGGCGCGGGCAGGCTCCGCCCCAGCCGTCAGCGTCGCGCCCGTGGGCCCCGCGGCCGCTAACGGCCGGGGCGCTGGACCGGGGCGTCCGCCCAGTCGCGCAGGAGGGCCAGGGCAGCCCCGGCCTCGTCGATCTGCTCGGCGACCCGGGCGGGGGCAGTGCCGCCCCTGCCCGCGCGCGCGGCCACGGACCCCTCCACCGTGAGGACCCCGCGCACACCGGGGGTCAAGTGCGCGGAGGCGGCGGCGAGCTCCTCGTCCGTGAGGTCGGCCAACTCGACGCCGCGCGCCTCGGCGGCGCGCACGCAGGCGCCGGAGATCTCATGGGCCTCGCGGAACGGGACGCCCCGCTTGACCAGCCACTCCGCGATGTCGGTCGCCAGGGAGAACCCCTGGGGCGCCAACTCCGCCAGCCTCGGGTAGTGGATCGTCATGGTGGCGATCATCCCGGCCACTGCGGGACCGAGCACGTCCAGGGTGTCGATCTGGTCGAAAACGGGCTCCTTGTCCTCCTGCAGGTCGCGGTCGTAGGCCAGGGGGATCCCCTTGAGCACGGCGAGCAGTCCCGCGAGGTCGCCGATGAGACGGCCCGCCTTGCCCCGCGCCAGCTCGGCCACGTCGGGGTTCTTCTTCTGCGGCATGATCGACGACCCCGTCGAGTACGAGTCGTCCAGCGTCACGTAGCCGAACTCCTTCGTGTTCCAGATGACGATCTCCTCGCTGAGGCGGGAGATGTCGACCCCCGCCATGGCGAGGATGAAGGAGAACTCGGCGACCACGTCGCGCGAAGCGGTGCCGTCGATGGAATTGGCCGCGGAGTCGTCGAAGCCGAGCGCCGCGGCGACCGCGCGGGGGTCCAGCCCCAGGGTGTTGCCCGCCAGGGCGCCCGAGCCGTAGGGGGAGACGCGGGCCCTCCGGTCCCAGTCGACCATGCGCTCCACGTCGCGGATCAGCGGCCACACGTGGGCCATGAGGTGGTGGGCGACCAGGACCGGCTGGGCGTGCTGCAAATGGGTGCGCCCCGGCATGACGGCCCCGCCCGCGGCCTTGGCCTGGGCGACCAGGGCGTCGGCGATGTCGAGCAGCCGCCCGGCCAGGTGGCGCGCCTCGTCGCGCAGGTAGATGCGGATGAGCGTGGCGATCTGGTCGTTGCGGGAACGGCCGGCGCGCAGTTTGCCGCCCAGGGCGGGACCCGCCCGCTCGATGAGGCCCCGCTCCAGGGCCGTGTGCACGTCCTCGTCGTCGGGGCCCGCCTTGAACGCGCCCGAGCGCACGTCGTCGTCGAGGCGCCGGAGGGCCTCGTGCATGCGCCGGGCCTCGTCGTCACTGAGCAGCCCCACCGCGTGCAGGGCGTCGGCGTGGGCGTGGGATCCCGCGATGTCAGCGCCTGCGAGGCGCCAGTCGAAATGAGTGGACACGCTCAGCGCGGACAGGGCGTCGGCGGGCGCTCCGCTGAAGCGGCCCCCCCACAGGGAGACGTGGTCGTTCGCGGTCATGGGGCTCTCCTTGGTTCGGCGGGTGCACTCCGGTGCAATCCTACCTATGCGTACTCCAGGTGCTCGCGGGCGGCCGACGGCCATACGAAGGGCACCTCGCCGCGCACCTTCACCCATGTGGAGATGATGACGAAGAGCATCCAGTTGCCCTCCGAGAGCATGCGGGACTCGGTGAAGGACTGGATGACCATGGCGATCATGAGGACCGCCGGTATGACGTCGAGCAGGTTGTCGTCGATGTGCGCGACCGCGACCTTGATGAGCCGGTACGTGGTCCACACCACCGCGAAGGAGATGATGAGCAGTCCGATGACACCGGTGAGCAGGGCGGCCTCGACGTAGACGTTGTGCGACTGGTTCGTGGAGGTCCCGTCCCCGCGCACCACCAGGGACTTGAAGGGCTCCATGTAGGTGGCCCACCCGATGGTCCACCCCCATCCCCCGGTGGGCCGCTCGCGCACGAGGCGCATGACGGCGTGCCAGATGACGCTCCGCCCGCTCATGTCGGGGCTGCGCCCGAAGAAGTCGGCGACCCAGTGCCGCGCGAAGAACACGCCCAGGGCGCCCACGCCCGCCATGCCCGCGAACACCCCGACCAGGCTGAGTCGCTTGGAGGGCTCGACGCGGCGGCAGATGACGAGCACCCCGATGGCGATGGCGCAGCCCAGGGCCGACAGTATGACGGTCGCCGATCCCGTCAGGGGGAACACGGCCAGGCCGGCCAGGCCCCACAGCACGGTCGACAAGGTGCGCGAGCGGGTCTGCATCCACCTCAGCACCAGGCACACGCCCATGAGCAGGGCGATGAAGGCCAGCGGATTGCGGTTGCCCGGGAAGCCCTGGATCGGCCCGCCTTCGAACAGCCGTCCGTCGATCCAGTAGGAGGATGCGGGCAAAGGGCCTTTGCCCCATAGGACCGGGGGCGCCAGGGGGCCCTCGTGGAAGAGGGCGACCGCGGCCTCCAAAAGGTAGGAGGAGGCGATGATCCATTGGAAAGCGAGTATCAGCGCGTCCACCAGCAGCGGCAGTGGCAGCGCGACGGCGATACTGATCGACACCAGCGTGACGCCGGCCTGGAGGACGGAGAACTTCACGGTGTCGAGCGGGTAGAGCGACCACGCGGTGGTGCACGCGCACCATGCGACGAACAGGCTGATGGTGGTGGGGAACCTGCGCAGCGTCAAACGCGCCCCGCTGCGGCGGAACACCACGACGAACACCGCTAGCGCCGCGCCCATGGGGATGAGGGAGCCGATCTCGCCGAATATGGCCCTTACGCCCTTTCCCGCGAACCCCAGGAAGAAGAGGGCGGCCGTCGCGTAGAGGAGGGCCCGGGAGTCCCCCGTGGGGCGCGGGCTCCTCGAGGTGGAGATCCACGGGCGGCCCGGCAATGCCATTGTGGTCGTCGTACTCATTGATTTAACAATAAACGACGCGGGAGGCCCCAGAGGGGATCCTCCCGCGCCGTTGCGCAGATGCTACCGCTTCGTGACCTTCGTTGTAATCCAGAACACGGCTGATCAGTAGCCCATATCGACGCCGGAGCGCACGTCCCGGGCGGCGGCCAGCTTGGACTGCAGGCCGTAGATGTCGATGAAACCGCGCGACGAGGACTGGTCGAAGGTGTCGCCGGTCTCGTAGGTGGCCAGGTTGAAGTCGTAGAGCGAGGCCTCGGACCTGCGCCCGTTGACGGTGGCGCGCCCGCCGTGCAGGACCATGCGCACGTCCCCCGTCACGTACTTCTGGGTGTCGTCGATGAAGGCGTCGAGGGACTTCTTGAGCGGGGAGTACCACTGGGCCTCGTACACGAGCTCGGCCCACACCTGCTCGATATGGCGCTTGTAGCGGCGCTGCAGGCGCTCGAGGGTGATCGCCTCGAGCGCCTGGTGGGCCTCGATGAGGGCGACGGCGCCGGGGGCCTCGTAGATCTCACGGGACTTGATGCCCACCAGGCGGTCCTCGACCATGTCGATGCGGCCCACGCCCTGGGCGCCGGCCCTGCGGTTGAGCTCCTGGACGGCCTCGAGCGGCGTGACCGCCCGGCCGTCGATGGCCACCGGGATCCCCTCCTTGAAGGTGAGGGTCACCTCGTCGGGCAGCGGCGGGTAGGTGGGGTCGTCGGTGTAGACGTAGACGTCCTTGGTGGGCGCGTTCCACAGGTCCTCCAGGAAGCCCGTCTCGATGGCGCGGCCCCAGACGTTCTGGTCGATGGAGAAGGGGTTGTGCTTGGTGGTCTCGATGGGCAGGTGGTGCCTCTCGGCGTAGTCGATGGCCACGTCGCGGGTCAGCGCCAGGTCCCGCACGGGCGAGATGCAGTCCATGTCGGGCGCCATCGACGTGATGGAGACCTCGAAGCGCACCTGGTCGTTGCCCTTCCCGGTGCAGCCGTGGGCGACGGTCGTGGCGCCGAACTCGCGGGCGGCCTTGACCAGGTGCTTGACGATGACGGGGCGCGAGAGCGCGGACACCAGCGGGTACCTGCCCTCGTAGAGGCCGTTCGCCTTCAGCGCGGGCATGCAGTAGTCCGAGGCGAACTCCTCGCGGGCGTCGGCCACGTAGGCCTCGACGGCGCCGCAGTCGAGGGCGCGCTGGCGGATGACCTCCAGGTCCTCGCCGCCCTGGCCGACGTCGACGGCGACTGCGACGACCTCCCGGCCCGTCTGCTCGCCGATCCATCCAATGGCGACGGATGTGTCGAGGCCGCCGGAGTAGGCCAGGACGACGCGATCTTTCGAGGTGGACATTCTTTTCCTTCCAGGTGTGTTCGCCCCTCATGGGGGAAGTGCGGCGGCGCGGCCCGGGTTCCGGGCCCTGGGCGCCCCTCAGCCCTCGGGCGCCGCGCCGGGCTCGGCGTAGGCGAGGAGCCGGCGCTCCACGGCCCGCGCCTCCTCGGGCGCGCGGCAGATGACCAGGATCGTGTCATCGCCGGCGATGGTGCCCGCCACCCCGTCGAGCCTGACGGCGTCGAGCGCCGAGCCGAGCAGGTTGGCGGCGCCCACCGGGGTGCGCAGCACGAGCTGGTTGCCCACTGCAACGGATGTGACCAGCAGGTTCTGGCACCAGCGGGCCAGGCGCGCGTGGGCGGCCTCGGCCTCGTGGGTGGGGCCGCCGTCGACGTCCGGCACCGTGTAGACCAGGGCGCCCCGGGCGTCGCGGATCTTCGTGGCGCGCATGTCCATGAGGTCGCGCGAGAGGGTCGTCTGGGTGGCGTCGATCCCCATCTGGGAGAGCCTGAGCCGCAGGCCCTCCTGGCTCCCGATGGCCTCGGCGGCCAGCAGGGCGCGGATCGCCTCGTGCCTGGCCGTCTTCGTCTGGGGAATGCTCGATCCACCACTCATATGCACAAGTATACATAATTATGCATACGGTGGTGCGGGCCCCTCGCGCAGGCGCCCTTCACCGGCCGAGGGAGGCGATGATGCCGTCCGTCCACTCGTCGATCGCCGCCCAGTCGCGGAAATCCCCCTCGACGACCCCCGCCAAGCGGGCCACGGAGCGCTCGCGCAGCGACAGCAGAGACGGCTTGTACCGCCCCCCGAAGGACTTGAAGTCCTTCGCGTTGACGTGGGTGAGCAGGGGGCCGATGCGCGTGGGATCCTGAGGCGCGTGCTTGGGAACGCCGTTCATGCCCACGGAGAACGCCCACACCGGCTTGGCGGCCAGCTCGCGGGCGAAGCGCTCCATGAAGTCGTGCGCCGCGGGCATCCACTGGAGGATGTACACGGCCGATCCGACGACGACCGCGTCGTACTCCTCGACGGAGTCCACGTCCCCAGGCGCGATCCGGTCGACTTCGAAGCCCGCCTCGGTGAGCCGACGGGCGATTGCGTCGGCGACCTCGTCGGTCGCCCCGTGCTTTGATGCGGCTGTAACCAGGATGTGCATGCCCCAATCGTAGACAAAGAGCCGGGCGGATCCCCCGCGCGTCCCACTCCATGTGGGCATTGCGCGCGTGAGATTCGCCCGGCCCAGTGCTCCCGGGCCCCGTTCCGCGCCCCATGCGGGACCGCCGCCCGGGGACGGGGAACAGCCGCCGGGAGCCAGTCCTGTGCCGGAATCCAGGCCCCGGCTGAGGAATGCCCCCTGCCGGCCCTCAGGCCCGCAGGCGGGCGCCCAGGGCCTTGCGCGCCTTCGCCACGACGGCGCGGCGCACGTCCTCGGCCTCCTTGGCCGTCAGGGTGTGGTCCCCGCGCAGGCGCAGCGCGAACGCCAGGGAGCGGTGCCCCTGTTCCACCTGGCCGCCCTCGTACACGTCGAAAAGTGTGACGGACTCCGCCAGCGCGCCCGCGCCCTGGCGCACCACCTGCTCGACGCGGGCGACCGGGATGTCGGAGGGCACCACCAGGGCGATGTCCTCCTTGGCCAGCGGGAACGTCGACACCCCCTTGACCTGGACCGCAGTGGCGCCCATCTGCCCGATCAGCGCGTCCAAGTCCGCCTCGAAGGCGCACGAGCGCGGGGGCAGCCCGAAGGCGCGGCAGGTGCTCGGCGACAGCTCGCCCGCCAGTGCCACCTCGACCAGATCGCGGCCCGCGCGCACGAAGACCCGCGCGGCGCGGCCCGGGTGGAAGGGCGCCACCTGGGAGGGGCGCGAGGCGGGGGCGGGCATGGGGGCGCCCCGCCGGGCGGGCGGCTCCGGCAGCCACGCGCGCGTCACCTCGACGCGCACGCCGAGCACGGAGGCGATGCGGCGCACCGCCTCCACCGCGTCCGCCCAGTCGTAGGGGCGCGCGGCGGACAGGACGCCCGGCGCGGTGGCGCTGCCCGTCAGGACGCCCGCGACGTGCCACGGCTGGGCGGGGGTGCCCGCGTGGAGGGCGGCGATGGTCGCCTCGTCGGGGCGGCGCTCGGCGGAGGGCAGGGGCGCCGGGACCGTCCCCTCGGGCCGTGCGACCATTCCCAGCTCGTAGACGGCCACGTCCTCGTTGGAGCGCGCCACATTGCGCCCGGCGACGTCGAGCAGCGTGTCGAGCAGGGAGGTACGCAGCAGGGGCGCGTCGTCGGCCATCGGGTTGCGCAGCCGCAGGGCGGCGCGGCGCGGGTCGTCAGCCTCCATCCCCTGGCGGTCGAAGGAGTCCGACACGAAGGGGTAGGACTTGACCTCGACCATGCCCGCCTCCGCCAGCGTAGCGGCGGCGCTGCGGCGGGCGCGCTGGGCGGGGGTCAGGCCCCTGCCCGCGGGCGCCGGGGGCATGACCACGGGGATGTTGTCGTAGCCGTCCAGGCGCGCGATCTCCTCGACCAGCCCGGCGGCGTCCACCAGGTCGGAGCGCCACGACGGAGGAACCACCGTGAGCACCCCGTCGGCGGGGCCCTCCACGGAGCAGCCCACCGTCTCCAGGAGCTCGACGACGCGCTCCACGGTGTGGGCGACGCCCGTCAGGCGCTCCGCCTCCCCCACGGGGAAGGCGATCGGGGCGGGGGCGGGCGCCTCGTCGACATCTGTGACGGCGGAGTCGATGGCCCCCCCGCCGTAGCGGGCCAGCAGCTCGGCGGCGCGCTGGGCGGCGACCGCGGGCAGGCGCGGGTCCGCCCCGCGCTCGAAGCGCTTGGACGCCTCCGAGTGCAGCCTGTGGCGCCGGGCGCTGCGCGCCACCGACACCGGGTCGAAGTGCGCCGCCTCGAGGAGCACGTCCGTGGTGGCGGGGCCGACCTCGGAGTACTGGCCGCCCATGACGCCGGCGATGCCGATGACGCGCGAGCCCTCGCCGTCGGGGGAGTCTGTGATCAGAAGATCCTCGGGGTCCAGGGCGCGCTCCTCGGAGTCCAGGGTCACCAGCGACTCCCCGTCGCGGGCCCGGCGCACCACGATGGGGGCCGCGAGGTCGCCCAGGTCGTAGGCGTGCATCGGCTGGCCCAGGTCCAGCATCACGTAGTTCGTGATGTCGACCGCCAAGGACAGCGAGCGCATGCCCGCCGCCTCGAGGCGCTCGACCATCCACCTCGGGGTCGGGGCCGCCGGATCCACGCCGCGCACCACGCGCGCCACGAAGCGGTCCACGCCCCTTCGCCCGCGCACGGGCGCGTCGTCGGCGAAGACCACGGGGAACCCGTCGGGGGTGGCCGAGGGGGGCTCGGCGGCGATCACGCCGGGCAGGCCGGGGTCGCGGAAGGCGGCGCCCGTGGAGTGCGAGTACTCGCGGGCGACCCCGCGCATCGAGAAGCAGTAGCCGCGGTCCGGGGTGACGTTGATCTCCAGGATCTCCTCGCCCAGGCCCAGCCAGCCCACGATGTCCGTGCCGGGGGCGGGGATCCGCCTGTCCGGGTAGCAGCGGTCGAGCACGATGATGCCGTCGTGGTCCTCGCCCAGCCCCAGTTCGCGGGCCGAGCAGATCATCCCGTCGGACACGTGCCCGTAGGTCTTGCGGGCCGCGATGCGGAAGTCCCCGGGCAGGACGGCGCCGGGCAGGGACACGACCACCAGGTCGCCCGCGTCGAAGTTGTGGGCGCCGCAGATGATGCCGCGGCTGGGCAGCTCCGACGGCTCCTTTCCCGTGCCGGGCGCGTCGTTGTGCTCCCCGACGTCGACGCGGCAGTAGTTGACGGTCTTGCCGTTCGAGGCGGTCTCCTCCACGCGGGTCAGCACCCGGCCGACCACCAGCGGGCCGCGCACGCGCGCCGGGTGGATCTGCTCCTCCTCGAGGCCGACCCTGACCAGGGCGGCCGCCAATTGCGCCGCGGTGGTGCCCTCGGCGACGTCCACGTGGTCGCCGAGCCAGCTGAGCGGAACCATGGGCATGTCAGTTTCCCCTTCCGGTGAGGCCGAACTGCTGGGAGAAGCGCACGTCCCCCTCAACGATGTCGTGCATGTCGGAGATGCCGTGGCGCAGCATGAGCGTGCGCTCCAGGCCCATGCCGAAGGCGAAGCCCGAGTAGACCCGGGGGTCGATGCCGCTGGCGCGCAGCACATTGGGGTTCACCATGCCGCAGCCGCCCCACTCGATCCAGCCGGGGCCGCCCTTCTTCTGGGGGAACCACAGGTCCATCTCGGCGCTGGGCTCGGTGAAGGGGAAGTAGGAGGGGCGCAGGCGCGCGCGGGCCTCGGGGCCGAACATCGCTTTCGCGAAGTGGTCGAGCACGCCCTTGAGGTGCGCCATCGTCAGGCCCTTGTCCACCGCGAGCCCCTCGACCTGGTGGAACACCGGGGTGTGGGTCGCGTCCAGGGCGTCGGAGCGGAAGACCTTGCCCGGGCAGGCGACGTACAGGGGCACGCCACGGGCGAGCATCGCGCGGGACTGCACCGGCGAGGTGTGGGTGCGCATGACGAGGTGCCCGTCCGACGGCTCCCGCCCGCCCGCGCTGGTGCCGTCGATGTACAAGGTGTCCTGCATCTGGCGGGCGGGGTGGTCGATGTCGAAGTTGAGGGAGTCGAAGTTGAACCACTCGTGCTCGATCTCGGGCCCCTCGGCGATCTCCCAACCCATCGCGACGAAGAAGTCGGAGATCTCCTCCATAAGGGTCTCCAGGGGGTGGCGGGCGCCGAGCCGCTCGCGCCTGGTGGGAAGCGTCACATCAACGGCCTCCTCGACGAGGGCGCGCGCCTCGTGGGCGGCGGCCAGGGCCTCATGGCGCTCCTGGAGGGCCTGCGTGAGCGCGCCGCGCGCCCGGCCGAGGTTCTTGCCCGCCGCGGCGCGCTGCGAGGGCTCGAGGCCGCCGATCG
>ERZ772766.1856-NODE-1856-length-10982-cov-12.030658_pt1 | contig 10982 bp, 5 predicted proteins | sample MGYA00511379_ERZ772766 | MGnify/ENA primary metagenome ERZ772766 (study PRJEB29015, sample SAMEA2737895) | human oral metagenome | biome: human oral; feature: human-associated habitat; material: dental | place: China | collected 2116 ...
TTCTCGGCATCAGACAATTTACGAGGTACGACCAGCGAGATAGCTAGCCCGATCCCCGGCACATCTTTACGCCGAATAGCGAAAGCGGGAGCGGAGTGCATCTCATCGACGGCAATCGGCAGACGGTCACCCGCACCGAGCTCGAAGGAGTTGAGGATTTCCCTCAGCTGACCGATCCTACCTACGAAATTACCCGCCACCACGAAACGCAAGTTGCCCGCCGTATGAGTTCGTCGCCAATGCTCCCGGATATCCTCGGCAGTGATATTGGGGATAGAGTCCAGCCCCTCTTGAAAAGTCTTCGTATCATCACCCATCGCTTGTGCCACTCGTGGCCATAGTACCCGATCAGCCTGTGACAAATAACCAATCAACTCACTCCGTACCGCCCCAACCTCCGAGGCAAAGTCGTCTTGATTAAAATGAGGCTGACAGATAGCGTATTTCTGTAGCCCCAGCACCCGACTCCACTCAAAGTCGGCACAGGTTGCCTCATAGACCATCGAAACGTCATCGGTGTAGGCATTATAGATCGCTCCGTTCTTAGTAAATGTAGCATCGTACTCATGCGCCGTAGCGAAGCCATCGCTCGCCCCGAAAGCCATATGCTCCATGATATGCGCTGTCTGCGACTTGTGCTGATAATCAAGCACATAGCGATTCCCGGCTCGGAACTGAAACTGACTCGCCATGACCGGGGCGCCCGGCACATTGACGATTAGCCCCCTACCACCACTCTTTAGCTGATATTCACTGACCTCGTGCTGCATAACTTATTTGTTCACCTAGAAGAGCTGCTTCAGCTTCGCTTGTAGCTGATTTGCCATTTTATTGTCCGTTGCCCCATATAGCCCAATCGTCCAGATATTAGCATCAAAGAACTGTCGAACCAGCTCTACCATCTGCTCCCTAGTCACACCGTTAATTTTATCCGGCTCGTCGTTATAATCTTTGATCAGACCATCATACAGCCAGCGACCGGATAAATATCTGGCCAGCTGTCCCGTCGTCTGGATGCCCATCCGGTAGCGCCCCATAGCGTAAGATTTGGCGTCGGCTAGCTCCTGCTCGGTAATGTCGCCCCGCTTGACCTTATCCAGCTCTCTGACAGCCAGGTCAAAGAAAGCCGGCAGCTGTTCAGCATTAGCCCGACCGTCCAGGTACCACTCGGTATTATACTTACTACTGCTACAGCCGACCGTACAACTGTACAGTAGCCCCTTGTCCCGAGCTTGCCCGTAGATCCGAGAGCTCATCGTTCCGCTCAGGATGTGCTCAAGCGCCGACATAGCCTCGCACTCCTCGTCGGTCAACTCTCGATTCTGCTCCATACAGAAAGTAAAACAGATCGCCGGTACGTCCTTTCGCTTGATCACGGTGGGCTTGGCGCTATGAAGCACATCGCAAGGCAGCTCTCGCCACTCGCCGCCTGTCGGCAGATCAAACTTCTCCAGCTCGGCATAGAGCCGGTCGAGACTATCCGTGAAGTCACCCGCTACGATAAAGTGCATATTCTCAGCCTGGTGAGTCAATCGGTAATGCTCCTTGATATCTTTAAGCGAGATGTTATCAAGCGACTTGATGTGCTCAGGGTAAGTCTTTTGCTTGTCACCCAGTGTCTGTGCCACTTTAGGACTAAGCATCCGCCAGGGCTGTGACAAGTAATTAGTCAGTTCACTCCGAACGGTACTCATCTCCGCCTTAAATGACTGCTCAGTAAAGTAGGGTTGGCAGATCTCATAGCGCATCAGCTCCATGATTCGCTGCCACTCAAAGTCGGCACAGTAGGCATCATAACCTATATAGCAGGAACCGGTGCTGGCATTGCTGCTCGCCCCGTTCTTGGTGACAGCCAGCTCTTTCTTAATCGGATCACGGTATTTATCATTGACTCGGCACATCATATGCTCAAGTAGGTGCGCCACCTGCGACTTGTGGTCAAAGTCAGCCCCAAAACGATAACCGGCTCGGAACTCAAAGTCCATTGAGACGACCGGGGCATCAGCCACGCTAATGATCAGCCCCTTGCTACCTCGCTTGGTAGTATACTCAGATACGTCGTATTTCATAGCTTAACATCAGGATAAATCTTGCGAGTAACCCGGTCAACCTCGTGGCGCATGGTCGGGAAAGGTACACCCTCACGAGCCGTCACCCCCTCAAAAACCCAGAAAGTTCTCTCAGCGTTACCCCAACCGCAAGCCGGCGGCATGCCGTACTCCAGCATCTCGACGAAATCAATATCCAGCATCATCGCCTCATCATCGCCGGCATCACGCATCTGCTGTTGCTCCTGGAATCGACTCAGCTGATCTAGCGGGTCATTTAGCTCAGAGTAGCCGTTGCCCAGCTCGGATCCGGCAATGATCGGCTGAAAGCGCTGCACACTCCGACCGTCAGGGTTAGCCTTGCTGAGCGGCGAGATGAACTTAGGCGTATTGACCAGCCAGACCGGCCCGGCGACTGTCTTTCGGACTTTCTTCCATAGCTTGTCTATACCGCGAGAGATATTGTCCGCCTTGCCCACCTCCAGTTGGTTCTCCTTAAGCTTGAGCTTCACTTCGTCCAAGTTGGTATGATAAACATCCAGGTCGTAGTGCTTCTTGATCACCTCGGCATAATCCCAGACCGGCCAATCTTGATCCAGATCGACATCGAAGTCACCGATCTGAAACCGCATCTTACCAAAAGTCTGCTGGATCACGTAGCGATACATCTTCTCCATGAAACGCATGCCGTCCTGCCAATCCCAGTAAGCATGATACCACTCCATCGCTATATGCTCCGGCAAGTGCTCGTCGTCCATCCCTTCATTACGAAAGCGCGGTCCGATATCGTAGACCCGTTCATACCCCGCCCCTAGCAGCCGTTTTAGTGGTAGCTCATGACTTATTCTCAGGTACAGATCCTGATTCAGAGCATCCATATGAGTACGAAAAGCCGTCGCATCCGCTCCGCCAGTAGTATGCTCAAGCACCGGAACGTTAATCTCGATAAAGCCATGTTCGTTTAAGAAGTCCCTGGTCGCCTGCCAAAACTTTGACCGACGGATAAAGCGCTGACGCACCCCGGGATTGACATTCATGTCGATGTAGCGTCGGCGCAGACGCTCTTCCTTATTTGTGAAGCCCTGTCGCTCGGGCATGGGGCGCAGAGACTTGTCCAATAAGCGGAGCTGGGTAGTTGCTAGCGATACTTCGCCCGTCTTCGTCTTGATCACCTTACCCGTTGCTTGGACGAAGTCACCCGTATCCAGCAGGTTGAGCTGCTTGATGCCAAGCTGTGACTGCTCGGGGGCTAGCTCCTCCAGCTGTCCCGCCTGGATGAATAGCTGCAAGCGGCCGGTCATGTCGCTGATGACGATGAAAGCCAGCTTACCGAATTTGCGCAGTCCGACAATCCGCCCTACCACCGTCTGAGTAGTATTCGCCAGCTCATCAAACCGAGATGCCACCTCGCCAGCACCAATCGTCCGCTCGGTATGAGTCGGATAAGGATCAACGCCGAGCCGGCGCAGAGCCTCCAGCTTTTTTAATCTCTCGTCACGAAAATCTGCTAAAGTCGCCATAACAGGGTACATTATAGCATGTAGATACTTAATACCTGCGCCATGACGCAGGTATTAAAATAATATTGTCCGTTGCATAGTGCATGATCCAACCGCTTAGTTGATTTCCGATCCTGTAGTAGCACCAAAGGACAGTGCTATTCGGTGCGAGTCCTTTGGCTACTACTGTTCCTCCGCCTTTTAGTCTCTCCTCTCTTTATTGCACTTGCTTCTTCGCATAGACCTTTCTTCCATTTCCATACTATATATCTATACACCTCGCCAAAACTCGCATGTTTCTCAGTAATTTGACGAAGCCTGTCCTCACTCAGTCTCATAGTTTCGTATTCGGAGCTACGGGTGGAAACCCACCTATACAACATATTCCCCTTGCCGCCAAAACGACCTAGCTTCTTTGCAGTGAAGCACCTGTAAGGATCCTCAGCTCCGGCTTTATCGAAATACTGATCAATCTGATCAACCATCTCGTCTATCAGCTTTAGCTTTTGATCGTATTCGGTCACGTCATAATAGTCGTCGGCAACTTCAGCGACATCGCTCCCACTCTCTGTGAGTTGGAGGATCTTCTTTATAGACTCGTCGCCATTAGGATTCTTTCTTAAGTGATACAGAGCAATCGCACCGACACAACCACCGTCTTTGAGTTCGTCATGCTCCGCAAAATATTGCTCAAGATCAGATAGACCATCACGAGGTAAATCATGCTGCGCTATTCGTGATATATCGTGCGGCCCTACATTACCACTATGACCGTCACGACCTACACCGAATAAATCATGAACGGTATCCAGCGTCTCAGCCAACCGGGCTTTGTCCGGGCTTTCCTCAATATCCAACCGCAATAATTCCTTCTGCAATAGCTCATCGGGCGACCAACCCGGATTTGCATATAGCTGTTTGACTAAATCATAAGCGTCATCAGCACGTTTTGTCGTTAATGCACGCTCCTGCTTAATGTCTCTTTTTGACCCATCACTGCCTCGCAGATATTTGTTAGACGCAGCTGAAGCACGCACTTCCATCATTTCCGCCCGAACTTTATTGCCAGTTCGTTCGCCCAGCTCTTGCCAATCAGGATCATCAACAAGTCTCTCGACAGAAGGTTTATCGGAATTAGCTTCCTGCTCCTGAGACTTCATCAACGCCAACATCACCACGAATAAGACCACCGCATTAAGATCAGCTTTCTGCTCTTGCAACTCCATCGCCCTCTCTTCAGCCTCTTCCAATTCGATCCAATCTTCATCCTCTTCCAATTCGATCCAAGAGGTATTAGCCTTCTCTTCTTTCCGTGCCGTCTGTCCGACTTGCCCAGCCAAAGCAACCTCAGCGATAACTTGCTCTCTGGCTAATCCAGGAACTGCTTTGACCTCCGGTGTTTCGGTCGCACCTACCATCTCCCCTTCATCCTTAGCCCTAGTCGGTTCAATAGCTACTTTAGCCTCAGGTTCCGGCCGCTGTTCATCGTAATTATAACAAAGTGTTTCACTAGTTGGCTCAGCAGCTACTTTGGTCTCCGGCTTCAGCTGTTGCCTGTCATAGCTAAACATTTCGCCGACTGGCTCAGTAACCACCTCTTCAACCTCCGAATCCGACTGTCGCTTTTGGCTAAGCCACCCGGATTCTTCGTCGACACCCCGGTCGTCATCAGACTGATCTGTTCCTTCCGGATGCGCCAGCATTGACCAGTCATTGACATCTAGATTATAGAGAAAGCTATCATCAGGTAGCTGGTAGTCATGACTGGGATGGTTCATATTATTCATAAGCCTTGCCCGATAATCCTTTCTATGGCTGATAATCAACTATACTTAACTTGATTTATACATTAGCATAATTCCGCCGTTGTGTCAATCCCCACGCACCGGCCGGGCGTGACAAAGCCGCCAGACAAAAGTTCAGTCTGTGTCAGTAAAGCCTTATGTGGCTAAGAACCAGGGTTAGCCGGCTGAGTTTATTGCCGACGCAGTATAAACGAGCGCAAGCTAGCAACATCACTTCCCAGCCACAGACTTGGCTATAAAAATTGTCTCCAATTCAAAGTTCAGATAGGTGACTAAGCAGTACGAGAGCTTTTGGCTTTTCTACGTTCCCGTGCTTTGACATCTTTGTCGTTTATCTGATCTGCCATCTCGAATAAGTTCTTGCCACCCCAGTCTTGCATTACCGAGTATATCTTATCACTATCCGTATACTCCTCGGTGCTTTGACGAAGCTCGTCCTCACTAAGCCTTGCTACTCTGCGCTCAGCACCACGAACATCAGTCCACACAGACAGCACGTTACTCTCATGGTTCTTGGTCCGACCTAAAAGAACTCTGGTAAAAAGCCGATCCTCAGCCTCATTTTTATCGAAATACCGGTCGACCTGCTCAACCATCCGATCGATTAATCCTAACTTCCGTTCATAGTCAGCTACGTCGTCACTCTTGTCCGTATCATTAAAAATCTTCTTTACTTCAGCTGAGCTACTACTATCCGCAATCCGAATGACTTTCTTAATCGGCTCATCATCATGGAGATCTTTTCTTAGATGATACAGGGCAATTACACCGGCGCAGCCACTATCACTATCACACTCACCATGCTCCATACGGTCAAGATATCTAAAAGAATCTTCCCTATCATCTTCAACATCAACACTCAAACTGTTGAGCGCCACTTTCGTTATAGCCACGGTTTTTAATTCGTCAATATCAGTACTTTCAATGTTAAATAAATCATGAACAGCGTCCAGTGTCTCAACCAACCTAGCATTGTCCGAGTTTCCCTCAATGTCCCGACGCAGCAACTCCTCTTGCAGTAGCTCGTGAGATGACCAACCCGGGTTTGAATATAGTTGATCGACCATGGTAGACGCAGAATAAGCATAATTCATCGCTTTTATACGTTTCCGATCAAGAACCTGTTTGGACATGCTGCCACTTTGCAAGCATTCACCGTATTTGTTAAAGCCTTGCAGCTCCAGTATCTTTTCCCGGACTTTGTCGCTAGCTCGATAATATTGCTCTTGCCAGGCGAGGTCACTAGCTAGCCTCTCGGCGGGAGATTCATTAGGATTGACATCTTGCGACTTTGCCGCTTCTGCCCTAGGTTCATCTTGTCCGGTTTGGCTAGGTTCGACTGCCCCTCCCTCCCCTACTGGCTGCCCAGTCAAGGCAACCTCGGCAACAACCCGCTCTTTAGTCTGCCTGGCGGTAGCTGTAGTCTCTTGCACAGACTCCGCCTCCGGCTGCTGTTCTTGGTCGGGCTGTTCAGGCTTAGGACCATCAGTGACTTCTTGATCTTTCGCCTGATTGTTACTTTGCCGTTTCACTAGTTCCGAGAAAGGTGTGAACCAATCATCAACGCTTAGATCGAGAATGTTGATAGACTGGTAGCTATTGCCGGGATGGTTCTTATTACTCATGAGATCTTATCCGATAATCCTTTCTATGGCTGATAATCAACTATGCTTAACTCGATTTATACATTAGCACAATTTCACCGTTGTGTCAACCCACAGCATGTCCAGCAGATGCGCTAGCTAGACCGACTTAACTGCAACAGAGCATGATTATACGTGTTTTTGCTTAAGCAACGTAACGTGATGCATCATGCTGGGCTGCTGGACAAGCTCACAAGCACGATACCTAGCGTTATGCTCGCTTAGGTAAGGAAGCTACGTAACCATTGCTTTATTATGATTAGTTAGTCCTACCAGCATCGGCTGGACAGGTCCACAGCAACTCAGCATCCAGCAGATACTGAGACTAGGTTATTTATTTACAGGAAAGTAATCGTACTCAGTGGTACTATCTTGAGTAGAAATATAAGCGATGTATCCTGCTGGGTTGCTGGGCAGGTCACAGCATGATACATCGCCCTTTCCCAGCCCAAGTTAGCCTTGTATTTATAACAACTATATCGTACAGTAACAGTAGTAAGCTAAGTGTGAAGGAGGCAAAGCGCCGGAGGTCTAATATGGGAACATATGATAGTTATCAGAGTAATAATATTATTGATCAGGATCTGCAAGATACCGAGCGCCTGCCTCAACTGACCGATACAGCCTGGCGATACCAAGACTATCCAGCCTACGCCACCAGCCCTCAGCAGTATAGCTATAGCAACTACGAGCAAGCTGAAGCCGAGCCGAGTGCTCGAGATAAGCTACTCCGCCGCATGGCCATTATCACCTCTACCCTGGCGATCGTCTCCGCCGGGGCGGTCGTCGGCAAGAACTACCTGGCGTCACATGGTAGCAACATGGCTCAGCCCGCCGCCACCGTCAGCGAGAATAGTGTGCCGGGTAATACCGACGACAGCGCTAATAGTGGTAGCGAGATACCCGGCACACCCACGGTCAATAACGACGGTAGCGCCGGCAATAATCAGAGTATAAACCCACCATCTCAGCCCGATCCGAAGAACGTTCTACCGAGCTTCGAGACTCTGAAGCCGACTGACTACAAATGCTATCTCATCGACGACAAGGGCAATAAAGTCGAGAAGGTCTATCACTTTGACGACGACAAGTATCGCCAGCAAAGATATACCAACAGCGACTACACCGCTGACATCAAACGCTCATCAGTCGACGATATAGTAAATATGTACCATGAATTCACCGGCAATAGTGGTGGCTTTCAGGATGTGATGGAGTACGAACAGCGGCGCGAAGGGTCTGAGAGCTCACCGGTCATGACTGCCCTAGCCAATGCAGGGTACTGCTATGATAGCAACATTAAATACTCCGGCGCAGAGGGCACACTGCTCGCTACTAAATTTAACAGGGGAGTCTACGGCGAGACTATCTACCGCGGTGATCAGATGTACCAGCATGATGATGGCATTTTTATCACCTCTAATGACACCGTCGACTTGAACTTTCACCTCTTAGCAGGTCATGAGAAGAGACTCGTTCACGTTGACAAACCCTTTGTCATATATATGAGAAGTGGACATAATTGCCCTGCTCTCTTGATTGAATCCGATGTGCTTCCGACCGTTAGAGAAATACAGACGGTCAGGCGATCTATCGCTAAAGAATTTACGAAAGAATGGCAAAACGACCACTCGGTCTACGATTTCGACACCAGACGGTTTGCTAACGGTGGAGAGTTCTACCTACCACCACAGGGCGACGTGAGCGAAAGTGAGCTGGATCAGGTAGATAGTAACTAACCCGGATCAGCTACATACTGTATAAATATATTGCCTCCGGAGGTTTACCGGAGGTAATATTTTCCGTCGCTCAACTTTAACTGCCATGGTACGACTGGTAGCTAACAGTCGGGGTGATGACTCGCCTTTACTTCAGATAGTCACCGACGTAGACAAACCAGGTCTGGTCAGCGTAGTCCTCCTTCTTATGCTGAACTATTTTTGACCACGGATTACTGAGGCCACCTAGAGTGTTATTCTTAGCTGTTTCCAGAGTAGTAATCGTACCGGTAGTAGGATCAATACTCACGACTAAGCCCGTATGGCCATAACCGCTTGAGCTAGCATTCATACCCCCGGCATATGAACTAAAGATGGCTGGTGCTTTGGTCGGCTGTGTAGTTAGCTCCAGCTTACCTGGGTTTTTCCCTACTAACTGCGCCGCCACCCTACCACCGTCGCCATGACCGTATGTTAGCGTAGTATGTTCACCAATAAACCAAGCCGGGATGGTCGTACAGCCCCAGTTCCACGTCTGATAAGGACCATATTGCCCATGAGTCTCATCGGCAAACTTCTTTTGTATTTCCTCGGCACTGGCATTACCCGAGGCATCGGTTGACGACTTACTACCGCTACTGACATCGTCTACCTGCATCTCTTTGCAGGCGGCACCGGATTCACTATCCCCGTCATCCCCATGATAACAAGCGATGGAGACGACGCCATAGTAGCCCATCACATAGAGCCGAACCGCCTTATAATCCGGCTGGGTAGCCTGTTGCTGACAGGTTCGCCAGTGAGAACTCTTCCCCTCGTCCTCTTCATCGGAAGTATCGGCATAGTTAAACTTGGTGCCGTCAGAATTATCGATCGGCTTAACCGAGTAGTCGCTTGTACTGACCTCTGACAGTAAGCACTCCCTGGCATACTTAATATATGGGTTTTCTTCACCCGGTGGTGGTGGTATCTGAAAGAGTCCGATCGCTTTATCAGCATTCTTAAATAAGCCCTGCGAATCGTCGTTGATAATCTCATTCATCTCACTCAGACTACGACCGTACATCGGTATGCCGTAATCGTAGGCACTAGCAGCATAGGCGTTATTACCTAACAGCTGATTGCTAGCTGTCGCCATAATGGTTGGTGCCGACACTATAGTCTTCAGAGCGTTGCCCATCGCCAGCCAAATGTCTTGCTTGCCCATGTTTAGATTAGCCGCATAAGCTATCTGGTTAAGCGACGAACTATAGTCATACGGATCAAATAGCCGAGCCAGCAATGGCTTTTGACTGTGCTTCCAAGCCAGATAGCGCCGGTTCTCCAAGTTTAGTTCAACCGCCTCCTTGTCGCTCAGCTTGCGACCACCGGTCATCATCGCTTGGTCATTGGCTAGATATCGAGCGCCAAACATAGCGTTAGAACCGTGCTCAGCCGGCGTAGCAATGTCAGTCGTCAAGGGCTGTCCTACTAGCCAGTTCGCCATCACCGTGAGTACCTGCCAGAACTCATCGTTACTAGCAAATAGGTTGGCTATCAATGCCTCAAACTGCTTTTTCACTAGACCAACGATGAAGTCTATGATGGCTTCTGTAATATTTTTTAGCGGTCCACTAAACAAAATATCTATTATTCCGCACACTACGTCTACCATGTCTTTATACTGAGTATAAAGACTGTTAAGCATACCATTCATCCGACCCGGCAGGAAATTAAAGCCCGGCTTGCCGACCGTTCTGAGAATCCCCTGCATGCCGGAGTTATCGTTTAACCTATCGCTGCCGGCTATGCCCATATTCTTAGCTATAGCGGGGCTGGATGCATAGCTGCTGTGCACCATTTTACCGGTTGCCTCACCATCGCTATTAATCTCGGGGATGTCGTCCTCTAGCATTGACTTAGTAGCGAGCTCCAGTGTCTTCATGTTCATGTCCTCGGATAATGACATCATCTGTGAGGCATAGCCCAGATATAACCCCGCTTCCTTCTCGGCCGGCACGACAATGTTGGAATATTTAAACTCCCCAAGCCTGCTATATATCTTGCTGATCATACAGACAAAACCGGCCATAAAGATGATGATGGTGAGACCGGTCGTCTTAAAACCATTCATTTTCATGGCGGAATTAATAAATGTCTCAAACTGCTTTAGTTTGTCTACAATGCTATTCACCCGAGATCGAGTATACTCCGGGTTCTTGTCAGCCACTTCCTGGCGCTCCTGCTTGAGCTGATTGATCACCTTAGCTATGCCACCGGCATCACCGCC
>ERZ772766.1861-NODE-1861-length-10972-cov-4.250160_pt1 | contig 10972 bp, 7 predicted proteins | sample MGYA00511379_ERZ772766 | MGnify/ENA primary metagenome ERZ772766 (study PRJEB29015, sample SAMEA2737895) | human oral metagenome | biome: human oral; feature: human-associated habitat; material: dental | place: China | collected 2116 ...
ACATGTGCAACTTTTTATCTATATTTATTGATTTTGTTTTATTCCGCCAACGGGTTTAACTTATGAACCAACCACCTTACGACCTCCCCATCTTATAAAACTCATCAACTCAAAAACTCATGAACTCTCAAACTCCCCAACTTACAACCTCACCAACTTATAAACCTCACCAACTAAAAAACTCATGAACTCTCAAACTTCCCACATTATAACCTCCCTAACTTACAAAATTCACCAACTCACAAACTTATTAACATATAAACTCACCAACTTACAACCTCACAAACCAATAATCTCTTAACGCCCCAGACTGTTTTTTTGTCTAGTTTTTAGTGAGAATTTTAACATTCTGAGTGCCCTTTTCGTCAGCCAATCGCCCACCTTGCCGCAAAAAATCGATTCTCGCGAAGGTTTGTTTTAAGGCAACAAGGGGTTAGTTGCAAACACCTGCAAAGTGAATACACATTGCATAAAACCGCAATTTGCACCATACTTTGGGCTATTTATCGCTAAATATAGTGCATTTTGGTGCTAAATAGGGCGCATTTTGGTGCTAAACGCAACGCGTTTTGATGCTAAATGCAACGCGTTTTGATGCTAAATGCAACGCGTTTTGATGCTAAACGCAAGGCAAAATGCCGCTTAATGCGAGGTGATGAGCATAAATATACACTGAAATGGTATGTGCAAAACCTTTTCGAGCCATGAAAAACATGGCTTAAAGGGGTAAAATGGTCATTAAAAAGTGGGTTTTTAGGGGCTAAAAGCAGGTAATTGGGCGTAAAAAATAATGAGCTGCCGACCAAACTAGAAAGGCAAAATGGTGCAAAATGCAGGCTATATTCTTGAAAATGGACAAAGTGAAAGAGGTGAAAGGTTAGAAATAGGAGTAAAAAACCTACTTTATGGCCTAATTTTTCGCTAGAACGGAGCGAAATTTGGAGCAACTTTGTAAATTAAAAGATAACAATTTAAGGTTTTGTGTTGGAGACTTTGTGAGCTTGTGAGTTAATGGGTTCGTAGGCTGATGAGCTTGTAAGCTGATGAGTTTGTGGGTTGGTGAGCTTGTGAGTTGATGAGTTTGTGAGTTAATGAGTTAGTAAGTTGATGGGCTTGTAAGTTGGTGAGCTTGTGAGTTGATGAGCTTGTGAGTTGATGAGCTTGTGGGTTGAAGGCTTCGGGAGTTGTTTGGCTTTTGTGGGGTTATAAGCCAGTGGTTTGATTTGTCCTACACTTCGTAGGTGAAAAGAATGTTTGTCTTGTGTTGGTATCACAAAGGTAACAGACACCTTTCAATTCATCAAGATAATATTAAAAGTCAAGACGGTTCCAGTTTCCTAAAATTCTGAATCTGTAAGGTCCATTGTTTCTTCTTTTTGTTGTTTTTAAATGCAAAGATGAGGAGGCTTACACACTTTTAAGGGCACTACTTGAAACAGCGTTGTGAGGAACATTGTTGAAGGAAATAAAAAGTAACATAATGGATAAAAGGGGCTTAATTCTAAATACAGCATATAACGATTTTATTCTCGATTCTAATATTTCAAATTATTTATATAAGAACCATACAAAAAGGTTTTACAATGAATCGACATTTACAAATAGTTCATATTATTTTTATGACGATGAAATAGACATTTGGTGCGATGATGATGGAAATATCAATACGATTCGGTGTGCTTCTTCTTGCCTTTATCAGGGAGTAGAATTAATCGGCTTGCCGTTTCAGGAATTATTATCCGCTATCCACATCCTTCCCAGTAATTATGAGCAAATATATTTATTAGTTAATGGAAGGGGACAAAATCAACACGTTTATGATTTTGAAACAATAGGATTACAAATTTGGGTGTGGAGACAAAAAGTCAAGACTGTGTTAATTTATAAAGTGGCTGAGGAGGAATGATGAAGAGAGAAAATAAGACAAACATGAAAGGCTCTACTGCCTATCCCACCGGCTTGCAGAATGGGGAATGTTGGTTCTATGTGGAAAGCTGTTGGTGCGCATCGTTGTAATTCCGTAAGCTATTCCCTAACATAAATATGTGGACGGCATTACGATACGCAAGGTAATCGTACATTCATACAAGTTCTTTTCATGAAGACAAGAAAGAGCGCAATGTCGAAAAGAACTTATTGTATCTTGCGCGTGGCTCTTTTAATTATCCATTGGGTGTGAGGGTTCTCGGAGCTTTGCCAGCGTTCAATGAGTGGTAAGACCGCAGTTCTGTTTACTTTGAGCCAATCGGTAAGATGGTTGGCAACCGATTTCTTCACGAAAACAATTTCGTCTTCTTTTAGTAACTCCAATATTTGGAACACAGGTGCGGGGTTTTCTATAAATGTTTCCAACTTACTAGCCCAAGGCAATTTAGGACGGAGCCCTTCGCTAGACAGCCTGCGCAAGTGGAAGTTGGGCGATTTTGCCCATTGCTCGATGATTTTGAGCGAGGCTTCTGGATATTTTCTGATGTATGGCCTAACGGCATACTCGCCCGTATTTCTCTTAGTTATTTCTTCAATGGCTTTCATCGAGCGTTCGAAATGCTCGATGCCGTACTCTTGCACAAACTTCCCGATGGGCAAAATCCAATAATAGAGGGTAAACATCCCTGTTTCGTTGGGGTTTTCTTCGCCCAAGATTGCCATCAGAATGGGTAAAGCTTTCTCATAGTCTGCTGGAAGATAGATTTTTAATAGTTCGGCAAGGGTTGCCACGCGCTGGGTGTAACTCTGTCCGATGGTTTTGTTGGCGGTGTCTTGTATAAAGTGGGCAGTGTCGAACTCATGGTAAACCTTGCAGATTTTCTCGGCTAGCAATTCGGCGAGGTTGGCACCGAATTGTTCGGTGATGCTGTAATTGGTTCCCCATCTTTTGTTTTTTTTGAGATAAAAGTAATTGAAACATTCTCATTGCTGTCTGATAAAAGAAACACACAGTGTTTGGGAAATAACTTTTATCAGACAGCAATGTAAAATGGCTTGTAATAGTTGGCGTGCGACCGAAGCGCCTATCGCACCAACCGCTATATCCTAGCTAACGCAACGGATGTGTTTCGTTGTATATGGACGAAAGCCTATTGCTTGTTTATATAAGGATGTGCGCGCGTTAAGGTGTAGGTAATTACCGGTGCTTTATAAGCAGCTTTTTAAAGCTAAAACGGAAACTTCAACGCGCCCATAAAACCGTTTATCCAACCGCCCCAACAATCTCTTTGATGTCTTTAACACCATGATTGTCTAGCCATTGGTTTATGCCATCGCGTACCTTAATGGTAACGGTAGGGTCGAGGAAGTTGGCGGTGCCAATCTGGATGGCCGACGCGCCAGCCATGATAAACTCGATGGCATCGGTGGCATTGCATATACCGCCCAACCCGATGATGGGTATCTTCACCGCCTTTGCTACCTGCCACACCATGCGCAAGGCAATGGGCTTAACAGCAGGGCCACTTAAACCGCCCGTGTTGATGCTTAAAACCGACTGCCGCCGTTCGATGTCGATAGCCATACCCATAAGTGTGTTGATGAGCGACACGCTGTCGGCGCCCTCCGCCTCTACTGCTCGTGCAATCTCCGTTACGTCGGTAACGTTGGGCGAAAGTTTCACGATGAGTGTCTTGCCGTAGCGTGCACGCACCGCGCGCACCACGCTAGCTGCTCCAGCACAAGTTGTTCCGAAGGCCATTCCCCCCTCTTTTACGTTGGGACACGAAATGTTCAACTCAATGGCAGGTATGTTGTCGAGTGCATCTATACGTGCGGCACATTCTGCATAGTCTTCGGGTGTGTTGCCACTCACGTTCACAATCATGCGTGTGTCAATGTCCTTGATTTTGGGATAGATGTGTTCGGCGAAGTAGTCAACGCCTTTGTTCTGCAATCCCACACAGTTTAGCATGCCTTGTGGCGTTTCGGCCATGCGCGGATAGTCGTTACCTTGTCGTGGATGCAAGGTTGTTCCTTTTACAATGATGCCGCCGATGCCGTCAAGCGGCACAAAGTCTTCGAACTCCAAGCCATAACCGAAGGTGCCAGAGGCTGTCATCACGGGATTCTTCATCGACAAATTGCCGATTTTCGTATTGAGGATGGCCATTACCAAAGCAGTTTTTGAATGTTAAACACAGGTCCATCTTTGCATGCGCAGAGATTTCCGTTTACCGTTTTCTCCACACAGCAGAGGCATGCGCCGATGCCGCAGGCCATTAAGTTTTCGAGCGACACCTCGCATGCCGTTCCTTTTTCGCGCGCATAACGTGCCACGGCCATCATCATGGGTTTGGGACCGCAGGTGGAAATCATGTCGAACGTTTCGTTTTGCAGCACCGAGTGGTTGGTAACGAAACCTTTTTCGCCAGCCGACCCGTCTTCGGTGGTAACGAGTACGCGCCCTGTACATTCAAAGAGGTCCATTTCCAGCAAGTCGGCTGCCGTGCGTGCGCCTAGCAAGAATGTGGGTTGTGCGCCCATTTCCTTGATTTTTTGCCCCAGGAAGAGCATCGGTGCTACGCCCACGCCGCCGCCAACGAGCAAGAAACGCTCATCGGGCGATGTGGGAAGGGTGAAAGGATTGCCCAAGGGAAACACGCAATTAAGCGTGTCGCCGGCCTTTAACAAGGACATTTGGCGTGTGCCGTGCCCCACTGTGGCCACCAACAGCCCCATCTCGTTGCGCTGTATGTCTACGTAGTTGATGGAGATGGGACGTCGCAGAAAGGTTTGTGGCGAGTGGTCTACCCGCACTTCAACAAATTGCCCAGGTTTCATCGGGGGCAAAGGTTGGGTGTGGGTGAGCCTGATAAGCACGTAGCGAGCATTCAGCCGCTCAACGGCTACGACGTCGAGGTCGAGGCAAAACTTCTTCATTTCTTCGTTCGGCATGTTCTTTTTGTTACGCTATTTGCGCTTAGAGTTTCGATATAAGCCAGAGGCCGACACGCCTTTCGAACCCTTGTTCTTGTTGGTGGGTTGCGTGTTGGTTGGCTTTGTGTTCGTTGTTGCAGGGGTGTTGGCATGCGCGTTGCCAGAGGCCTTGTAGTAACTCATGGCTTCGGGCAGCAGTTTTTGTATGGCGGCGATGCGTTTCGCGTCTGAGGGGTGGTCGCTAAACATGTCGGAAGTGTTGCCGCCACCCGACTTTGCGGCCATGCGTTGCCAAAAGCCCACAGCCACCGAGGGGTCGTAACCGGCCATAGCCGCGAAGATAAGCCCCATGTGGTCGGCCTCCGACTCGTTGTCGCGCGAGTATTTCAGGTTCATAAACGAGAAGTATTGCCCTGCCGCCACCTGCGCCAATCCGCCCACCGTCTCGCCGCCGATAGCGCCAAGGATGCTGCCGCCAATCTGTGTGCCGTAGGCTTGGCGCATCTTCTTCGACATCTGTTCGGCCGAATGTTTGGCAACGGCGTGTGCAATTTCGTGGCCCAACACGATGGCCAACGAGGCTTCGTTTTGGGTTACAGGTAACAATCCCTCGAAAACCACAATCTTTCCGCCAGGCATGCAGAAGGCATTTACGTGATTGTCGGCCACGAGGTTGAACTCCCATTCAAAGTTCTTAATCTCGTCTTGGTAGCCATTGTTCATCAGATAGGTTTCCACAGCACGTGCCAATCGTTGGCCAACACGTTTTACCATGGCCGTATTGGCGGCGTTAGACGATAGGCGGGCGCTGCTTAGAAACTTGGCATATTCTTGCTTGCTGAGGCTAAGTATTTGCGCATCTGATACGAGCAGCGAGTGTTTGCGCCCCGTGATGGGCACTCGGCTGGACGTTCCGCAGGCCAACATGAGGGCTGCCAATACGCTGATAAGAAGATAGTTTAAACGCTTCATATTTCTTATTGTTTATCTTTTTCTGTCAGGCAAAGTTAGTTATTTAATTACGAAAACGTGCCGCAACATCCATATTATTCGTTAAAGGCATAAAAACGAGGAAGTAAAGTTTTGCTTTTCAGAGATATTTTTTTACTTTTGCATTAGTTGCGCGAACTTGGAAAGGGCATGGCCAAGTTATGTTTGCACATCGGAGAGTTGCACACCCTTGCGCCCGAACTTAATAAACCTCGCCTTAAAACATAACGATAGCGTATGAGAAAAGCTGTTTTATTGGCATTATCCTTATTAATAATGGTATGTCAAACTGTTTTTGCCGACAATTACGACGCATTGTGGAAACAATACAGTGTGGCAAGGAAGAAAGACTTGCCACGGACGGCTATGGGCGTTTTGCAGCAGATTGAAAAGAAGGCAAAGGCCGAAAGGCAATATGGGTCGATGCTTAAAGCCGTTTTTTGCAAAGGACAGGTGATGGTGAGCATCTCTCCCGACTCGCTCGAAGGCGAGGTAAAGCGAATAGAGGCGGCTGAACTGGCCGTGCGAGATAAAATGCCTGTGTTGGCTGCCGTGTACCAGTCGGCCTTGGGACAGCTATATAATGTGTACAACGAACTGAAAGATCGTGACGGTAGTAAGTCCAGAGCCTATTTCAACTTGTCGGTTAAGCACCCCGAACTATTGGCCAAGACATCGGCCAAGGGTTACGAACCGCTGCTGGTTCCCGGCATGGATAGCCACGTCTTTAATAATGACCTGCTGCATGTGCTGGGGTTTGCTGCTGGTGAGTACGCCTTGTTGTATCGCTATTACGAGAAGGTAGGAAATAGGAGAGCTGCTTGCCTGCTGGCTAGATTGATGTTGGAAGAGACGGAAACCAACTTTGCGGATAGCGTGAACGAGGAAAAAGAGGAAGAGGACACATGCAAATTTAATGAGTTACCCATCGTTCGTAAGCTCGATTCGCTGATGAACGTATATGCCGACCTGCCTGAAGTTGCCGAATTGGCCATCTATCGTTACAGCTTAATGTACGGATCAGAGAAGGTGAAAAAGAGTGAGGTTCTGAGATATATTGATTATGCCTTGTCTAAGTGGGGCTCGTGGAAACGGATGAACGTGTTGCGCAATGCTTTGAAGACGGCATCTAATCCTACATTCGAAGTTGCTTCTAGGCAGCTTATATTGCCGAAAAAGCCCTTAAAGGTACATTTCTCTAATGTACGCAACCTCGCAAGCATCACCATGAAGGTGTGGCGACTAAACATAAACGGGCGTTTTGAAGGAGATATAAACAAACCGCAAGTGTTGCAAAGGCTTAGGAAGACGATGAAGGCGGTGCCTTCGGCCACAAGAGAATGTAAGTTTGTGGGCAAGAGCGCATACCAGTTCTCGAACGATTCGGTACAGTTGGATGGTTTGCCCGTGGGTGCATACATGTTAGAGTTTGTTCCCAGCAACAAGGAAGTGGCTGTGCAACGCTCGCTGTTGTTTGTAACCAATGTTACGGCCGTGATGCAGGAACAACCCGGAAATCAAGTGCGCATCGCCGTATTGAATGCAACCACAGGGCATCCCATGCCCAATGCCAAAGTGGAGGTGACAATTAAAGACCGAGCGGACTACAAGACGCGGGTTGAAACTCTGGCGTGTAAAGCCAATGGCGAAGTGGTGTGCCGTTTGGGATATAATGAAGATTTAGAGGATATTTTCCCCTATACACCAACCGATGTGTATGCTTGCAGAGAAGGTTGGTCTGGTTTTTATATTCAAGGGAACGACCATAGTGGTCTGCCAACATTGTTTATTTATACCGATAGGAGTATCTATCGCCCAGGGCAAGTTGTGCAAGTGGCTGGCATTTCGGCTTGTGGCGGTTCCGACTTAGAACGTAAAAGCGTAGCAGGAAGGAAAGTTGTGCTGATACTTTATGATGCCAATGGGAAAGAATTGGGGCAGCGTGAGGCTGTTACCGATGCCTTTGGCAAAATCGCCACGCAATTTACCTTACCCAAAGCTGGCCTTACGGGTAACTTCACGATAAGGTTAAAAGGAAATTACTATACCAGCACAACATTCAGGGTGGAAGAATATAAACGTCCGACGTTTGACGTGAACTTTGCCGAAGTGAAAGAAAAGTATGCTTTGGGCGACACCGTGGTTGTTAAAGGGCATGCACTGAGTTTCGCCGGTGCGCCTGTTCAGGGGGCAAAAGTGTACTATACGATAAGGCGTATCCCTGTATTTTGGTGCTATCAAAACTGCGACGTTGAAGAAGATATGGCTGAGGCGGACAATGATAGCACAGTTACCGATAGTGAAGGGATGTTTAGCGTGAGGGTTCCTATGCAACTTCCCTACTTTAAATGGGAATGTGCCTATTTTTCTTTCAGGGTGACAGCCACAGTTGTAGACCAAGGCGGAGAAACGCATTCGTGTGCGATAAGCCTGCCGTTGGGCTACAAGTCCGTTTCGGTGACGTGCGGTCTGCCTAACAAAATAGAGAAAGACAGTGTTAAAACGTTGCTGTTTAACGTCAGGAATGGCACTGGCGCGGAAATCCCTGGCAACGTGCGCTATTATATAGATAAGGAGAGCAACGCCCAAACGGCTATGGCCAACACGCCCATTCCATTCGATGCTGCCGCCCTGTCCGTAGGCAAACACCGCTTGGTGGCCATTTGCGAAAACGATACGCTCGACCGCGAGTTTGTGCTTTTCACCATGAACGACCGGCGTCCTGTGGTGGAGTCGAAGATATGGTCGTACCAGTCGGCATCAAGTTTTAATCTCGACAACAAGCCCGTGTATGTGCAAGTGGGCACATCGTTGAAAGATACCTATGTGCTTTACGCCATCTATTCGGGCGATAAGGTTCTTGAAGAGGGTACAACCATAATCAGTGATTCGCTCATCACCATCCCCTACACCTACAAACCCGAATATGGCGACGGCATAACGATTAGCTATGTTTGGGTGAAAGACGATGAATGCTACGACTGTAATATGTCAATAGTAAGAGCCAGGCCCGACAAACGCTTGCTGGCCGAATGGAAAACGTTTAGAGATAGGCTTACGCCTGGGCAAACAGAAGAGTGGACACTGAACCTGAAACACCCCAATGGCGAGCCTGCCAACGCCCAACTGATGGCCACGCTCTATGATAAGTCGCTCGAAAGAATAAAGGAACATCGATGGGGGCTTGATTTGGGATATAATTTCAATGCTCCCTCTGTTAATTGGCAATGGATTTGGAACACAGACTCAGTAGAGCTTTCGGGTTCTCGGCCAGTGCGTCTGCTGCCCACTCCTTCGTTTAGGTTTTATCGTTTTTCAAAAGCTTGTTTCCGGTATGATGACCCCTTTGACTATCTAGACGGACTAAGTTATGCTGAAGTGGTAGGTGAAGATGAGTTGAAGAGTAGTGAAAGCATAAAATTTACTGCGCCTGTTTTGAAACGCGATGATGAAATAAAGCGCATTGCTGTTTTATCCTCTATGGCAGACGATCGAGTGGAAGACGAAAGACTTGAAGTTATGGAGGCCGGCAAGGACAAAGGCTATGCTGACAATACAGATGAGGAGGTGGTAGCTGATAATGTCGACAAACCTGCCATCCGCGAGAACCTGAACGAAACGGCTTTCTTCTATCCCGCCCTCACTTCTGATGCCAATGGCGACGTGGCCATCAAGTTTACGCTGCCCGAAAGTGTCACCACATGGCGCTTTATGGGCTTGGCCACCGACAAGGACATGAACAACGTGCTGGTGGAAAACGAGGCTGTGGCCACCAAGAAGATGATGGTACAGCCCAACATGCCGCGCTTTATGCGTCTGGGCGACAAGGGTTGGATAACAGCCCGCGTAATCAACACCTCCGAAAAGGCGTTGACGGGAACGGCATTGATTGAGATTGTAGACCCCGAAACGGACAAGGTATTCTATACCGACACGAAGACTTGCACGGTGAGTGCCGGCCAAACCACGAACGTGAGCTTTCTGCTCGACCTGCAAGAAGGATCCAAGTTCTACGCCGCCGGCGTGCGTGTTTGGATATGCCGCATATCAGTTACGGGCAAAGGGTTTAGCGACGGCGAACAACATTACCTGCCCCTGCTGGGCGATACCGAACTTGTCACCAACTCGAAGGCCTTTACACAGCATCGCCCAGGCAAGCTGAACATCGACTTGCGCAAACTCTTCGCCGTGAACAGGGCCGACAATCGCCTCACCGTAGAGTACACCAACAACCCCGCTTGGATGATGGTGCAGACCCTGCCATACATGAGTAGTGTCAACGAAAGCAATGCCATATCCCTAGCTACTTCGTTCTATGTAAATAGTTTGGGTAGTTATCTGCTCAAACAAGTTCCCGCAATAAAGCACACCATCGAACTGTGGAAACAGGAAAACAACGGCGAAGGCTCGATGGTAAGCGAGCTTGAGAAGAACGAAGAGCTGAAAACGCTGGTGCTGAACGAAACGCCTTGGGTGTGGGAAGGCAAGAATGAAACCCGCCAACGCCAAGAATTGACGCGTTTCTTCGACGTGAACGGCATCGCCCTACGCCTCAACACGGCCACGAACAAGCTGCGCCAACTTCAAAGGCACGATGGCGGTTGGGGCTGGTTCGAGGATATGAAGAGCAGTCCCTCAATAACATTGGCGGTTGCCGAGATGATAACGCGCCTGCAAACGCTGACGGGCGGTCGCACCGACATGAACCGCAACCTGGAAAGGGCCTTCAAGTTTATGGGCACTGCGGTTAAGGAAGAAGTGGCCGAGATAAAGGAGCGCGAGAAGAAAGGCGAGAAAGACGTGCTCCCAAGCGAATGGGCTGTGCGCTACCTCTATGTCAGTTCGCTGGTAGACAAGGAATATTACGCGGACGTTCAGGCCGAACGCAAGTTCCTCATCAGTCGTATGGCCAAGCAGCCTGTCGCCTTTACCATCTATGGTAAGGCCGTTGCAGCCGTTATTTTGGCCAAGAACGGCTATGCGCAGATGGGCAAAGAGTATTTGCAGAGCATCCGCGAGTACAGCGTGTTTACCGAAGAGATGGGCCGCTACTACGACACACGGAAGGCCTATTACAGCTGGTTCGACTACAAGATACCCACACAGGTGGCCGCCA
>ERZ772766.1865-NODE-1865-length-10957-cov-4.962117_pt1 | contig 10957 bp, 11 predicted proteins | sample MGYA00511379_ERZ772766 | MGnify/ENA primary metagenome ERZ772766 (study PRJEB29015, sample SAMEA2737895) | human oral metagenome | biome: human oral; feature: human-associated habitat; material: dental | place: China | collected 2116 ...
GCCAAGTACTCGTCTATCGTCGCGTACCCGTTGAGCTTGATGGTCGCCGCGGCCTGGGCCAGGGCCACAGGCAGGTCCCCGAGGGCCTCGGCCAGTCGGGCCGGGCCGTCGGCCTCGTCTACCCCGGTCCGCTCGATGACGAAATGGATCGAATCGTCGCGTGTGAACGCCCCCACCGCAATGAGGCGCCCGGCACTGTCGCCCGGGCTGGCAACCGTTGTCGTGACAAGGACACGCAAACCCTGGCCGTGGGGGACCAGCCCGGTCAGATCGTCGAAGTCCTCGACGTTGTCGAACACGATCAGCCGGTCCCCCTCACCGGAGTTGAGCCGGTTCACGCACCGGCAGGCGGCAACGTCAGGGTCGCCCTTGCCGTCGTCGATTCCCATCTCGACGGCCAGTCCCGCCAAACCAGCCACGAGCGCCTCACGGCTCGAAGCGTCCATCCACGCCACCAAAGACCACCCGGCCTTCTCGCAGTCGCGGGCATACGCGGCGGCCAACTGAGACTTGCCCACACCCCGCATCCCACACACAACAACCGGCCCACCCACAGGCGAAGAACCCACACCATTGGTTGAAGATCCCGAACCGTTGGCTGCACGGCCCGCGCCGTCGGACGAAGAACCCACGCCATCGCCGTCAGCCGACGAGCCCCCACCGGCGCCATCCGTTGAATGATCCGCGTTGTTGTCGGCATTCGAGCCGCGGGCTTGCGGATCGTCGAGGGCCAGTTGGGACGTTTCCCTCTTCCCAGCCGAGTCCGCCGGCTCAGGCTTGGTCAGCGCCTCGTAAAGGTCGGCCTGCTCACGCCTGTCAACGAAGCCGACGGCCTGCGCCGGGAGAGAGCCAAACCGAACCTTCCGTTCGCAATCGGCATTTCTCCCAGCAAGGTGCTCATCGATGAGGCCGCTTATGTTGTCAAGCTTGCCTGTTGTCTCGATGTAGCGCTCGTCGGCAGCGGCGTTGCCTACGTTGACTGCCTCCAGTGTCTTTTCGGCGGTTGTCTCGATTGTCTTCAGTGTTCTAAGGAGTATTTGGGTGTCGTTGAGAAGGTCCGTCAGGGCCTGGGGAACAAGGCCTGAGTTGGTCTCGGCTAAGTCGTGGACCCCGTCGGCGACAATGACGAGCAGTTCATCGAACAGGCCCCGCACGTCTTCGTCAAGTGCCTCGCGCCGCTGCGTGCCGCCGTGCTCGTTGACGTAGGCGAGGAAGGCGTCGCGGCCGCGTCTGGCCCGGACGAAGGCTTCCGTGTCTTTACGGGCTTCGTCGAGAGTCTCGAGGGCCGCTTTCACGGCCTGTTGGGCAGCTTCTCTTTCCTCCGGAGAGCTTGACCGCGTGAGCTCTTTCTTCGAGGCTTTCTTCAACCTTGCCCCGATTTTCTTGGCTTGCACTGTCTGACTCTTCGACATTTTCTCGAGCCGCTCGGCCGTGGTGAAGGCCGTGTTGACGATTCCTAAACCATCGAAAAAAACAGACAAGCCACCGACAATCGCGCCAAAGTCCATAGGTCGATCTTAACGGCCACCCAACGCCACCCGCCACACATCCCATCCTCCGAACATCATGGCACAGGAGCCAGACTTCTTGCGTTGCCAATTGGTATCGTCTTTGCGTGGGATACCACCCAGGCAAGATCTACCTCGTCGTCTGAACTTGCCGGAATATTCATTCCCATGCGATTGCTGGAAAGAAGGTTCGCCTGCCACGTCTGCTTGCCAGGCTCGATGGAGCATTCAAGGATCCCTTCAGTAGGCCGCTCAAAGATCCGTTGTGAGTTTTCCATTGCGGCCTTGCAAAACACAATATTTGCTCTCTCCTGTCAAAGCAGAAACCCCAGTTGGGCTGTAAGTAAGGTTTCAATTATGGACGAGAAGCGGTGTTTTGGCGATTACGCGCTCGAGGGTGCGCCTCGAATTGCGCGAGTGTTCCTGCCCTTGGTGGATGAGGGATCCGACGATTGCCTTGCGTGGTCTGCCCTTGAAGGGTGGTCTCAGGCGGCGCTGAGCGGGTCCGTCTCGTCTATGGAATACCTTGATTGGGGAAGCGGGGCAGGTGATTTCTCTGTTCGTTGGCGTCCGTCGAATGGGCATGCCGATGATGAGACAATCGCGCGCGTCGCCGACCTCCTTGCCACCGTGGCGGGAAGCGATCGGGGATGGACATTCACTCCCTTCCCCGAAATGATTGAAAGTTCCTTAGCGCGGTTGACCTATGACGCTGGTGTCCGGTTTGCGGACGAAGCAGGAACCTGGTCGGCAGATGAAGCGGGAGTCCGGTTGACGGACAAAGCCGAAGCTCTGTCGGCAGACCAAGCGGACGAGGAGCTTCTGGAAGCGGCCGATTGCCTGTCTATTCCGAGGGTAAGCACGTTGATCGATCTTGCGCGTTTCGCGGACCTGTGGCGAGACCGGGCGCTTCCCGGCGTCGTCCAGTTCGGCGAGGAAGTTCGCCTTGCAGCGCCGCCCTACGGCGATTCCGTCATCGTCTCCGGTCCGGAGTCCATCGTCCCTGTAGGGCAGGAGTTGGGATTGGACTTAAGGGTCGTTTTGGCGAACCAGGCCGTCCCTCCGATGGAATGGTGACGAAGGCTCGAAACAGTCGCATTCTTAAAAACGCTGCGCCGCGATTTATAGGAACGCCGCGCCGACCAGGCTCACGTCGTCGCCCAGTTCCGCGGGAACGACGATTCCCTCGCGGTTGGCGGGAACGAGGGCCTCGCGTGCCACGAGCTCGGATGCCCGTGCGATCCAGTCGGGGTGGGTGATGGCCACGCTTCCGCCCACCACGATGCGTTCGGGGTTGAAGACGTTGGCCATGTCGACGCACATGCCCGCAACCGCGGCGGCCGCGGCGTCGAGCGCCCGAATCGCGTGAGGATCGCCCGCGGCGGCGCACTCGTCCACGTCCTTGCCGGTGAGTGGACGGCCGCTTCGAAGACGCTCGGCGAGGGGCGAGGACGTTTGCGAAGAGAACGATAATGCTTGCGACGAAGACGATGCTTGCGAAGAGGTCGATGATGCTTGCGACGAGATCGGTGCGGCGACAGCTTCACCGGCTCGGGCGGCGACGCTGGCAGCAGCGGAGCCTTCGACGGATTTCGTGACGCCGCGGGTTTGCACAAAACTCTCAGCGGCACGGAACTCGGCGCCCTCAACGGCACGAGTGCGCTTGTCATGACGATGGGCGCGCTTCACGAAGGGCACCTTGCGCTCGTTCGGGCCGCGAAGAAGGCGGCGGACAATGTGGTCGTCTCGATCTTCGTCAACCCCCTGCAATTCGGGCCGGGCGAAGACTACGAAGCCTACCCGCGCGACCTTGAGGCCGATCTGGCCCTTCTCGAGGCGGCCGGCGTCCAGGCCGTCTACGCCCCCGAGGCCGACGACGTCTATCCGCGCGAACCGCTTGTCCGCATCGACCCCGGGCCGATGGCCGCCGTCCTCGAGGGAAAGACCCGCCCCACGCATTTCGCGGGCGTGCTCCAGGTCGTCCACAAGGTGCTCAACCTCGTTCGCCCGGACATCGCCTTCTTCGGGCAGAAGGACGCGCAGCAGCTCGCCCTGATCCGCACGATGGCCGCCGATTTGGACATGCCGGTCGAGATAAGGGCGGTCCCGATCGAGCGCGACGTCGACGGCCTCGCCCTGTCCTCGCGCAACTCCTATCTTTCGCCCACCGAACGCATTGAGGCTCTGGCCCTCAACCAGGCGCTTGCGGTGGGGGCCGACGCCGCCCAACGCGGACTGTCCCCGAAGGAGGTGCGCGACGTCGCCGAACGGCACCTGCGCGAAGCGCCGGGAGTCAAGATCGACTACCTCGCCCTCGTCGACCCCGAGACTTTTGCGGCCATCGACGGCGAGACACTCTTTGCAGGCGGAGCCGTTGAGACCTCACCTTCCGAAGGCACCGCGACTATGCCTGCCAGCGACGGCAGGAGTTTCCCGGCGAGCGGTGCGACCATGTCCGCGGGCGACGCAGAGACCGTGCCTGCAACGGGTGCAGCACCGGTGCACGGGCGAGGTTTGTTGGCCGTCGCGGCCTGGGTTGGGCCCACGCGCCTCATCGACAATATGGAGGTTGAACTTCGTGGCTGAATTGCGTATGCGCCGAATGATGACCGGCAAGATCCATCGCGTCACCGTCACGGGTGCGGATTTGCATTACGTCGGATCGATAACGATCGACGCCGATCTGCTTGACGCCGCCGATATTCTTCCCGGCCAAGAGGTTGACGTGGTCGACGTGACGAACGGCAGCCGCCTCACGACCTATGTGATTCCCGGTGCGCGGGGGAGCCGAGTGTGCCAGACCAACGGCGCCGCCGCGCACCTGGTGAAGACAGGCCACGTCGTCATCGTCATCTCGTACTCTCTGCTTGATGACGCGTCCGCGCGCAGCTACGAGCCGCGCGTCGTCTTCGTCGACGTGGACAACGCTATCGTCGAGACGGGGGGCGAGCCCGGCCAAGCGCCGCCGGGCCACGGGCTGCGCAGCTCGGGCGAACCTATTGCCTCGTTCTGGAAGTAACCGCCTGCCGAACCGCGGTTCCGTTACGGTTATGCTGCGCTCGCGTCGTGCCCGCCTCGTGAGGTCACGGTTACATTGCGGTCACGACCACGGCGCGATTGCCGCGGCAACGGCACGCCACACTTCGAGCGACGTCACGGCCACGGGAACCGCGGTGTCCCCATCGACCGTGATCCCGACCATGCCGGCCGACGTGTCGAGGACGCACACCGTGGTGCGCGCCTGAGGCTCGCCGACGGCGACGTCGAAGGACTGAATGAGCCACAGCCGCCAGTCGTCCTTTTTGATCGCCTTGCTGGCGGCCGGCCACACCCCTCTGAGCGTCTCGGCGAGGTCGTCGCGGGCTTTGGCGTTGCGGTCGCTGTCGCTCGGGCGCAGGAGGTCGCGGATGATTCTCGCGGAAAATCCCGGAAGGGCGCCCTCGGGGAGGCGGGGCCGAGGGCCGATGCCGAGCATCTCCAACAGCGTGAGCGGAAACTGGCCCGGCTCCTGCCGCCGCAAAACCGTCACTTCGCCGTCGGTGATGTCGAGCAGAACGCTGCGGTCTTTGGCCACCCACGTGCGGGCTTCGCGCACCACTCCGGCGTCGCACACGTACAGACGCACCGCTCCCGCGGCCTGCTGATAGGCTTGCAGAAGCTTTGCAGCCGACTGCGAGAGCGCGCCGTTTTCAAGGAAGCCGCGCTGCTCAAGGTCGCCCATGAGGTTGAGGGGCGCGCCCTCGCCGTCGAGAAGGTCCTTCAAGGCCTCCCATTCGTCGGTGGGGAAGACGACGCTGATCGTGTCGCTGCTCATTGTTCGCCTCCTGAGGGCTCGAAGCTGGTGGCCATGTCGATCAGAGAGTCGCCGATCGTGGGAAGGTCGGCGGAGGCGCACGTGACCGTCACGACGTAGCCGGGCCTCCTGGCCGAGCGCCTGCCTCCCGTCAGCAGCGCGAACTGCATCTGGGTGACGTTGACGGTTTCGACGGTCATCGACAGGGCGTGGACGATCGCGGGGTGGCCCGCTATCTCCAATCCGCCGACGTCGATGACGTGCAAACCTGGAATCGTCTGGGACGATTCTTCGATCATGGCGGCGGCCCAATCGTCGAGCGTGCCGCTGACGCCCTCCTCGTACGTGACGACGGCGGAGGGCGAGTAGCCCAGGTAGCCTCGGGGGCCCATGGCGATGTACTTGGCAGCCTGATATTCGTCCGGCACATCGCGGACCTGCCAGGAATCAGGTAGCGTGAGATGCATATATCCATCCTAAGCGGGGCGGGCCGATCCCCTTGGGGGTAAAGAGACCCACGTGTTTTTAAGGGTGAGTTTCGCGGCGAACCGGCGTGAAGACGACGCGAAACGAGCGTGGAGCCTGTGTGAAAGCGGCGCGAGACGGGCGTGAAATTTGAGGCCTTCTTTTGGGCTTCGTCAATGCAGACGACGTCGCTTCACTTTATCGGCACCGGTTTCGAGGTCAAAACGTAGCCGTTTATTATCCACTTCGCCTTATTATCCCCTTCGTCGTCAAAGGAAAGCGTCGGACGCCGAACGGCGTCGCGGATGGCGACTAGAAGCAGAATCAGAGAGAAACTGAAGAGGCAAATGACGGTCGCCCATTGAAGAGGCAGCGAAAGCTGCTCGAAGCGAGCGGTCCGCGCGCAGCCTTGGGCGTCTACGTGTGGAGATTTGCCGAGGTTCATTGCTGAAATGACAGTTGTAGTCATTCCCCAAAGCCCCCAATGCGCCGAGCAGCACCCCGATCGTATCTGTCGGCGCCAGGTGGTTCGGCTGGTTGAGAATCTTCTGGATCTCCTCCGGCGTTCTTCTGCCTGCCATGGCTGTCCTCGTCTCTTTGCGTGAAAGTAGGTCAAATAACTATACAGGAGACCGCGGGGAGGCGGGTCGGCCGTCTCATCGACGTCGGGGAGACTGTGCGGGCGGGATGTCCGGCGGCCGCCTCTGTGCTCACTTACTGCATCGAGCAGAAAAGTCTTACGCTAATTCTCTACGTCACCGCCCCGAGGAACTGCCTTCGGCGTATGTTCTGGCGCCTATCGCGGCGACTCCGGATTTCGTCCCGATGGCGGGTGTGTTCGCGGACATCGTCGCGAGTTTTCGACCGGAGGGAGTCTAATGCAGGCCAGTGCCAACGTCATCGTCCCCCCCCAAAAAAAGCGTGGGACGATCTGCGAATCTTCCTCGTCGGCGGCGACTTTCCCGAAGGCGTCATGGCCGAGTTCACGCGCCTCGGTTTTGTCGGGCACGGCGGACTGACCGACGTCGGCCGCAAACTCGTAGCCCCTTTCCGCGAGCCCATCGGGCACGTCGAGCTTCTCATGAACAACGGCGGCAACCGTCGCCACGCTGTGGCGTGGGTCAATGAGAACAGGGAATCGTGCGTTGCTCAGATGATTGACGACAGCGTCCGCGACAAACTCGCCGACGAAATGAGCGCGTTCTGGCAGGAGGCGTGCGAATCCCTGCGCGACGGCGATTGGAAGCTGTGGGCCGTCTATTCGAAGCCGGCGACGAAGACCGTTGAAACCTGAGGGGCGATCTGCGTGCTCGACACGTCCAGGGGTTATTTCAGAGTCGTCTTCGACGGCGACTCTGCGGTCATTCGCCCCACGGAGTCCTTGCAAGTGTTGGTGCGCGCTGGCGTACGTGATCGCTCGGACCGCTGCCCGACAGTGCCTTTAGGGAGCTCCTCGCCGAGTGTCCAGACGCGGTCGTCTAGGCACACCGCTTGGTCGCCCAAGCTGTGTCGGGCGATGAAACCGCGCTCGGCAGAAAGAAACGGCCTTAGGGGTTCAGCCCAGTATGCTCAAGCCATTTTCAGTATACCATTCTTGTGATAGTTTGAATGCGAGTTAAGCAACAACATGATTCGAACTGAAAATGCGGTTCGAGTGCGAGTAGGGCTCATGGGCCGCCGAATGTTTGAAAGTTGGATAAAATCACGCGCGGATATACTTATTATTCCATTTCAGATGCGAGAAACATGGGGACATATCTCCTGTGTACACATATAGGAACTGGGGTAAACTATTAGAGATTCGTGTTCGGCGACGATCGCGCATTGCAGAACATGCGTCACATTCACGTACGAACCTTGAATCCACATTAGAGATACATTGATATGGAGTGAAATATGACATACGAAATGGCAGGTCCAGCCCTTGTGCGAATGGACATTCCAGCGATGTGGGACGTCAATGCTAGGTACCGCGAATTAGCGGAAGACCTCAATGGCATGGAACCCTCCGCGCCCTTTGGCTACGGACAGTCGCAAAGTGTCGCCATTCAGAGGACGGACAAAATCAGAAACGGGATCAAGGAGTGCGCCACGTTGATCGATGAAATGAACGTCGACATTGTAGCCTCCGTCTTAGAATCTGAAGCGATCGACTTGGACAACGGAAGTCGATTCGGCTCTCTCGAGGGGCGGATTAAGAAAGGCGGTGACAAGGCGCGATGCTACAGGGAATACTTGGTTTCGAGACCTCGGTGAAAGCGAAGTCGGCTGAAATTGCGAAACAAAAGCAGGAGCTCGAAAAACTTCTCGAACAAGCTGAAGAGCGTTATCGGGATGCGTTGAGCATTCATGCTAAAGTTGGAGACAGTTGGGAGGGCAACGCCTTTCAGGCGTACAGTCTACGCGCGGAGGGTTTGGAGGAAAAGCTCGCCGCTACCGTAGGTGAGATTAGAGAGTATTTATCTGCGGTCTCTCAGTTCTGTGAGAAGATCGAAAGCGTTGAAAAAGGGTTCAAAGATTTGCTTGCCGAGGCCAAGGCCGAAGGTTTCCCAACGATCGGTAGTTACGTGCTGCCCATGGTTCCCGGCTATTCAACTTATACAATGAATGCCGCTAAAATGATGCAGTTCAAGATTTTGGCTGACAAGCATGACGAGCTGCGCGCCAGAGAGCTGCAGGCTCACGTCGAGTTTGGTTTGGCATGCGGAGTCGACCCGAAATCTCTCTTGGGTTCTCTTCGCCATCTGCTGAAGTCTCTTGGCGTCCCGTTCTTCGGCGGCGGTTCTCCGCTGGGACCTGCTTGGGATCGTTTCAAGGACTTCAAATGGGTCTTTGACAGAATAAAGGACGTTCGCGACGTCAGGGACATACTAAAGATCAGCAAGAATGCGGAGTTTATGCTGCCCAAAGGCTTGGCATGGGGACCCAATGAGGGGCTGCTGGAGAACCTACTGGGTCGAAGGGGCAAGCACGCCAGATTTCCGGTAACGCCCCAAGCGATTAAACAGTCTTTCTTTTCATCGACCACCAATCCTCTTGAACAGCTTAGAGGCGCAACGAATTCAAAATACTGGAAGCCTTTGGAGGGAGCGTCTTGGGATGTGGTGCATAAAGGCAAGAAGGCCCTCGACTTCGGTGGAAAGGTGGGTAAAGGCCTCACGATGACCAAGTACGGCATCGCGGTTACCGATGCGTGGAACTCTGGCAAGGGGCAATGGGAGGCCGACTCCCACAATCCTTCACTGGGCGCGACTGCAAAAGTGACCCGCACCGTCGCCAAAGCCGGATGGGACGTTGTGCCCGGGCTAGCCGGAGGCAGCGCCGGAACGGCGGCTGGGGCGGCCATCGGAACGGCCATATGCCCGGGCGTCGGCACCGTCATTGGCGGAGTTATCGGCGGCTTCGCGGGCGGAGCGGCCGCTGACGCCGGCAAGGGCGTTTTGGATGACGATGCAACTAGCTTCATAAACAAGATAGGCATGTGACCGTGATTGCGTTGCCGCCGGAATGGAGGAAGATGGACGCCTCCGACGCGGACGGAGTCGATTACATCGCGTGCGGGCCGGTGACTTCGCAGGGGTATGCGCCCACCCTTTTAATCACACGCGTTCGCGACACAGAACCGGCGTCCATCGAGAAAGGGATGGAACGGATTCTAGGGAATGCCCACGTCGATCCCACATGCCGAGTGCTCGACGTCGGCGACGCGACAGTGGGCGGAAAGCCTGCGCTCGTCGCGGCGCTGACCATGTGCGCCGAGGGGCGCAACGTCACGGAACTGATGTACTGCGTCGGTACGGAGGAAGGGAGAGAGGCCTACATTTTGGTATTCATGGCGGTCTCTTCGGATTTTGCCGGGCAGATTCGAGCCGTTGCGGACATCGTCGCCGGCTTTGAACCGGAGGAGGTCTGATGGAGGCGAGCGCGGACGTCATTGTTCCCCGCCAGGCATGGGCCGATCTGGTGGCCTGTCTCGAGGGCGACGGCGTTTCCGAGGAGGGACGGGCCCGGCTTGGCCGCCTCGGGTTCTTCGAGGAAGGGGCTTCGACGGATGTCTTGGACCTTCCGTCAAGCACTGCGGCGGAGGCGGCTTATGAGTCTCTGTCCGGCGTCGCACGTGATCTGCTCGCCCCGTACTGGGATTCTCTGGGATACGTCGATCTTCTTGTCAACGACGGAGGAGTCGTGCGGCACGCCGCCGGATGGTTCGGCGTGGACAGGGCCTCGTGCGTCGCCCTCGACATTAACGATTCCGTGGCCCTTTCTCTCTATGAGCCCGGGCTGCTGCCGGTCGTCATGGCGGATCTGCTCGACGTCGGTCCGCGGCCCGTCGCCGACCCCGTCGCCGTTCCCGGGCCCGTCGTCCTTCTCATCGTCGCCCGCGGGCCGGGCGATCCCGTCCCCGGCCGCCTGCCGGGAGTGCTCGGCGTCCTGGGCGGCCAGCGTCATGAGGCCGAACAGGGCGAGTATGTTGGGCTCGTTAATGGTGATGATCCAGGGCACGTCGTGGAGGATCTCGCTGACGCAGTCGACGTAGCGGGCGAAGAGCCCGGGCGTGCGGGGCCCCGCAATGCCGCCCTCGGCGGCGAGCCAGGCCGGGGAGGTGAAGTGGTGGAGCGTCACCAGCGGGGTGAGGCCGTGCTCGTGGCAGGCGTCGATCATGTCGCGGTAGTGGAGGAGCTCGGCGCGGGAGAAGCGGCCCCTGACCGGCTCGATGCGGGCCCACTCGATGGAGAAGCGGTAGGCGTTCAGCCCTCCCTCGGCCGCCAGGCGGACGTCCTCGCGGTAGCGGTGGTAGGAGTCGCAGGCGTCGCCGGAGCGCTCCTGGAACATCGGGTTGCCCGGACCGGCCGCGTTCTCGGCGGCCCAGAAGTCCGAGGCGAGGTTGTTGCCCTCGATCTGATGGGCGGCCGTGGAGGCTCCCCAGAGGAAATCTTCGCGCAGGATGGTCATGGTTCGGCCTCTTTCGTTGTCGAAGGTCTCGGGTGAATCGTCTCAGGTCCTGGTGGCGGGGAGCAGGGGTGGGCGAAGCGCAGCGGCGGCTTGGCGGGCAGCTCGGGTCCCGGCGGCGGGGCGGGGGCCGACCCCGGCGCCGGGGAGCGGGACCGCCCCCGGCGCCGCTACGACCGGTCCCGACCGAGGGCGGCGAGGTCGACCAGGGGCAGGAGCAGCGCGCTCGGGCGGGCGGCGT
>ERZ772766.1866-NODE-1866-length-10954-cov-6.654464_pt1 | contig 10954 bp, 7 predicted proteins | sample MGYA00511379_ERZ772766 | MGnify/ENA primary metagenome ERZ772766 (study PRJEB29015, sample SAMEA2737895) | human oral metagenome | biome: human oral; feature: human-associated habitat; material: dental | place: China | collected 2116 ...
AGCGGAAGATATAAAATTTCGCCTGAAAGATGATCGGGCTAAGGCCTCCGTTTGCGATGAAAAAGACTACGGCAAGTGCGCCGATAATCGCTAAAATTTTAAAATTTAATAGCTTTCCTTTAAATGCAAAGAGCCAAAATAGCACAAGCGAGATTAAAATTTTAGCTACCAAAGGCGTGGAGCAAAGCGCAATCAAAAAGATGATCATCGCTTCGTAATTTACCGCACTTTTTCGCTTAAAAATCAGCGTGTAGGCGAAAAATACGGCGAGCATCATGGAATTTAGCGAGAAGCTGGACGGATACCACCACATATAAAATATCACAAACGCACCCAGCCAAAACAGCGTGCTACGCGAGCCGCGCGTGCAAATGCGGATGAGCGCCCACAAAATACACATCGCAAGCACGATATTTAGCATATCGGTGTCGTAATACCCCGCCATAGTGCGGTTATAGTAGCTATTCGCCACGCTCGCGACAAGCGCGCCGATGAAGCCCGCGCGCATGCAGCGAAACTCACTTGAGATAAGCAAGATCGGCACTACGATGAGCGAGCTAAACAAAGCTGGCAGATAAACGAATATCGTCTCGATTTTAAAGGGCAAAATTTCAGCCAAAAACGCCGTCACGATCGAAAGCGGCGCGCTAAAATAACTAAGATCGTTGGGCTGATGAAAGCCCGCAAGACGGTCGCGCGCGCCCTCTGCAAAGGCGTAGCCGTCGTTGGTGTTTATCATCAGCTCGCCATCCCAAAAAAAGTAATTCGGAAAACCGCTCGCCCAATACACCCACCACATGCGAAACGCCACGCTAAAGGCAAATGCAAACAAAATCATCAGCAAAATATGCTTTGAAAACTCATAATTTTTTATGAAGCCAAAAATTCTACGCCTGGCAGGAAGCGCGCCAGCTGCCTGATTTTTAGAATTTTGGGAATTTTCTGCTGTAAAGCTTTTAGAATTATCAGAATTTATGCCGTTTGTAGAATTTAAAGCACTTGCAGAATTCGCATTTTTAAATTTAGCCAAATTAGCGGCTTTTGCAGAATTTTTATTTGTAGAGTTCGCAACGCCAGCGGAATTTTTATTTGTAGAATTTTTGCTTGCAGAATTTGCGGTGTCCTTTAAATTTGAGTTTGCAGAATTTGCGCCTGCGGAATTTTCAGAATTTACCGAGGCGGAATTTCGTCCGCTTGATTTTTTAGCCTTTTTGGATTTTTTTTGTGCTCGCATTTTTGCAGAAGCAGCGCGCACTTGATCGTCACTTAAATTCTTAACGCCGGCGTGCGCGGAATTTTTGCTCGCGGAATTTTTTGCATCAAGCGCGGAATTTTTATCGCTCTGAGGCACGGTATCCTCGCTACCCTCAATCTCGGCATTTTCGCCATTAAAATTCTCTCCGCCGCTTGCGGAATACTCTGCGTCAAAATTTCCCTCACTAGCGAAATTTTCGCTTAAGGCAGCTTTGTCAGCACCCATTGATTGCGCGCCTTTTTGATCGTCCGATCCTTCGTCGATCTCTCTGACGCTAAAAGCCTTTTTTTCTTCACCCACGCCTATTTTCCTTCGTCGATTTGTTCTATTTTTGCGATCAGCTCGCTTGCTATCCGTTTTTTATCGAAAAACGAGGCTCTAATTTTAGCCTTTTTCTCATAAAATTTTACATAATTTTCATCATTCAGCGCTTTTTGCATCGCCGCTTGGGTGCTTTCTAGATCGTTCACACCCACCAGCACGCCCCATTCGCTCTGCCCCATAAGCTCGCGCGCACCGCTTTGATGATCGCTTGAAATCACGAGCTTGCCGCACGCAAGAGCTTCGATGAGCGCGTTTGAAAACCCCTCAAAAAGGCTTACGAAAACAAACGCGTAGCATCTGGCCATATATTTATACGGGTTTGCGTCAAAGCCCAAAAGCTTCACGCGACCGCCCAAGCCTAGCTCCTCTATCAGAGCCTCAAGCTCGGCTCGCAGCACGCCGTCGCCCAAGATCAGCAGGTCTTTGTCATTATTTTTTAAATTCGCATACGCGCGGATCAAAAGCGCGTGGTTTTTGCCCGCATCGAGCCTGCCGACGCTTAGGAAAAAGGGCCTCTGCTGCGCGATAGGCTCGCTCGCTTTACGGCCGATCTCATCAAGATCGATCGCGTTATACAGCACGCTCATCTTGCGCTCATCGATTCCGAAATTATCCGCCAGATCGCGCAGATTTCCAAGCGAGTTTGGAAAGATAAAATCAGCCTTTGGATAGAGTTTGCGCAGCAGAAGCTTTGAAATTTTGGATTTGAAACTCGCATCTTTATACAGCACCGACGGCGTCGAGCATTCGTTAAAAATCATCGTTCCGCCCAATCCGTAAACTCGCGCCAGCGCCGCCACGTAACAAGGGCGGTTCATCCAAACAAAGTGGATGTCGATACCCAGCCTCTCGCATAGCTTTTTGTAGCGCAGCGCCAAAAACGGCAGCTTTGCAAGCTTCAGCAGTCCGTTTTCAAAAGGGGCTGATTTTTCGATGAAATGGATCTGCACGCCGCTTGGAATTTCATAAAAAATCCTCTCGTTCATCAGCACCAGATGCACTTCGTAGCGCGCCTTAAGCTCGCCTAATAGGTTGCTTACGACGCGCTCGGCGCCGCCGCCGCCCATCGAATATATAAAAACGCTTAATTTCTTCATCCCTTTACCTTTTAAATATCGCTGCCGCGCCCTAAATTTAAGCTTTAGTTCCGCTTTTTATGCGAGCATACGCCGCGCCGTTTAAATTTAGCGCGTTTTGCGCTGCCTCCAAGCGGGCAAAATTTCATCGCGCGATGCGGCTTTGTAAATTTAAACGCGCCGTTTTGCTCGGGCGCAAGACGCCATCTTAGCACACCGAAGTTTAAATTTATCTCTGCGCGGTGCTAAGGCATCGATAAGCGGCTGCTATTTGCGTGCAAACCGATCGATCAAGCCCTGCCAGAGCTCGACTATGCGCTCTTGCGAAAACTCGTCTAAATTTTCATTTGCATTTTGCACGAGAGCGTCTCGCAGCGCCTCATCACGCATTAAAATTTCAAGCTTGCTCGCAAGTTCATTCGCATCGCCGCATTTAAACAAAATGCCGCTAAAGCCGTCTTTTATGAGCTCTTTTGCGCCCGCCGTGTCGCTGCTAAGCCGTGCACAGCCGTAAAACGCAGACTCGATCAGCACGTTCGAAAGCCCTTCATTAAGCGAACTGAGCACAAAAATTTTGGCTTCTTTATACAGTTCGCTCACGTCCTGCTTATGCCCTAAAAATCGCACTTCAAGCCCAAGCTGTGCTGCCAGCTCGCGCAAGCTTTCGCGCAGCGAGCCGTCGCCCGCGATTAAAATTTCCCACTTCGCAAGCAGGCTTTTATCGATCCTGCTTAGCGCGTCAAAGTAAATTTCATACCCCTTTACGGGCTCGAGCCTGCCGACGCTTAAGATCACGTTTCGCTTAACGCCCTTGGTATCGCAAATATCGCCGAAAAAGGGGTTATGCACGACGAAGCAGTTTTTGACAAATCGCGAATAGTACTCAAAATCCGAACGCGTAAGCACCGTAAGCGCGTCCGCTTTTTTGTAGCACAGATCGCGCACGCGGCTAAAAAGCCCGCTTGGCAGATAATCGTGCGCGTTGTGCTCGGTCGCGATGAGCGGGATGCCTAGCCCAAAGCTTGCGATCACGCACGCTACGTTCGTCCAGTCCATAAAGCTAATGATGACGCTTGGGCGCTCGCGCTTGAAACACTCGCGCAAAATTCTGTATTTATCGAACCTGCCGCCGTTTTTATAAACGTCTAGATGCAAAAATTTTATCTTTTCGCTAAATTTATACCTACCCTCGTCGTTTTCCAAAATCGCGATCGTAACGTCGTTTGCGCGCGCAAAATGGTTCGCCAAAACCTGCAGCACGCGCTCGGCGCCGCCGTTTCTAAGAGCCGCGATGACAAATAAAATTTTCATCTAAACGCCTTGTAAATTTTATATAAAAACCGCAGCAGAGCGGGGCTTGCGTAAAACAAAATCAGTAAAATTTTTTGCGCTCTATTTGCGTGACGCATGAAAAATCTAAAATTTAAATTTTCACGCACGAAGCCGTGTAGCTGCGAAATGACGGCGACCGCTTCGTCGCCGCCCAGCGCCTCGTCGCCGTTTGGCGCCTTCTTGCTTGAAATTTCGCCCGCGCCCTCTTTTGCGCTCGAATTTATAGCGGCGCTAGCAGGCGCGCTCACCTGCGATCTTATCACCATAAACGCCGTATTTAGCGCGGATTCGCAGCGCGTGAAGTTCGCCTCCTCCCTTAGCTGCGGATACGCTGAAACGATAGAGTCCGTAAATCTGCGCACTGCGGGGATCGCAGCCAGGTGGCGGCGCGAGAACGAATTAACGGTCGAGCCCGCGCGGATGCGGTAAAAATAGAGCGTCTCGCTCGTGCACGCGGTAGCTCCGTGATTAAACATATCGAAAAAAATCGCCACGTCCTCATATATCTGCCCCTGCGGAAAGCGCAGGCTTTTAAAAATTTCGCTCGCAAACAGCGCTCGGCAGGGACCGGTGCTAAAATATGGATTTTGCAGGCAGCTCTGCCTAAACAGCTCGCACGGCTCTATAATCCGCTCGCGACTCGCGTCCTTTTGAGCCTTGCTTTGCACGGTAGCCTGCGAAGCACAAGCTTGCGCGCCGTTTTGCAAGCTACCGGCTTGCGCGCTATTTTGCAAAGCGCGGTCTTGCGAGTTGCACGTTTGTGCGCCGCTTTGCAAAGCTCCGTTTTGCGCTGCGGAGCTATCGGCGCCGCGCGCATTAAATTTAATTTTATCCTCCGCAGAACCGCCAAATTTAGCCTCATCTGATGCTGCGCTTTGCTTCCCCGATAAAATTTCACTCTCCGCTTCTTTAAATTTAGCCTCATGCGCCCTGATCTCTGCGATCTGCGCCGAGCTTTCAAACGCTTTGTATCCGCACATCGCGATCTTGACGCCGAATGTTTTGATCAAATTTAAAAGCGTCCGCACGAGATCCGCATCCGCCACGTCGTCGCTATCGACGAAGGTCAAAAACTCGCCGCGTGCAAGCTCAAGCGCTGCATTTCGCGCACTAGCCTGTCCGCCGTTTGACTTATGAATGACGCGCACACGGGCGTCCGAGCGCGCATACTCATCGCAAATCTCCCCGCTAGCGTCGGTTGAACCGTCATCGATCAGCAAAATTTCCAAATTAGAGTAGTTCTGATGCACGACGGAATTTAGGCACTCGCGCAAAAAATCCTGCACGTTATAAACGGGGATTATCACCGAAACTAGCGGGTTTTGCCTCATTTTTGCTCCAAACTCGAATTTATAAAATCGGTCCATTTTTTACCGATAGTCTCTATGCTAAAGTCCTGCGTACGCTTGTTTGCGTTTTGCACGAGAGTGTCTCGCAGCTTCTCGTCGCTCATTAAAATTTCGAGCTTTTTAGCGATCTGCGCGCTGTCGCCCACAGGGCACAAAAACCCGTCCACGCCGTCATTTATGAGCTCGCGCGGTCCTGCGATGCAGTCTGTAGAGATGCGCGCGATGCCGAAAAATAGGCTCTCCATCAAGATATTGCAAAAGCCCTCCGCTCTACTGGTGACGACTACGATTTTGGCGCGCTCGTAAAGGCTCTCGATATCGCGCACAAAGCCGATAAATTGCACGTTTACGCGCAGTTTCGCAGCCAGGCTTTCAAGGCTTTTTTGCTCCGGCCCGTCGCCTGCGATCACTACCTTCCACTCTTTTAAAAGATTAAAATCCATAAGCGCAAGCGCCTTAATCAGGGTATCAAAGCCCTTGTAGGCGTTGAGCCTGCCCGCTGCGAGGATGATATTTTCCTTGGCTGGGCGCTCATCTTTGGCGTGAGAGATCTCAAACATCGGATTTGGCATGATCGCGCGATTTTGCACGTAGGTGTAGTGGTCGAAATCGAACTTGCTAAGCACGCTAAGTCCATAGGCGAACGGGTAAAAAATGCGCTTCAGAGCCCGCCACATCGGACTTTTTAAAAAGCGATGGTTAGTGTGCTCGGTGATGATGATCCTATTTTCAAGCCCTAAATTTGCGATGAGCGTAAGCACGTTGGTGTTGTCCAAAAAGGAGATCACGACGTCAAACTCGCGCTGCTTTAAAATTTTACGAAGCGCGAAAATTTTATTAAATCGCTTCGTAAAATTTCCCAAAATCCCCCGCTCGCCGACGCCTAGGTTCAAATTTAAAACCCGCACCTTAGGCGAAATTTTATAAAACGGCTCTTCTGCGTCAAATTTTATCACGCAAACATCGTGCTGCTCGCAGAAATAGTTCGCCAGCACGCTTAGCACGCGCTCGGCGCCGCCTTTACCCAAAGATGAAATCACTAAAGCTATCTTCATTTACGCCCTTAAATTGCTGATCAAAAACTCGCGCGAAGCCTCACGCCTGCGCGATAAAATTTCATTCACGCGCGCCCAATCGACCTGTTTGCTTAGGCTCACGTCGCTCGCGCTTTTTATGACGCGATCTTGCAGCTCGAAGCTCTCAAAAAGCGAGTAAAAGCGTGAGCTGCCGCGGTTTTCGTTGATAAACGCGAAAAACGGTTTGTTAAACAAGATCGAAAACGCGCATCCGTGAAAGGAGTCGGTGATCACCAGCTGTGCGCCCGCGATGAGGCCTAGCCACTCTTCGATGCTGACGCGATTTGCCTTGTCGTTCACCTCGCGCACACCCAGTCCTTCGCGCTCGCTCACGCTTTTTAAAATTTCGCTCTTGCTCTCGTTTTGATCCAAAATGTAGGCAAAAATTTGCCCTTTTTGTGCGGCGTTTGCTGCACAAAGGGCATTCTCGCCGGTATCCTGCGCCGAAAAAGCCGTATCCGCAATATCCGCTGCGGTGCCGTTTAAATTTTGTGCGGCGCCGCCTGTTTTTGCAGCTTTTGTTTCTTGCGACGCGGCACATATTGCGATCTGCACGCCGTCTGCTTCCGCGCAGTTTTCAGTATCCCTTTGCGCGAGCTCTGCGGTGCCAGGTTTTACGCTACTTGTCGCACCCGCAGGCGAGATAAATTTTTCAAAAACCTCTCTGCCCGCCAAAAGCGTAGGATCGAGCACGAAAGCGGCGCCCGAAATTCCAAACACGCTTTCGCAAAGCGCCGTGGCGTTGCGCTCGCGCACGCTGATCGCTTTAAATTTAGCCAAATTCGCCTTATGAAGCTCTAAATCGCGCGCGCCTTTGAAGCTCTCGCCGCCGAAGCTCGCTGCGTAGGCGATTTTGATGCACTCTTGCGGCGCAAAGCCCAGCGAGAAGTCGTTTTCAAACGCATCAAAATACGGCGGATTGAAGACCTGATCGCTTCCGAGCACGCAAGCGCCGAATTGCTCTTGCTCAAATAGCCGCTTTAGCGCCGCGGACGAGTAAATTTCGCGGGTCGTTTCGATATTTTGCGCGACAAATCGCTGCGTGTCGGCGTAGTAGCGCAGCGTGCTAAATTCGGCGTTTTTGTATTTTTTAAAATAGATCAGCTTCGCGAGCAAAAATTTTAAATAATCGCGCGAAAAAAGGCCTCTTTGCCTGATCTTTAAATTTACCACGGGCGCTTCGAAGCCGTAGCTCTCAAGCGCGCGCTGCAGCGCATAAGCCTGTAAAATTCCGCCGTAATTATTTACCAAAGGTAGCGTAAAAATCGCAACTTTCATCCATTTTTCCTTTTAAGCTTGCCCGCTAGCTTGCCTAGCAGAAATTTCGCCGTAGCAAAATATGCCAAAATCCGCGCGACGCGGCGTATCTTTCTAACCCGCACGGCGATAAAATCGTCGCAGTCAAAGCTTCTCGCGCTTTCGTTTTGGATCTCAAATTTTAGCTTGTAAATGTATTTTTTAAGCGGGTTTTTCGTGCCGTAAAAAATTTCGTTTTTCGTATCCACCACGCTTTGCTGCGAGCTTTGCACTAGCGCTGGCGAGATACTCTCACAAAACTCGCCGCTGTTTTTAAACAGCAGATCGATCCTGCTATCGCGCGTAATCACGAGCGAACTGCCGCGAAAATCCCTCACCTGCGGGCTTAGCCACGCATCCATCAGCACCGCGTCTGCGCATTTTGCGAAAACATCGACGCAGCGGTTACAGGCAAGCGGCGTAAATGCGCGCGAAGACCAGTAGAGCTCGGCGCTGCTGCCGCGATCATCCACCGCCTCGCGTCCGCGTGCGTCTCTGAATTTAAAACCGAAGCTCATCGCGCTTGCACCCGCGATCTTATGCCTAAAATCGACGCTTGCTAAGTTTACCTCCTCGCCAAATGCGTTGTTTGCGAGCTTGCGGGCGAAATTCGCGCTCTTACTCTGCCCACAGACGAGCCCGATGATAAATTTAACGCGGCTTTTGATCCGTCTGTTTTTTTCGCAGATGAGCCGTAGCGCCTTCGCGAAGCACGGCAGTGCGCTGATCGCGTAAGCGCCGTCGTGCGCCGCGATAAATTTTAGCGCCTCATCAAGGCTTAGCGGATAATAGGCGCTTTTTTTCGTGCGCTCAAGCTCACCCGCGCTTTTAATCACGGCAAATTTAAATAGCGCTGCATCCCTATTTTGTTCTAAATTTTGCGAGGCGTGCGAGTTCCACTCTAAATTTTGAGGCGCGTCCCGCCGCTCTTTAGAATTTTGCGGTGCACCCTCTTTAAAATTTTGCGCCGCGGACGTACCTTGCGGCTCGGTCGCATCCTGCACCATAGTCGTGCTTTGCGGCGCGCAAGAGCTCGCACTATCCACGCTTTGTGCGCATATCGCATAATCGATCAGCCTATTTTCAAAAAGCGCGTTAAAGATAAAATTTCCCGCACCCCCGGAAGCCGAGCTAAGGCGCTGTGCTTCGTCTTTTTTGTAAAACTCGTACGTATTTAAAAATTTCGCAAAATCGCCGCTTTGATTGGGCAGATCGGCGTAAATTTTGCGATTTAGCGCGTCCTCAAAGCCGTCCTTTTGATAAAACGGGCAGACCTTGAGGCATAGATCGCACCGCTCGTCGCAGCCGGGGATCTGCCGCACTTCGTAATTGCTGCTAGGCGCTAGGTGCATCTGCAGCACGCTTTGCGGACAGATCGCCGTGCAGACACCGCAGCCGATACAGCGGTTTTTGGACGCGACCTCGCTTACGACGTTAAAGCTCATAATCTGCTCCTAATCTTGGCTATCGCGGCGCCGAAGATCGCGCGCTCGTAGTCGTTCATCACGAGCTTTACGGCGATAAACGTAAAAATCGCTATGTAAAGCGAGCCGCAGACGAGCAGATACGCAGCTCCGCTTAAGCTCAGCACGTAATTTATCGGTAAAATGATCGCTACGGCTAAAAGCGACGGAGCCAGCATACGAGCGATGTTTAGCCAAAATTTCGCCATATCGAGCCCGATTTTGAAATGATAGTAAAAGTTCATTAGGGCGATATTTAGTAAAACCAGCGATAGCGCCGTGCCTGCCGCGCTTCCGACGCCGCCGTAGAGCTCGGCTAACGGAATGGAGACGGCGATATTTAAAAACGTCATAAATAGCGCCGCGATCGCGCGGAAGCGGAATTTATTCTTCGCCTGCAGGATCGAAAGCCCTAAATTTTGAATAAGCGGCACGCAGACGGGGATAACCAAAATAAGCGCGATCGTATATGAAATTTCATACTGCGCGCCAGCCCATAAAATGATGAACTCGCGCCCGAAAATTATCAGCATCGAGCAGATCAGAAAGATGACGTAAAACTGCAGCCTGCCGATCTTTATAAACTCCGCCGTAAGCTCAGCGTCGCTGCTTTGAGCGCTTACCATCTTTGAAATTTTAGGCAGCATCACGCCGCTAATGGTAACCGAAAGCGTGATAAAGGTGGAGTTTATCATCGCCGCGACGCTGTACTGCGAGACTGCCGTCGTGCCCGCGACTACGCCTAGGATGAAATTATCCGCGCTCCAGTTTACCTGATCGACGATCATCCCCAAAAAGATGAAAAACGAGTAGGAAAATACCTGTTTTAGCACGCCCGCGTCGAAATTTCGCACGCTGATACGCGGCGCGATCTTGCGCCTACAGTAGATGAAATCCGCCGCGACGCAGAATAAATTTACCGCCGTGGCGCAGGCTACGATCGCGACCGATTTATGCCCTAAAAGAAGCACCGGCACCGCGATCGCAGGCAGCAAAAGCGTGCGCAAGATGGCGATTAGCTTGATGAATACGAAATTTTCGTGCGCCGTGAGGATCGACGAGTAGATGCTAAATGGAAAGCTCACGGCTAAATTTAAGCTCAAAAGCGCAAACATTATGCGGATCTTGCGGACCTCCTCGCCGCTTAATTTCGCGCCGAAGATCGCGTCCGCGTAGACGATCACGAGCCCGCCGATGAGTAAGACGAGCACGCTCATCGCCAGATAAACGCTAAAGATCGTGCCGTGCAGGCGCAGCGCCTTTTCGCTCTCGCCGCTTGCTGCGTATTTGGCGCTAAAAACCGTGATCGCGTTGCCGAAACCCAGATCCAAAATCGCCAAATAGCCGATGACGCTGGCGCTTAGCGAATACAGCCCAAACTCGCTCTCTCCCAGCATCCGCAGGAAAAACGGCGTGTAGGTAAACACCAAAAGCGTGGAGATTAGGATGTTTGCGTAGGATAGTATGACGCCTAGTTTGCGCTGCGCGGACTCGTCCGCGTTTAAAATTTTAAACAAGCGCGCGCCTTTGTGCGAGCGGGCTATTTTTAAATTTAAGAGCCGCTAGGCTAAAGATCGTAAATTTCATAAATTTAAAGATTGCCCGTTTAGCGGCCGTCGATTGAGAAGCCGCAAATTTAAATATTGCCGATTTAAATTCTACCGATTTAAATTTAGCTCGCACTCGCGCCCGTATCTGCTCGGACGGTGGCGTTGATGCCCATGCTTGCGCCTGCATCGGTGCTTGTATTTGCATAGATACTCGTGCCGATGCCCGCCGTGCA
>ERZ772766.1867-NODE-1867-length-10946-cov-6.502433_pt1 | contig 10946 bp, 10 predicted proteins | sample MGYA00511379_ERZ772766 | MGnify/ENA primary metagenome ERZ772766 (study PRJEB29015, sample SAMEA2737895) | human oral metagenome | biome: human oral; feature: human-associated habitat; material: dental | place: China | collected 2116 ...
TCCACCAGATTTATAAAACGGAGCCACTTCAGATGCCAAATATACTATTTTCAAACTAATCACTCCTATTCTTAAAATATTTTATTTATTTTAAAATATTCAAGTTACTAAGATACATTTATAAAAATTATGTATTGACCTTAATAACTTGAATTTTTTTTGAATTTCAGATAACTTTAGAATTTACTAATTGTAAATTAATATCTGAGAAGTATAATTTTTAAATTTTTGTTTCAAATTTTAGTAATAAGTAATTAAGACTATTATTTTACAGTTTCCCCAGTTCCAATTATTCTATTATTTTCATTGATTTTTACTCCAGCAAAAATTCTTACGTTTTTACCAACAATTGAACCATCAGGGATAACTACGCTCTTACCGATAACTGTTATTCCTGAAGACAATAAATCTGGACGTTCTTTGTTTGGAACATTTGCATTTCCATTTCCTATGAATGAATTTTTACCTATATATGTTTTTTTATCAATAATAATTGTATCTAAGTGAGAATTTGCATCTACATAAGTTCCTGAGAAAATAATACAGTTTCTGACAGTTGCCCCTTTTCTAACTGTAACTCCAGGCCCTAATACTGAATTTTCCACACTTCCCTCAATTTTACATCCGTTACAGATTAATGAATTTTGAACGCTTCCAGTAACGCCAATTCTTACTGGTGCCAAGTCTTCACTTCTTGTGTAAATTTTCCATCCTGGATCATACAAGTTAATTCCAACTTCTTCAGATTTTTTGATTAAGTCCAAATTTGCTTCCATGTATGAATCATAAGTTCCTACATCTTTCCAGTAGCTGTCATAAGTATGAACATAAACTTTTCTATCTTCTTGAATCATTGCAGGAATTACATGGTTTCCAAAGTCTAAATCGTGGTTTTCCAATTTTTCAAGATATTCTAATAAAGAATCTGTATTGAAAATATAGATTCCCATTGAAGCTAGATTACTTTTTGGTTCAGCAGGTTTTTCTTCAAAGTTTAATATTTTTTTGTTTTGGTCAACTTCAAAAATACCAAATCTGCTTGCTTCTTCAATAGGAACAGGCTGTACAGCTATTGTTAATTCTGCTTTATTTTCTTCGTGTTCTTTTAGCATCCATCTATAATCCATTTTGTAAATATGGTCTCCAGATAAAATTAACACATATTTAGGATTTTTGTTTTTAATAAACTCAATATTCTGTCTAATTGCGTCGGCAGTTCCTTGATACCAAGAATTTCCACCAAGTTTTTCATGTGGCTGCAACATTGTAATTGCAGTGTCTCTTCTGTCAAAATCCCATGGTTTTCCAGAACCGATGTGTTCATTTAATGATAACGGCAAATATTGAGTCAATAATGCAACATCATAAATACCTGAATTTGAACAGTTACTAAGTGCAAAATCGATTATTCTGAATTTTCCAGCAAAAGGAACACTTGGTTTAACTCTTTTTTCTGATAGAATGTCAAGTCTTGAACCTCTTCCACCAGCTAAAATCATAGCTAAAACTTTCATATAAATACCTCCATTTTTGTTCTCTATATACAGTATACCCCCTTTTTTTAAAAAATCAAATTATTTTTCAAAAAATTTTTCTTTTTTCTTGAAATTTCTAACATTTCTAAAAAAATCTTGTTTTAGTTTATCTTTTTAATTTTTATTATTCTTAAAATTTTTTCTATTAATTCTTCAAAAATTTTATTTCTGTCTTTTCCATCCTGATAAAGCACTAAAAAATATAAATCTGTATAAAACCCTTTTTCTGCTCCATTTATAAAATAATTTCCACATTTTATCTTTCTTTTATTTTTAAAAATTAAAATTTTTTCTCCATTTTCTGTATTTTTAGAAAAATAAATACCAAACTTCAAATTATCAAACTGCACTTTTTCAATATTTTGGTCTTCAATTTCAGTTTTTTCTAAAGAAAACTTTTCTTGTATATTGTGATTTAAATTTTCAATATTCTCCATATTTGTAAAATAAATAAAATCCTTCAAAATTTGTTTCATAATTTTTCTCCCCCTTTAATGTATTTTAAATGTATTTATTATTTTAAAATCTGCTATTAAAATTAGTTTATCATATTATTTTTATATTTTTTAGGATAAATTTTAATTTTTTATTAATTATTTCGAGTGTTATTATTAAAAGAGTCTTTTATTTTATAAATATTAAAATAAAATTAAAAAATATTCATAGTTGTAATTTGATATGGAAAAAATAAGATGATTTAAAATGTTTTTTATGAAAAATTTTGACATAAAAAAAAATCCGATCTACCGTTCTAACTTAATTTTTGATTGCCTGTAAAATGTTACAGGTGGTAGTCATATTTATAAATTGTACAGAATCCGTACAAAACATTATGCAGTCGTGATTTTCCTGAGACAATTTATAAAGGGATAACCCCATTAAAAAAGAGTAAAGCCCAAAAATTCGGTGTTAGTGGCGTATAGACCAGAAATTTTTATTTATTATTTAATTATTTTATTTAGTCCTTAACTTCTTAAATATTATAACTGTTATGCGAAAAAATGTCAAATATTCTTTTTGAAAAATTTAAAAAATTTGCAAGATATATTTGAACTTTTTAAAGTCCAGCGAGAGAAATTCAATAGTTTTTGAACTTGATTTTAAACTATTTTTATACATCTGAAAATTCTATACCCAGCATTAATTTCCAAAGTTTCACAATTTCCAAAAATCTCTTCTAATTTTTTCTGTGTGCTTTTTGCTCCATGTTTTGTCTGGATTACACAGTAAAATTCTCCGTTTGGATTCAAATGCTCAAAACTTTTTTCATAAATTTGAAAAATCGTCTGCTTTCCAGCACGAATTGGTGGATTTGATAAAATTACATCAAATTTTTCAGAAATATTGTCAAATGCAAATGATTTTCTTATTTCAAACTCTTCGTTTTCATTTTTTATAACATTATTTTTCAAAAGATTTTCTTTTGTAAGCTCTAAAGCTCGTTCATTCACATCTGAAGAAATAATTTTTGTATTTTCAAAAAAAGATTTTATAATAACTGATACAACGCCATATCCACATCCAATATCCAGTACATCAAATTTTTGATTTTTTTTATTTTGATTTTCTCGCAAAAACACTTTTAACATAACATCCGTTCCAAAATCTACTTTTGTTTTTGAAAATACCCCATTATCTGTTATAAATTCAAAATTTTTATTTTCTATTGTGTATTTTATTATTTTTTTATCTGATTTTACTTCCTGCTTTTCTGAAAAGTAATGACTCATTGTTTCACCTCTGATTTTTTAATTTTGATATATTATATCATATTCGAAATAAATTCCAAATTGTGTTTAGAAAACGAGTTTAATTATAACTAAATATTGCATATTTATCTTTTTATAAGAAATTTTTTTCAGTTGAAAATTATATAAAAAATATTGTATAATTTATAATAAGAAATTTTTATAATTATGATATAATAGTATTACTTTAAAAACAAGATTTTAAAAATTAGAGCTGTTCTACTTAAACTCTAATATTATTTAATATTTTACAGTTGAATATTAAAAGAGTTTGAGTATATAATTAAAATTTATTGTAAAAAACCAAAACAATATTTTTTAAATAAAATTATTCAAAATGATTAGGAGGCGTTATGGTTGCAACAATACAAGTTAATAAACAGAGCATAAAGCAGCTGTTGGAAAGCGGAAAAGACCAGACTTTTTTAATACCGGAATATCAAAGACCTTATTCCTGGACTGAAACTGAAACCAAAACATTATTTTATGATTTGCTGGAATTTACAGAAAATGAATCAAAGAAAGATAGTGAAGTGGAAGGAACTTATTTTTTGGGAAGTATCGTTTCATATGAAAATGATGAAGGCGAGCAGGAAATCATTGATGGGCAGCAAAGAATTACTTCATTATTTTTACTTCTTCGTGCAATTTACACAAAACTACTTTCCTATGAAGAAAAAACTGTTGAGCAGGAAAATTTCATAAGGCAGATTCAGCCTGCTCTTTGGAAACAGGCAAAACTTACTGGAGAAGTTGATTATACAAGTGTTTTGATTACTTCAAAAGTTATTGACAATGAAGGGAATAAAATTTTGCAGGATATTCTGGAAACTGGGATTGCTGACCATAAAGCCAATGATAATTATTCCAAAAATTACATTTTGTTTCAAAGGCTTTTTGATAAACTTTCTGAATTAAGTCCTACTTTGATGCTGGAATTTATTTATTATACTTTAAATCGTGCTGTAGTTTTTCCTATAAAAACAGATTCGCAAGATGATGCGTTAAGTGTATTTTCAACTTTGAATGACAGAGGGCTTCCACTTTCTGAAGCGGATATTTTCAAGGCAAAAATGTATAACCGTATAAAAAAGGAATACAAGAAATTATTTATAAAACAGTGGAAAAATCTAAGCGAAAGGGCAATATATGCCAAAGAAAACGTTCAGCAACTATTTTATTATTATATGTTTTATTTAAGAGCATTGGAAAAAGATACAGCAACTACTACGCTTGGACTTAGACGTTTTTATTCAAAAGGTGGATTTAACAGATTATATAAGTCTAATCTTTTAAAACATCTGGATAAAATTTTAGATTTATGGGTTGTTATGAATAGACGTGAAACGATTGATGATAAACCTTGGACAGAAAATATTGATATTATTAAAATTTTAGATACATTGTCTTCTTATCCGAATGAATCGTGGAAATATCCAGTTGTCGTTTTTTATCTTTCTCATGGTGAAAAGGAAGAATTTGAATCGTATTTTTTAAAATTTCTAAGAAAGCTATTTTTGGAACTGACGGCAAATTATCTTGTAAATCCAACTGTTTCGGCAGTAAAAGCGGACATTTTGAAATTAAATGTTGAAATAATTGATACTATGTCACCAAAAGTGGCATTCAAAAATATTCCAATTACTGTGTTGCAGGAAAGAGTAAAAACGCCTAATAAAAATCTTGTCCGTATGATTTTAAAAATGGTAATTTACGATAATCAAGACGAACTGTTGCCTGAAAAATGGGAAGTTGAATACATTCTTCCGCAAAAATGGAGCAACCGTTTTACAGAAAGTGTAGAAAATAAGCAGGCTAAAACTTATATAAATTACATAGGAAACAAGATCCCATTTGAAAAGAGATTGTCTATTAAAGCTACAGAAAACTTTTTTGAAAAGAAAAAGAAAAGCTATAAAAAATCTAAAATTAAATATGTTAGGGAACTTATTCCAGAAGAACAAACTGAATGGACTTTTGAAAATATAGATGCCAGAAATAAAAAAGTGGCTGAAGAGCTAGTAAAGCTATTTATTACATGGAATGGGGAATATAAATTTAAATAAGAATATTGTAGAGGGGATATTTTTATCCCCTTATTTGAAATAACATAGAAAAATAAAATAAATAAAAATGGTAAAGAAGAGAAAATATTAATTTAGCATCTTGTATAAATATAAAAAAATTGCTTTTTAAGGTTGTAATTTAAAAAGAAAAGGAATATAATTAAGTTAGAAAAATATTTAAGGAGTTTTATATGTTACAGGATTTTTACGGTATTATTCAGGTAAAACATTACCAAAGTGGACGGTTAAGGCTTCAGACGGATGCATTGATAGAAAATGTGGAGCTGGAGCTGGAATTTTTGGCTAATTTGCGACAATTATCGGGAATAAGAGCAGTAAAAGTTAATTCTGTCATTGGCAGTATTTTGATACATTTTGATGAAAAAGTTATTGAAAGTTCGTTTTTGTATCTGATTGTATTAAAATTACTTCATTTGGAAGAAGAAGCCCTAAAAAATAAACCAGGAAAACTGAAAAAAATGATAAGACAGGCATTTGAAGCATTGGATATGGCTGTTTATAACAAAAGTAAAGGTTATTTGGACTTAAAGACTTTAACTGCTGGAGCTTTTATCTTTTATGGAATTAAAAAATTAAAAATGACTCCCAAATTGCCTGCAGGTGCCACTTTATTATGGTGGGCTTTTATTTTTTTATCGGAAGGAAAAACAAAATAATGTTGGAAAATTTATTTAAAGCGACATATCTGATGTTTAATCAGATAAAGGTTATACACAGTATTCCAGGAAGGCTAAGACTTTCTGTTCCAAATTTATCAGAGATTCCAAAGGAACTGAAAAAGTATGATTATCGGGTTACAGAACTTATTTTATCCAAAAAAGGCATAAAAAGCATTGAATATTCCTATATAACGAACAAAATTCTGCTTTATTACGATGTAAAATTAACTTCGGAAAAGGAAATATTGGATTGGCTAAATAAAGTATGGAAAACGGTAGTCAACCATTCTGAATTATATGAAAATAAATCCTTGAAGGAAATTGAAAATAATCTCGATACCTTTTATAATATAATTAAACGGCTTTAAGTCGTGCCTGGAAAAGAAAGGAATTTTTATGTATGGTAAAAATTATTTGCTAGATTGTGAGATTCTGCACGAAATTCGTGGAAGAATCAGAATAAAATCAAGAGCATTGAAGTATCTTGGGATTCATAAGGAAGAAATAACGAATCAGCTGATGCAGGTTCATTATATTGAAAATGTCAGTATTTCCAATATTACAGGAACTGTTCTTATTTACTTTGATGCTTCTTCCCTGACTGGCGAAAATATTGTTTCCTTGCTTCAAAATACGTTAAATACGTATCTGGTGGATATTTACAAGAATGAGAAAAAAGACACATCAAACAAATATCTCATTGAAAGAAAGTTGCAGGAAGAATCGCCACAGGAAATCATAAAAAGTATAGGAGCTGCAGTAATATTATTGCTATTACCAAACCCAAAGAGAAAATTGACTGGAATTAGACGACTATTTAACTATAAGACTTTGTCAACTATTTCTTTAGCTCTGCCTGTCCTGAAAAATGGAATTTATTCGTTAATTCGCAATAAACGTCCAAATACAGATACTTTAAGCTCTACAGCCATTGTCAGCAGCATAATGCTTGGTAGTGAAAGAACAGCATTGACAATTATGGTTCTAGAAAGATTTGCGGAGCTTTTGACAGTTTACACTATGAAAAGAACACGTGGCGTAATTAAGGATATGTTAAGTGTTGGAGAAAATTATGTCTGGAAACAGTCTGAAAATGATACGGAAATTGCTAGAAAAGTTCCCATCGAGGAAATAGATAAAGGGGACTTAATACTTGTTCAGACTGGTGAAAAAATAAGTGTGGACGGAATAATAGAAAAAGGCGAGGCGATAATTGACCAGTCGGCGATTACAGGAGAATATATGCCTGTAACTAAAAGAACTGGAGAAGAAGTTTTTGCGGGGACACTTATAAAAAGCGGGAATATTACTGTAAAAGCTGAAAAAGTGGGAGATGACAGGACAGCTTCAAGAATTATAAGGCTGGTGGAAGATGCCGCATTTAACAAGGCGGATATTCAGTCCTATGCAGATACATTTTCTGCCCAGCTAATTCCACTAAATTTTCTTCTTGCTGGAATTGTCTACGTTTCAACAAGAAATTTACAGAAAGCTCTGAGCATGCTTGTAATTGATTATTCTTGTGGAATAAGATTATCAACTGCCACAGCCTTCTCAGCTTCAATAAATACAGCGGCTAAAAATGGAATTTTAATTAAAGGAAGCAACTATCTGGAAGAATTATCAAAATCAGACACAGTAATATTTGACAAGACAGGTACAATTACTGAAGGAAGACCTAAAATACAGACACTTAAGTCTTTTGGAAAAAATATGAGAAATGAAAGAATGCTGGCATTAGCAGCAGCTGCTGAAGAAACTTCCTCACATCCTCTGGCAACTGCAATTTTAAATGAAATAAAAAACAGGGGAATAGCTATTCCAAAGCATCAGGAATGTATTATAAAAGTAGCTAGAGGAATAGAAACTGCTGTAAATAAAAGTATTATTCGTGTAGGAAGTCAAAAGTATATGGAAGAAAATAATATTGATTCTGAAAAGGCTTCTGACATAGTGAAAGGAATGCAGAATCGTGGAGAAATTGTTATTTATGTAGCCAAAAATGCTGAATTAATCGGTGTGATTGGAGTTTCAGATCCGCCTAGGGAAAATATTAAGAAAGCTATAAATCGTCTGAGAAATCACGGAATTGATGATATTGTGCTTTTGACGGGAGATTTGAGACAGCAGGCTGAAACTATTGCTTCAAGAATGTCGATGGACAGGTATGAATCTGAACTTCTTCCTGAAGACAAGGCAAAAGATATTCTAAAATTCCGTTCAATCGGATCAAAAGTCATTATGATAGGAGATGGAATAAACGATGCTCCCGCTCTTTCCTATGCAAATGTAGGAATAGCTCTAGGAAGTACCAGAACAGACGTTGCAATGGAAGCCGCCGACATTACAATAACTTCAGACGACCCGTTATTAATACCAGGGGTAGTAGGTTTGGCAAAGGATACTGTCAAAATAATAAAACAGAATTTCGCAATGGCGATAGGTATAAACAGCTTTGCACTTGTACTGGGAGCAACGGGGCTTCTGCCTGCAATTTACAGCTCGATTTTACATAATTCCATAACAATTTTGGTAGTCGGAAATTCATTGCGGCTGTTAAAATATGATGTTAATAGATAAATTTTAAAAGGTCATACGTTATCCTTGAAACATAATAAACGTAAATAATCTATAAAGGATGATGATTTGTAATATGAAAAAATTAACCTTGACAATACTGCATAAATTGCCGAATCGTGTCAGATTCAGACTTTCACACAGCATTAACGATACAAAAAAATTTTTTGAAACAATAAAAGTTGAAACAAAATATACATTTTTACGTTACAATCGCACTATAAATACTATACTGGTAAAATTTGACCCTGAGGAAATTTCAATAGATGAAGTAATTTACCGTACTGCCACAGCTTTATCGGTTGAACATGGTATGACTTCGGTAAGATTGGTTGAAGATTTTGAAGAAAAATCCATAGATTCCTTTTCTATTTATTCTGGGGCGGCAATATTACTGTCTTTCCTGTATAGTTTGGGAAAAAGTAAAGTTGAAAAGCTGCAGATTGATATAAACAATTTTGCGGCTGGGCTTACAACTGTAGCGATTATGGAACACGCATATAAGGAAACTCAGCGTAAAGGATTTTTTGACATTGAAATTCTTCCCGCACTATACTTGTTAAAGTCTTATTTGGCAAATAGATCAGTTACTGCGGTAGCTCTTATGTGGCTCACAACTTTTGGACGGCATCTTGTGCTGAATAATTTTTCAAACAAGGAAGTAAGAATTTACAGATTAAAAGCTGACAATGGAAAATTCCATTATGTTGTCGATGTAAAAGATGACAATTCGATTGAAAATCTGAGCGATTTGATAGACCACATATTTTTTAATAATAAGGCTGGTAACGAATCGGATGATAAATACATTGCGTTGCAATAGAAAAAAATTAAAATATTAAATAAAAAATGGAGGTATAAAAATGATAAAATTTGGAAGCATTAAAAAGGAACATTTGGTAGGAGCGGCAATTGGAGTCGGAACTGTGGCTGCTGGTTATTATTTGTACAAAAAGAATCAGAATAAAGTGGACAGTTTTTTGAGAAAACAGGGAATAAATATAAAAACTTCTTCAGAAGCGGCTTATGAAAATATGAATCTGGAAGAACTGATGACAACAAAGGAACATCTTGAAGACTTAATTGCTGAAAAGGAACTTTCAACAAATTCAGCTGCTCCAGAATTGATTACTGAAAGTGAAACAAAATAATAAAATATAATTGGATAAAGTAAAAATAAATTTTGCTCTATCAGTTAGGAGAAAAAAATGAAATTAGTTTTAATTAGACATGGTGAAAGTCAATGGAATTTGGAAAACAAGTTTACTGGATGGAAGGATGTGGATTTGAGTCCGAAAGGAATTGAAGAAGCAAAATCTGGTGGAAAAAAATTAAAGGAAATGGGATTTGTTTTTGATGTGGCTTATACATCTTATTTGAAAAGAGCAATAAAAACTCTAGATTATGTTCTGGAAGAACTGGATGAGCTGTATATTCCAGTTTACAAGTCATGGAGATTGAATGAACGTCATTACGGTGCATTGCAAGGTTTAAATAAAGCTGAAACAGCTAAGAAGTATGGAGATGAGCAAGTGCTTATCTGGAGAAGAAGCTTTGATGTGGCACCACCTGCAATAGATAAATCAAGTGAATATTATCCAAAATCAGACAGAAGATATGCTGAATTATCTGATTCAGAAGCGCCGTTAGGAGAAAGTCTGAAAGACACTATTGCAAGAGTTTTACCTTACTGGCACTCACACATTTCAAAAAGCCTGCAGGAAGGAAAAAATGTTATTGTGGCAGCTCATGGAAACAGTTTAAGAGCTTTAATCAAATATTTGTTAAATATTTCAGATGATGATATTTTAAAATTAAACTTAACTACTGGAAAACCTTTGGTATTTGAAATGGATAAGGATTTAAATGTATTGTCATCGCCAGATTCATTCTAGTTTACATATTACTTTACTTTGAGCAAGGACTGAAGTTTAGTCCTTGCATTTCTATTATTGACCATTCTGTTAAAAATACTTATTTATTTCCGTTTTAATTAAAAAATTGAATAATTTTTCAAAAATTGAAAAAGAAGCCAAATTATGATATACTTTAAAATTATGAAAAAAATTAACTATAAAAAATAAAAAAAGGACAGAGGTAAGGAAAAAATGGCAGATACACCACTGATGAAACAATATAGGGAAATAAAGTCAAATTTTGAGGATTCCATATTGTTTTTTAGATTAGGTGATTTTTATGAAATGTTTTTTGAAGATGCAGTAAAAGCTTCACGAGAATTGGGGCTTACATTGACTTCAAGAAATAAAGAAAAAAATGCAGATGTGCCGCTTGCAGGAGTTCCGTTTCATTCGGCAGATTCATATATAACAAAACTTGTTT
>ERZ772766.1869-NODE-1869-length-10939-cov-35.808526_pt1 | contig 10939 bp, 6 predicted proteins | sample MGYA00511379_ERZ772766 | MGnify/ENA primary metagenome ERZ772766 (study PRJEB29015, sample SAMEA2737895) | human oral metagenome | biome: human oral; feature: human-associated habitat; material: dental | place: China | collected 2116 ...
ACTTGAACCCGCGACCTCCGCCGTGACAGGGCGGCGCGCTAACCAACTGCGCCACGAGGCCAGTGTGAATTCACTGTGTTATTCACTTGTGCGAATCCGTACCCCCAACGGGATTCGAACCCGTGCTACCGCCGTGAAAGGGCGGGGTCCTAGGCCGCTAGACGATGGGGGCCAGGGGCCTTCGACGTCGTCGCGCCTCGAACCGGGATGAACACTAAGGGGACAGTCTTACGCAGCGCAAATCCCGACGACGTGACCCTCCTCACCGCTCGGTTTCCGGCATGATTCCGGGCATCCAGGACAGTCGAGTTGGAGGCCGCCGGTCTGGCAGGCTGGCCCCGTGAGCCACGCGCACCAGCAGGGGGCGGAACAGCCCCGGGTACAGCCCTCGGGGCGGATGACGGATCAGGAGTTCGAGGACGTCGTCGGCGACGCCCTGGACCAGATCCCGGAGGACCTGGCCGAGGCGATGGACAACGTCGTCGTTCTCGTCCAGGACGAGCCCGACCCGGAGATGCTCACCGAGGAGGACTACGACGAGGCCGGCCGCCCCACGCTCCTGGGACTGTACGACGGCGTCCCTCTCACCGAGCGCGACGAGGGCTGGTCCATGGTGCTGCCCGATCGCATCCTCATCTTCCGCGGGCCGCTGGAGCGCTGGTGCACCGACCGCGAGGAGCTCGTGGAGGAGATCACGGTCACCGTCATCCATGAGATCGCGCACCACTTCGGCATCCCCGACGAGCGCCTCCACGAGCTGGGCTGGGCGTAGCCCCGGGAACAGTCCCGGAACAGACCGTATGACTCATTACCTCGCAAGCACCCAGGGACCTGCCTTAGTGTGGCTGGCATGAATGACCGTCATCGGCCTGCCGCTCCGGTTGCCGGGGAGCCTCCCAGCCCCATCGCCCCGAGTGAGTTCCCGCAGCACCACGTGAGTCGACGGCCAGTACTCCTGGCGCTCCTCGGGGCCGGTTCCCTGGCGGGGTGTTCCCTCATCCCCGGCTCCTCCTCGGCCGGCGGCTCCTCCCCCAGCCCGCAGCCCACCACCCCGGCGCCCGCATCGCCCAGCGCCGCCCCCTCGCCCACTGCGGCCGCGAGCGCGACGCCGTCGGCCACAGCGACGGCCACCGGCGGAGCGCTGGAGGGCTGGAGTCTGGAGGAGAAGGTCGGCCAGCTCATGATGGTCGGGGTGGACGCCACTGCCCCCAAGCAGTCCTCCGACGAGGCCGTCGACACCCACCATGTCGGTAACATCTTCATTGCCGGCCGCACCACGGCGGGCAGCCAGGCGACCCAGAAGGTCATCGGCTCGTTCACCGGCAGGGTCGGCTCGGCCACCACCCACAACACCCCGATGCTCGTGGCCACCGACCAGGAGGGCGGCGAGGTCCAGGTCCTGTCCGGCTCGGGCTTCTCCGACATCCCCTCGGCGATGGACCAGTCGACCCAGCCGCGCGATCAGCTGGAGGCCGCGGCGCGCACTTGGGGCAAGGAGCTGGCCGACGTCGGCGTCAACATGAACCTGGCCCCGGTCGTCGACCTGGTCGACATCGACCGACCGACCACCAACGAGCCCATCGGCCACTGGGGGCGCGAGTACGGCCACGACGCCTCCACCGTCTCCTCCCAGGCCGGCGCCTTCGCCGCGGGGATGCAGGCATCGAAGGTCATCCCCACCTACAAGCACTTCCCGGGCCTGGGACGGGTCACGGCCAACACGGACACCTCCGCCGACGTCGTCGACCGCACCACGAGCCGCCTGCCCGATGCCGCCGTCAGCGTCTTCGCCGGCGCCATCGCCGCCGGCGCGCAGGTCATCATGGTCTCCTCAGCAACCTACGCGCTCATTGACGCCTCGGCACCGGCCGTCTTCTCCTCGAAGATCGTCACCGACATGCTGCGCACGGAGATGGGTTTCTCCGGGGTGGTCATCACCGACGACGTCTCCGCCGCCGTCCAGGTCCAGGGCGTGACTGCGGGCGATCGGGCCGTGCAGGCGATCCGGGCCGGCTGCGACATCGTGCTGGCCTCGGCGGAGCCGGCTGTGGCCGCCGACATGGTCAAGGCCCTCATTGCCGCCGCCCAGTCCGACCCCGCCTTCGCGGCGCGGGTGGACGAGTCGGCCGCACGGGTGCTGGCTCTCAAGGGCAGCCTCCAGTCCTGAAGGGCGCGGCCCGGCCGGCCCCGCAGGGCGGAGCCTCAGCGGGACTTGGTGGTGCCCTGCGGCGATCCGCTGGACTCCATGCGCTTGGCCAGGCAGTGCTCGGAGTCGTAGCCCTGGGAGTCGCACCAGGCGTTGGCCTCGTCGGCGGTCGCGTAGAGCTCGCCGGACAGGGTCACCCACCAACCACCGACGTCGAACACCGACCACTCGCTGGTGTTGACGATCACGGCATTCGGGTTGGCCTGCCGCGTCTTGAGGAACTCGGCGAGGATCGAGCGGTTGGTCCAGGTCTGCCCGTCGGCGACCAGGTCCACCTGCTTGGAGGACAGCTGCGGGGTCCACTTACCCAGGAACTTACTCATGACGGCGGAGCGGTCGTGCTTGGCCTGCCACTGCAGGGCGTCGCCGGCGGCCTGCTCGTCCTGCTCCTGCTGGTTCGCGTTGGAGTTCGTGGACGAGGCCATCGTCATCGGGGAGTTCGTCGAGCTCTTCGAGGTGACGCTGGACTGCGAGCCGCGGTCGAAGGAGGGCTTGACCGTGAGGGTCTTGAGGTCGAGGTCCTTGGCGGTGCGGAAGTAGTGCTGCTCGCCAAAGCGCAGCGTCACCGCCCGTCCGCCGTTGGGGATGATGAGCGGATCGCCGGAGAGGTCGAAGGTTCCCGAGGCCACGAGGTGGTCGACGTCGGCACCGCCGGTCGGGCTCGCGGAGCTGTAGATGAGGACCTGGTTGGACGATCCGCCGAGGAAGTCGCCCTCGGCGCAGGAGGTCGTCACGTTGCCCTGGACATTCAGCTCGCCCTGGCCGTCCTCCACCGAGGTGATGGTGAAGGTCGGCATGCTGGAGCAGGCCTTGACCTCGCCCGAGGGCAGGGCCGTCGCGGTTGACGTGGCGGCGGCATCGGCCTGGCCGTTGTTCTGGTTGCCGCCCTCGCCGGCCTTGTCCTGGGAGGTGGAGTCGTCGTCCTTGTCCTTGCTGGAGAAGTAGTTGCCGGCCCACACGCCGCCTCCGCCGGCGATGATGAGGAGGAGAACCACGATGATCGCCACCAGGCGCCCGGTGCCGGATCTCGAGGACTGGTTCTGCTGCTGGGGCGGTATCTGGGCCGCCATCTGGGCCCCGAACATGTCCTGCTCCACCGCCGGCTGCGCGGCGGAGAAGCCCGACGGCGCCCCACTGGGGGTCTCCGCCCAGGCGGCAATGTCCTCGGCCGACGGTGGCGGTGCCACCGGAAGAGCCACTGAATCGGCCGAGCCCGCCGCAGAAGCAACCGAGCCGGCCGCCGGGGCCGCGGACTGCGCCGAGGTCATCGCCTCGGCCGAGCCGACCTCGGGCCACTGAGACGCAGAGGCGAAGACCGCCGGGGCCTCAGTCTCTGGGATGTCCTCGGTCTGACCCTCCTCAGCCGCGGGGATGGGCTCGGTCTGACTGTCCTCAACCTCTGGGATGTCCTCGGTCCGGCTCTCATCAGCCGCGACCGGCTCATCCTCGGAGTCGTCAGCCGGCTCGCCGGCTGCTGAGTCCTCGACGTCCTCGACGGCCTGGTCACCCGGACCCGACTCGTCCTCAACGACCTCAACGTCCTCGACGTCCTCGACGGCCTGGTCACCCGGACCCGACTCGTCCTCAAAGGACTCGTCCGCCTCCGCCTCCTCATCGGCCGTGCCGGCACCATCATCGTCGGAGTCCGCAGCCTCGTCGTCCTCGGTCGGCTCCGCCGTCAGATCGGTGGCCGGCTCATCGGAGCCTTCATCACCCGGCTCATCGGAGCCAGGGTCCTCAGCCGCTTCGGCGCCCTCCTCGATCTCCCCGGTCTCCTGCTCGTCATCGGTCTCGCCAGGATCGTCATCGGCGGCACCCACGGCCTCGTCAGTGACATCCTCGGTGACAGCCTCGGCGACGTCTGCATCCTCTTCGGTCTCAGTGGCAGTCTCACCGTCCTCAGCCGCTTCGGCCTCGTCCTCGTCCACCGGCGTGGGATCGTCCTCAGCCGGCTCGGTCTCCTCGGAGGCCTGCGGCACCTCGGTCTGCTCCTGACTCTGCTCCGCGTCCGTCTGCTTCTCATCAGCCGGCTCCACCTCCGCCGGGGCCTCCTGAGCGGCAGCCGGCTCCGCGGCGGGCTCGCCGTCCTCGGCGCCGGCAGCAGCACCCTCCGCGTCGTCGGACAGGAAGCCACGTGCCCGGAGGTTGGCGAGCACCTCGACGTTCCCGGTGCTGGCCAGCCAGCCGAGCAGGTCGGGGTAGGCCGTCGGGTTGGTCGACAACGGCGCCCACAGGTCGGGTCGGCTCTGTGCGATCGCCGCCTGCAGGGCCTGATCCGGGGTCTGTGCGGCAACCGCCGCGTCGGCCTGGTGAGCCGCCATCATGAGCTGAACCGGATCCATGCAGAGCCCTTCCGGGAGAACGTATGGGTGACCTCGACTGATCAGGCTCGTCACAACCCGTCCTGGGTCCTTCAAAGGCGCCGATCAGCCTTGATGGTAGTCACGAATCGGCCACGAGGGTCAAGAAACGATGTCGACCGAGGAAATCCGCCGCTCAGTCACGGGCGCGCACCCTCGTCTCAGGGGAGTCCCCTACCGCAGGTCAGGGTCGTTCGGCCATACGGCCAGGGGCTTGTCCTCCGTCAGGAGGATTCGACCGATCCATGCCACTGTCAGACTGAATCTATGAGTAGTTCCGTTCCTGTACCAGCAGCCCCTTCCATCCTCGCTCCTCACCGCCCCGTCGACAACCCGGTGGTCTCCGCCCGCAGCCTCACCAAGGTCTACGGCCGCGGCTCGGGAGCCGTCAAAGCACTCGACGCCGTTAACGTCGACATCGCCCGAGCCCGCTTCACCGCGATCATGGGCCCCTCCGGCTCCGGCAAGTCCACCCTCATGCACTGCCTGGCGGGCCTGGACTCGGTGACCTCCGGGGAGATCATGCTCGACGGAGACATGGTCTCCTCCATGAGCCAGCGTCGCCTCACCCGTCTGCGCCGCGAGCGCATCGGCTTCATCTTCCAGTCATTCAACCTGGTCCCCACGCTCTCAGCCTCCGAGAACATCACCCTGCCCCTGGACATCGCCCGCAAGAAGGTCAACCGGCAGCGCTTCGACCAGGTGGTCGACGCCGTCGGCCTCAAGGACCGCCTGTCCCACCGGCCCGCCGAGCTCTCCGGCGGACAGGTCCAGCGCGTGGCCTGTGCCCGAGCGCTCGTGGGTGAGCCGGCGGTCGTCTTCGCCGACGAGCCCACCGGCAACCTCGATTCCCGCTCCACCGAGCAGGTTCTGGAGATCCTGCGCCGCAGCGTCGACGGCCTGGGGCAGTCAGTGGTCATGGTGACCCACGAGCCGGAGGCGGCTGCCTGGGCGGACACCGTCATCTTCCTGCGCGACGGGCACGTCGTGGCCGAGCTGGCCGACCCCAACCGCGACCGGGTCCTGGACGCCCTGCGCGAGCTGAGCGAGGCCGACTCCGCGCCCGCCATCAAGGGGGCCTGAGCCGTGAACCGAGTCGCCTGGCGCTCCGTACGCGCCCATGCCAAGCAGTTCTTCCTCACCACCTTCGCGGTCGTCCTGGGGGTGGCATTCCTGTCGGGCACACTGGCCCTGCGCGCCTCCATGTCGGAGACCTTCTCCAAGCTGACCTCCTCCACCATCACCTCGGACCTGTACGTCCAGGGTCCCAAGATCGCCTCCAACGACAACAACGGCTCCTCTGACTCCACGCAGACCCAGCCCATTGATGGCTCCCTGGCCGATCAGATCAAGCAGATCGACGGCGTCGAGGCCGCCAAGCCCGACGCCCAGACGACCGGAGTCCTCGTGGGCGCCAACGACACCCCGGTCTCGAACATGGGAGCACCCACGCTCTTCCTACCGTCATACGAGAACGAACCCGGTCGGACCTGGGCTCAGGGCCACAGGCCCCAGGGCGGGGGCGAGATCGCACTGGAGTCCGGGGCCCTGAAGAACTCCGGACTCAAGGTCGGGGACAAGACGCACATCGTCATCCAGGGTCAGCCCACCGAGGTCACCGTGGTCGGTGAGTTCCACTTCGAGTCCTCCATGGCCAGCGCGACGGTCGTGGGAATGGACCCGGACTGGCTCATGCCCATCGCCGCTCCGGACGGGAAGGTCTCCAACATCACGATCGACCTGGCTAAAGGAGCCTCGCTGGACACAGTCAAGTCCGAGGTCACCAAGGTCGTTCCCGACGGCGCTCAGGTGAAGACTCGCGCCGAGCTCATCAAGGAGCAGAACAAGACCATCGAGTCCCAGCTGGGCTTCATTCAGACCTTCCTCATGGTCTTCGTCGTCGTCGCCATGTTCGTGGGCTCCTTCATCATCATGAACTCCTTCGCGATGAGTGTGCGCCAGCGGGTCAAGGAGTTCGCCCTCCTGCGGGCGGTGGGCGCATCGCCCGGATCGGTATTCGGCATCGTGTTCCTCCAGGCGGTCGTCATCGGGATCGTCGGCTCCGCCCTGGGCGTGGCCGCAGGGGCCGGGCTCCTGGCCGGACTGGCCAAGCTGCTGGACACCATGGGCATGCCGCTGCTGGAGGGCACCGGCCTGACCGCGCCGATCATCGTGATCTCACTGGTGGTGGGACTGGCCGTCACCATCATCGGCGCCCTGCTACCGGCGCGTGAGGCCGCCCTGACCCACCCGGTCGAGGCGATGCGCGGGGTCTCGGGCTCTCGGGAGAAGTCGCTGGTGCTGCGCACGATCATCGGCGGGTTGATGCTGGCAGCCGGAGCGGCCGCTGTCGCCGCCGCCTGGGTGAACGAGAACCTGGAGCAGCGCCAGCTCATCATGGGCCTGGGTGCGGGAGGAGTGGTCCTGGGACTGCTCATCGTCTCCCCGACCCTGGCGCGCCCGGTGGTCGCTGTCCTGGGACTGCCATTCCGCATGCTGCGGCCGTCTGGACGCCTGGCATTGCGCAACATCGTCCACAACCCGCGCCGCACGGCCAACACCTCCGGCGCCCTCATGGTGGGCATGGCGCTGGTGTGCGCCGGCGCCACACTGGCCGCCTCCTTCAACGTCTCGACCGCCGACGAGATCGACAGGTCTCTCAAGGCCGACCTCTTGGTCCAGCCCGCAACAATGAGCAGCTCGAACACCAAGCTCTCCAGCGAGAAGGCCAAGGAGCTCGCAGCGATCGACGGCATCAAGGAGACCTCCTCCTACACCCTCTACGTCAACGCGGCCACCAAACCCGATGGCTCTCAGAATCCTGCGGCGACATCCCTCGTCATCGACCCCGCCACCTACTCCCGTGGCTACGACATACGGGTGACCTCCGGATCGTTGAGCGACCTCGATGCCACGCATGTGGCGGTCAACAAGACCGAGAACCTCAAGATGGGCGACAAGGTCACTCTCACCGGCCCGAACGGGAGTGTGGAGGCAACGGTCGGCGCCATTGTCGACCCGAAGGGAATCGGCGGCACCTACTTCTACTCCCCCAAGGTGGCGGCGGCGGTGGGGTCCTGGACCTCACCGGGCACCAGCACCGACCCGGACCACGTCCTGGACGCACCCTTGGGCATGCTCCTCACCCTGGAGGACGGTGCGAACCTCGACACCGTGCGCCACAAGGCGGAGGACATCGTGGCTGACACCTACCAGTACTCGGTGAACGACGCCAACCAGCTCTCCGACAAGGTCGGCCAACGGATCAACCAGATGCTTGCCGTCCTCTACGGCCTGCTGGGGCTGAGCATCGTCATCGCCATCCTGGGCATCGTCAACACTCTGGTGCTCTCGGTCTCGGAGCGCACCCGGGAGATCGGGCTCATGCGCGCCGTCGGACTGGGCAAGACCCAGCTGGCCGGCGAGATCATCACCGAGTCCGTCCTCACCTCCCTGTACGGCACTGTGCTGGGCGGGGCGACCGGAGTGGTCCTGGCCGCGGCGCTCAAGAAGATCCTGGAGGACCAGGGGCTCACGTCTCTGAGCATCCCCTGGAGCCAGATGGTGGGCATGCTCGCGCTCTCCGTGGTGGTCGGCATTATCGCGGCCCTGTGGCCGGCGCTGCGGGCCTCCCGGCTCCCGGTCCTGGATGCCATCGCCACCGAGTGAGCAATGAGCAGACGGTAGGCGGGAGCGCGGTACGCCGGCTCCACCCGGTACCGTCCACACATCTGCTGACGTCTCACGGCGGCAGCCGGCGGGGCTGAATCATCCAGCCGGCACTGGAACAGTGACGGCCCCGCCGACGCCTGCGCCCCGGCCCGATCCCCCGACGGGGGCAGGCCGGGGCGCCGGCATGTGCCTGGCCCATCTGAAACCCGCCCCGAGCCGCACTCACCGGATATTCCCACGCCCGATATCTTCCTTGTCACCGGCTCTCCCCCTGCCGCGCCCGTTTCAGCTCCGATAACCTCGGTCGATCATGCCCGAACCGTCCTCCCGGTCGTCCCGGACCGTCCTGTCACCCGCGTCCATGTCCCCCGACGCCGCGCTGCCCCAGCCCCCGTCCTTCGGAGCCGGGGCGCTTTTGCGCTGGCTGCTGCGCCGCGCCGCCGTCCCGGTCGCCCTGGCAACCCTGGCGGCCTGCACCTCCAACATCATCCAGGCGATCGTGCCGGCCTTCCTGGGCCAGGCCCTCGACGCCGGGATCGAGAACGGCCTCAACACCCGCATCTGGGGGATCGGCGCGCTGCTGCTAGTGCTGTTCGTCGTCTACGCCGTCGGCGACACGATGCTGTCCTACTTCGGGGTCCAGGCCTGGATGCGCACCGCCTTCGACGTCGACCGGCTCGTGGGCCGCCAAGTCTCGGCCACGGGGGCGGACCTGTCCCGGCAGGTCTCCACCGGCGAGGTCGCCACCATCATCGCCTCCGACGCCGACTACCTGGGCAAGCTCATCCAGCACCTGCCGGCCCTGCTGGGAGCCGCGGCCAGCTTCATCGTCGTCGCTGTCCTCATGCTCCGCACCTCGGTGAGCCTGGGGCTGGTGGTCATCCTGGGCATGCCGCTGGTCGCGGCGATCGTCACCCTGGTCATCCGGCCGCTGCAGAAGCGCCAGGCCGTCCAGCGCGAGGCCCAGTCCGCGGTCACCACGATCACCACCGACACGGTGGCGGGCCTGCGGATCCTGCGGGGCATCGGTGGGGAGGACGTCTTCGCCCGCCGCTACCGTGACGCCTCCCAGGAGCTGCGGCGCCGCGGCGTCGAGGTGGCCTCCTCCCAGGCCACCCTCATGACCCTCCAGGTCCTGCTGCCCGGGCTCTTCGCCGCGATCGTCGTGTGGATCGCGGCCCGGATGGCGGTGGCAGGCAGCCTCTCCCCCGGCGGGCTCATCACCTTCTACGGCTACACCGCCTACCTGTCCTGGCCGCTGTGGGTCTTCACCAACTCCGTGCAGGACTACACCCGGGCCGTCGTGGGCGCCCGGCGCCTGAGCCGTCTGCTTGAGGTAACGCCCGCCTCCGGCAGCCTCGTGGAGCGCCTCGACCTGGACCCCGCCGTCGCCCACCCGATCAGCGGCGACCTCGTGGACACCGGAAGCGACCTGCGCCTGGAGGAGGGCCGGATGACGGCCCTCGTGTGCCCGGACCCGGAGGTCTCCGCCGACCTGGCCACCCGCCTGGGCCGCTTCACCGACTCCGGACCCACCGTGACCCTGGCGGGCCGGCCACTGACCACCATGCCCCTGGACCAGGTGCGCGCCAGCGTCGTCGTCGCCGGGGCGACCGCCCAGCTCTTCACCGGGACCCTGCGCGAGGCCCTCGACGTGCGCGGCGGTCCCGACCCGCAGCCGGCGGGCCTGACGGACCTCGTGCGCGCCGAGTCCGAGCGCACCACTGGGGCCGACGTCGACCAGCAGGTCCGCGCCCAGGAGCGCAATATGCCCGGCGACGACCGGCTGCTAGAGGCCATTGAGATCGCCGACGCCGGCGACGTCCTCACCTCCCTCAGCGAGGGCCTGGCAGGGATGATCACCGAGAAGGGGCGGTCCCTGTCCGGTGGGCAGCGCCAGCGCGTGGCCCTGGCCCGGGCCCTGCTCACTGAGGCTCCCACGCTCGTGCTCATCGAGCCGACCTCCGCCCTGGACTCCCACACCGAGGCCCGGGTGGCCGCCCAGGTGCACCGGGCCCGCGCCGGGCGCACGACCGTCGTCGTCACCGCCTCGCCGCTGGTCCTGGAGACCTGCGACGAGGTCATCCTCCTCGACTCCAGCGGCACCGAGCTCATGCGCTCCACGCACCGCGAGCTCATGACGATGGCCCGCTCCGGCGACGCGCAGGCGGCCGACTACCGCGCCGTCGTCTCCCGGGCCATGGGCGAGGACGCGGAGGTGAGCTGCTGATGGCGCTTCCCGTCGCACCCGGGCCCGTCGCCCTGCGCAAGACCTTCCGGATCATGGCCTCCTACCGGGGGCGCTTCGCCGTCGTCCTGGCCCTCCAGATCACGGCGGTCCTGGCCACGCTCGTGGCCCCGCAGCTGCTGGGGCGGCTGGTCGGGCGGGTCTCGGCCGGGCGGGCCGACGCCGGCTACGTCGACCGGATCGTGCTGACCATCATCGCGGTCTCGCTCGTGGGCGCGCTCATCAACCGCTTCGCCCAGAAGTACGCCCGGACCCTGGGTGAGTCGGTCTTCGCGGACCTGCGCGAGCGCATGATGAACCGGGTGGTGCACCTGCCGCTGAGCGCCGTGGAGTCCGCCGGCACCGGCGACCTCGTGGGCCGCACCACCACCGACGTCTCCCGCATCGAGTTCCTCGTCCGGGTGGGGATCCCGCAGATCCTCGTGTGCGTGGTGACGATCGTCTTCACCCTCC
>ERZ772766.1872-NODE-1872-length-10923-cov-12.140596_pt1 | contig 10923 bp, 9 predicted proteins | sample MGYA00511379_ERZ772766 | MGnify/ENA primary metagenome ERZ772766 (study PRJEB29015, sample SAMEA2737895) | human oral metagenome | biome: human oral; feature: human-associated habitat; material: dental | place: China | collected 2116 ...
GCGATGTTGCGAATCTTATCTGGTGTATACATGAAATATAGTGCCGATTATGCCGGCACTCTCCCTAGCTAGCTATCATACACTAAAAGTAGTGGATGACAACTACCGGCGGCTACTAAAATATTAAATCAAAACTGGTACACCCGGAGGGATTCGAACCCACGACCTTTGGTACCGGAAACCAACGCTCTAATCCAGCTGAGCTACGGGTGCAAAATATAGGAGGGACGCAGGGTAGCCACCCCTCCTATGGGTATAATTATAGTACAAAAGTGCTAATCTTGGCGAACCGAGGTGGATTTATTGAACGAGCTTCCGAGCTGGCTCCTGCTGATTGAGCAACCAGTCTACTACATTAACCTTTTTAATTCCGTCAAACTGCTCGGGCACCAGATCCATCGTCAGCAAGAACTTAGGGTAGTTGTCTCTGATCTTGTAGAATGGTGCCAGCTCTCGGGCGAGGGTCTTGGGTTGGTCGTTGACTTGATATGACACTTGGTAATAGACTCGTTCGCCACCGGCCATTTGAACCATGAAGTCAACCTCGCAGTCTTCGTTTTTGCCGATAAAGATCTCTCCTTCATTGCGCCTAAGAAGCTCGAGAAAAACGACATTTTCTAGGCGATGCCCGACGTCAGACCCGGGAGTACTGCCGAGCAGAATGTTTCTAAGACCGAGATCGACCACGTAATATTTGTCGTTTGTGGTCAGCAGCCTTCTTCCTTTAATATCGTAGCGGCTAACGGGATAGACAAGGTATGATTTAGTCAAGTAGTCCAAATAATTCTTGATGGTACCATGAAAAATATTATCGTTGTTTAGCTTGAAGAAATTACTGATATTTCGTGCCGACAATGGACTGCCGATGGAGTCGAAGATAAATTTGACCACTCGGTCAAAATCAATCCTACCTCTGATCTGGTAACGTTCGGCTATATCTTTATTGACAATGGTGTCGTAGATATTTCTGAGGTAGTTATTAGCCAGCTTATCATCAATTTTTGCTAGATTGATAGCTTCCGGAAAAGAGCTACTTGTCAAGTATTTCTCAAAGAGGCGGTCGTTGTTATGCTCCTCGGGAAATACCTGGACGAATTCACTAAAAGAAAATGGTAAGACGTGAATGGATATATAACGACCGGTTAGTAAGGTCGATAGCTCGCCGGAGAGCAAAAAAGCATTACTGCCGGTGATGTAGAGATCTACATTAGGCTTAACGAACAGAGAATCGGCTACTTCTTCAAACTGTGCAACCTTCTGAACCTCATCCAAGAAGATGTAGTTCATTTTGTCCGGTACAAGTTTTTGCTCGATATGATGGTGCAGCTTACGCCAATCTCTCAGCTCGACGTTCTTCTCTTCTTCAAAGTTAAATGACTGGATTTGACTATCGGCAATGCCCTGTTCTCTGAGCGTATCTTGAAATAATCCGAGCAGGGTTGACTTGCCACTTCGGCGAACACCGGTAACAACCTTGATGACATTTTGATCTTTAGAGAGCGCTAATTGGTCTAAGTATTGCTGACGAATAATTTTCGTATTCATACTGTTCACTATCCACCAAAATTACCAAAAAAGCAATTTTTGGTGGATAGCGTGATGGTGTCAACAGATGTAATGATGTAAAAAAGACTTCTTTGCTAACGCAAAGTTGCAGGTTCTCACTTCGTCTCAATAATGCTCAGCATCATACTGCGTCTTCCATGTAATGTACTTCTGGTACGCCCGGCAGGGTTCGAACCTGCGACCCCTTGGTTCGAAGCCAAGTACTCTAATCCGCTGAGCTACGGGCGCTTAGTTGGATTATAACACAGCTGCTGAGTTATACTGGCAATATGTCCAGACAGCTAAGCGGTCGAGAGTTAGTTAGCTTTATCAAGGAGCGCCAGGCTCATCAAGTGCGAGCTCTGAAGCAACATGACCATATCCGGCCTAAGCTGGCGATCATCCAGACCAAGCTCGACGCTGTGACTGATCTATACACTAAGCTTAAGCAGCACTATGGTGAGGATATTGGGGTGGCGGTTGAGGTTTATAAAGTTGGGCAACCAGTGGTAGCAAGCCTGATTGATCGGTTTAATGCCGACTTAACGGTGCAGGGGGTTTTGGTTCAATTGCCGCTAGCCGACCCGTCAGCCACGGACGAGATAGTTAACCGGGTTAGTCCGATGAAAGACGTTGATGGCCTGGGTGAGCGGTCAGAGTGGGATGCGACGACTGCTACGGCGATTAATTGGCTGCTGGCCGGCTATAATATTGACCTCGCCGGCAAGCAAATCGCTATTGTCGGGCAAGGACGCTTGGTTGGCGCACCTCTTACAAAAATATGGCGACAGTCGGGACTCAATGTGACGCCATTAGACGTTAGGTGTCCTAGTCTGGAGAAAATACTGATTGATAAAGATGTAGTAGTGACGGCGACCGGCGTGCCCGGCCTGATCGGGTCGGAGATGCTGAAGGACGGTGCTGTAGTAGTTGATGCCGGCACGGCGGACCTTGACGGTCAGGTGGTGGGAGATGTAGATCCACTGGTGCGAGAAAGGTCGGACATCACTATTACACCCCGGAAAGGCGGTGTCGGACCGCTAACTATCGCTTGTCTAATGGATAATGTGATCAGAGCCGCTAGGCGAAGTCTGAAGCATAGTTAGCTTTTAGCTGAATTATGTTATGATACTAGACAATACAAGCTAAGTGTGATTTGGTATGGAGAAAATAGGACAAACAAACGAGGGTGGCGATCAGTCTAACTGGTTGAACTGTGATATATCGGCAACAGAACTCGTTCAGATGCCTCGACCCGAGCTCTCGGACGGAGAGCGATTCGACGATTGGCTTATCAAACAGGTCGATAGTCCGGTCGATTGCAACATTGACCGACTGATCGACCTATATGGTGATGCTTATGGCGGTCAGATTGGTGAGCCGGGTGATAGTGGTGAAAGATTATATCAGTGTGCTGTCGAGAATGAGGCGATAGATGATGAGCCGATTAACCAGCTAAGCAAACAGGCGTTTGAGTCTCGTATGGATAATCGCTGGGCGAGACAGAAGGCATGGCTGATCAAGTCATCCGGCGACGACCGAATTATTAGTAAGCTAAGCGATTCAGACGATCGCATTAGTGAAGATAGCTGGCGTCGGACTTCAGGTGAATGGGAGGAGATCAATTCGTACTACATCAAGCAGACAGAACAGGGTGGCAAGGTGATCATGCCTAGCTCAGATAGGCTGCCGATCGAGCACTGCTTTTACCTTAATCCTGCTTCGCTAGATCTTTACAAGATGCTGAAGGCGCTAGTAGAGCAATACGATCGGCGTCAGATGCCCTTCTCGCTGAAGTATACTGAGCAAGATCGAGCAGATCGTATAGTCATTTACTCGACTACTCGACGATTGAAGGATAATTACGAGGCGATCCGCCAGGTCAGTCAGCAATATCCGGCATTAGCTCAGCATTTGCGTCCGGTTCTGCCCACGGTTGGTACAATTGGCGGTAAAGTCGGCTATAGTCAGGGTGTCAGCCGAATCAAGGGGATGAGTCCCGATGTCTCATATAATAGCTTGCGAACTGGGCTGCTCGCTCGGTCGTTAGACCACACCATGGCAGGCTGGCTAGTTGAGCATCGAAATGATCGACTCGGGTACAAGGGCAAGAAACTGACCGTTACTAAGTTTATGGCGAAACGACTGGTTGATAATGCTGCCGGCCAAATCAGGCGGGGCGATGCCCGAGATTATCTTAGTCCGGCTCTGATTGAGCGTCGGATTGCCGGCAAGTTTAATGACTTGGTGAAGATGGTGGATGCGAATAATTACTCCCCGGCCGGTGTCGCTCAGAGCGTTGAGATTTGCCGGGCCGGCGATGAGTCGTTGCGACTATCGTGGGGCGATGTGCGAGGTTTTATGGCGAGTATCGCTCCATGGGTGAACGCTAACAACCGGTCTTTCGCTCAGCAGGTCAAGGACAATATCCGTGAATTATCGCCTCAGTATAATGTCAATGCGATTAATTTTATTCTGGACGATAATGACGCTTATCTGTAGCTTGGCAATAACCGACCGAGTCTAGTATAATCTCCAGTGAGGTCTCGTCGTCTAAAGGTTAGGACATCAGGTTTTCATCCTGACAATTCGGGTTCGATTCCCGGCGAGATCACCACCAGGTCTTATCAATATTTATTTTTTAACCATCGGGGTGTCAACTTCTGAAATGGAATACAGGGCGCTCTGCTGGTGGTGTTAGGCTGTCTTGTAGTATAATTAGCACATGGGAAATAAGTCCGGCAAGGCGAAGCGTCGCAACAAACATTATCATGGCGCCGATGCCAAACGATCTGGTGAAGTCGTGCGAGTGCGAAAGATTAGTGCTGTCGTGAGGTCAGACTATAGTCAGTGGATTATTGACCACCAGGCTCAGATTAAGTATGGACTGATTGCGATAATGGTAATGACTGTAATTATTGCCGGGCTATGGGCGCTACTAACATAAAAGGAGGGGAGATGAGAATATCAATCATTGAAGATGATCAACTAATCAGCCAGATGTATCGGATGAAGCTTGAGTCGGAGGGGTATGATGTCGATATCGCCGATAACGGCATGAACGGGATCGAGATGGTGGCTCAGACTAAGCCTGATTTGATCATCCTGGACTATTCTCTACCTGATATTGATGGCTCAGCAGTACTGAGGGAGGTACGTCGCAACGGCTCCGCCAAGACGACACCGGTCATCGTCCTGACCAACATGGATAGCGAAGAGGTGGCCAAAGAACTATCTAAATGGAATATCTATGATTATATTGTCAAGGTTGATCTGACTCCTCGGGAAGTCATCGCACGGATCAAGCAAGCACTGGCTGATCATGCTAAGACAACGGACAAGCACTAGCCGGCGGGAGTGTGTTAGAATAGGCACGATTTAGTAAGTAGGAAGGAGTGATACAAACATGGCGCATATCGACACACTAAAACGTGCTCGTATCTTGGCGACAATTGGGCCGGCGACCAGTGACCCGGCAATGCTGGAGAAAGTAATTCGGGCCGGAGTGAATGCCTGTCGGCTTAATTTCAGCCACGGCTCGTTTGAAGACCGGGTGGAGCAAGTTAAGAACATTCGGCTGATTGAGAAGAAGCTGAATCGGCACATCCCCATCGTCCAGGACTTGCAGGGTCCGAAGATTCGATTAGGTCAGCTGAAGGATGACATGAAGTATATGATTCATCGTGATGATGAGCTGGGGCTGACCTATGGCATCGAGCATGACGGAGGCAATAACCTGCCGTCGCAGTATGATCTGTCGGATAAGTGTCTGCCGGGCGATAGTATCTATCTATTCGATGGCAAGATTCGCACTATAGTGCAGCGAATTGACGGTAAGACAGTCTGGGTTAAGGCGGTTAATGGTGGCTCAGTAATCTCTCGCAAGGCGATCAATCTGCCTGATATGCGAGGTGGTGATGCCCCGGTCTTAACCGAGAAAGACTTGACCGATCTGGAGTGGAGCTTTGACAAAGACTTTGACTACACGGCACTATCTTTTGTCCATCATGCTGACGATGTACGCAAACTGAGAGAGATTATCCGTAGCCACGGTAGCGATCGTAAGATTATCGTCAAGCTGGAGACTAAGGCGGGAGTTGATCCGGAGAACCTGGAAGCAATTATCCGGCTCGCCGATGGCGTGATGGTGGCTCGTGGCGACTTGGCGGTAGAGGCCGGTCCTGAGGTAGTGCCGGTGGTAGAACGAGAGATCATTCGCCTGTGCCAGAAGCACTGCAAGCTATGCATCGTGGCGACCCAGATGCTTGATTCGATGGTTGACAACCCTGAGCCAACCCGGGCTGAGGTGAACGACGTAGCTACTACTTATATTGAGGGTGCTGATGCCGTGATGTTGTCTGATGAGACTGCCATGGGTAAGTATCCGGTTGAGGCTGTCTCTATCATGGCGAAGACACTACGATATGCTCAACAGCATATCGGCGTCTACGACCTCTATAGTCGCAACCCGGTAGACGAAAAGAGTGGGGCGATCGCTGATGCCGCCGTAGTGATGGCGGACGAAGTCGAGGCGGATGCCATCATCGTCGAGTCAAACGGTAGTTCTCTGACTAGAAGCATCTCTATCCAGCGACCGATCATGCCGATCTTGCCGGTGGTACCGACCGACAGAATGGCGAATCGCCTCAGCCTACTCTACGGAGTACGTGCTTTTACTAGTCCGGATGGTAAAGTCGATACACTACTAAATGACTTGATGACCACTAACTTCTTTGGTGATACTAAGGCGAAGGTGGTGCTGGCGACGTCTGATGGAGTGCGATTGCTGGATCTAAGTAGATAAGAAAAAAGGGGGGGGTGATGGCAGTAACTTTTCCATATCGGACTGTTAAAGATGTCGATGTGCGGGGCAGACAGATCTTACTGAGAGCCGACTATAACGTACCGCTTCGGGATGATGGCTCTATTGCTGACGATTATCGTCTGGTTGCCTCTTTGCCCACCCTGCGCTATTTGCTGGAACGAGATGCCGGTATCGTCGTCGTTGCCCATCTGGGGCGGCCAAAGTCAGAGCAAGATACGAAGTATAGCCTTGCTCCGGTGGCTAAGCGGTTGGCTAAGCTGTTGGGTCGCCCCGTTCGGTTCATCGGCGAGACGGTGGGTGACCGGGTGGCACAGCTAACCAGGTCAATGAAGCCCGGCGATATCGTCATGCTGGAGAACCTGCGTTTTCAGCCGGCCGAGAAGGAGAATGACGCCAAGTTTGCTCAGCAACTGGCGAAACAGAGCCGGGCGGAGCTATTCATCCAAGATGGTTTTGGGGTGGTTCATCGTAGTCATGCTTCGACGGTGGCGATCACGCAGTGTTTGCCAGCTGTGGCGGGGCTATTGGTTGAGCAAGAGTATCTAGCAATTAAACGGGCCACCGACGAGCCGAATCGACCGCTAACGGCAATACTGGGTGGAGCAAAGATACACGACAAAATGCCCCTGGCTCGCAAGTTCATTCAGATTGCTGATAGTGTAGTGGTCGGTGGGGCGCTAGCTAATAATTTCATCAAGTACGACGGGCATGATGTCGGTGATAGCTTGGTTGATGAGGCGGCAGATCAGCTGGTGAAGCAAATCTTAGCGGATGCTCAGCACCGGTATGGTGATAAGCTGGCGGATCATCTCGTCTTACCTAGTGACGTGGCTGTCTCGGAGAGTGGTGAGCTAAAGGGTGAGCGAGTAGAGTGCGGCCTGGATGCTGTTCGGGCTCCAGCCAAGATATATGACATCGGCGAACAGACTATCCGGCTGGTCGAGCGGGTGGTAGCAAGTAGCGGTACTGTCATCTGGAACGGTACACTGGGTATGGCTGAGGCGGTCAATTTCTCTCGGGGATCGGCACGACTAGCTCTAACCCTGGCCAAGAATCCTCAGATAGTTAGTGTGATCGGCGGAGGTGATACGGCTAATTTTGTCAGGGGCTGGGACGCCTTGAAGGGTGGTAGCTTTAGCCACGTATCAACCGGTGGTGGGGCTAGCTTGGCGTTAATGGCAGGTGAAGATCTGCCCGGCATTTCAGCGCTGATGCGACGCTAGATTGTAGGTATGATAAAATAGCTAACAGAATGGAGCGGGCATGAAGAAGTACATCATTGGCAACTGGAAGATGAATCTAAACGTCCACGAGTCGTCGCTATTTGTGACAAAGCTGTCGCAAACGTTGCCGGTGCGGCGTAATGTCGAGACCGTGATTTGCCCCGGCTTTCTGTCGCTAGAGCCGGTATCACTCCAAATCAATCATCGTCAGATGAAGCTGGGGGCGCAAGATTGCTATTGGCGAGACGAAGGTGCTTTTACCGGTGAGGTGTCAGCGAGTCAGCTGAGAGGGCTGGCACAGTACGTCTTAGTCGGTCATAGCGAACGACGTTATATCTTCGACGAGGATGATCGGGATGTCCGGTTTAAGGTGCAGGCAGCTATTCGCAACGGTATTAGGCCTGTACTCTGTGTGGGTGAAGATGAGGAAGAGCGGGAGATGAATTGTTACGAGCATGCCTTATGTGATCAAGTTGCCTCGGGGCTGATGAACATTGACTCGGGCGACCTGGATCAGATCATAGTAGCCTATGAGCCAATCTGGGCGATAGGTAGTAGTGCTCCGGCGGTTGATCAGCAGATCACCGAGTCGGTCAAGATCGTGCGGACCCAGATTGAGCATATGTTTGGTCGAGCAGCGGCAATGAATGTGCCGATTCTTTATGGCGGCAGCGTCAACGCCGGTAGTGCTAAGCAAATTTTGCAACTGGCGGGGGTCGATGGCTTGCTGGTTGGTCGGTCAAGCCTGATTGCTACTGAGTTCGCCGGCATGGTCAATGATGCTGCGGCTATAGTAAAGGAAAGTCAACGAGCGTGAACGATCTGATTCCGGGTAGACCAAAGACTATTGGCCGAGCAAACAGCTCTCTCGGCGGGGTTAACGGTCAGTCGATCGGAGTGAAAGTGCGGACTGTTGCCGGCAAGAGACCAATTGACGGAGTGACTGCTCGGTTGGGTCGGCCGGTGGTGAAGCCGACTAAGGTGGTGGTGCGAGATGCTGCGATGCCGTCCACTCTTGCTAAGAGCAAGCCACCGATGGGCGTCGTATCGGCTCGCAATCTTTCGGCTAGGAGCGCTGAGGGGGTTAGACGAGTAACAGCTCTACCACCCGAAGTACCCATGAGGGCTACAGCTACTTCCGGAGCTGATAAACCAAAGGTCGGTAGAGGGCGCTTTATGGATATGGCTTTACCGTCAAGTGATGCCACGGTCAAGAATAAGCCTAATTATGCCACTGAACGTCAGGCTAAGACTGAGCTAATGAGTGATCGAGTAGTAGCTAAGTCGTCCATGCCTAGAAAACACCCCGGCAAGGTCAATGTAATATTTGGTAGCGAGTCGCAACGGTCGTCCGGGCAGACCGCCTTGCGGCGGTCGCCGTCAGCCGGGTCGGTATCGGCTAGGTCAATCGCAACTAAGCCTGTGCCACCGAGACGACCGGTCGTTCTGCCGACTAAGCGAGAAATGGGGCAGACCAATGCTAATAGCAGTCATAGCGAGCCGGCAGTCAGAGCCGGTCGGCGACCTGTAGTCACGGGTAATTCCGGCCGTAACGACCACGCAGTGAGGAGTATATCGGCTCCGGTTAAATCGACTCAGGTGCGACCGGCTACGGCGTTATCACCTAAGCCTTCGGCATCCCCCAATAGATCTATTTCTACCGGGAGTCCAGCTGCCGGTAGCGTCTCAGCCGGTGCGACGCCAAGTCGCCGAGCACCGACCTTCCTGCCCGATGTCAGGGTTAACAAGCGTCCCTTAGGTAACGATTCCGTCAAGAGGCCCACTCCTACTAACGTTCGACCGGCGGATGATGATTTGTTTGACGACGACGAGCTTGATCAGGCTTTACCATCACTCTCCTCGCAGCGCAAGAAGCAGATTATTAGCCGGGTGCTGCTGGCGATAGCGGTGGTTATCATTGGCGGGTTGATCGCTGTAGCCATCTTGCGGCTAGGTCTGTAGGCATAACTGTGGTCGGTGACACCGACTCTAGCGTGATAAAATATAGTCGATGACATCAGCAGACGAGAGGCGTATCTTAGACGGTCTGAATCCGGAACAGAGGCTGGCGGTTGAGACCACCGAGGGTCCGCTTTTGATCCAGGCTGGAGCGGGGTCGGGCAAGACCAAGGTGCTGATCCACCGTATCGCCTATATAATTGCTAGCGAGCTGGCTCAGCCTGCTGAGATACTGGCGGTTACTTTTACTAACAAGGCAGCCAATGAGATGCGAGGGCGATTAGCCCGTTTGTTAGGTGTGGCGGATAGTCGGAGTTTCATGCCCTGGATGGGTACGTTTCACTCCATTGCCGTTCGTTTATTGCGGCGGGACGGTGACCAGATTAATATTGCTCGTAATTTCGTTATCTTCGACGAAGCCGATAGATTATCGCTGGTTAAGTCGGTCATGAAAGAGCTGGGCGTAGCCGAGCAGCAGTTTAGCCCTCGGTCAATTGTTAGCTACATTTCTAAGGCCAAGAATGCTTGTTTGTCGCCTGAGCAGTATCGACGTCAGGCTACTCAGTCCAGTTTGCAGCAGACTGCCGCAGAGGTGTATGACCGCTACGAAAGGCGACTGCGGGAGAATGTAGCGCTTGACTTTGACGACCTGCTGCTTGATGCAGTTCAACTTCTCGAGAAGTCGTCAGAGGTGCGACGCAAATATCAGGAGCAGTTTCGTTATATTCTGATCGATGAGTATCAAGACACCAACAAGGCACAGTATCGGCTGGTCAAGCTTCTGCTGAACGACCGGCGCAATATTTGTGTAGTCGGTGATGATTGGCAGTCAATCTATAGTTGGCGGGGGGCGGACTATACTAATATTCTTAACTTTGAGCGAGATTTTCCCGGAGCGAGACAGATCAAGCTAGAGCAGAACTATCGTTCGACTGAAGAGATTCTTGAGGCGGCGCACCGGGTGATTAGTAAGAATACTAAACGTAGCGATAAAAAATTGTGGACGGATAATCGAGGTGGAGAGCCGGTCGAGCTAATAGTCGCCGGTAATGAGTTTGACGAAGCGGAGCGAGTAGCTAATCAGATATGGGCAATGGTTGCCAGTGGCAGTCATCGACTCCGAGATTGCGCTGTGCTTTATCGGACGAATGCCCAGTCACGAGTATTCGAGCAGATGTTTACTCGCAACAGCCTGCGCTATCGGCTGATCGGTGGGCAACGCTTTTACGACCGGGCGGAGATAAAAGATCTAATTGCCTATCTAAAGCTAATTTATCAGCCTAGCGACACCATCAGCTTTCGCCGGATCGTTAATGTACCAAAGCGAGGCTTGGGCGAAGTCTCGGTAGGTAAGTTTCTGGCTTGGCAGAG
>ERZ772766.1873-NODE-1873-length-10919-cov-2.868373_pt1 | contig 10919 bp, 7 predicted proteins | sample MGYA00511379_ERZ772766 | MGnify/ENA primary metagenome ERZ772766 (study PRJEB29015, sample SAMEA2737895) | human oral metagenome | biome: human oral; feature: human-associated habitat; material: dental | place: China | collected 2116 ...
ACGGCAACTCGTTATATATTGATTTGTCTTCTAATATTCTATTGCCTTAATTCAGGAATGTTGCGCCTAGTTTTTCCTTTCTTATTTGCGGGCGAATGCCGACTTGACTTGCCGTTGTCCAATGGAAAGTCTGCGAGTGTCTGGCTGAACGCTTTGGGCGACCAGCTGGCCATTCGTCTCGCGAAATGTCGAGCACATGCGCCGGACCATTGCTGGCTTTCCGCTGAATGCCATGCTTTCACCAGGCTCCCGTTGCTCTCATCAGGCTCCCGTCAGATCATTTGCGGGTGTGCTGCGATGTTTTCGCGGATCCGGCTGGAGAGGTTGCTGTGGGACGCTGCGATCCCGACGGCGACGGGGCGGGCTGCCCCGTCGGTTTGGCGGACGATGTTGGTTTGGCCGTTGGGTTTGCCGTCGGCGAGGCCATCTGGCCGGGGGAGGCTGTCGGGCTCGGCGTCGGCGATGCCGTTGGGCTCGGCGTGGCTCCGGGGTTGGAACGGACGACGAAGGGCCGGGACGTGAAGGTCTCGGTGTTCTTGCCGTTTTGGGCGTGGCCGGTTCCCTTGGTCGCGGTCACCTCCAAAACATAGCGTCCGTCAGGAACGGGAGCCTTCCCGTTGCCTGAGGCGACCGTTCCGTCCCAGCCGATGTCCGTGATACCGGGCTTGAACCCGTATCCATTCAAGCTGAAGACGATGTTGTCTTTGCCTGCGGGCTTGCCCTTTGAGCCGTCGGCGTTCGCGTGATAGACGGCCGCCTCGAGTTTCGAAACGGGATTCTCGACGTGCATGATCACACGAGGCACGTCGTACCCCTTCATCGAATACACATGGTCGTTTTCCTCCACCGGAGCGTAGTCTGCTTGACTGTCTCCGCATTCGATTTCTACGACGCGGCCGTTCGGACAGGACGAAACGACACCCAGGCTTGGCTGTATGTTCAGGGGATCCGCGGGTTCGTGTCCCGTCTCTTCGCGAGTGTCTTTGGGAACTGCGTCGCCGTAGGTCCATTTGGAGTAGAGGAATCCGAGTGATTCGTAGTCGGCGTTTAGGCCTGCGAAGGGGATGTGTTGGACGGTGTTGTTCGAGCCTTTCAGCACGAGGTATCCGCCGTAGATGGTGGGCCAGGGAAGTTTCTTGGCCGTTCCTTTGTCGGTGTAGGTGCTTGGCGGGGTGACCGTGGCTTTGACCGTCCGTGTGGAGTTGGCCGGGACTGTGACCGTTTTCGCTGAGAAGGACACTTTCGTGTTCAATCCGGCGAAATAGCTGGGGAACTGGTTGGGTCCGGCGGTGCCGACGGGGCTGACGTCGGAGGAGAGTGTGTAGGTGACCTCTTTGTTTGACCGGTTGGCAATCGTCAGTTCGGTCGGATCGTTTGAGTCCGTGTCGCCCAGGGAGATCTTCGACGGGGTCACCGTGCTCGGCACGGCATCCGAGGCGATCTTCGCATGCGAATGGGCCTGAGCCACGGCCGCAGGAACATTGATCAACCCCGCCCCCTGGAGATGGACTGGTTCTTTGCCTTTCGTCGATGCGTCCAATTTCAGGGCCTCGGGATTGCGCAGGTCGAGCGGCTTCGCGGTGTTTTGCAGGACCGTGCGGACGTCGCCGGGATTCAGCGCCGTATTCGACTGCAACAGCAGCGCCGCGGCGCCGGCCGCGTGCGGGGAGGCCATCGACGTGCCGGAATAGACTGCATATCCCCGTTCGCCTTGCTTTTTGATCGGGATCGCGGCGAAGATATTGCCTCCCGGGGCGAGGACGTCCGGCTTGACCGTCAGATCCGCCGCCAAGCCGAAAGACGAACTGAAGGCGACTAACCCACCGTCTTCACGGCGAATCGCAAATTCCTCGTCTGTCCATTCGATTGAGGCAGGTCCGGCAGCGATTGTCGTTTCCAGCTTTTTAGCTTCGGCGTACTTGATCTGGATGACCGGAAGTTTTGGCCCGGGTTTGCCTTCCGCAATCTTAAAAACCGGTGCGATAGAATCTGATTCGTCGTAGAAGACGACTGCTGCTGCGCCGTCCTTTTCCGCCGCTGCAAACTTCTGATCAGCAGCAGCATTGCCTCCGAGGGAAACGAGGACGGCTTTGCCTTTGAAAGGCGTGCCGGGAAGGTCGACGCCGCCTGTCTTCTTCCCGTCAGGGTAGGTTGCGAGTTCGACTTTTCCAGCAGTAGGCGGCCATGGGCTTCCCGCCACACTATCGTAAGGCACGAGTTTTCCGTCGGGGCCCCTGAAGGTGTTTGATGATATCTCGCCGCTGTCCACTGAGCCGACGCTGATTGCCTTGCGCGCTGCGGAGGGGGTGTTGGTGGAGAAAACTCCCGATTCTCCCTCGTTTCCAGCTGCGGAGGTCAGGACGATGCCTGAGTCGGCCATGGCGTCCGCTGCCGTAGCGACAGGGTAATTGGGCCACGACGCGAATGGGAGGCCCAAGGACATGTTGACCACGTCCATGCCGTCCTTGGTTGCGCGCTCCATCGCCGCGAGCAAAACGTCTGAATCGAATCCGCCTTCGCATCCGGCGATTTTGTATGCGCCGAGCTTGGCGTCGGGGGCGACGCCTTTGAATTTCTTGGCGGCGTCGTTTCCGGCGGCGATGCTGGCCACGGAAGTCCCATGGCCCATGCAGTCTTTGGGAAGTGGATCGGGTTTAGGAACCGGATTGTATTTTTCAGAGGAGGAACTGCCGTTGTATTCGTCGCCGACGAAGTCGTATCCGGCGACGACCTTGGACGTGGGGAAGGTCGCCGATCCGGGCACGCCCGATCCGCCGAAGGCGGGGTGGTCGATGTCGATGCCGGTGTCGATGATCCCGATCTTGACACCCTTGCCCGTCAACCCCAGTTCTTTGCGGGCGTAAGGGACGCCCGTGAGGTCTCCCGCCGTGAAAAGGGCGGGTTTGACGCCGTCCTTTTGTTCGGGCTTCTGGGCGGGCTCTTCCGGTTGCTGGACGGTCAGGACGGGGAAGACGGCTTTGACGTTTTTGGCTTTGAGTATCTTGTCCAGGTCTTTGTCTTCGGCCTTGACGGCGACCCCGTTCCAGACTTTCGAGTAGGAGTCGGTGACTTTGACGTCTTTCGGGGCCGCATTGCGGAATACTCTCTGCTGAGCGGCAATCGTTTTTGTCGACCCGCCCTTGATGGTGGGTTTTTCGGAGAATTGGACGAACCACTTGCCGGCGAACCCGGGGGAGGCGTGTGCCTTGCTCTTCAGGGCCTGAAGCCTCTGCCGAATCTCGTCTTTGTTTTTCTGTCGTGCGGCTCCGCCGGCCTGCTTTTGGCCGCCGTCGTCTTGTTGGGCGCCGCTGGGGCCGGGCGGCTTGGGCGTGCCCTCGGCGTGGGCCGCCTGCGGGGCCAAAGCCCCCGCGCCTATGACGGCCATCGCCGAGACAAGGCCGACGCGCGCCCTCCATTTTCTTCTGCGTATCATGTCCGCTCCCTTCGAGTGATACATGCCTTCTTTACATGATATGAGTTTGGCCGTCTCCCTAAAGCGATCCGGAAGTCAATCGCTGAAATCGATCCCAATTCGATTTTGAAATGAATTCAATTTCATTCTTGAAATGGATTTCCCAATTTATTTTCGAACCGACTCTTCAGGCTGCAACTCATCGACACGTGGACTTGTGTACAGAGGCCCACACCGCTCACTTTACCCCTGATGGCGAGCTGAGTCATTGGCAATTGACGGCGGGCTGAGCCGTCTGCGGCCAAAGGCGGTCAAAGCCGCTTTCGCACGGCTGGAAATCGGGCGAAGCGCTCAGATTTGAACCTTGGCGGGCCGTCACGGCCCGAAGTCCGGCAGCGACGTCGGAAACTTTGCAGGATGAAGGCTTCGAAGGCTGCGCAAAGCGGAGATTACGGAAAACGAATTAAAACGTTGAAAATTTCATGGTGTGGCGTAGATCGCCTTTCTCGGGTTACCCTTAGTGCATGTCTATGAACCCGCGTTCTGCCCTCGATCGACTGATCGGCGCGTTAGAAGCTTTTCATCTCGCCGCTTCGACCGCGCAGGACCCGAGTGCGCCCAGCGTCGCCGAGGCCGCCGACGCTCTCGCCGACGCCTACATCGTCTACGACGACGTCGTTTTCACCGGGTATGGAGTCGAGGCACCCTTGGACGTATACGGCGACGACGATGATTACGACGAGGATTTCGACGACGATTACGACGACTTCGATCTGGACGACGAGGACGACGCCGACCTCGACGACGATTTGGACGAGGACGGCGACTTCGACGACGACCTTGAAGACGAAGACGATCTCGAGGACGACGAGGAAATAGACGACGACACGCTTGAAGACGAGGAAGGCCTCGACGACGCCGACTTTGACGACGGCGACTACGAGGAGGATCCGGAGGACGGCTCCGGCGGTTAAGGCCAGCCCCGGCGGGCTAGTCGCTGATGTCCGCCAGAGCCTCGGAAACGAGCTCGGGGAGCGGCTTGCACCGGGAAACCGTCGCCTGAAGCTGGGCAGCCGTCCTCGCGCCGACGATCGCGGCGGTGACACCCGGCCTGCCGACGACCCATGAAAGTGCGACGTCGGCGGGCGTGCGCCCGAGGCCGTCGGCAGCCTTCGCCACCGCTTCGACTATTCGGCGGGCCCTCTCGTCGAGGTACGGCTCGACGAAGGCGGCGAGGTGCTCGGAGGCGGCGCGCGACGTCGGCGGGATCGAATGGCGGTACTTCCCGGTGAGCACTCCGCGGCCGAGCGGAGAAGAGGCGAGGAGGCCCATCCCCGTGTGAGAGGCCATGGGGACGATCTCGGCCTCGACGTCGCGGCAAACGAGGGAATACTCCCGTTCAACCGCGGTGATGAGAGGAAGCCCGGCGGCCCGAAGCCTTTCGGCAAGGATCGCCGCGCGCCACGACGAGTACTCCTGAACCCCGATGTACCTGACGATCCCGCGATCGATGAGCCATCCGAGAGCCGAGGCGGTTTCCTCGTCGGGCGCCAACGGATCGGGGCAGGCGACGAGCAGAAGGTCGATGTAGCTCGTGCCGAGGCGTTCGAGCGAGGCCCGCACCGAGTCGAGAATGGGCCCTCGTCCCGCGCCGAATCGAAGCCCGGTCGGGCCGGGAACGAATCCGGCGCGCGTGCACAGCACGACGGACTCGCGATCCACGACGACGTCGAGAAGCTCGCCGACGCAAGACTCCGCCGCGCCCTGGCCGAAGGCGGGCGAGGTGTCGATGAGATTTCCACCGGAATCGAGAATCGTCTCCAGCTGGCCCTTGGCCTCCTTGACGTCGGTATCGCGGCCCCAGGTGAGTGTGCCGAGCCCGACCGCCCCCACGACGAGGCCGCTGGCGCCCACTGTGCGTTCTCTCATAGAGACCAGCCTAGCTTAGCCCGCAGTATGAACCTTCCAGCCCTGGCCAGTAAGCTGGCCCGATGGGATATTTTGAAGCACTCGTTTTAGGCATAGTCCAAGGGCTCACGGAGTTCCTGCCCATCAGCTCCTCAGCGCACATTCGAATCTTCGGCGACCTGTTCGGATGGGGCGATCCCGGAGCCGCCTTCACCGCCGTCATACAGCTGGGAACCGAGGCCGCCGTCATCACGTATTTCGCCAAAGACATCGGCCGGATCATCTCCCACTGGTTCCGCTCCCTTCCGCTTGCCGGCAGAAATCGCCTTCCCTCCTCCGATCCCGACGCGCGCATGGGGTGGATCGTCATCTTCGGCACGATTCCGATCGGCGTGCTCGGGCTGCTCTTCCAAGACGCCATTGAAACCAAGCTTCGCAATCTCTACATCGTCGCCGTCGTCTTGGCCCTCTTCGCCGTCATCCTGGGGTGGGCCGACCGCAGGTCCGCGCACACGAAGCATCTTGACGAGATGACGCTGGGCGACGGCGTCCTCGTGGGATTCGGCCAGGCCATGGCCCTCATTCCGGGAGTCTCTCGCTCGGGCGGGACGATCACCGTCGGCCTCCTTCTCGGGTACACGAGGGAGGCGGCCGCTCGGGTCTCTTTCCTCCTGGCCATCCCGGCAGTCGTCCTTTCGGGCTTCTTCCAGCTCGCCAAGAACTTCGACACCGCCTCGCTTGCCGCTGGGCCGACCATTTTGGCGACCATCGTCTCATTCGTCGTCGGATACGCCGTGATCGTGTGGTTCCTCAAGCTCATCTCCACGCGGTCTTACATGCCGTTCGTCGTCTACCGCATCGTCCTCGCGATCGTCGTGGCGGGCCTTCTTGTCGGCGGCGTCGTCTACGCCTACTGACGGGCCGTCTCGCAAAAGGCCGTCTCTTCCAGATCGAGGTGAACATGCAGATCGAGGTGAACATGCGTTCCGATTCCACCGCCCGCGGCCTTCCGCGTGCCGTCTTGCTCGACATGGACGGCACGCTCGCCAACTCCGAAGACTGGTGGTACCAGGCGGAGACGGAGATCATGGCCGACTTGGGCGCCACGTGGTCGAAGGAGTACGTGGCGCAGATCGTCGGAAGTTCGCTGGAGTATGCGACGTCGAAGATCGTGGCGGACTTTGGGCTGCCGATAAGCCCGCAGGAGCTGGGCCGCAGGCTCGTCTCCCGGGTGTGCGAGATCGGAGAGGCCTCGAAAGTGCCCTGGCGGCCGGGCGCTTACGAGCTTCTCTCCCTCACGGTAGATTTGGGGATCCCGACGGCGCTCGTCACGTCTTCCTACGAGCGGTTTGCCCGCATCGTGGTGAAGGATGCGCCGCCCGGCTCCCTCACGACGATCGTCGCGGGGGACCACGGCCTTCCCGGCAAGCCCGATCCCGCGCCCTACCTGCGCGCCGCGGAGCTCGCCGGGGCGGACCCCTCTTCTTCGCTCGTGATCGAGGATTCGATGTTCGGGGTGCGATCGGGGATGGCCGCGCGGGCGCGTGTGGTCCACGTGCCTTACATGGTCGATGTGCCGCCCGCCCCGGGCCTCGTCAAGATCGACTCCCTCGAATCGGTCGACGAGGCCGCTCTGCGGCGCTTCATGGACGGGGAGCGCCCGCAGGGCGACCCTTATGCGGACGGCGCTCACGGCGCTCGAACCTGAAAGCGGCCTGGAGAGACGGCGCGACGGGCGGCCTGTCAGCCGTTCGCGGCAAACGGATCTCGCGAACGGCTCCCCGTCATCCGCTGTTTCGAAGCCCTCCCCGCGGGCGCAGGTCGGCGGCAGGCCGCCATTCGTCGGAAGGCTCTGCTGGGGCCGTCCCTTTCGCCGTGCGGAGGGCCGCCGCGCCTTCCTCGCTCATGGGCGGGGCCGCGCCGCCGAAGGCGGGGCAGTGCTCCTGGAAATGGCACCAGTCGCACAGCCGGGACGGCTTGTGCTCGAAATCGGCCGCGTCAAGGCGCTCCTCTATCGCGTTCCATATGGAGTCAAGCTCGAAGACGACGGCGTCGACGTCGTCGGGGACCGGATCGTAGGTCAGCGTCCGCCCGTCCTTGAGGTAGATGATCTGCGTGCGTCTGGCGAGCTTTCCCCGTGACAGGGCGATGGCCGCTGTATAGAAGCGCATTTGAAAAAGCGCCTCGTCTTGGAATCTGGGGCCGGGGGACTTTCCCGTTTTGTAGTCGACGATGCGAAGCGCGCCGTCGGGCGCCTCGTCGATTCGATCGACTATGCCGCGCACGGCCAGGCCGGAGGCGAGGCGCGCGTTGACGAATTGCTCGCGCGCCGCGGGCTCTATGAACGTCGGATTCTCCATGCGGAAGTAGTTGCCTATGAGTGTGCGCGCGCTGCCGAGCCACGTCTCGAGATGCGCGGGGCCCTCGAAGAGATCGCGATCGCGCGGTTTGGACTCCAGATGCGCGTTCCAGCGGGGAAGGAGAAGCCCCTGGGCCGCCTCTTCCGTGCGGGCGGCGGCGGGCCCGTCATAGAGATGCTCCAGAACCGAATGCACGAGGGTTCCTCGAAGCGCCTCGAGGGACGGCGGCTCGGGGAGCCTATCGACCGTCCGGAACCTAAACATCAGGGGGCACTGCTTGAAGTCTTTCGCCCGCGAAGGGGAAAGAGCCGCATGTCTGCTCATGTCACAACCGTACATCGGGCTCCCGACGCATTGGCTCGCTAGAATCTGAGACCATGACCGGACCGACTTCCTCGCGCCGCCGCGGCCCGTTCAAAGCGGGCGAACGCGTGCAGCTAACCGACCCGAAAGGTCGCCAGTACACGATCTCCCTCACCGGCGACGGCTACTTCCAATCGACCAGGGGCTCGTTCCGCCACAGCGAGCTCATCGGCCGCGAGGAGGGAACCGTCGTCGAGACCGAAGAAGGCAGGCGTTTCCTGGCGCTCCGCCCGCTCGTCTCCGACTACGTGCTGTCGATGCCGCGCGGGGCGACGGTCGTCTACCCCAAGGACGCCGCCCAGATCGTCCATGCCGCCGACGTCTTCCCCGGCGCCCGCGTTTTCGAGGCGGGCCTTGGATCTGGTGCGCTGACCCTGTCCCTTCTCGCCGCGGCGGGGCCGGGCGGCCACGTCCTCTCGGCCGAGCGCCGCCCGGAATTCGCCGAAATAGCAGAGGCGAACGTTCGCTCGTGGTACGGCGAGGAGTGCCCGCCGTGGACGATTCGGACGGGGGAGGCGCTCGACGTCCTCGAGGAGCTCGAAGAGGGCGAGCTCGACCACGTCATCCTGGACATGTTGGCCCCGTGGGACCTCGTTGAGGCGGCGGCCCGCGCGCTCAGGCCCGGCGGCGTCGTCCTCGCCTACGTCGCCACGACCACCCAGCTTTCCCGATTCGTCGAAGAACTGCGGGCAAGCGGACTGTTCACGGAGCCTTCCGCCTCGGAGACCCTCGTGCGAACCTGGCATCTGGAGGGGCTCGCCGTCAGGCCCGACCACCGGATGGTGGCGCACACGGGCTTCCTCGCCCTGGCCCGGAGGCTGGCGCCCGGCGTCGAACCGCTGCAGCCGACGCGCAGGCCCGCCAAGGCCGCGTACTCCGAGGCGCCCGCGTGGGAGGCCGAATACGCTGAGCGCACAATTTCCGAACGCAAGCTTCGCAAGGTGCGCCGCGACGTCGCCCACAGGGCCGACGTCGAAGAGACAGGGCGATCCGAGGCAGGACGCCACGGCAGAGCGCTGAAAGAGAAGATCGAGGCGGAGGTTGAGGAACGGGCCAGGGAGAAGAAGGCCCGAAGGCAAGGCGGGGAGGGGCCGGCGGCGTCGGAGTGACTCACGATGCCGCGGCTTCAAGCCTCGGCGAATATCATTGACGGGTAAGAACGAAAGGCACCCATGACCGTCCCCAGCCACAACCCGCTCTACGAGCTTCGCCAGCAGGTCGTCTCCTTGGAAGAGAAAAACGAGCGCCTGGCTCAGTCTCTGACAGCCGCGCGCACCCGCATCGAAGAGTTGGGAGCGCAGGTTGACTCCCTGTCCCACCCTCCCGCATCCTTCGCCACCTTCCTCAAGGCGCACGCCGACGACGGATCCATCGACGCCTATGTAGGCGGGCGAAAAATGAACCTCGCCGCGGCCGCCTCACTGAGGGCCGAGAGCCTTGCCGTCGGCCAGGAGGTTCGGCTCAACGAATCCCTCGTGGCGGTCGAGGCCGCGGGCTACGAGGAAACCGGAACGATCGTCGCCATCGAGATGCTCGTGGACGAGCGCCGGGCTCTCGTGCGCGTCCACCAAGACGAGCACCGGATCATGCACGTCTCGGGCAAGATAGAGCCCGGAACGCTGCGTGTGGGGGACACCGTGGTCGCCGACATGCGCAACGGCATCGTGCTGGACGTCGTCGAGCGCCCCGACGTCGAGCACCTGCTTCTCGAAGAGGTCCCGGACGTCTCCTACGCGGACATCGGAGGCCTCGGCCCGCAGATCCAACAGATCAAGGACACCGTCGAGCTTCCCTTCGAACAGCCCGAGCTCTACCGGGAGCACGGGCTCAAGCCTCCCAAAGGGGTTCTGCTCTACGGACCTCCCGGATGCGGCAAGACCCTCATCGCCAAAGCGGTGGCCACCTCGCTGGCGGCGAGCATCGCGGCGAAGGAGGGAAGCGAGCGGGCCCGCAGCTACTTCCTCAACATCAAGGGCCCGCAGCTGCTCGACAAATACGTGGGGGAGACGGAGCGCCAGATTCGCGAGATTTTCTCTCGTGCGCGCGACCGCGCCGCCGCGGGCATACCCGTCGTCATCTTCTTCGACGAGATGGAGGCCCTTTTCCGCACGCGCGGGTCAGGGATCTCCTCCGACGTCGAGACGACCGTGGTTCCCCAGCTTCTGGCGGAGATAGACGGGGTCGAGGCGCTGCACAACGTCATCGTCGTCGGCGCCTCCAACCGCGAGGACATGATCGATCCGGCGATCCTGCGCCCGGGCCGCCTCGACGTGAAGATCCGCATCGAGAGGCCGACGCGCGAGGGGAGCCTCGACATTCTCTCAAAGTATTTGACAGCGGATCTGCCTTTGCGGGCCGAGGCCGTCGAGGCCGAAGGCGGCAGGGAGAGCGCCGCGCGGGCGCTGCGGGAGGCCGCCGTCGATGAGCTTTTCGCCCGCGTCCCGAAAAACGAGTACGTCGAGCTTGCGTACTCGAGCGGGGCGCGCGAGGTGCTCTACGTGTCCGACATGGTCTCCGGCGCGCTCCTCGCGGCCGTCGTCGACCGCGCGAAAAAGCTGGCCATCAAGGACTTCCTCGCCACGGGGACGCGAGGCATCGACGTCGAACACGTCCGCGCAGCCGTGCGCGAAGAGGCGCTCGCGGGCGAAGACGTCGCCACAGCGGTCAACCCCGAGGAATGGGCGCGGGTCAACGCCCGCGGACGCGGCGAGCGCATCGTCGACGTCCGGCCCCTTTTCGGCGGAGCTTCAGGCCGGGTCGGCGGGGCGCGGGGCGACGCCGAGGAAACGGATGAAAGGGCGGGGGCTGGCGACGAAAGGCTCGCGCGAGGCGAGTCCGCCGGGGCCGTCGAAGACGGCGGCCGCACTCTTCGCGAA
>ERZ772766.1874-NODE-1874-length-10898-cov-3.962095_pt1 | contig 10898 bp, 9 predicted proteins | sample MGYA00511379_ERZ772766 | MGnify/ENA primary metagenome ERZ772766 (study PRJEB29015, sample SAMEA2737895) | human oral metagenome | biome: human oral; feature: human-associated habitat; material: dental | place: China | collected 2116 ...
CTGTTGGATATTTAGATGTATTTATTATATCCCCAAACATTTCTATAAATAGGGAGCGGACTAGCAAATCTAATTTTTCCAACTGCATATTTTTTTTATTTATTACAGCATTTACTTTGTCAAGTTTATCAACAATTTTCTTTTGTATATCAACATTGGGTAAAACAATCTCCACCTCTGTTATATTAGATAGTTTTATATATTTTATAACTCCTCCAATAGATTGTGTTCTTAATTTTTCAACATATTTATCCATAAAATAGTATAAATATGGTATATATATTTTTTTGCAACCATTGTCTTCAATTATATATGTCCTTTGATATGCATCAAATTTTCCATTATAATATTTCACATTCAAATCTCCATTGCCTGCAACTAACACACATTCACAGTCATAAGAATATGTCGAAATTTTTAATGGTTCTTTTGAGCATGTAAAAAATGGGTATGCTCCATTTATTGATGATGCATTGGCATCTAACTTACCTGTCTTTACATTTACTAACTTTCCTAATTTTACTTTCATTCTCTACCACCTGCTAATTACTTATTTTTATAAAGCTTCTTAAATTCACTTGCAATTGCTTGCATTTATGTTTGTTTTTATATAATAAACTAAAAAGGAGTAATATTTATATGGCAAATACATCTGTAATTTATACACATATTGATACAGAACTTAAAAAGGATGCAGAAAACATTCTTACTCAACTTGGCATCTCTCCATCCAGTGCAATTCAAATGTTTTACAGCCAAATAGCCTTAACAAAAAGTCTACCATTACAATTACAACTTTCTCCAGCAAAACCAACATCTATAGGTTCTATGAGCAAAGATAAATTTGATAATGAAATAATGAAAGGTTTACATTCCTTAACATCTGATAAAACTTATACAATAGATGAAGTTAATTCTGAGTTTGCTAGGGAATTTGGTATATGATAAAATACTATTCTCTTATCTATTCATCAAAAGCAAGGCATAATTAAATAAAATCTATTCTCTCATATTTCTTAGCCTTTTATAGCCTCTTACTGCCCAAAATAAGGTCAACAAAATAAGAAGAACAAGTAAATTACTTGATTTTATATCATTTAAATATTCTTTATAAATTGCCGGTCTTGAAATATTAAATTCCACTTCCATATAACACCTTACACTATTTAAATCTACACACTCTGTTTGCCTTATCAGTACCAAGTAAAATACACACTATAAATGATATTATTAATAGCACTACCAATATACTTATCTCTCCGAATTTTTCTATATTCAGATTTTTTAATACCAAGTAATCAAAAGCATCTCTTATTGGTCTATGTAATGCAAATATCGGCAAACTATATACTCCAAATCTGATTAAAAAAGAAGTTAAAAAATTTTCTTTTTTACAAAATATAATAAAAACAAAATAAGCAATACTTAAAGCATACGGAATATATAATATACGCAGGGGATTTAATATACCCTTAAATATGGGTAAAATATCCTCTCTGGCTATACGATACCCCCATGGTCCGTAGAAAATTCGACTATAAGGTCTAAGGTAAGAAAAGAAAATAATAAAAGTAATAACAGCCATAGCTCCTAAACCAAAAAGTAAATAGTTGCACTTTTCAAATATTGATGTTTTTTTAGTAGATGAATACTTTTTATACAAAAATCCTATATAAAAAAACGGTGCAAATGATATTACCCTATCCAATGAAAGAAAATCTTTTATATTTTTTTGCCATTCAGCATTTAACATTGAAATGCAAAGTGTTAAAATCAGCAATACCAGTGTGTAGATAGTTATATTGTCTTTAAAGATTTCCTTTAACCTTATATACTTATCCCTTTGTTTAGTTTCTAAGTTATTAAGTTCAGCCCTAAACTCTACATCTTTTTTCTTTCTTTTCATAATCAGCTCTAATGGAAATAATGATAGTCTAAAAAATATTAAAGTTGATATATACCAAGGAGTTGATGACTCATGTAAAAAGTCCGGTATTATATTTTTACTATCATAAAATAACATATCGCTTATATGAAGAATTATTTTCATTAGAAAAAACAATATAAGCAAAGAAAAAAGAGATTTGAATCCTGTTCCCTTCCTTTTCCAAGATCCATAGTAAAAATATCCGGATAAAAAAATAAAAGCCGGCATATGAAAACTGTAAATCAATAAAAATAAACTTGTAGAAAGCTCATATTCTCTATCTTTCATCGGCAAAAGAAAATGCCCAAATACCACAAAAAAAATCAAAACACCCCTGAATATATCCAGACTCTCTATTCTTTTTTTCTGAACAGTATTCTTTATATTCATATCTTGCTTTCCTTTCATCTACAAAACTGAATATCTTTTACTATAAAGCTTTTTGTAATTATACGCATATTTATATTAAATTTTCCAGTTCATGCAAATTTTTAATAATATATGTCGGTTTTAATAAGGTCTCATTCTCTTCATTCTTAGGATTATACCAACAGGTATCAATTCCTATATTATGCCCGCCTTGTATATCGCTTGTCAGTGAATCTCCTATGATTAGAGCTTCTTTTAAATCCTTTATACCTGCTTCTGAAATAACTTTTTCAAAGAATTTAACATTTGGCTTTTCAAAACCTACAAGCTCAGAAATAAATACATTATCTACAATATCATTAAGCCCTGAACTCTCTAATTTCTTTTCTTGCACAACTTCTGTACCGTTGGTTACTATAATAATTTTACAAGTTTTTTTCTGATGTTTAATTATATCTATGGCATCATCATTAAACACTATCGTATCACATAATGCAATTTGATATTCTTTATTAAATTCTGCTGCAATATCGGCATTTATACCCTTATTAGAAAAGAATTCTATAAATCTTTCTACAAGCATCTTATCCTTTTTTATTTTTCCGGATTCCATTAATTGCCAATACCTTTTATTTATTTGAGAGTAATACATAAGCATTTCATCAGAACAGTCTCCCAGCTTAAATCTTTTAAATAAACTCCTAATAGCTGCTCTTTCTGCTAATTCAAAGTTAATAATCGTACCGTCAATATCCCACAACAAATATTTGTACTTTGCCATAATTCCCCAATTTCCTTTCAAAATCCCAAATCCCAACATTGTGACTTTAGATATAACTTTTTTAATTTACTCAAATAGTATTTGGAAGGTATTTGTATTTACTTATCACCCCGCAAAATAGGGAGTGGCAGCCTACCCTATATACCTCCTATGCGATATCTTTACATTATTTTGACTCACCATAGCATATTGCATAGTTGTATCAATTTTCACATGACCAAGCAGTTGTTGCACCTGCTCTATCGGCATTCCTTTATCAATGGCTTTTGTTGCCAAAGTCCTTCTGAACTTATGAGGATGCACCTTAGTAATTCCGAGTTTCCGCCCAAGTTGTCTAAGTCTTATTTCCACTCCGCTTATTTCAAGTCTGTTATAAGGCTTTAAAAGAGATACAAAAAGAGCCGGATTGTTATCAGTTCTACTTTCCAGATAGTTATACAAATGTATCTTAGTCCTTGCATCAAAGTACACCGGTCGCTCCTTGCTACCTTTACCGAATACTATACATTCCCTGTTTTCAAAATCAATGTCTTCTCTATTTAAGTGAACTAATTCTCCGACTCTCATGCCTGTTGAGGACAGCAAATCAATCATTGCCAAATCCCTTATATTGCCACATTTATCCCTCATAGTTTCAAGAGCTTCATCAGTATAAGTTTCCTTTATCGTTTTATTTGTTTTAATTTTATGAATTCTTCTGACAGGACTTTTTAATATATAATTTTCATCTTCAAGCCAAGAAAAGAAACTCGATAAAATTCTTCTAATATTGTCTATATTTGACTTGCTGCAATTATTCAGCTTTTGATAATCTGATAAATAATTCCTCAAATCATCGGTTCGCATCTTAGTTACATGCATGCCTACAATGGAAAATAATTTGCATATTGATGACTCGTAGTATTTCAGCGTCTTCTTACTACAACCTTCTACTCTTTTTGCAGATATGAATGATAAAAGTAATTCTTCATTACTCTCTTGTTCCTGTTCCAAAGGTATATCACTTACAGTCACATTCCACAGACAATTTTGTAAAACATACTCTAACTGCTGCATTTGTGCATTATCCAAATACGGTAACATCTGCCTTGAAATCTCTGATATAAGCTTACTTTTCATATCAATACACCTTCCTTTTTATTATATATTGACATGATACAATTTTTACTATATCAATAATACTGTTTTTCTAAATATTTAAAAAAGTCTACAGTTTTACCTATTCTAATTCTGATTCCTATTTGCACTAACTTTAATGCTAAGCAATGAATTAATTAACTCCGGATCCGGCAATGCCCCAAGAGTACCTTTTCTATATCTTTCAATAATATCTGAGGTATCTCTAACTCCCTTCGCAGCTGTAAAGTCTGCGAGTGAATACACATATACTCCGGCTTCATCCTTATGGACAAACCAAATCTGTTCCTTTCTAAATAGCTTTTTACAATCCATAAGATTAATATCATGTACCGTAAATATCATCTGTGCATTTTCATTCAGTTCATTATTAAACATTGCCACAATAGCTCTGGTAAGCTTGAAATGTATACTGCTGTCCAGTTCATCTACTACAAGAATTCTTCCTTGCTCAAGTGCCTCTATAACATAACCTGCAATTGCGGCAATCTTTTTGGTTCCCGTAGAATCAAATAAAACACTTGGTACAGAAATGCCCTTATAAGTGGACACTAATCTAATCTGATCCATGATATTGTCTAAAACCTCAAGCACTTTTTCCTCAGGTTTTTTCTCATACTCTACAGACTCCAATTTGATTTTATCCATATCTACATATTCAAAATTATCCATATATAAATCTGCATTTTTTATAAACTCAACTATTTTTTGCTGTAATTTATTTTTATTCTTCATAAGTTCAATAGTATGTTCCATAGGAATGTTGTTCATATTAATAACATCTATTTTCTCTGCAAAACCTATAAGAATATTCTTCATCTCACTTAGCTTTTCAAACTTATTTGTATCAATCAAATAATATAACAAATTATTATTTGATATCATAGGAATCATGGCTTGTAAGTCTTGATCGACAGATGTAAATATTTCTTTTACAGTATCTTTCTCTAACCAATTTTCCTCTTTTTCATTGCCATATTTATCCTTAAAAACTTCTGAAAAGGATTCATATATGTATTCTTCTTTTACTGCGTCATATTTAAATTTATATGAAAACTTTCTACCTGATGCCATGAATATTACGCCCAGCTCGCATACATTATTATTTGTAAATATATTTGGCATCAAATCACTTTTTCTATTTAACAATACTTCCTTTATCGCTCTGATACATTTTATCAGACAAGTCTTTCCTGAATTATTAGGTCCATAAATTCCTGCTGTTTTCAGTATATTAAAATTATTTTCCTTATGTACATTAGCTCCAAACTTCTTATTTCGCATATCCGCTTTCATAGAAAAAATAATGGTATCTTCAAAAGCATAGCAATTCTTTACACTTAGCTCTATAATCATAGCTTATACCTCCAAAATATCCCTTGCTTTTACCATTATAACATCTAAATATTTTTTATGTAAGATTTTTGCATTAAAAATATTTAGATGTTATGAATACCACACAATATCTTGATAAACACATACTAAGCAAAATATTTCTGCATTAAAGACTTTTTCAAAATCTCCAACTCTTCCAAGCTCTTTTTTACTGCCAATTTCGATTTGTCTGTTCCTCTGACAAAATTAGCAAATTTTTTCTGTAATAACAATGGAGCTTTCGGAACTTTTGTTTCTTTAACAATTTTTGAAGAAATCCCCTTTATTGTTGCGCCACGTTTTTGACTTTCATAAAAATCAAAATGTTGTTCAATTACATTTTTAATAAACAATAAATCATATTTTGTTTTATCAATATTTATAAACGATAAGATATCTTGATTTGTACACATTTCACACATATTGATAGAACATTTACCAACTCCCACCCTGCTGCCAATCATTAATGAATATGCAGGAATTAAATTTGTAGTACTATTTTTTACACCCTCATCAGTTAGAAAGTTTTGAGCATTTTTATATGATATATAATTTTCACCTAAACAGGGGGTTGAAATAAATGGAATGTTTCCTCCAAAGTACTCAGAGTGCTCACTTGATGGCGTTCCTCCTGATAACATTTCTCCAAGTGAACCTAAATTCACTGTTGGATATTTAGATGTATTTATTATATCCCCAAACATTTCTATAAATAGGGATTTTGTAAGTTCGTCAAAATACTTTAACTGCTCCTGTCTTTTAGAAATTAAACTACCAACTCTGTCTAAAATCATAATAACTTTTTTTTGCTCTAATAATGGTGGTAACTTAATTTTTATATTTTTAATTTTATACTTGTCCTAGTGCTTCCCTGTTCTAATCCTGATATATTATATCTAAAGGTGTTTGATCTAAAAAAATATTGTAAATACTGAGGATAAATAATATCCCTGTTAGTAATTTCAAACACCGGATATGCAGGACTGACAATTCCTACATCTACGCACTTAAGCATATTAGGATAAAATTCTCCTGTATCACTCATAGCTCTATATGTAAATTGCCCTTTTTTGATGATTTTATATCCGGTGTTGTCTTTACTTGCTACTTGCTTATTAAAATACTCACTTTGCAAATAAATTCCATTCTTCGATGATGTAAGTACCGGATATTCATTATTAACTACTGTTTTAATACAAATTTCCCTTAAAAAATCTCCTAGCTTAATTTGCATATCAAATTTTCTCCAACTCTTTTAATTTTCCTCAAGCATCCTCTTAAGCTCATCCATATTCACCTTAATCTCTTCCTCAAGTGCAAAAAGCTTCTCCAAAATCTCAGCAGTAGGCGGATACTCAACCGGCACATATTCCGTCTTTTTATACTTATTAATTGACAAATCATACTCATTATCAACTATTTCCTGCTTTGGAACTAAGAAACTTTGCTCTGTTCTTTCCCTGTCTTCCTCGCCGTCCATATTATTAAATCTTTCTATAATATCCGGTATGTCATTCTCCGAAACTTCCGACCTTTTATCATCAAGACTGAAACCGTCAGCCTTCATATCATAAAACCACACCTTATCAGTACCGCCTGCGTCAGTCTTGGTAAATACCAAAACCGCAGTAGATACACCTGCATAAGGCTTAAATACCCCTGAAGGCATAGAAATAACCGCTCTTAACTGGTGAGTTTCAACCAGTTCTTTTCTTATTGACTTATGCGCCTTACTGCTGCCAAAAAGCACACCGTCAGGAACTATGCAGGCACAGCGTCCTCCTTTTTGAAGCATCCTAAGAAAAAGAGCAAGAAATAAGAGCTCTGTCTTCTTCGTATTTGTAACGGATTTTAAGTTATCATTGATACTTTCAGCATCTATAGTTCCCTTAAATGGTGGATTTGCAAGACACACGGTATACTTTGAACTTATATTGTTTTGCTTTGATGCATTGTCCATATAATCAACTTCCGGTTTATCAATTGAGTGCAACATCAGGTTCATGGTAGATATACGCAACATAGTCTTATCTGTATCAAACCCTGTAAACATAGTACTTGCAAAATGCTCCCACTGCTCACTGCTCATACTGTCTTCATATTCTTTCCTTATATACTCGGCAGCACCTACCAAAAAACCGGCTGTACCGCAGGCAGGATCGCATATACTGTCATCAGGTGTCGGTTTAATAATCTCGACCATCATTCTGATAATATGTCTTGGCGTACGAAACTGACCTGCCAAACCGGCAGAAGCTATTTTACCAAGCATATATTCATATACATCTCCTTGCATATCCCTGTCAGCTATATCATGCTGATACAAATCCTCAAGACCTGTAATTATTTTTTGCAATACCAATGGAGTAGGTATCAAAAACATAGCATCTTCCATATACTTTGAAAAAGCGGTTTTACCATCGTCCCAAGTTTCTTCTCCTTCAATTTCAATAAGCTCACCTTGTTCATTGAAATCAGGCAAATGAGAATTTTTCATCTTCTTTATTGCCGGAAATACTCTTTGGGATATTATATTAAAAATTTCTACAGGGTCTTTATCTTTAAACTTACTCCAACGCATTGACTGACCGTTTGGAGTTTGTGGGAATATTTTATCCATCTCTTTTCCCATCAAATTTTCAAACTCTTCCGTCTCAATCTCTTTTTCATCAAGAGAGCGTATAAACATCAAATATGTTAATTGTTCTATAACTGTTAGTGGATTTGTAACTCCTCCTGCCGCAATATCAAGCCATATCTTATCAATCTTATTTTTAATTGTTCCTGTAATCATTGCATTTCCTCCCGATTTATTAGTTAACTTAAAGCTACCACGCACTTAATGTGTAATGAACATTGACAATTCCATATTTCATCCAATAAAAAAGGCATAAATCCAAATCTTTGCTCTAATATAATTGTTAAAAAAATTTTAACAAAGGAGATTTACGCTATACTCATTATAACACAAGACAGCACCGATGAGATAACTTTAATTGATTGTATCAAAAAGTTATTCTTAAAATATCATAAGAACATATCTTATTTTAGCATATTAATAAGCCAAATAGACAATCTTAGTTAAGTTTTACGCCTATCTATTGGCTTATAATAATCAACTGCAATGTCTACAACTGTTAAAGACAGGAATATACCACTCGTGTACAGTAACCTACTTTGAAAAAACTTTTTTACACAATAGGTTAAGTTCTACCTCATCAATACTGCTTTGTGTTATAATGTAAATGGCATAAATCTCCTTTGTTAGATTTTTTTCTGATAATTACACTATAGCAAAGATTTAGATTTATGTCATTTTATTAACCGAAAAGGAGTATATGATAATTACCCTATTATCATACAAGAAGATTATGAAAGAATTCTGGTCTTATGATTTAAATGATATATTAAAACAATTGAACACCGGTGAAGATGGCTTATCAAGTCGTGAAGCACAGGAAAGAATAGATAAATACGGACAAAATATTTTAGAAGAAAGAAAGTCTTCTTCGAATATAGAGATGTTCATAAACCAATTTAAAAATCCTATAATTATTATATTGATTTTTGCAGCGGTTTTATCAATTTTCTTAAAAGACTATTCTGACGGTATTATTATTCTAATAATTATTATGATTTCCGCATTTTTGAGCTATAACCATGAAAGTAAGGCTAATAATGCCGTAAAGAAACTTCTTTCTTCTGTAAGTGTAAAATCCTCTGTTTTAAGGGACGGAAAGTTTGAAGAAATAGATAATGCGATGCTGACAGTGGGTGATATTATAAATGTGAAAACAGGGGATATGATACCTGCGGATTGTTTGCTTATTGAAGAGAATTCTCTTTCAATGGATGAGTCAAGTTTAACCGGCGAAACTTTCCCTGTTGAAAAGAACCCACAAAGAATACCGGTCGATACCGCACTCTCCAATAGGAAAAATTCACTTTGGATGGGAACTCATGTTATAAGCGGTTCAGGTAAGGCAGTAATAGTAAATCCGGCTAAAGATTCAGAGTTTGGAAAAATCACTGCATCTTTAGATGAAAAAGACTCTGATACGGATTTTGAAAAAGGTATAAGAAACTTTGGCAATTTAATACTTCATATTACAACTTTATTAATTGGTCTCATATTTGTATTTAATATTGTCTTAAATAAGTCATTTTTGGAATCTTTTATGTTTGCCCTGGCTCTTTCAGTAGGTTTAACGCCTCAAATGCTTCCGGCTATTATAAGTGTAAACTTATCACAAGGTGCTGAGAGAATGGCAAAACAAGGTGTTATAGTAAAGAAATTAAATGCTATTGAAAACTTCGGTTCAATGACTGTGATGTGTTCCGATAAAACAGGGACTATCACTCAAGGAAAGGTAAAGCTGGATGCTGCCTTAGATTGCAATGGTAAAAAATCAGATAATATATATAAGTTGGCAGCTATAAACTCATATTTTCAGGAAGGATATGTAAACCCTATTGATAACGCTATTTTAGATGCAAATACAAATGATTTCTCTAAATATACAAAACTATTTGAAATACCATATTCTTTTAAATTCAAACTTCTGAGTGTTATGGTAAGAACTGACCGGGATTTTTCCGGCAAAAATATAATGGTTACAAAGGGAGCTTTAACAAATGTGCTCAATGTGTGCAAAACCTATGAAAACTCAGATAAGACCGGCGGTGGCATTGAAGAGGTCAAGTCACGAATACTTGATTTATTTGACAAGTATTCAAGTCAAGGATATAGGGTTTTAGGGCTTGCCTATAAATTGATAGAAGATGAGATGGATATTCAAAAGCAAAAGGCTGAAGATATGGTTTTCGTGGGTCTTCTACTATTTATAGATCCGTTAAAAGATGATATAAAGGATGTTGTTGCCGAGATGAATAGATTGGGGGTCTCTCTAAAAATGATTACCGGAGATAACCATCTTATAGCAAAAAATATAGGCAGGCAAATAGGACTTAATCCTGAAAAAATTTTGTTGGGAGAGGACTTGGATTCATATTCATTAAGCCACTTGGATAAGAAGGTTTTAGACATAGATATTTTTGCTGAGATAAGCCCTAATCAAAAGGAAAAAATAATTATGGCTTATAAACAGGCAGGAGAAATAGTAGGTTACATGGGTGATGGAATCAATGATTCTCCTGCCATAAAGCAGGCTGATGTCGGAGTATCTGTAAATACAGCAGCAGATACAGCCAAGGATGCAGCTGCTATCGTACTTTTACAGAATAGTTTAAAGGTATTGATATCCGGCATAAACGAAGGCAGAAGGACTTTTATTAACACTTTGAAATATA
>ERZ772766.1875-NODE-1875-length-10894-cov-2.857090_pt1 | contig 10894 bp, 5 predicted proteins | sample MGYA00511379_ERZ772766 | MGnify/ENA primary metagenome ERZ772766 (study PRJEB29015, sample SAMEA2737895) | human oral metagenome | biome: human oral; feature: human-associated habitat; material: dental | place: China | collected 2116 ...
AACAACTAAGCCGGTTGAAAAACCTGCGGAAACAACTAAGCCAGTTGAAAATATTTCTAATGGTAAGGTTACAGAAACTGTAACACCAAAACAAGAAACACCTTCTGTTCCAGAAGATAAACCACAAACCCCAGGTGAAACAAAAACCACTGAGGGTAATGGTAAAACAACTACTGAAACAAAAGAAGGGACTGATAACAGTCACGTTCCTGGAAATGTTGGATCAACAACAGGTGGAACTTCTTCTACTGTTACAGATGAAAAAACAAATACTGTAACAACTCCAGCAGAAACACCAACTAATCCAGAAAATGGAAAAACTGGAGAAACTCCAGAAACACCAGCTCCAGTTCAAAAGACGATTACAACAAAAACGGTTCAAGAAAAAACAGATCTTATTCCGGGTGTAACGTATGTAGAAGATAATACTTTAGAAGTTGGTTCTGAAGTTAAAGACTCTGACGGGGTTGCTGGTTCTGTTGTTAAGACATATACCGTAACATACGAAGATGGTGTGGAAGTTTCCCGTGTATTGTCTGATACTGCAACAACTCCAGCTGTTAATTCAGTTGTTCGTGTAGGTACTAAAGTTGTCAAGAAAGTTGTTAAAGAAACAAAAGATATCACACAAGAAACGCCTGTTCTCCGTGGTATTACTTACATCAAAGACGACAAACTTGAAGTTGGTAATGAAGTTGTAGAGAGTGAAGGGTCTGATGGGAACATTACAGAAGTCATTCGTGTCACAACAGAAGACGGTGTAGAAGTTTCTCGAGAAGTAATTTCTCACACAGAAATTCCGGCAACAAACAAGGTTGTTCGTGTTGGTACAAAAGCGAAAGTTGTAACAACTGTAGAAAAAACAACAGAAAACTTTACTGTAAAACGTGAAGTTAAAACAACTTATAGCGATGATCTCGGTAAAGGTGTTGAAAATGTTGTGGTAGAAGGATCAGATGGTTCTTACGATGAAATTACCACAAAAACATTTGAAAATGGAAAACTTGTATCTACTAAAACAGAAAAAGCAAACGAAATTGCACCTGTAACTCGTGAAGTAGTTATTGGAACTGGTAAAAATGTAGAAGTTTCTCGCTCATCTAAAAAAGTTACAGTTGAAGCAAAAACTGAAGAAATTAAAGATGATAAGATTAAAGCCGGTGAGCGTGTCGTTGAAGTTACAGCGAAAGATGGTTCTTATGACCTAGTAACTGTAACATACGGTGATGGGCACACAAGTGAAGTTCGTGAAAATGAAGTTCCAGTTGTGAACGGTCGTGTTCGTGTAGGTACAAAAGTTGAACGTACAGTTAAACAACGTATTGAACGAGCTGATGTACTTAAATCAACAACAGAACGAAAGAAAGATTCTAATCTTTTCGAAGGTGATGAAGAAGTTAAGGTTGTTGGTGAAGACGGCTACAACGAAAAAGTTTTTGAAGATGTTTACGAAAACGGAAATCTTGTAGAAACAAAACTCAAAGAAACTCGTGTTGGTAAGAAACCAGTTAATCGTGTTATCCACGAGGGAACAAAACCTCTATATACTGATGACTTTGAGTTTTCAAGTGAACCTATCAAACGTGGTTTGCTTCGTTTGGCAGATCCAACAATGGATGTGGGTACTGAACGTGTTGGCGAAGATGGCGAAGATGGTTTGATTGAGTACAAGACAAGTGTTCGAATTAACAACAAAACTGGTGAACGTGTTCGTGGTGAAAAAGTTGAAATTAATCGCACACAAGCAGTGGATAAAGTTGTCTATTTTGGAACGAAAGAGCCAGACACATCTGATGTTGTAGTTCCAAAACGTGGTGTTGATGATATCATTGATATCGAAAACCTAAAAGAAAATGGAATTAACGATTACTTCAACAATCCAAATTATCGAAGTGCTAAGTGGCTACACGACAATTTGTCTCAAGAAAATAAAGACAAATTTAATGGCGAAGCACATCCTGACATTCGTGAAACATTTGGTACGTCAGCGAACAATATGACCCAAGATGACCTTGACAAACTTAAACAAATTGTTGACCTTGACAAGGTGAATCGTGTGTTTGCTTCGTTGGTTAATGAAGAGCGTGCTAAAAAAGGTCTAGCACCTGTAACAGTTGCAGATCGTGATAGTGCAGTATGGAAAGCTGCTGAAACACGAGCAACAGAAATGGCTCGTTACGGATCACTACGATACGGTGGTGTGAAAGAGGGTAAACACAAACGTCCAGATGGTTCATCTTGGAGTACTGTTTACACCAATGAAGAAATGAGCAAGTTTAATGGTTTGTCAGAAAACGCAGCTGAAATTTCAGGTATCAACTGGAATATTGTAAGTATGACAAATGAAGAATATCTTGCAAAAGAATTTTACAAACTTTGGAAAAATTCCGAGGGACATTATCGAACAATGATGATGGCAGATTACAATATGCCACTTAAAGTTGCACTCAACTTTGGTTTTGGAGCTTATTCTATGACCAATTCAAGTGTGGGAGCACACAACGTTGTTGCAATGATGGAAATTGTCCGACTTGATGTTTAGTAACTAAAAGAGATGGTTGAAGCCATCTCTTTTAGTTGTTTGATTTTTAATGAAAATTGTGATAAAATAATAGTGAACTAAAATGTTTTTGGGGGATATATATTATTCGATGTTAATCAAAGAAATTGTAGAAAAAAAGAGTTTGAATTTTGGTGATAAATATAATGATTTGATATTGTGTGAAAGAAAAAACATTCAATATGGATTGCTAATAAAATCAGGAAAAAACAACAAAATAATTGAATCTGCAACTGAACTTGTAAATCAAGGTTACGGTGATTGTGAAGTTATTGAGATTTCAGAAGATCAATTGGAAAATATTTTTAAATTATTTTAAATAAACTATTGACAATTGAATGAATTTTTGATATCATATATATAGATAAACGAGGGACCACCGCTTCCTTCTTTGGTGGATATTGTGATAGACTCTTATTGCACATCTGAGACAACAGGTGCCCTCAAAACAAGTAAAAAGCTTGAAACCGTATAATAGCTATAATAGTGACGCTCGAAATCGTAGTTTTCGTAAAACCGAAAGGTGCCGGCCGGGGCGTAGGTCGTAGAAGAGAGAATATCTCTTCTTTTTTTGCGTTAAAATAGATAGAGATTGAAATTTAAGGAGGATTATAGATTTGGCTAGAACATTTGCAACGCCAGAAAATTTAGATATTAGCTATAAGTTTCTTGGTGGTAAATATAGCATAAAAGATATGCTATATCGAGGAATAGGTATTCCACCAGCAATGATTTTTGGTTTTTTAGTAGTTGCGCTAACAGAAAATGTTGTATGGGCTATAATTGTTGCTTTACCCTGGTTAATTTTAGGTTTTTTGATTGGTGGATCAAAAGTTTTTGATGGCAGTCTATTATTTATTAACGCCTTAATTTTAGAGAAAAAATTAAAACAGAAAAAAATAAAGATGGTGAATAAACGTTCATCTTCTAATGATTTCGAAGGAGTAAATGTTTAATGGGACTTTTTAAAACAAAAGATGATGTTGTTAAAAAACCATCAAAAAAAGAACTTAAGAAAAATAAAAAAAATAGTAAGAAAACAGCACCCTCTCTGGATGAATTGGAGATGGGGTTGACTCAACAACAGTTCGATTCAAGACCTGCACAACAAAATATTCCGAATAACAATCAAAATTTCTTTAATCAACAAACACAATATACAAATGTTGGTTATCAAACGGAATCTTTTGATCAAGGTATGAATTTTAATCAATATCAAAACAATAACTTTCAACAAGTACAACAAAATGATCCATTTATAAATACACAAAATCCAAATTTTACAAATAACAATATTAACAATCAAGCACCTATGGCAGGACAACCAACTCCTGAATTTTATAAAGAAAATGCTTTCAATCCTGAATTTAATTCAGAACAAAATACAAATTTCTCTAATACTGTATCAGGTGGATATAACAATGAAATTCCACAGTCTGTTTATCGAAATGAATTTGATAGCTCTTTAAATCCTGGTATGAACCAAGCAGTTGGTAATTTTGTTTCTCAAGCAACTCCGCAAAGTGTTGATGTATCAAAACTAGAAGGGGTTCAACAGTCAATCAATTTAAAAACTGCGAATTTCGAATTTGAGGAAGATTACAACCCAAGACAGGAAACTCTAAAGGAGGGAATGGCTCCATCAGCTTATTCTCGTGGAGAGATTGATTTCCTAATTGTTGGATCAAAATACGCTAGGGTATTCTGTATTGAAGGCTTGCCTGATCAAGTTTACATTGGCTATTTGCGTAGATTGTATTCATCAGATTATGATTTGGATATTAATTTATCTATTCAACCACGTCAACAATCTGAGGCACGTAAGGAATTGCAAGATAAATTAACAATTGTTCGTGCACAATTGGAAGAAGAGATTGAACGTGGGGCCAACCGAAATCGTGATACATTCCAAGAACAAATTGATAGATTAGAATTTCAAATTGCTGAATTATCTACAAGAAACGAGTTTGCATTTGAAGCACAATTTTTATTTACACTTTATGCTGATAGTAGAGAAGAATTGAGCCGTAATACAGTTGCACTTATGCAAGAACTGAAGGAAGAACACATAACTCCACAAGTATTAGCTCTTCGTCAAGATGAAGGATATCGAACAGTCGTTCCTTATGCAATTGATTATTTGCAAGACAAAAAGAGGAACTTTAATACTGGTGCTGTAATTTCAAGTATTCCGTTTTATATTCCTGAATTGTATGACGATTATGGGGTGTATTTGGGAACAAACACGTTCAGCGGAACACCTGCCCTACTTGATATGTATAAAAAGGGCATTCAAAATTCAAATTTGAATGTATTTGGTAGTTCAGGTTCTGGTAAATCAACACTAGTTAAGTTTTTAACAATGCGTAGCTCCTTACACGGAATTAGAACCGTTATTATTGATCCTGAAGGTGAGTACGGGGCTATGACCAAGAAACTTCACGGTGCTGTATTCCGTATGTCAACGGATCCAACTCGAGCTGTTATGATGAATTTATTTGATATCGAAGAAGATATTGATATTGATCCAACAACAGGAGAACAAACTCCAACATTAGAATTAAGACCGAAATACGAAGACATTTCTGGATTTATTAAAGTTATTTATCCTCAAATGGATAAAAGTCAAGAGGCTAATCTTCTAGAGGTTATTGAGGAACTTTATTTTAGGTTTGGATTTAAAAACAACGATGTAGATAGTCTATACGAAAATGGAGATTTAATTGTTGAAAACGGTGCTATTATTAATAATTTCCGTAAAAAACCAATGCCTATTCTTAGTGATTTGATTGATTTAATGCAAAACTTTGTTTACGATGGAACATATCCAAATCTTAGAGAAGTTGCAGCCGCATTACAACCTTATCGAAACAATAAAACACGAGGTATGTTTGATACACAAACACCAAAAGATTTCCAAAACTTGAGAGATTTGCCAGTTATCACCTTTGATATTTCTGGTATCGAATCAAGTGATCTTAAAACCTTATCAATGTATGTATTATTAAACTGGGTTTGGGAGAAGTTTGGAAAGAAAAATCCACATATCAAAAAACGCATTCTTGTTGATGAGGCGTGGATGATGATGAGCCCTTCTCAAAACGGGTATCAATATACATCAGCTTTCTTGGAAACGATGAGTCGCCGGATTCGTAAACGGAATGGTGGTCTTTGTGTTGCGAGTCAACGTGTTGATGACTTTAATCAAACACAACAAGGACAAGCAGTTATCACAAATGCTCACACAACATTCTTATTAAATCACCAAGAATCAGAAGTTCCTGCTTTGCGAAAAGCATTCAATTTGGATGAAGGTGTTATTTCAAATATTATCCAAACACAAATTGGTCGTGTTCTAATAAAACAAGGTACTCACCTTTATATTGTGAACACAGAAATATTTGACAATGAAAAGCCGGTTATTATAACCAGTCCTCAAAACTTATCTAAATAAATAATTTAACAAAAAGATTTCTTTTAATATAACACAAAATTCCCCACTATATTAAATACAGTAGGGAATTTTTTCTTTAATAAATTAAGGTATTCGGGTCCATTTGTCGGACACCACCAGCAGTCACATCAATGTAATGAAGGTGTTTTTTGCTTGTTGGAGAAACAAACAAATCAATTTCATTATCTTGCAATTTACTCAAATTAAATTGCTCTTCAAAATCAAATAATTCATCTTTTGTGATCGCTTTCTCTTTCAAAGCAAGTTTTGGGTTTAGAGTTCCACGAGCAAAACGTGTTGATCCATCTTTTTTGATGTAAGAGAAGTCAACAACGCCCTTTTTTGCGTCACGATAGAATTTAGCAAATTTATCTGCCTTTTCTTCCAAAACAATTCCATCTTTGATGAGGGTTTCAATAGTTTGTACCATTTCCATAATAGTACCTTCTTTCTAACTCTAAATAGAGTGGTTTTATTTTTAAAAATTATAGTCGATTTTTACTTGTGTTATAATAGAAAAAATCCCGCTATAATAGTAAAAGAAGAAGTTTTTTATGAACTGATTTATGTAGGAAAATGTAGGAGGAATAAATAAAATAAAAAGTGAATTTCAAAAAAATCAAAACAAAATTAACAAGTCTGATTAGTTTGGGCTTTGTTCTCTTGTCAATGGCTCCTACTGGAGCAGTTCAAGCGAAAGATTCATCACACTCGGGTGCAGCGTATCTTCAGGTAGAATTGGATCCTGGAAGTCACCGCATTCAATCTAACGTAAGTTATTCTCCAATTGGGAATGCTTGGTTTGGACAAGACGTATCAAAATCTCCTGAGTGGATGGCAGAAAAAATAAGTTGGTCTCCGGAATCTTGGAAGTTTACAGGGTCATTATTGGACACTGGAAACCTAGATACCGCTATCGGAAGTATGGGCTTGCTGAAAAATGCAACAACTGGTAAATATTGGTCTCCGGCTCGAACAGCAGATTCCTTTAAGTTAGAAACTAAAGGATTTGAATCTACCGATAATGGACGTGGAAACCTAGCTCTTACCTTCCCAGGATGGGCGGCCGCTGACCGGGTGTTCGTTTTAAACAAAAATGGAACACACTCAAAAGGAATTGATAGAAACGCAGATGATACATCCAATGAATTTTCACGTATTGATTCCAAAAACGCAGCCACCGCCGCTGGTCGTGTAAATGATAATTTAGTGGCAGAATTAAACCGGGCACTTGAAGATAATTATGGACAATTAGTTACAACTAAAGGCAAACGAAACCCAGATTTATCAACGGAAGGTTTTATGAATCTTCTTTGGGTTACGGTGGCTGGTAAGTTCCCAGATACAGGGAAAACTTGGACTTATAATGAAGTAGATTATACTATTGACACAAAAGACTCCGTTTCTTCTAAAGTTATTGTAGCCAGTGATGTCTGGAACAAAAGCAGTGCAACAGATAAATTAGTTCAAATTTATCCAAATCGAAAGGGTGCTGTAAAATCAGACGCTTATACATACGCAGTTCCAAAAGGTTATCATTCTGGAGTTGGTACAGGAAATACAGTTGATAACGGTGGAAAACGAGGAAGTGACCTTTATGCTATTACTTGGTTTGATATTGCTATGGGTGCGACATCTGCAACTGTTAGATCGGAGAAAAAAGAGTCAGATGATAGTAATAACACGGTAGTAGGAGAACAAGTAGATAACTGGTTCTATACGGCATTATCTGCACTTGTATCCACACTGGGAGTTCGTAATGCTGATGAACTGGTATTCGGTGAATGGGGAAATCTGTTCAAGAATAACACTTTCCCAATGTTTATGGCGATTCAAACACCATTCATTATTTTGGCATTTATTATCTTAAGTATTTCTGTTGTAAATGCAGTTAGAAGATCTGCAAAAGATTATTTAAGTGTTGGTGATGTTCGTTCTATTCAAGATGTATTCGGTCAAGCAATTAATGCTGTTTTGATGATTATTATTTTGAACACGATACTATTCGGTGCTATTTATTTGAATGCTGGTTTGGTTAAAATGGCTGCTCAGGTAAGTCACTTTATGAAAACGTTACAAACTACCGGCGCTTCCACATCAGACAATGCAGTCTCTTCATTCTTTGCAAACTTACTAGGATTTTCTGGAATAACTTCAGTCTTAGTTTCATTTGTACTGATTGGTATTAATATCAAGTTTACGTGGCGATATGTAGCCCGTGCGGTCTCCTTCGGTATTTACTTTGTTATTTCTCCAGTAGTATTCGCACTTGACGCCTTAAAGGGTGATGGAAAACTATTCAGTTTTGGTTCAGGTACTGCAAATATTATGAAAAATCTGATTGGTTTAGTATTCCAACAATCACTTGACGCATTTGGTATAGCTTTTGCTATTAATGTCGGACGTATCATTTTTGGTAACGGTGTTATTGTAACAATTTTAGGATTCTTATCCATTGAAGCTATAACAAACGCTCTTATGGCAATGTTTGGTGTTCAAGCTGGATCAATTAGAGGTATCGCAGAAGCCGGTGAAATGTGGCACAAGAAAGGTGTTGAAGGGCTTAAACGTGCCGGGGCGTTCCTTGGTGGTGCTATGGCTGCAAAAGGGTACGCTGCTGTTAAAAGTGGTCGAAATCGTGATGATGAGGAAATCCTTCGCAAAAAACACGAAAAGGCTGGTGGTACAACTGGTGGTGGATCTGGTGGCGGAACAATCAAAACAGATTTGGATCAAGAAGCCCAAGTTCGTGCTTATAAGGCAAAAGAGTTTGGTGAAGTAAACTCACCACAAACACCACAACAAACAACTGAACTCGATAAAGAAGCTCAAACTGAAAAGGAAATTTCAGGATGGGATACTGTAAAAAGTAAAGTTAGTGATGTTGCTGGAAAAGTTAAAGATGGAGCTCAAGGTGCATACAACGGAGCTATTGAAACTGGATGGGGCGGTGCGATATCTGGTGGTGCTAGTCGTGTTCTAGGAGCATTTACTGAGGGTGCCACAAACCGAGGTGTTCACGGCGATCCAAACACAACAGTTGATCAAGCTGTTCGTGTTTCTGGAATGAATGATCGTTTGAATCCAGATAAGTACGATATTGATAGTGATGGAAATGTTGTTGCTAAAGGATTTAAAACCAAAATGCAACGTGCCGGAAGAGATGTTGGTAGGTTCCTTGGAGGTGCGACTCTTGGTATGGTTACTGATCCAAAATACGGAGCAAGAACTATACTTGGTGCAGCTGCTGGAGGATTATCTGCCGTAACTCCAGGAAGATTTGATGATATGGTTGCCACTGTTGCAAACATTCAAAATTACGAATCAGCTTTAACTGGTGGAAATAGTCAAAGTTTCGGATCAAGATTTGCAAAATCTTGGGTTGGTCGTATGGCTGGGGCTCAAGGTATGAATTGGGATATCCAGAACGTATCTGCACAAACTATGTTTGATGACCCTTCTAAAGCCGGTTATACTGTAACAGGTATAGGCGGTGACTCATCAGATGGACTAAATAGATACACTTCTCCAATTTATGATGATACTGAAGAAATGACGATGAGAACATCTTGGGGTGAGGGACAAGGTAAAGATAAAGAACAAAATAACATACACAATGCTGTTAGTGAGTTAAGTTCATTTGAAGAAAACCCTAATGGAAATCACATATTCTCAAGAGAACAATTAACTGATATGACAGGTGACGCTGTTAAAAGCCAATATGCTCAAGAAGTCTTGAACTATATGGATAAGAATGGTATGAATAATGTTCGATTTGAAAATGGACAGGTTTCATTTGACCAACAAATGGTTCGTGATAAAGGTTCCTTTGTGAAAGAGGACGATCCGAAAGCATACTCTGCAATGGCTATTGCAAAACAACAGTATGGTGAGGGTGGAATGTACCACGACCACGAAACCGGTGCCGTTCTCAAACCATCCCTTGATTCTGGTAAACCAATTGCATTCGTTCCTAAGAGTTATACAAACGGTGAAAACAATTATATTCTTAAACAACGTGAAATGGACATTCAAGGACTTCGTAAGTCTAAGATGGGTGAAGGCGAACGTTTAGAATTAATTAAAAAAGCATACTCTGTTTCTCCATCATCTTACAAAGATTTTAGAGAAAAACATTTTTCTAAAGATTTAACTTTAGATAAAAAGGAATAAAAAAATAGGCACGTTAATTCGTGCTTATTTTTTATTTTGGGTTTTATTTTTTCTTAAATTCTGTTATAATTAAAGTAAATAAAAATATCTGGAATTATTCCAGAAGAAAGAAGGTAAAAATGTTAAATTCTAAAAAAGTAATACCATCATTATCTGGTATGATTTCGAAAGATTTAATTGATAAGTTTGTTTCGGTTTTGTTTGACGATATCAATAATGCAGATGATGGTACTTTGATTGTTTATTTTTTAGCTGAATTTATGAAGTCATTTTATAAACCATATTGCGAAAGTTTAGAACCCGATGATATTGTAAAAAGAAATATTTATTTTGATTTTTATAACAATGATTTAATTAATATTTCTATCGAGAAAGAAAAATCCGATCGTTACGATGTCGAGTTCAAAAAAGGTGCTCTTCTTATTTCTAATTACTATACAAATTCAAAAATACTGAATCGAGCTTTAAAAGATACAGCGAAGGAAATCTGTGAGAAATATAGAGATGGGAAACCGGAAAGTGAATGGGCAGATTGTTTTCATCGTAAATATGCTACTGCATTCAAAAAATTTCTTTTTGATTTGGGTGGCGAGGTTTATATTTTATTTAGAAAAAAAATAAAAGAAAATGCTTTGAAGTATTTATCTGATTTGAAGATTTTATTGGAGGATTATTCTGGTAGCACAATAAATAAAGTTGTTGAGTAT
>ERZ772766.1876-NODE-1876-length-10883-cov-8.776598_pt1 | contig 10883 bp, 9 predicted proteins | sample MGYA00511379_ERZ772766 | MGnify/ENA primary metagenome ERZ772766 (study PRJEB29015, sample SAMEA2737895) | human oral metagenome | biome: human oral; feature: human-associated habitat; material: dental | place: China | collected 2116 ...
CATATCAAACGGGCCGACCACCCACGGTTACACCACTATGCGGGACGCTACTGCCGGAGGACCCGGCCAGGCCCTGCCACCGCCCACGGGCACCGCAGCCAGAACTCCTCATCCGCGTCTAGGCGCCACATGCGCGACAAAATTCGCCCTGCTCGCCTCCATCAGCGCCCACGCGCGAAAAAGTTCGCCCAGCGCACACAAAACACCCCAAAATCGGCCTTTTTTCGCCTGCTGGGCGAATTTTTTCGCGGTTTGACCCAGAATCCACTCCTGCTGGGCGAATTTTTTCGCGCCGATGGGGCCACAGCCGCCTCACAACACCTGCCGACCGCCTTGCCTGAAACCGACGACATCAATGCTCGCGGATCACTACCGCGAGATGAAACCACTGACACCTTTGCTCGCAGAAAAAGAGCGCTTCCAGGCCATTTTTCACCCGCAAAGGCGTCACCGGTTTCAGACACCCCTCCCCAACCGCCCACAAAGGCGCTGCCGGTTTCACGAACTCTCATCAATGTCCCAACAGAGTTGCCCCCGGGATCACCCCGCCAGGCGCTACGCCCACAGCACAAACCTTGCGTGGCGTGCGCACATGCCACAACGCCGGTGGCACACTGGCCACATGACTGACACCCCCACTCCCGAAGCCCGCACGAACGAGCCGGCCCAGGCCTCGTCCCTCCCGTCCCTGGCGATCACCGGCGCGTCCGGGAGCGTCGGCGGCGTGGTTGCCCGCCTCCTGTCCGAGAGCGGCCTGCCCCTGCGCCTGCTCGCGAACACGCCGTCGCGCGCGCCCGAGCTGCCGGGTGCCGTCGCGGTGAAGTGCTCGTACGAGGACACACTCACGACGCGCGGCGCACTGGAAGGTGTTGACATCCTCTTCATGGTGTCCGCGCCCGAGAGCGAGGACCGCCTGGACAAGCACCTCGCTTTTGTCGACGCGGCGGCCGCCTCCGGTGTGCGTCATATCGTGTACTTGTCGTTCATGAACGCGGCGCCCGACTCGACGTTTACGCTGGCGCGCACGCACTTCCACACGGAGGAGCACATCAAGGCGTCGGGCATGACGTACACGTTCTTGCGCGATAACTTCTACGCGGACTTTTTCGTGGCGCTGCCGGACGAGGAGGGCCGCATCCTCGGACCCGCGGGCGACGGGCGCGTGGGCGTGGTTGCGCGCGAGGACGCGGGGCGCGTGGCCGCCGGGGTCTTGGCGGATCCGGGGCGTTACGAGAATCAGACTCTCGACGTGACGGGCCCCGAGGCCCTCACCCTCGACGAGATCACCGCGATCCTCACCCGCGTGTGGGGCCGGCCCGTCACCTACGTGCGCGAAACCGTCGAGGAGGCGTACGAGTCTCGCAAGAAGTGGCCGGCCGCCCAGTGGGAGTACGACTCGTGGGTGTCGACCTACACGTCGATCGCGCGCGGCGAGATGGACGTCGTCTCCACGACCGTGCGCGACGTGACGGGCCGCGACCCGCTCACCTTCGAGGAGGTCGCCCGGGCAGCGCTCGCATCGAACCGCTGACCGTCGCGGTTGTGGCTTGGTGGGCTCCGGTTTCGCTTCTCTTCTCAGGGACGAGGCCGGGGTTGCGCCTTGTGGGCGCACTTGCCACTGCGGGACCCTCATCGGTTTCAACACAGCAGACCAATCTGTCAAACCACTTATTTCCTCAAAAGCATGTAGAGTGAAAGACTGTCAAGCCACAAAGGGGTGAGAGCTACGGCCGGATAGCCGCCATCAGGGATCTCGCTCCCCGCCCACCACGAGAAAGTCCTCAACATATGGAAGCGACACCACATCACGAGTTCAGCGGGCTCTACACATCGGAGCCCCAACTCACGCGAGCGTTGGCTGCAGAATTCCGCCACGATCCGCAAGCGACTGAGCGCTACTTCTCGTCTCTGTTGGGCGTGAAGCTCGGCGAACTGACCGATGTAGGGTGCGAAGAAGATCAGCGCGTGGACATTCTTCTGGAGTTCGAACACTCGACCATTGCCATTGAAGCCAAGATTGACCACGCCATCAGCGAGGATCAACTAGAGAGAGAATCGAAAGTCGCCGATTACCTGATGCTCCTCCTCCTCGACGCTGATGATGCTGCGGAACACCGAGATCAGGTTGCTCACGTTCTAACCTGGAAAGAAGTACTCTCCGAGTTCCCAGACGCTCGCGTTCTACTGTCAGACGTCGAGTCTATCTCCGCATTGAAGGTCCAGGTGGAGCGGGTACTGCGCAAAACGCTGAGAAATATGACGATCCCAGACGGGTGGTACCTCGAAGTCAATCGCGGGGATTCAGGAATGCCCGGAATCACTGTCGAGTCACCAGAGCTTCCTAACGGCGATTGGCTGTGCGGACAGATTCAGGTAATCGGACGGGAGATGCCATTGTCCTTCAACGATGTCCACCTCGAGTACTACGCTGGAACCCACGTTGAGGAAACTGACGAGTGCTATCCACCCTTGGATTCAAACGACGTACCATCGTGGGTAACAAACGCTCGAGTGCTCTATGAGACCGTGTTGGAGGGGGATCCCAGCACATTCGATCTCAAAACCAATAAGCCTGGCACCTCGCAACGACCTCTCGGGCAACTCCGTAAAGATCTCACGATGAAGTACCTGGCAGATGCTCCCTGGCTTGCCCAGGGATACATCGATACGGCCATCGGCGTCCGAGCACACCCCAAACCAATCTCCGAGATCGATGACCTTGCAGATACGGCGATGCGTCTCTTCACAACCTGGTTCGACGCTCTCGAACAACAATCACATGAGTAAGGACATGGCCGAGCCTCAGACCTCTGCATTGCCTGAGTTCTCGCCCTGACCACGAGTGCAGCCGATTTACACAGGTGGGGGCTCCCATTTGGGAGCCCCCACCCATCTACAGCAGCATCACAACCTCAGTAGGCCAACCCCTTCGGCTGCTCCGCCAGGACGGCGCTGCCCGGGTTGACGACCTCGAAACCGTTGGCCTTGTAGGCCTCGTAGTCGAAGTTTTCGCATTCGTCGTACCCGATGCGGTGGTACTCATAGAAGCCGTCCCAGTCCTCGTACCCGGACCCGAGCGATGACTCGAGGAACGCGTCGGCCATGGCCATCGCGGTGCGCGGGGCGACGTAGAAGGCGCCCATGGCGAGCAGGTTCGCGTTGTTGGCGGCGGCGCAGCGGCGCGCGGCGGGCACGGACTCGCACACGGCAGCGTGTACGTGGGGGCACTTGGAGGCGGCGATGTGGATGCCCATGCCGGTGCCGCAGAACGCGAGGGCGCGTTCGAACTTGCCTTCGGCGATCTGGGCGCCGAGCGCGAAGCCGACGCGGTGGTACATGGGCGCGGTGTCGGGGTCGGGCGTCAGGTCGGTGACGGTCCAGCCTCGCTCCTCGAGGTGGGCTTTGACGGCTTCCTTGAGGGGGTACCCGGCGAAGTCGGCGCCGACGACGACGTGCTTGTCTTTAGCTGTCAGCATGCGCGTGTCCTTTCCTGAGTTTGCGCAGTTTGGAGAAGGAGAAGAGGCCCTCGTTCATGCAAATGACGAGCAGCAGCACGCCACCCCAGATGAGAGGCCTGTAGAAGTTGGAGATATCGGGGAACATGTTCAGGCCGGAGGAGAGGACCTGGAGCATGAGGATGGACAGGAGGACGCCGCTCAGGCGCCCGGATCCGCCGTTGGGGTTGACGCCGCCGAGGACGACGATGAGGACGGTGAGCAGCGTGTATGAGGCGCCGTAGTCGGCTTTCGCGGAGTTGTAGTTCGCGAGCATGACGATGCCGGCCATGGCGGCCATGACGCCGGAGAGCACGTAGGTGCGGATCAGCAGGCTCTTGACTTTCAGGCCCGAGAAGCGCGCCGCGGTGTCGTTCGTGCCGAGCATGAGGATCGTGGTCCCAAAGCCCGTGAAGGCGACGATGGCTCCCGCGACGGCCGCGCACACGAGGAACACGACGAGGGGGATGGGGACGAGGCCGACCACCTTCCCCGTGAACACGGCTCCGAACGCTGCGGGGACGCCGGAGACGGGTTTGCCTTGGGTGAGGATGAGGGCGACACCTCCGAAGAGCTCGAGGGTGCCGAGGGTGGCGAGGATGGGTGGGATCTTCAGGACAGCGACGAGCGTGCCGTTGATGAGTCCGCACACGACCCCGACCGCCAGGGCGACGCCCAGGGCGATGAGGGTGGCCATGCTCATTGACGAGGGGGTGACGGCCGGGCCGAGCATCGAGCGCAGCGTGAGGGCCGCGCAGATCGAGGTGACGTTGGCGATGGCGACGACGGACAGGTCGATGCCGGCGGTGAACATGGTGAACATGACGCCCAGGCTCATGAGGCCAAATTCGGGGAATTGGACGGCCATCGACTGCCAGGTGCGCACGGCGAAGAAGGGGCCGGGGCGCACAGCGGCGAAGAAGATGAGCAGGAGGAGGAAGACGATGATCAGTCGCGTCATGTAGCTGTCCTTTTTGAGGAAAGCGAGGCGCGGGGAGGCGAGAAGCGTTGACATGTGGTCCTCCTAGTGTGCGTTACGGCGGGCGCGCATGACCTGAAGCGCGGAGACGCCGGTTCCCACGATGATGAGCAGGCCCAGGGCGAAGCCCTGCCAGAACGTCGGGATTCCCATGAGGATCATGGAGTTTTGGACGATGACGATGAGCAGCGTGCCGAGCATGACGCCCGTGAGAGAGCCCTTGCCGCCGGTGATCGCGGTGCCGCCCAGGACGACGGCCGCGATGACCATCATTTCCATGCCGAGCAGGTTGGTGGGGTGCATCTGTCCCATGGAGCAGGTGCGGACCATGCCGGCCAGGGCGGCGATGATGCCGACGAGGACGTAGAGCCAGAACTTGGTGGCGCGCACCTTGAAGCCGACGCGGGCGGCCGCGGACTCGTCGCCGCCGAGGGCGAAGAGGGAGCGTCCGAACATTGTGTAGCGGGTGACGAAGAAGGCCACCGCGACGACCGCGACGAGGATCAGGAAGGACACAGGCATCGAGGACTGCAGGCCGGAGCTTTCGTTGCGAGCGACGAAGAGGGACGCGGACCCGAAGGAGCGCATGGACTCGGGGATCGTGTTGATCTGCACGGATTTGAGCGCGCCCTGCATGACGCCGTTGAAGACGTTGGCGGTGCCTAGGGTGATGATCAGGGTGGGCACGGTCAGCCTCGACGTGAAGATGCCGTTGAATGCGCCGAGGACCGCGCCGAGGGCGGCGGCAATCAGGAAGGGCACGATGACGGGCCCGTTCCACCCGTTGTCGACAAGGACTTTCGTGGTCACGTAGACCGCGAGGGAGGCCAGCGCCGGGAAGGACACGTCGATGCCGCCGGAGACGAGGACGAGGTGCGCGGCGACGGCGAAGAGGCCGGGGACCACCATCGCGCCGGCCAGGTCGACGAGGTTGTTAGCCGTGAAGAACTGGCCGGATCGCGCCTGGATAACGAGGGTGAGCGCCGCGATGACCAGGAACACCCAGAATTCGTTGGCGCGCAGGACTTTCGTGATGAGTCGGGGCATTAGATCTCTCCCCCTTCGGTCGACGAGGCCGGGGCCTGGTCTTCGGACAGGAGCCGGGTCAGTTCGGCCTCGGTGAGGGTGTCGGGGTTGATCGGATCGCTCAGGTGCCCGGCTCGCATGATGGCGATGGTCGAGCAGTTGGTGAGCACTTCGGCGATGTCGTCGGAGATGATGATGACGGCCATGCCTTGCGCGGCGAGTTCGCGCAGGATCGAGTGAATGGTGAATTTGGAGCCGATGTCGACGCCGACGGTGGGCCCGTTGAGGATGAGGACGGAGGGCTTGGTGGCGAGCCACTTGGCCAGGACGACCTTTTGCTGGTTGCCGCCCGACAGGGTGTTGACGGCGTTGGCGGGGTCGGGGGTGACGACGTCGAGGCGCTTCACCCACTTCTTCTCTTCGTCACGGATGGCTTTCTTGTCGATGAATCCGAGGGCCTTGGTGAAGGATTCCATCTCGGAGATCGTGATGTTTTCGCCGATCGAGCGCGAGAGGAAGAGGCCTTCGGTGAGTCGGTCTTCGGGGACGTAGGCGATGCCGGCGGCGATCGCGTCGCGCACGCCTCGCAGGGTGACGTCTTGGCCTTTGACGCGGATGCGCCCGGAGTCGAGGGGGAGCATTCCGAAGAGGGACATGGCGAGTTCGGTGCGTCCGGAGCCGAGGAGGCCGGTGATGCCGAGGATTTCGCCGGGCCGCACGCTCAGGGATGCGTCGGCGAAGGCGCCGCTCACGGTTGCACCCTCGACCTGGAGGATCGGGGCGTCGGTGATGTCGCCGGGCTGGTAGCGCTCCTCGTCGAAGTCGCGCCCGGTCATGTGGCGGGCGAAGCTGGCGCGGTCGAGTCCTTCCTTCGGGCAGGTGATGACCTTGTGTCCGCTGCGCAGGATGGTGAAGCGTTGCGCGATTTCGAAGACTTCTTCGAGCTTGTGGGACACGAAGAGGATCGCGATGCCGCGCGATTGCAGGTCGGCGACGATGTCGAAGAGGGCGCGCACTTCCTTCTTAGTGAGGGCGGTCGTGGGCTCGTCCATGATGATGAGCTTCGCGTCGCCCATGAGTGCGCGGCTGATGGCGACGAGCTGTTTGTCGGCGACGGAGAGGTTGCCGACGAGTTCGTCGAGGTCGACCTCGAAGCCGATTTTGGCGACGGCTTCGCGGGCGACTTCGCGCATGCGCGAGCGGTTGACGAGGCGGCGTCCGGCGGCGACTTCGCTGCCGAGCGCAATGTTCTCCATGACGGAGAGGTTGGGGAAGATGGAGAAGTCCTGGTAGATGACGCGTACGCCCGCGTCTATGGCGTCGGCGGGTGTCAGTCGCGTGAAGTCGCGGCCCCCGATGGAGACCGTGCCCTGTTCGGGGGTGTGGACTCCGGAGATAACTTTGATGAGGGTGGATTTGCCCGACCCGTTTTCTCCGGCGAGGCAGTGGATTTCTCCGGGTGCGATGTCGAGGTCGATGTCGACCAGGGCTCGCACGCCTGCGAAGGATTTGCTGACGTGTCGTACCGCCAGCACTGGGGTGTCCATGTGGTGTCCTTTCCGACGCGTGGGCCGACCCGGGGCCTCCCCTCGCGCGGCGGTGTGGCGCTGGTGGGGGGTGCGGTGCGCGAGCGTCAGTGCACGCGCTGGGGTGGCCCGGCCACGGCCTCGTTCATTGGGACGAGGCCGTGGCGCGCGGGCTGATCGTGTGCGGTGAATCGGTTAGAAGCCGAGGGAGTCGACGTTGTCCTTGGTGATCTGGATCCAGCCGTTGCCTTCGAGGACCTTGGTGGACCCTTGCGAGAAGTGCATGGATTCGTATCCCTTGACGCCGAGGTTGACGCCGTCTTCGATCTTTTCACCGTTGAGGACCTTGGTGGCCAGGGATGCCATGGCGTAGCCGGCGTCCGCGGGGTCCCAGAGGGTCAGGGTCGACACGGAGCCGTCCTTGAGGATCTGGGCGTTGGCGGCGGGCATGCCCGTGCCTGCGGTGAAGACTTTGCCCTTGAGGCCGAGCTCTTCGATGGCGCGGGCGGTGCCGGGCGCGTCGAAGGAGGAGGTGCCGAGGATGCCCTTGACTTCGGGGTACTTCTTGAGGACTTCCTTGGCGGTCTGGTAGGCGGTTTCACCGTTGTCCTGGGATTCGACGCGGGGCTCGGCTTCGAGCAGCGTCATCTTGGGGTACTTCTCCTTCTGGTGGGCGACGGCGCCGTCTGCCCATTCGTTGTGGGAGGCGTTGGTGACGTGTCCGACCATGGTGGTGTAGACGCCTTCTTCACCCATGGCTTGGGCGAGGTTGTCCATGATGAACGCGCCGTATTCGCTGTTGTTGAAGGCTTCGATGTCGTACATCGTGTTTTCCTGGGAGGCGCCTTCGTGGGTGACGACGACGATGCCCGCGTCCATGGCCTGTTTGAGGACGGGTTCGATGGCGCCGGGGTCGACAGGGACGACGCAGATGGCGTCGACGCCTTGGGCGATGAGGTCTTGGATGACCTGGGCCTGCATGGTGGCGTCGGTTTCAGCGGGGCCCTTCTGGAAGACGTTCATGCCGGTGTCGGCGGCGTACTTCTTGACGCCGGTTTCCATGCGGACGAACCAGGGGTTGGTGGCGTCCTTGGGGACGACGGCGATCGTGTAGTTGCCGTCTCCGCCGCCCTTCTCTGCGGGGCTGGACGAGGATTGGGCGGTGTCGCCGGGTGTGCAGGCACCGAGGGCGAGGGCGCATGCGGATGCGGCAACGAGGGCTGTAGCTGCGAGGCGGGGCTTCATGGGAGTCTCCTCTGTGTGGGTCAACGTCGGTGTTGAGGTCGTGGTTGTGCGGCGGCTCTGCTGTGTTGCGGTGGTGCCTGGCGTGTCCGTCTTCGTTGCTGGACCCACCCTGCGGTGCCGCGTGTGCGGTGCTGCTGCGTGCCGGGTGCTCCCGTCCTTGGGGGCGCGTCGGCGTGCCCCCAATCCTAGGACACGCGGGTGGTGGCGTTCACTTTCCGGGTCCGTGTGGGACGAGGCCGGGGCGGGTTTTTGGGGTGTGGTTGCGGCGTTTTTGGGCTGATTTGTCAGACGTATGGGTGGGGGCGTTAGTCCAGACAAATACTGTCCGAGATGAAGTGGAATGCACCGCCCCATTGCTTACTGGAGCGACGCACACTCGTGCGGCGATGTGCACCATAACTGCACATTTGTGCGATGCGGAGTAAGCTCGAGAGCGGGCCTTCGTGCGAGTTGTTCGGTTTCATTATGCAGCTGTTGTCCAGGCAGCTTGATGCAGTTCGCATTCGGTGGCGGCTGCCTAGGCTGCTATGGATACCACGGCGATTACTGAAGTCTTCGATCCAGGTGGCAACCCCAATATAAACCTGATCATGGGAGATGAAGGTGTTCTGGTAGTAGCACTTGGTTTTGAGGGGGGCTCAAAAGGGTTCGACCATCTTGCGAAAGGCGCTGGTAGTCGATAGTGACATTCAGGAAGAACTCAGCGAAAGCCTCAATGTCAAGCGCCGCCTTCCCGGCGAGAAATTCATCTGCGCCAAACTCAGCCAGCGCGCGTTCTGCCATGCCGTCCAGCTCGACGTGCTTATAGATTTCATGTGTCATCTACTCATCCGCCTTCTTGGACGGGTTAATACCGTCAAGAACGTTCTTCCAGACGTCGTCGAGCTGGGCATCGCAAGCGCGATGTAGGGCCATGCAAGCCATGTCGGCTGGGCGTGTTTAATTGTCTGTGTATCCGTCTTTTTGTTTGAAAGGATTGATGCATGGTGAATGATGATGATGATGTTGTTGTTGTGTCTGGCGCTAGTGGGCGTGAGGCTGTGGAGGAGCTTCGTCGCTTGGGGGCGTTGGATGCGTTGTTTGAGCGTCTTGATGCTGGCGAGGTCGAGATGGCGGGCAGCCAGGGATTGTTGCCCGCGTTGCTCAAGGAGGCCTTGGAGCGCGGGTTGGCCGCTGAGCTTTCTGAGCATTTGGGGTATGAGAAGGGCCAGACTAGCGCGCAGGCGCGCTCGAACACGAGGAGGGGCACGACGAAGAAGCCCGTGATGTCAGAGGTGGGAGCCTTCGAGATCGAGGTCCCCCGTGATCGGGCAGGCTCGTTCACCCCGCGCCTGGTGCGCACAGGACAGCGGCGCCTCGATGGTTTGGATTCGATGATTATCAGCTTGTATGCCGGGGGATGACGGTAGGCGATATCCGCCATCACCTAGCCTCCACCATCGGCGTGGAGGTCAGCGCCGGGGGCGATTTCCACGATCACTGACGCGGTGTGCGAGGCCGTCTTGGAGTGGCAGCACCGCCCCTTAGAAGCGTTCTACCCGGTGATCTACCTGGACGCGATCCGCATCAAAATCCGACGCGATCACACGGTGGAGAACCGGGCCGCTCACCTGGCGGTGGGAGTGGACATGGAGGGGGTCAAGCACGTGCTGGGCATCTGGGTCCAAGCCGATGAAGGCGCCTCCTTTTGGGCCCACATGTGTGCCGAGCTGGCCAACCGGGGCCTACGCGATGTCCTGATCGTGTGCTGCGACGGGTTGACTGGCCTGCCCGAAGCCATCGAAGCGACCTGGCCCCAGTCCATGGTCCAAACCTGCGTCGTTCACTTAATCCGCGCCTCCATGCGTTTCGTGTCCTACAAGGACCGCAAGAGCGTCGCAGCCGCTCTGAAGCGAGTGTACAGCGCGCCCAATGAGGAAATCGCCCGAGAGGCGCTAGAGGATTTCGCGGCCAGCGACCTGGGGGCGCGCTACCCCCAAACCGTTGCGACCTGGCAGCGCGCCTGGCAGCGTTTCACGCCGTTCTTGGCGTTCCCTCCCATGGCGCGCCGCGTCGTGTACACCACCAACGCAATCGAGTCCTTGAACTACCAGCTACGCAAAATCACCAAGAACCGCGGGCATTTCCCCACCGAAGAAGCCGCCGTCAAACTCTTATGGCTCGCCATCTGCGACATCGAAGACAAACGAGCCGACCAGCGCCTCACAGACGCCGGCAAACCCCCCAACAAACGAACAGCCCCCACACGCCTCACCCAAGGACGCACCACCACCAACTGGAAACAAGCCCTCGCGGGGCTCACCACCGCCTACCCCGACCGAATCACCCCCTACCTCTAACCCCCATACACAGAAAAAATGACAGGCTCTCCGCCCGGGGGTGCGAATCGCGACGCTAGATCCCCTTCCAGGGACAGCAAGAACGCCATCGCTTGGCCTGCTCCAAGGACGCAACCAGCGTGCTCGACGCCTGTCACATCGTCAAGCTTGCCGGGGGACGACCCAGGTGAGGTACGCCGTCGCGTCCAGCACGACACGACCGGACACCGCGGGCGCAAGGGGGGATCCCCTCTATCAGATCCGCAATCTTTTGCGCGCCTCACGTGATCGGCTC
>ERZ772766.1877-NODE-1877-length-10881-cov-3.722243_pt1 | contig 10881 bp, 10 predicted proteins | sample MGYA00511379_ERZ772766 | MGnify/ENA primary metagenome ERZ772766 (study PRJEB29015, sample SAMEA2737895) | human oral metagenome | biome: human oral; feature: human-associated habitat; material: dental | place: China | collected 2116 ...
AAAACGCACTGCATTTAGCACCAAAACGCACTGCGTTTAGCACCAAAATGCACTATATTTTGCAGCAAATAGCCCCAAAATGGCGCAAACGACGTTTTCTTAAAATAAATATTCATTTTGCCGCATGCGCAGGCTACCCCCTTTTTGCATCAAAACAAACCCTCGCGAGAATCGATTTTTTGCGGCAAGGTGAGCGGTTAGTGGACAAAAAAGGCACTCACAATGTTAAAATTCTTACCAAAAACAAGACAAACGCTCATTTCTCAAACACAAAAATGCGACTTCTTAAAAAGAATATAATAATTTTGCACTTGTTGGTTGACCCTACGAGAGGGGAAAATGAGATTATAAGTCAACTACGCTTGCACAATTATTTAGAAATGCTTACCTTTGCCCGCAAAAGCTATCGACAACCATAAATAGCTTTAAAGCATAACCAAACCTACTTGTTCGCAGGGATAAGCGGGTTAAGCAATCAACCCAAATCAAAAAAAATACGCTGAATTGTAAAACTCGAAACTACAGATTATGATACACGTTAACAAACTTGCTGCAAGCATGGCAGCAGCCTTCACGATGTGTGCCGCAATGAGCTGCGCACGCGACCAAACGCTAAACCATCAAGAGATGGTAAAAAGCCCACAAGAGATGGTAAAGCACTATTTTGCACAAACGTTGAAAACAAAGCTGAACGCAGAGCTGAACAGCAAGGCGGACTTTGCGCGCAACGCAAACTATTCTACCGACATACAGCAGCAACTGAAAGATAAAGACGTTGCCAGCACCAAGAAGATGGTGTGGGCTGCGTGGTGCGAGGCCAATCGCGAGTTACAGGAAGAGAAACTCATAAAGCCCCAAAGGCTACAAAATGGCAGCCAGGGTTCGTGGAACCTGCCGCAAACATTAGAGCCTAACGCCGTTATGCCCTACTACTATGGTGCAAAAGGCCAGGCCAATGGGCAGTTGCCGCTTTTCTTATACCTACATGGTTCGGGGCCTAAAAAACAAGAATGGCAAACTGGGCTGATGCTAGGAAACTCGTTTGAAGATGGTCCTTCGCTTTATTTCATTCCCCAGATACCCAACGAAGGCAACTATTATCGTTGGTGGCAACTAGCTAAGCAGTTTGCTTGGGAAAAGCTTATACGGCAAGCACTTGTTGACGGAAACGTCGATGCCAATCGCCTTTACGTGTTCGGCATATCCGAAGGAGGTTATGGCAGTCAACGGCTGGCTTCGTTCTATGCAGACTATTGGGCAGCGGCCGGACCGATGGCAGGTGGCGAACCTTTGAAAAACGCACCGGTGGAGAATTGTGCCAACATTGGCTTTTCATTCCTTACGGGAGCCGAAGACACGGGGTTCTACCGCAACATACTCACGCGCTACACGCAAGAGGCTTTCGATTCTGCACAACAGGCACATCCACTTTCGGCAGACAATCGCCCGCTCTTTCAGCATCGCATAAACCTGCTCGAAAGGATGCAGCACAGCATCAACTATAGCCTAACAACCCCGTGGCTTAAAAATTTTATCCGAAACCCATATCCCAAGACCGTTCTTTGGGAAGACTTTGAGATGGACGGCCGTCGCCGTTCGGGGTTCTACAACTTGCAGGTTCTAGTGCAACCATCGGAGCAACGCACCTATTATGAAATGACGATTAAAGACAATGTCATTACGATGAACATCAACGATGTGGAATACACCACCATTGAGAAAGACCAACGATGGGGTATCGAAATGAAGTTCAACCGTTCGTATAAGCAGTCTAAGGGAGGCAAACTGCGCATATACCTTAACGAACAGCTTGTAGACATGAGCAAGGCGGTAACCCTCATCGTAAACGGCAAGCAACTTTACCGCGGTAATGTTAAGCCCACTTTGCAAGATATGATTAACAGCTGCATGGAATACTTCGACCCTTATAGAATATTCCCTGCCTCTATTGAGGTTAGTTATTAACCACATAATGGCATTTATAATCAAAAAGAATTGGTTTAGGAATTAATTAAGCATTTTGTACAGACGCTACAAAGCATCTTGTACTGGCGCTACAAGCGTCTTGTACTGGTGCTACAAGCGTCTTGTACGGATACTACAAGCATCTTGTACAGACGCTACAAAGTATCTTGTAGTGTATGCACAAGGGCCTCTTGCAGCACTACAAAACGCCATAGTGCTGGCACATTTATGGCAAAATGAGGTGTACGAACAACTTTCTATTATCAAGTAGTTTAAACTGTAAAAAACAATTATCCTTCTCTATTGGCAGGTTCTAAAAAACACCTCCATTGCATTTTTTGGCTTTTATGGTCGATGAACAAGGGCTGACCGCGGTCGTTGATGTTCCTGGGATGTGGATAAACGCACACAAACCAATGAAATTACGAACTCAGAAACTTCGATTTAGCCATAGCGAAGGTACTATATCCCTGCCAAAATGCACAACTTTTAAGTGCATTTCCCGATGACAATTAGATTTTGTCAAAGGTTGTTTTTCTGAAAATTTGCATCGGAGTGGCCGTGAGGGGTTAGATAAAGCGTTCGTTATTTAGATGTTAACAAAGTTGTTCTGGTTTTCGTAAGGCATACATGTCAGCTATTAAAAAAAGTAGAAAAAGCCCTTTACACTTGCATAATCGTGGGAAAGTTCCTAATTTTGCATAACAATATTATAAAGAAAAACAGGAACGATGATAAATAGGGAATTAATACGTATAAAGATTGTCCAGTTAACCTATGCATACTACCAAAACGGTAATAGAAATATGGATAATGCCGAGAAAGAACTGCTGTTCAGTCTTTCAAAGGCATACGACCTATACAATTACCTGCTGGCGTTGATAGTGGCAATCACACGTGAAGAGAGACATCGTGTAGACATCGCAACGCAACAAGCGCAGCGCGAAGGCACAGAGGTGCCCTCGACAAAATTTGCGTACAATAAGTTTGCTACACAATTGGAAGAGAACAAGCAACTGAACGACTTCATGGAGACGTTGAAACAGCGTTGGGAAGACGATATCGAGTCGGTTAGAAAACTCTGCAACCAAATAGAACAGTCGGAAACCTACCGCGAATACATGGAAAGCGGAAACGACGACTATGAGGAAGACCGCGAATTGTGGCGCAAGTTGTACAAGCAACTGGTGCAAAACAATGTGGACCTTGACGCACTGCTCGAAGAGAAAAGCTTGTATTGGAACGACGACAAAGAAATTGTAGACACCTTTGTGCTGAAAACCATCAAACGTTTCGACCCAGCCAACAAAGCCAAGCAAGAGTTGCTGCCCGAATATAAGGACGAGGAAGACAAGGACTTCGCCCGAAAACTATTCAGGTCGACCATCCTTAATGGCGAACAATATCAGCGATACATGAGTGAGAACTCGCGAAATTGGGACTTTTCGCGACTGGCTTACATGGACGTTGTTATCATGCAGATTGCCATTGCCGAGATGCTAACCTTCCCCAACATACCCGTAAGCGTAACAATTAACGAGTATGTGGAGCTGGCCAAGCTTTACAGCACGCACCGAAGCGGAGGTTACATCAACGGCATGCTCGATACAATTGCCCGCGGACTGGTTGCACACGGACAAATGATGAAGGCAATGCCCGAACCACGCCCACGCAGACAATTCGACAATGGACGTAAGAACGGTGAACAAAAGCATGCGCAGCAGCCCGTTGAGCAACAAGAAGGGCCTGATGATGCCGAAAAGGACGCGCCAATGGAACCCGTTTCGGACGTTGTTGCCGACACCAACGACCTGCAACAGCCCATTGAACCCGACAATATCGCTGATGAGGCCTAAACGAGGTGGCCTCTGCTTAGCGCATTAACAAAGACAACACAACAATTAAAATATGATTTCAACAACAGTATTGGCTGCACAAGCAGCTGCCGGCAACTCTGCCGCACCCATCTTGATGATGGTGGCTATTTTCGCCATCATGTATTTCTTCATGATTAGGCCACAACAAAAGAAACAAAAGGCCATACGCAACTTCCAAAACGCACTGCAAGAAGGCACACGCGTTGTAACTAGCGGGGGCGTATATGGAGACGTGAAACGCATCAACATAGAGAACAACACGGTGGAGTTAGAAATAGCTCGCGGCGTGGTTGTTATCGTAGACCGTAACTACGTGTTTGCCGACCCAGCCTCGTTGCAGTCTGTGGACACCAAGAATTAAGCAATGAAACAGCTTCGGCCCTTAAAGATCTTATCAATAGTCAGGAGCTTCGTGTTCAGTGCAGTGAACAAGGAGTTTCTGATTTTTTTGTTTTTTCTCGCGCTTAGTGGGGGATTTTGGTTGCTTACCGCCCTTAACGAAACCTACGAGAAAGACTTCATCGTGCCCGTTCACATGGCCAATTTGCCTAAGGATGTGGTGATAACCTCTAACGATGAAGACGTTGTGCGAGTGACTTTAAGAGACAAGGGATTTGCCATCATGGGCTATCTCTATACCGAACGGCTGCGCCCCATCGTGCTTAACTTCGCCAATTACGCCAACAAGTCGCGCGGAAAGGGCGTGATACCTGCCGCCGACATACAGAAACAACTCTATACGCAGCTGTCTGGCTCAACCAAGATAGTGGCGGTAAAGCCAGAGCGGTTGGAGTTCTTCTTCAACTATGGCCAAAGCAAGCGCGTCCCCATACGTCTTGCGGGAACCATCAAGCCAGGCGACCAACGTTATTTGGCCGACTACAAGTTCTTCCCGCAGTTTGTTACGGTGTATGCCAGCAATAAGGCACTAGACAGCATTAAGGAGGTTCGAACAGAGGATCTGAACATCACGAACTTCTCGGACACCATCGTCGAAACCGTTGAACTGCATCGCATCGAGGGCGTAAAGATGGTTCCGTCTGTGGTTAGGCTGGCCCTTTACCCCGATGTGCTTACCGAAGAAAACATCGAAGTACCCATTTCGGCCGAAAGCTTGCCGGCCGACAAGGTGTTGCGCACCTTCCCTTCGAAGGTGAAAGTGCATTTCATCGTGGGAGTTAGCCGTGTGCGCTCTATCACTGCCGACGCTTTCAAGGTGGCCGCCAACTACGCCGAACTACTGGAACACCCTGCCGACAAGTGTACGTTGTACTTGCGAAAAGCACCTCCTGGTGTGCGTAAGGTGCGTTTGGAAATCAATCAAGTGGACTATCTCATCGAACAGAAGTAGATAGATTACCATGACGTCTTGCCACTTATCACCCCATTTGCGCATCGCCCTAACGGGCGGCATCGGCAGCGGAAAATCGTTCGTTGCACAGCGTTTGCGCGCTCGTGGCATCGAAGTATTCGATTGCGACGCGTCGGCCAAGCACCTTTTGCGGACTTCGGAGCCACTGATGGAGAGTTTGCGACAGCTTGTGGGCAACCATCTATATGCCGACGGACGTTTGCAGAAACAGGTGTTAGCTGCCTATCTGCTTGCCTCCGACGAGAACAAGCAACGCATCAACGCCCTTGTTCACCCAGCCGTTGCACGCGATTTCGAACAATCGGGCAACCAATGGCTCGAAAGTGCCATCTTCTTCGAAAGCGGTTTCGATGCAAGGGTGAAGGTAGACAGCGTGGTATGCGTTACCGCACCGCTTGAAGTGCGCATACAAAGGGTGATGCTACGCGATGCACTCGACCGCGCGAAAGCATTGAAATGGATAGAATGCCAATGGCCACAAGAACGTGTTAGGGCCATGAGCCACTTCGAAATAGTTAACGACGGCGTGAAAGACGTTGACCAACAACTAAACGAATTATTCATACAACTAATAAAAACATAAACAGAAAAACAACATGTTACAGACAATTCTTTCTATCTCAGGCAAGCCTGGGCTATACAAGCTCGTGTCTAGCGGTAAGGCTTCGCTCATCGTCGAGGCTATCGACGAAACGCATAAGCGTATGCCTGCCTTCGCAACAGATCGCGTTACAAGTCTTAGCGACATCGCCATGTACACCGATTCAGAGGACATTCCCTTGTGGCAAGTGCTTAAAAACCTAGGCGAAAAAGAACAACTAAAGCCCTGTTCGCTTAACTATAAGAAGGCTACAAGCCAAGAACTGCGCGACTATTTCGGCGAAGTTCTGCCTGCATTCGACCGCGACCGCGTGCACGACAGCGACATCCGCAAGCTTATTCAATGGTACGACATCTTGGTAAAGAACGGCATTACCAATTTTGAAGAGGCCCTAAAACCTAAGAACGGAGAAGAACAAACCGCTGAACAAGCTGCTGCCGAATAAGGCAAAGCGGGTTTGTTAGCCTTGTGAGTGGGTAAGTTGGTGAATGACATCTCATAAACTTACCCACTCACAAGCCTACTCTATCGTCCATTTATAAACAAACTTACCCACTCAAAGATTTATCCACCCACCCTCCTAATACCCCACTACCCCACCATGCCCCAACTATTTTGTGCCGCTTTGGGCGGCTTTACTGACAACATTTGGTTAAACATGCTCTTTGTACTGATAGGTATTGTCCTTGTTTTATGGGGAGCCGACAGACTTACAGAAGGAGCCGTAGGTTTGGCCGAGCGCATGAAAGTGTCGCAATTGGTAATTGGACTCACCGTTGTGGCAATGGGTACATCCATGCCGGAGTTTTGTGTGAGCCTTGTATCGGCCTTGAAGGGTACGCCCGACTTGGCCGTGGGCAACATCGTTGGCAGCAACGTTTTCAATAGTTTGCTCATTGTGGGTGTGGCAGCAATGCTTGCACCGATGACTATATTGAAAACCACCGTGCGTAAAGACATCCCTTTTGCAGTATTGGCATCGGGAGCACTTTTTCTACTTTGTCTCGACGGAAACATCGGCCGCGTAGACGCAGGCTTTCTGCTTATCTTATTTGTTTTCTTCATGGGCGTCACCCTTACTACGGCAAAACCCGATGGCGGTGCGCAGACAGAAGCGAAGAAACCCATGAAACCCCTCGTGGCAACCGCTTGGTTGCTGGTTGGTTTGGCCTGTTTAGTGTTTGGCAGCAACCTCTTTGTAGACGGTGCAACCACTGTGGCACAAGCCATTGGCATCAGCGATGCCGTTATCGGACTGACCATTGTGGCCGGCGGAACGTCACTTCCAGAACTAGCCACTAGTGCTGTGGCTGCCCGTAAGGGCAACAGCGGCATCGCCATTGGCAATGTGTTGGGCTCGAACGTATTTAATATCTTGTTTATCTTGGGCGTAACAGGCGTTATCTCGCCCATGAACATACAAGGAATAGGCCTTGTAGACCTCTCCGTTCTTTTTGGTTCGATGACGTTGTTGTGGTTGTTCTCGTTCACGAAGTACACCATCACACGACTCGAAGGCATCCTTCTCTCATCCATATATATTATATATGTGGGTTATCTTATTGTGCAAGTGCTGAAATAACAAGCAAAAAATGTGGCTCATTACCTTTCTCATTTCTGTACTTTTGACTATCTTTGCGGTGTTAACAACTATCTGTTTAATCCATTAAAAGACAATCAAACGTATGAAAAAGAGTTTGTTACTTTCGTTACTGCTTGCCTTTTTGTATGCGTTCAGCGTATCAGCAAAGAAGTCGAGCAACATTAAATGCGAACTAATTCTAAACGACGGGAAGAAGATAGAAGGCTGGTTGGTGAAAGAGAAGAACGCATCTTATGGGCCAAACATGGTTAAAAATGCCACCGATGTTGTTGTTGCGTCTTCGGCCGAAAGCAAAGACGGAACCAACTACAATGCCGACGACGTTAAAGAAATGAAACTTACCGACGAGGCAAGTGGCGAAAGCTTGGTGTATAAGTCGCTGCATGCAGTGAAAGCTTTCACTATGCCCAAGAGCATGAGTCCCTCGCCAAAGCGGTATTTTTGGTTGGTTATGTACGAGGGAAAGAAGGTTACGGGTTACATCTCTACGGCTACTACTCGCGTTATAACTGGTGTTAGAAGTAGTTTTACCGAACGCTCTTTGCCTTTCAGCTATTCCGTTGATGGCGATAACATTGCCGTTACCTACCATGTACCGATGGGTGGAACGGTGGTAGGCAAGAAAGCCGACTTGAAACGCATGTTCGAACGTTTCCCACAAATGGTGGAATACATCGACAGCAAGGAGTTCGACTTGAAGTCTTTTAAGAAAAATCCGTTTATTTTGCTCGAAAAACTCGACCAGATACTTACATCGGGCAAGTAAGTAACCTGCATCAACGCTTGGCTTAGGGAGCTAGTTCTCCAAGCCAAGCGTTTGTTTTATCCCATTTATTCTGCTACATGTTGGTTATATCCGCCAACAAACCGGGCTGCGCACGGAAAAGGAGCAAACCATGAAAAGGCACTGTTCCGATGTGGGGTTAAGCCTGGCACTACGTTAATAATGCTGGCTTTAAACAGAAAGCAGAGTGGCAACGCCAGCCAACAAAGCCGGTAAAGCTTGGAAAACAAAAATCTTACGCGATGCCGTAAATGCGCCGTAGCTGCCTGCAACAAACACGCAAGCTAAGAAAAATAGTCGCACATGGCTACTCCAAGTGGCATCGTCTATTAAATAGCTCCACACCAGTCCCGCGCTTAAAAAGCCGTTATACAACCCTTGATTGGCTGCCATGCCCTTTGTTGGGCCAAACAAGTGTTCGGGCAGCGACTTAAAGAAAGCTTTTCCGCGAGTTTCCCAAGCAAACATCTCCATATATAATATGTACAAATGCTCGATGGTAACTAAAGCCGAGAGAATATTACTAAGCATAATCAGCCTATTTTTTGTTTTGTCTTGTTTTAAACTTAAAACTCTTGTTTTCTAGTCTTTTCGTCAACAAAAACCGCTTGTCAACTCGTCAGCTGGTTAACAAAACACGCTTGTTAACCCGTCAACTCACCTACTTGTCAACTCGTCAACTAAACAAAGGACTTGTTAAGCAAGCAAGTTACGTAACCCCGTGGTTAGGGGTGGGTATCTCGCGCGCCCACAAGTCCTATTTAGTGTATCATTAAACCTCGGGAACCGCTTTAAGGCTTTGCGCAATGCTTTCTTCCGAAAGCGAATAGTTAAGCAAGTCGCCATTGAGATATTGGTCGTATGCAGTCATGTCCATCAGTCCATGTCCCGACAGCGCAAAGAGTATAACCTTTTCTTCGCCAGTTTGCTTGCATCGTTTCGCTTCGCGTATAACGGCAGCGATAGCGTGGTTGCTTTCGGGTGCAGGGATGATACCCTCCGTGCGAGCAAACAATGTTCCCGCCTCAAAAGTCTCCAGTTGCGGTATGTCTTCGCCCCGCATCAGTCCGTCTTTAAGCAGTTGCGACACAATTACCCCTGCCCCATGGTAGCGCAAACCGCCTGCGTGGATGTTGGCTGGCTTAAAGTCGTGGCCCAATGTAAACATCGGTAACAGCGGCGTGTAGCCGGCCTCATCGCCAAAGTCGTACTTAAACTTGCCGCGCGTTAGCTTAGGACAGCTGTCTGGCTCGGCTGCAACGAACTCCGTTCTCTTCCCATCTAAGATGTTATGGCGCATAAAGGGGAAGGCCAAACCGCCAAAGTTGCTGCCGCCGCCAAAGCAACCTATCACCACATCGGGATATTCTTCGGCCATAGCCATTTGCTTTTCGGCTTCAAGTCCGATGATGGTTTGGTGCAGCGTAACGTGGTTGAGCACCGAGCCCAGGGTGTATTTGCAGTTGGGTGTTGTGGTAGCAAGCTCCACAGCCTCGCTGATAGCCGTGCCAAGTGTTCCTTGATGCAGCGGGTCGCGCGTGATGATGTCTTTGCCTGCCCTAGTAGACATGGATGGAGAGCCTGTAACTGCCGCGCCAAACGTGCGCATAACCGAAGAGCGATAGGGCTTTTGTTGCATCGAAATCTTTACTTGATAAACGGCAGCCGCCAGTCCGTACACACTGGCAGCATAGCTTAGTGCTGCTCCCCACTGTCCTGCGCCCGTCTCGGTGGTTACGTTTGTAACGCCTTCTTGCTTGCAATAGTAGCATTGGGGCAAGGCCGAATTAACCTTATGCGAGCCAAGTGGGTTTACGCTCTCGTTCTTGAAGTAAATGTGCGCAGGCGTTCCTAGTGCCTTTTCTAAGGCGTAAGCGCGTACAAGTGGTGTGGAACGGTAGTATTTATACTTGTCTTGAACTTCTTCGGGGATGTCAATCCACGCGTTCTTCGTGTCCAACTCCTGTTCTGCGCAGGCCTTACAGAAGATGCGGGCAAGGTCGTCTACGCTTACGGGTTGTTTGGTTGCCGGGTTAAGTGGCGGCAAAGGCTTGTTGGGCATGTCGGCCTGTATGTTATACCATTGCTTGGGCAAGTCGCTCTCTTGTAGTAAATACCTTTTTTGTCTACTCATAATTCTTCGTGTTTAGTTGTTGGTGGCCTGTTTCGTGCGCCGCCTGCGTGTAACATATCAAGGCCTGCCTTAGTTCGGCATAGCTCTTTTCGCCCTGCAAACTTATAAAATATCTTCGACAACGGCAAGCGTTAGTCCCCTTTTTCGGAGTTTCAGATACATTTCTTTCTCGTATGGTTGCCTATTACAGTTGTTTAATGGGGCGTTCACAAACACCTTGATGCGATAAAATCAGTTAAAAAAGTATAGTATTATTTATAAACGAGTGATGCGTAGCTGGCCGTACATACCTTTTGCCTATCTTTGCAAACGAACGTTTTCAAGCCAAATGAACAATGTTGAGCTTGCTCAAACATTGCCGTGGCGAGAATTGGAAATCGCCAACACGGAGCTTCGGGCGAAGTGGAAAGGCAAAACGCACTTTTCGAGGAACATAAAAGAACATATAATTTAACTAAAGTTTCCCACCCCTTAAAACACTGGCTTTTCCCATTCACCTTTGCCTGTGGTCCCCCATATCCATTGAGTTTTAACACATGACTAAT
>ERZ772766.1885-NODE-1885-length-10825-cov-5.430362_pt1 | contig 10825 bp, 8 predicted proteins | sample MGYA00511379_ERZ772766 | MGnify/ENA primary metagenome ERZ772766 (study PRJEB29015, sample SAMEA2737895) | human oral metagenome | biome: human oral; feature: human-associated habitat; material: dental | place: China | collected 2116 ...
GAAATTAAGAAAGTGTTGTATACAGAAAATGATGAATTAAAATCAAAAATCGAAATAAAACTTGATAATACCAAAGATAATATAATTGTTTTGAAATAGAATGGCTGAATTAAATTACATAATAAAACAAGAGACATCAAATCCCTTGCAAATATCTTTAAGTAATAAGACATTAATTATTACTTTTGGTATATATCAATATGATAAAGATTTAGAATTATCAAAAAGAAATGAATGGTTAAATAAAACTGAAAATGCAGGTAAAGGATATAATGATTGGATTCAATCAACAGAATACAATAGTTTATTGACCAAATGGACTTCGATTGATAACAATAAATTTGAAGTTCAGATGGAATCACTTATTTCTTATAATGATGTAACAAAATTTATCGAAAGAACAGAATTAAAAGCCGATTTATTCCAAATAAATTATACTATCGATAAAAAAGATGCTACAGTATCTGATTCAGAAAAATATAATACAACATCTATTACAGTAAATTTAAGAAATAAAATTACCAATCAACAGATAGCAACTCAAAATTTTGTGATAAATAAAGATAATAAATATATTGAGTTGTTACCGATGACTAATATTGAAAGATTTAAAGACCAAGAATTAGTTATTAATCCATTATTCAAAGATGGAAAAGAATTGAAAAATTTTCCATCTGAATTTAATATATATATTAACTTTCAACCTTATATCCCTGATTTAGTTTATCTAAATTTTGACAGGGAAAATAATAGATTTCAGAAAAATAATTTATTAAATGTTGAAGCTGGAGATTATGTTGTGAAATTAATGTTGTCAAATTGGAAAATTCAATATAATCAAGAGATAACATTTAATCTTAAAGTAAAAAATTTAATAACAAAAAAGATTTGGAAAGAAAAATCTACGGAAATTAAATTTTATCATAGAATAAGAGATAACGAACCTGAAAAGATAACAGTTCTTCTCGATAATACTAAAGATAATATTATAGTTTTAGGATAATTAAAATTAAAACAATTTAAAAATGAGCGTTTACAAAAATATCGTAAATAATCAAGAAAAGAATAAACCTTTTGATGCTAAGTTTTATCAAGAACTCGAAAAGTTATCTTATAACACATCAAAAGATAATGTAAAGAATCAAAAGAAAATTATTCTTTCAGCAGGTCACAGTACGAAGAAAGGTGAAGACCGAGGAGCATTTGGAAATAATTTTGTTGAAGCAATCGAAAATGCGAAAATTCGTAAAAGAGTTTATGAAATTTTAAAGACCAAATATAATACAGAAGCTATTATAGATGGTGATGAAACAATTCTTAAAGTTTCAATGAATTTCTTTACAAATTTGATTCGTTCTCGAAAATATAAAGAAAACGAAGTAATAGCTCTTGAAATTCATTTTAATGCTTCTCCTAATCCAACAGCAAATGGTACTGAAACAGTTATTCCTGAAGTTCATACAAAATTCGAATGTGAATTAGCAAATGAAATTTCAAGAGCTGTTGCAGGTATATTAAATACTCGTCTAAGAGGTACTGTTGATGGTTTAGCTGGTGTAATAACTGAAGCTTCAAGTAGAGCTAAAAGGCTTGGTTGGATGCGAATTCCAGCTGAAAACGTATTGCTTGAAACTTGTTTTATTTCCAATAAACAAGAAATGGATAATTATGTAAAGAATTTCGAAAGTATTTGTCAAACATTGGCAGCAATACTTTATTACAATTCTTTATCAGAATAATGGAAATTGTGGATTTTAAAATATTCATAATTTTTATATAATAACATAGAATCTTAAATTTCAATGAACTTATGAATATTTTAATGAACATCAGTTTTGGATTAATCGGAATATTACTTTACACATTATTTAAAGCTCGGAAATATATCTATCAAACATCTTTTAAATTATATTTAATCAAAAATCTAAAGAATATAATTCATTCATTTTTGTTTATATGTTTGATAGCTGTTTTGATAGAATATATTCCTGAGATTAATGTTGAAATCAATGAACTTTTAGGGTTTAGTATAATTGAAAATAATAAGAAATCATTTATAATATTTGGTATAACTTTATCTTTATTTTATAATTAAACATAAATCCTAATGGAAACAAATAACAACGAAGAAAAAATTATCCAAAACCAAAATGATAATAAAACTTTTTTAGAAATTTTTGGTTTTGTAAGTAATCAAGCTCGTATGAATTTAGTTATATTCTTCATAATTATGTTGATTGCTTCTAATATATTTTTTATATGGAGAACCAATATTTTACATAATAAATTAATCGAAACTGAAAGGGAAAAAAATAATATGATTATTGATTTCAACAAACAAATTACTGAAGAGGTTCGAAAACAAATTCAGCCTGCTAAAATACTAATAAGAGAAACTATTGAAAAAATTGATAGTTTGAATACTGCTGATAATAGGAAATTAAATAAATAATTAGAATATGGAAAATTATGTTTTCAAAATATTATTAGCTGTTTTCCTTTTTGTTTTTAATGTATCATCTTGTAGAGCTCCACAAAAGTTTATTGAAGATGGTACATTAAACACAAAAGTTGAAAATAAATATCAGATTATTGATGTTAAAGGATTAAATCTTGATGTTACTCCCAAAAAACAATCTTCAACAAATCGTCAATCAAAAATTAATAAACAAAAACTTGAAGAAGAGAAAAAAATTGAGGAAAACATCGAAAAACGAGAACAACTTAAATCCGATTTAGAAAACTTATTACAAAAACTTGATTCAATATAATAATGGCTATAACACTTGAAAGAGATTCGAATGATTTATCACCAATTGATAATGAATTTATCGATAGAATTTTAAATATACTTACATTATATGGTTCATTACCGTATAAAATTCCTCGTCAGATGGTGATTGAAGTTATAAAATCATCAGCAAAATATTTCTTCAAGTATTATGGACAAGCTTGGAGACAAGCATATTTGCTTTTAACTGAACAAGCAATACAAGACCATTTAGGTGGCGATTTCAGAAAATTCAAGAATAATGAATTTCAATTATCTGTAAGATTACCACAAAGAGTTAGAATTATTCGAGATATTTATGTTGCTGGAAGTAATCAATTCGGTAATTTATTTGAAGAATCTTTGAATCAAGAATATGATACAACATTAACAGGAATTAATAGTTATGGTGGTATTGGAATAGGTAATTCGGCGATTGATAGACATTTATATCTGGAACAAAATGTTTGTAAAATGGTTGAATTAAATGCGATGAAAGCAATATTCCAGAAACCATTTGCTTTTTCATATAATGTTACATCTAATATGTTGTTATTTAAAGAAAATGTCAAAAGTAATCTGATTTTACATTGTTACATAGATAACGAAATAAATAGATTATATAATGATACATTATTCGAAAGACATGTGATTGGGTGTTGTAAAAGAGAATTGAGACGTTTAATCGGTTCACATACGATTCCACTTCCCGGTGATGTACAATTGAACGTAGATGAAATTTGTAACAACATTGAAGATATTGAAAAAGTCGAGGAAATCGTTAAAAATGCAAGTGGTATCGGTGATGTAATATTTAAAAATTAAAACATTAAAATTTTAAAATTTTTTCATGACAACAGCTGAAAAATTATTTGATAACATTGAATTTTTGTATGAAAACATCTATAATTTGTTAATTGGTTTTCAACAAGCAAATAATGGAACTAACGATATTGAAGTTGAAATCAAAAAGAAAACAGACCAATTAGGTGTTTATACAACTGAAAGAATTCGAATAAAATCTTTTGAATCTTTATTTAATGAATTGAACCGTCTACAATTAAATTTCAATTCACTTACAAATGAAGATAATATTAGTTATTTATTGAATTCTGATGGTTCGTTGTCTCAAATAACTAAAACATCATTTATAAATGCTGAATATCTACATAATTTCACAGATTTATTAGGTCAACAACAATGTATAATTGATGATAATTCATTTATCAAAAATCTATTATTTCCATCTGTAAAAATACCGGTAGAATTATCAAATCAATTAAATTCAAATATTTATTGTAAGATTTATGAAATTAAAGAAGGTTGGCAAGAAATTTTAGATACACCAACTGATGAATTAACTACTCTGAAAATAAAATATTTAGTTGATAATGGTTTGATACAAACTGAAGAATATTCGTTAAATCTTGAACCAGAACTACAACGAGTAAAATATTTCGGTAATTTCAGTATTATAACTGTAAATAGTTTTGATGGAATATCATATAATCTAACATTAAATGATGTAAAATATGAAGGAGTTAATACTTATGGAGTAATTATCGATTTAAAGGTAGGTGATTTATTGATTTCTGAAGATGGTACTGCAAAATTCCAGATAACAGATATAAATGTTTTAACAAAAAATGTTACTATCAAACAAATAGCTGGACCTGATAAAACATTACAAGTTGGTGTAAATCAATTATATTTTAATGAAGTATTACCAATCGAAAGAAAGAAAGTATCGATTCCTGTAAGACCTCAAACTAAATTTGTTGCTTTCTTATCTACAAAGAATCATAAGAATATATCATATCCATCTCGAGGAATCAAATTTGATACATCTCAGTATAAAGTTACTTACAATAATAGAACGTATACAATCGATGAATTCTTTAACGAAAAAGTAACCAATTTTAGTTCGTACTTTGAATCACTCATTAAAGAACAGAATATACCTTATTCTTTAGGTTTGAAACCAAGACAGGTTAAACTTGATAAACGTAATTTCAATGTTGTACAGATTAATAAACATATAACAAATGAAAAGACCAAACAAGTTTTAGAAACATTAAATATCGAGAAACAGAAAATAAAGAATAAACTTGAATTCACAGAACAATCGATAAATCAATTACAGAATGAGGTTGATACATTAAAATTTAAATCTCAGGAAGAAAAGAATTATAGATTGGAAAAGATTCAAACATTAAGAAATGAGAAAAATGTTTTGGAACAGAATTTATTGACTGTTACTCGAAATCTTGATAACAATGCAATAGAAACTGGTGTAAAGAACATAAAACCTAAGTATAGAGTTTTAGGTGCTTGGGAACATCAAAATCCATTGTTTTCAACTCAAACTCGACCACAACATATCATTAAATATGATGTTCAATACAGGTATTTGAGCAAAAATGTTGATATTGTTGAAAATCAAACTATGAAATTAATTACTGAAAGTGGTAAAGAAATTTCGTTTTCATATTCTCCATGGATTAATTACGAATCAAAATCTTTAAATCGTATTAAAGATGAATATGGTAATTTAAAATGGGAAACATTAAATTATAGTGATACCGACGAAATCAACATAAATCAAGTATCTATATCAATTAATGAGAATGAATCAGTTGAAATACGTGTTCGAGCTGTATCTGAAGTAGGTTATCCTGTATCTCAAATAACATCAGATTGGTCTGAAATATTGAGAATTGATTTTCCTCAAGATATAGTTGAAAATAGTATTACATCTGTGGTTGAAAGAAATAATACAGATTTATCAACAGCTGAATTTAATGCAATTTTAAAAGCTTCAGGAGTTTTAAGACATATCAGTCAAGAAATACAAGAAGCGGAAAAATTATATTTTCATAAATCTGAAGATATAGCATCAGGTTTCTTTACAGCTGAACAAAAAAATATATCATTATTTGAATATTTAAAAGCAATTCAAAAAGATATTGATTATCTCAAAAATATCGATTCTAATTCAAATCTTACAGTAGAGATTGTTGATTTCAATCGAGAAAAGATTCTTGTTAAATCTGGTTCAACAATACAACTATTTGCAGGTAATTATGCTGATACCGTTAATTTAATCAAGGAAGAACAATTTGGTACAATCATAAAGAAACAATTTATGATTCGTCTCAGAAACAGTAATAATCAACCAATTGAGATTAAATCACTGATTCCGGGAGTTACAATGAATGTTACAACAGCTCCAAAATATTATAATGTTGGTATAAGACATAATGAAGGATTATTACAGAAAGCTGGACAGATAATTTATTTCCGTAATTTAGATGTAACCAATCAACCTGAAGAACAATTTAAATTGGTTAAATCAGGATTTACATTATCTAATACTGTTATTCCTGATAATATGATTAATAATTCGGTTCCTGAAGACCAAAAGAATGTTATTTATTACAAAAATAATAATGTTCATAGATGTAAATTGGTTGATTCATATAATTCTGAAAACTTTGTTGCTTATGTAAGTAAGAACAATCCACAATACGACCCAAACAATTTAACACCGATAATTAATTCATTTAAAAAATTACAGAAACATACTAATTATAAGAAATCACCAATATTTCAACAATCATATAATTCAAACGATGATGTATTAGGATATGATGATATTGATTTTTATGCGATAGGCGGAAATTCATGTGGTGCTTATTTATATCCAATTATTCCTAATTTAACAAATATATCTGTTACTGGAAATTCAACCATTTCAACATTGGTTTTACAAAAAGATACAGAAATATTAATACCTGTTGTATTTGAATATCGTATGATGGATAGATTAGGTAATGTTGATGGAATAAGAGGTCGAAATATAATTGATGATTTAGAATATAAGAAAAAAATTGGTGTTGATATATTGATAAATAATCAGATATTTCAATTCGATGTTGAAGTTACAGCAAAACTAAATCCTGCTGTTAAACCGATTGAAAAACTTAATGTAAATTCTGTAACAGCTCAATATGTTAGAGAAAACGAACAGAATTTGAGACCATAACAAATTATTTATTGAGTATAACGAAATTAATCAGATATGCTTTACGAATCTAACATATATGAAAATAAAACAGGAGTACTTCCGGTATCTCCTGTTTTGTTATCTGGTAAGTATAAAATTTTTGTTTCGAAAGATAATAAACTGTTTTTAGATGATTATAACGGTAGAAGAACACTTATCGATTCTCGTCAAAAATTTTTACCTCAAGTAGCCAATTTTTTGAAAATTGATACATCAGATATTGATAACAACAAATTAAAATATGGTGGTTATCGAAATAATACATCATTAAGTTGGCATACTACGATATATTTATCTGATAATATTCAAGAGTATCCTGAAACATTTGTTTTCAATACATTAACATACTTTCCAACAAAAAATCATTTCGATTCAATAAATATTCCAAATATCAACAATAAAGCTGTCATATTTAAATACAGTGATTTAAAAAAGATTGGTTTATGTCAAATATTTGAAGAAATCAATACAACCATTAATGGAAACATGTTTTATTTATCGTTTGAAGATTCATTTCTTATGTTGAATGGTTATAGTATCAAAGATGAATGTTCGGTACAAAAATATTATGATTTAAAATATCTTCAAGCAAATCAAACAGATTTCAATTATGTTAATAGTAAAATATTGGAAGCATATAAAGATTTTCAGATAATATATCCAAGATTTTTGAATGTTGAATTTGAATTTGATTTCCAATATTCTTTCAAACAATATAATTCATCATTTTATCAAAATTTCTATTGTTATTATTCGAAATATAAATTTGATAATATCGAAAACATAGATTATCCAACAATATTAAGTACAGATACAGAATTTACAAGGATATTTTCACCAGATTTATTACACGAAAAGAAAAATAATCCTGAATATTACGATGTTATCATAAATAATTTACCAATAACTAAATATTCTGTGCGAAATCCTCAAGTTAGATTTGATTTGAAACAATTAAATTCAGGTGATTTCATAAGAATACATCATAAAGATAACAGTGTAATTTTCGAATATGTATTTTCTGATGAAGATTTTAAGAATGGTAATACAATATTTAGTGTACTCAAACAAGCATTGAATAAGATTTCATTGGAAACCAATAATATGTTTTATTTCCAATTGAATAATCGTTATAGAACAAATCAGAAAATAGAAGTTATATGTGAATTTGCTGAAACTGATGAATTTGTTGAAGAATATTATGTAACGTTATCAAATAATTTTAGATTATTAGATTACACAAATAATTTTAGACGTATCGGTATTAATGATTATAGACTTGAATCAACTATCGAAAAAGAACATTTTGATGCTATTAACAAAGTAAAATTGAATAATAATTGGTTAGAAATTGAAGATAAATTTTGGTTCAATGGTTATCCAATTTTAAGATTTAAAGATTCAACAGATATAAACAATGAAAAATTGAATATTATATCGATTTATGGAAAAGAACAATCAAAGATAATTCAATTTAAACCTATTCCATGGTTACGATATAATGATGATTTAGTATCGGAAAAACAATATAACAATCTTAATTATATTGGATTTCTTGAACATATATTTCCGAGAACTTCCAATAATTATAACAATATATTACAAATATATCGAAACAATATCAGAAACGAAGATATATTTCCATTTGTAAATAAAGAACAAACCGAACATGTTTCAGACGTTTCAACTGAAAATTACAATACATCAAAAGTTCAATCTATAATATTTAATTCTATTGGTAACGGAACACATAAGAATCCAATAATTTTTAATTTAGATAAAAGATGGTATGAAAAATCTAATATTATCAATTATAATTTGTTAGATACAGATGATTATAGATACCATTGGTTTCTTATTAAAACAGATTACGATGAATTATTAAATGATAAACGATATTTCAAAGATAAACCACAAATCACATCAAGATTGGTTAAATCTTTTGAAAACAGTTTATATTGTGAAACAGTATTTTTAGGTGTTAAGTACAGATTACCTGCGAAATATTCAGATTATAAATTTGCTGTATATTTAAATTACCAAGATAAATTAAATCCAAAATTACATTATACATTCAAAGTTGATGATGATAAAAGAGAAATATATTTGGAAATAAATAAATTTTTCGATTTCAACGATATAATTAGAGGTGGATTTGATGATAACAAACCATTTGTAGACTTATCATTTATTTACAATTGCAATAAAGCATTTAATGATACATCAAAAAATATTTTCGATTTCGATTATGGTGGTTTCATGATTTGTGATAATACTATTCCTGTTATGTGGAATAATCAAGTTATTAGAGATTGGAAAGCTTTTGATGCAGCAACAAATAAATGGTATATCTGTATCAAAAAATCATTATTAATACATACTCGAAACCTAACTGAATTAATTGATAATACTGTAGGGTCTGATTATACTTATTATTTGTATTCGTCAATAACTGATAAATTTGGTAGAACTTTCAATTATCTAAGTATCAAATTTATAATCAAAAATATACAACAGGTAACTGATGATTATATATGGGCCGAAAATCTGATAGTTAAATTTTTCGATTCTGATGATTATTATGTAGAAATTGAAGATGATAGAAATGTTTCAGAATATTATGTTATTAATGATAATCATGATTTAGTATCAACCGAAAGACTTCAAAACAATCAAGTTATCAATAAAGTAATCATATCACCGAAAGATGGAAATCAAATCAAACTCAAATTTTTAAACAATAATTATGAATTTGATTTAAAGAAAGAATATTGGGAATTATCATCAAAAACATTTGTTAATAGTGATGATAAATTGGAAACACAACGTAACATATTTACATTTCCTGAATTTAATTTATTACCGAATGTTAATGATATATACGATAAATATTTAGATAATCTTGATTTACAAGCTAAACAATTTAAATTTAGTATATTCGAAAGAAATCAGTTATGGTTATTAATTCGAGAGTTATCATCAATAAATATTCAGTTAAAACGTACATTAAATGATAACAAAATATTTAACGATTTATTGTTGTATCATTTAGAAAAATATACGATAAATGATTCAATACAGATTTATAACAGCGATAGATTCGTAAAATTAGATGTGTTTGAACCAGATTTGAATGTTGTTATTTGGAATGAATCAATAAATCGTATACAACGAATATCAACCTATTATAATCCGTTACTTACAGAATGTTTAAACGAATATGATTTTCAGAAACAATTGTATTTAAATGATTCACCAGATTGGAAATTAACATCATTACAAAATATATTCAATAAACATTATTTTGGTGAGAATATATCTGCAACTGGAATATATAAAGAAGTATTTGGAAATATATGTTCTTCCATGTTTGTAATATATGATAATTTGATTATTGAATGTTTGATTGATAACGTAAATTATTCGTATTATAATCTATTATGTTCTGAAATAATTGTTGATAAATTAATAATTCAAAACGAAAATGAAGAATATATTCAACAATTTAATAGGAATATAAACGAATATATATATGAAACATTCATAAAAGAATTGATTAAAATATATAAATTAACGGAAACAGTAGATATTCGAGATAATAAAAGATTAGAATTTATCGATAACAATCAAGAATATACTGTTTCAATAACAAATTATGATGGTATTAATAAAATACCTGTTAAACTAATTTTTTCAAGAATACAATAAAAGATGCCAAGAGAAATCGAAACATTAAAAAAAATTGAATATACCAATTTACAGGAATTTGTAGAATTGATTAACTATAATTTTGCTGTGTTGGAAAATTCACCATTCTTCAAAGGGGTTCCGGGAAAGAAAGGGTTAAAAGGTGATACAGGTATTAAAGGTGTCAGAGGTATTAAGTTCTTTTTTGTTGATTATAATCGATTTAATACAGAATATCCAGCAGAATTAAATTCAGCACAAGCAATTGATTTAGAATTTATAAACCGTAAATTAGCTCTTGG
>ERZ772766.1886-NODE-1886-length-10824-cov-5.529761_pt1 | contig 10824 bp, 10 predicted proteins | sample MGYA00511379_ERZ772766 | MGnify/ENA primary metagenome ERZ772766 (study PRJEB29015, sample SAMEA2737895) | human oral metagenome | biome: human oral; feature: human-associated habitat; material: dental | place: China | collected 2116 ...
ACAAATTCAGTTTTCCCCATATTTCCAACAATCATATTATTTTTTTCAATAATAATAACAATTTGTGAATAAAAATTTTTTAAATCAAAATCTTTTTCAGCTTTATGAAATTTATATAATTTTGTTTTCTCAAAAATCACTTTATCAATGGAAGATTGTATTATCTGTTCTATATTTTCCAGCGAAAATTCATTATTTTCCAAATATTTTTCAATAATTTTATGAACTCCAATTTTTGCTAAATTTATCTTCTCAATTTTCTCATTTTCAACATTACTATTTTCAATTTTTTGAGATATTTCTGACTTTTCCTGTATTTTTTCATCTGTCTTTTCATCAAAGTCAGCAATACACCATATTCCCTTACTTCCATTTGGAATATATGCCGAATAAGTATTTTTTTCAGCAATTTGTGCATATTCCTTAAAAAAGAAAGTATTTAATTTTATATTTTTTATCATTTTCCCTCCTTTCTTTTAAAAAATCTTCCAAAACTGCCACCATTTTTTATTTGCCTTTTTCTCAGCCTTTTTCAGCTTTTTCTCAATTTCAGCTATTTCATTTTGTTTGGTACTGCTTTTTTCCAGCTTTTCCTTTGCCTGCGTAAATTTTTCCACAGCTTCTTTCCATTTTTTATTCTTAAAATCCTCTTCTGCTTTTTTCTTTAATAAATATCCCTCATTTTTTTCAATTTTTTTATTCAAATTTTCAATTTTATAAATTTGATTTCCAAAGTTCCCATCTGCATTTACTTCTTCAAGAAGTTTCTTTACTTCTTCATATTTTGAAATACTTTCTTCAAATCTTTCGTTTATAGCCAGCTGGTCTGCCTGTGTTTCCATATTTGATGCATTTTCCATTTTCCTTGTTATTTCTTCACGTTTTTGCCGTTCCCGCTCCATTTCTTCCTGCTGTGCCTTGATTTCAGCTTCTTTTATCTGCAGTTGCTGTTGCATCTGAATTTCCTGCTGTCTTAACTTTTCCGAATATTCTATTTCCTGTGTTTTCAACTTTTCAGCATTCTGGCTCTCAAATTTAATAAATTCCTGTGCCTGGCTTATGTATTTGTCTACGGCATTTGCATTATTTGTATCTTTCATTTTCTGATAAATATTTTTAGCCTGCGTTAGAATATTTATTGCTTGTGCTGGATTATTGGCAGTTATTTGCGAAAGCCCTTCCTGAACGAGATTGTTGGCAGTCTGTAAATCAGCATTTTGCTGGGAATTAAGTTCCTGTATCTTATTGTCAATTTCTCCCACTTTCACAGTATCTCCAAGCGTCTGGTACATCTGTCGTGCCTGATAATACGCTTCTTTTGAAGAATTAATATTGCTTTGTGCCAGCGAATCCCCTTTATTTTCAGCAAGCATTGCCCCATTATACGCTGTTTTTTCCTTATCCGTTATTTCCTCCAGCTTTTTCTCAACTTGCGAAACATAATCTGCCCTTCCATTTGCCAAATACATATCAGCCGCATTTTTATAGCTAACTTTTGCCAAATTGTAGCTTCCTTCATTAACTGCCGTATCTCCAGCGACCTCCAGAGCCTTGGCTTCCTTTAATTTCACGGTTGAATTTATCCGTGAATCCAATGTAGTTAAAATCTCTTCCGTGTTCAACTCGTCACGTTTATAACTGTTGTCATTCAGGTTATACTTAGCCTGCTGATATTTTACGTTCGCCTCGTCATAATTCCCGCTGTTAAACATCTCATTTCCCTCATTAATATCCGAAAATGCCTTTTTAATCTTCTCAGTTTCTCCAATTTTCTTATTTATCTCATCAATTTTCTTACTTGCATCAGCTCTCTTTTTTTCAGCATTCGTAAGAAATCCTATTATACCTTTGCTTTTTGGTTTTAATTTTTCGTACTCTCCGATTTCAAGTTTCAAATTATCAATTGAATTATTAAAATTTTTCTTTAAGATCTCCTCATCCGCCAATTTTTCATACTGCGTTGCCGCCTGCAGAATACCGTTTCGCCTTTTTACATTCCAAATTATAACAAACAAAATAATTACAACAATAATTAGCATTACAAGTATTATTTTTTTAATAAGTTTCCTTTTGTCCTTTTCCATCGGCTCTGGAGCTGCTACAGCACTCACTTCTACCTGTGCAATCGTATAATTTTCAATATTATCCCTAAGCGAAGCAAGTATCCGTTTTTCCAATGAATTTAACCATTGCTTCTTATCCTCAAATCTGGATAAATCATTTTCCATATCATGCTCATCAATATTTTCCCAGAATCCTACAGTCGTCAAGCAAAAAACATCTTTTTCCATAAGTTCTACAGGTTTTTTTATAATATTTGGCTTAATTTTCCCAAAATCCCCAATTGCCTGCAGCAAATCATTTCTTTGCCTGTGAAATCTCATATCCGATATATTCAATGCCTCTTCGTCCACCAAAAGCTGTGCTATCGTGTCATCTCTGCTTTGAGAAATGATGTATCCGCCTCTAATATGATAAAACCTTGTATTTCCGATATTTCCATATAAAATTGAATTATAATTGCTTATAACGATTAAAAGAGAAGTGTGCATAAGAGAATATTTCTGAGTTTCTTCCTGTTTTTCCTTAACTTTCAGATTGGCATAATCCATCATTTCCTTTATTACATCATAGTTAAATCGTGGACGCAGAATAAAATATTCAATTGCAGATTCCACAGCAATCCTTGCCGCAACTTTTGCCCCTTCTTCCTCATCAAATCCATCCGCCACAGCCCAAATCGCATAATTATCCAGCAAAACATACCCAAAATAATCGTTATTTTCAGCCTTCGTCCCAGCCTCACTCAAAAATTCTGTAATAAATTTTGCCTCGTCTTTCCTCATTTCTCAATTTCTCCCTCTATTTTTTATTAATTCAACTTTATAAAATATATTTTTATACTATTCCCCATTAAAAAGGTTAATATCTAATAAATTTTGAATTGTATTCTATTTTCTAATAAGATTTAGTATTAGATTATTTTGTTCAATAACAGTTTTTCTTATTTTATATTATATTTTTTCTTTTATTTTCGTAGGATTGCTCATCGCCGCAAATCCTACCACCTATGGCTAGTCTACGACTTTTATTTGCCCAACTGCGAAACTCCTCCTTTCAGTCGTCAAACAGTCGCAGTTGAACAAATAAAAGCTTCGTCGATTTATTAAAACAAAAAAAATATTTTAATTATTTTGAAATACTAGGTTTATATCTCTTATTAGAAAAGTTTCTAATAAATTCTTTATTTAAAAGGAGTTTAGTATAAATTTATTAAATCTGTTCATAATCTTCAATTTTTACTTCTAAATCATTATTTTTATCCTGAAAATTCGTATTTTTCACAATTTTTTCATCATTTAAATTTTCATATTTACTTTTTATACTTTCTTCTCTCGACTTTTCCTTTTCCCAATCAAAATAATCTCCGCACAAATTCACAAATACAAACTTACTTTCTCCCATTTCCACTACTGAATAAGCCCGTAATTCTACTGTGTTGTAAACTGCTTCTCCATTTAGATAAATTAATCCATTAGAATCTCCGGGAGTTAGCATAAATTTTCGCTGTTTGGGATTATAGCTTATTGAGCAATGGTTTTTTCTGGAAATCATAGTATCTCCTAAAATTTGTATATCCATATTTTCTCCACGTCCAACAAAGTTGCGTTCACTCACAATTCTGTAGTCTTTTCCCTTATCATGCCCCTCTATGCACGTAAGCCAACCCACGACCGGATCTACGGTGCTATCTTTAGACCAGTAGGCTGTTGTTCTGTCTTCATCCTTCATTTCTTCAACTAGATTAATTTTGTCATCCATATTTTCCGTTTCCAGCCCTTCTGATTTGCAGTAAGGACATAAGCTGTATCTTGAAACATCGTATATATGCCCATTTTTACATCTATCCAATTTCATTTTAAAATTTTCCTTTCTTTTTTCATTTTATAAATTTATAGATTTATTTCAATAATATTTTTGTAGTCGCTAAATAAATTATGTCTCCTGATTCAACTTTTACTGGTATATTTTTTTTCAGCTTTATTTTCCGTTTATCTAAACTTCTTTCTATTCCACTTCCATTTTGTGAGCCTAAATCCTCATAATACCAGATTCCGTTGACACGATTTAAAATTCCATGAGCCCTGCTGACTAAATTTGAATAAATTCCTTCACTTACATCTATATCCACCCTGTTTCTTGGCGATTGTTTTCCAATGAGAAGTGATGTTGCCCTCCCAATTTTCCAAATTTTCATATCATAATCTTCTGAATCCTTCAAAAATATATGCTCAATCTGCTTTTTCTCCAAATCCTCAATTTCCTTTACCCTTTCTAAAAATACATTATGCTCTCTTTCCCTCTCATGCTTTATATTTCTGATTTCCTCCTCAACTTCCACCTTTTCAAAAAATCTTTCCACAATAAGCAGATAAAGTGTAACTCCAATATAAATAAAAATTGAAAAATAGAGACTTTTTGTAGAATAACCTGAAAGGTGTACAAAAATGAATGTAAATATTAAAACTGTCATTATCAAAATATTTTTTATATTTAAAAATTTGTAACTTTTTTGTTTTTTTGCATTCAATTTCCGTTTTTCATATTTTTTAATTCCTTTATCCACACTAATTTTATTTCTTTCATCATTAATTTTTCCATTTTCTCTATTTTTTCCAAGCCGTGCTACACTTCTAAGCCTTTCCAGCCTATAAATGCTCCCACGCCCAAATGGACGCCTAAAAATATTTTTCCAATTTGTAAAACTTCTTCTGATTCCCCACAACATTTCTAATTTCCCCTTCTTACTTTTTCTCTTTCATATCAAAAAAACTCTCAAACCTGCTTTTCACACTTTCCTTCTCAGCTTTTGCTTTATTTTTCCCCATTTTATCTAGCCCAAAACTGTTTTCAAACATTCCTTTCATTTCAGCTGCACTTTTAAAAAACTCTTTTCCAAAGCTAAAATTATTTTGAGAAGATTTACTTTTAAAATTTTCCTTATTATTTTTATTTTTTGACTGATTATTCCCATTTTCCCTTTTATAATCGTACTCTTTCCGTTTTTTCCCATTTGAAAGTACTTCATAAGCCTCTGTTATTTCTCGAAATTTTTTTGCAGCCTTTTCATCTCCTGCGTTTCTATCGGGATGATATTTCATTGCCAATTTTCTATATTGCTTTTTTATTTCAGAAATATCTTCATTTTCAGATACTTCCAGTATTTTATAATAATCCATGTCCCTTCCTTTTCTATTAATTTATTTTTAATTTTAATTAAATAATACTATATTATTATATTTTTGTCAATATATTTTTAATTTATAATTAATATTTAAATTTAAAATTTCACAAAAAAGACATAAATTTTACATATTTTTGTCAAAATTAAATGGTATTATGTATTTGTTCAAAAGATGAGAGCATAAAAATAAAAATTGAAATGGAGATGATTAATATGAATATGAAAAATACTTTTAAGAAAATGGCTGCAATTCTAGGAATAGCGGGAGTGTCAGTTGTGTCTTTCGCAATACCGCCTAAAAAATTGCCTCCAAGAAAGCCTGGAGCTGAAATTGTTCAGCCGAATAAAAAAGCTGCCAAGAAAAAGAGCAGAAATGTAAAATCGCCTAACAGACATCGTGCAGTTCCTCAAGAAAAAAGAAAATAATAAAAAAAGCTCAATTTATAAAGTTATTACTCATACAAAAGAATAAAATCAATACTGTTTTACTAAAAAAGCCATCTTAAATATAATATAAGGTGGTTTTTTTAGTTGACCAGAATTTGACAAATTAAATAATACTGAAGGCTGGATAAAATAGTAAGAACTTATTAGCCTGATTTTATTGTATGCAAAATTTTTATAAAAATAATTTGATTTTTTGAAAAATAGGGGTATACTTTTAGTGTAAAGAACAAAAATGGAGGTATTTATATGAAAGTTTTAGCTATGATTTTAGCTGGTGGAAGAGGTTCAAGACTTGACATTCTATCAGAAAAAAGAGTTAAACCAAGTGTTCCTTTTGCTGGAAAATTCAGAATTATTGATTTTGCGCTAAGTAACTGTTCAAATTCTGGTATTTATGATGTTGCATTACTTACACAATATTTGCCATTATCATTAAATGAACATATCGGATCTGGAAAACCATGGGATTTTGACAGAAGAGACACTGCAATCACAATGTTGCAGCCACATGAAAAACTTGGCGGAAATTCTTGGTATCAAGGAACTGCTGATGCAATTAGACAAAATATAGAATTTATTAAGAGTAAAAATCCAAAATATGTATTAATCTTATCTGGAGATCATATTTACAAAATGGATTACAGATGGATGTTAAAAGAACACGAAGAAAATGACGCTGAATTAACAATTGCTGTACAGCCAGTACCTATTGAAGAGGCAAGCAGATTCGGTATTTTTGAAGTTGATCAAAATAAAAAAATCTTAAGCTTTGAAGAAAAGCCTGCTGAACCAAAAAGTAACCTAGCTTCAATGGGAATTTATATTTTTAACACAGATTCATTATTAGAATACCTTGAAAAATTGGAAAATCACGATTTAGATTTTGGAAATCACGTTATTCCTGCAATGATACAGGAAGACAGAAAAGTTTATGTTCACACTTATGATAGCTACTGGAAAGATGTAGGAACTTATGATTCATACTTGGAAGCAAATCTGGATTTAATCAAGAAATCTGAAGAAGTTGGAATTAACTTGTATGACCAAGGATGGAAAATTTACACAAGAAGTGAAGACTTAGCACCTGTAAGAATCGGAGTTACAGGAAGTGTTCAAAATTCATTAATCTGTAATGGATGTAAAATTGAAGGAAGTGTGGAAAATTCAGTATTAGGACCTGGAGTTACTGTTAGAAAAGGTGCAACTATTAGAAACTGTATTATTTTCTCTGGAACATATGTAGATGCAAATTCTCACTTAGATACAATTATTGCTGATAAAAAAACATACATTGGTAAAAATTCATTTATAGGAAATGGAAACGCAAATATTCCTAATAAGGAACGTCCAGATTTATTATCTTCAGGAATAACAGTAATTGGTAAAGGTGTAGTTATTCCTGATGGTTCAATTATTGGTAAAAATGTAAGAATTTTTTCTGGAGTAAAAATTGATGAGCATAATAGATTAATTGAAACAGGAGAAACTGTAAAATGGTAGTTTGCACTATCTAAAATTAATAATTAAAAAAAATTCAAGTTATTGAGATTTTTAAACTATTTTAAATAGTGCATCTTGGTAGCTTGAATATTTTAGAATATGCCTAAAACCTTCTAAAACCAAACTGATAGTAATAAAAAAGGTTTTGGTAAAATAGTAGAATAACAGAGTAATCATAATTTTGCAGTTTGGTTTTAAAATGATTGTACTAAAAATATTTTTAAGAATAGGAGTGATTAATTTGAAAATAGTATATTTGGCATCTGAAGTGGCTCCGTTTTATAAATCTGGTGGACTAGCTGATGTTTTGGGGGCATTGCCTAAAAAAATGCAGGAATTAGGACATGAAGTTTCTATAATAATGCCTAAATATGATATAATACCGTTAAAATATCTTCAAAAGCTGGAATGGGTAGCAAGGCTTGAAAGTCACGGAGATGTGTTTAATTTAGTAAGATACCCAGATGATAAGATAAATTATTACTTTATTGAAAATAAAGCATTGTACGAAAGAGGACATGTTTACGGGGATTTTGATCAGGATGTTCAATATGCGATGTTTTCAGAATTGGCACTTAGATTTTTGAAGGAAATTAATTTGCAGGCGGATATCTTGCATTGTAACGACTGGCAAACTGGTCCAGTTCCATATTTTTTGAATGTTAGATATAATTATGATCCATTTTACTGGGATATGAGAACAGTTTACTCAATTCACAACTTAATGTATCAAGGAAAATTCTCTAAATACTCATTTGAAAGAATGGGATATTATATGGATGACAGACATGACTTGAACTTTATGGAAATTGGAATTGGATATGGAGATGTTGTAAATACAGTGAGTCCAACTTATGCCGAAGAAATAAAATACGCTTACTTTGGTGAAGGGCTGGAATGGATTACAAATAGAAAATATATTCACGGTATTTTAAACGGAATAGATGTAGAAGAATTCAATCCTGAAACAACAAAGGGAATAATTCCTTTCAACAAAGATTCTTTAGATAAAAAGAAAGAAAATAAATATTTACTGCAAGAAAAACTAGGATTGCCAAAATCAGATGTTGCTTTAATTTCCATAGTTTCAAGACTTGTGGAAGGAAAAGGGCTGGACTTGGTATCAGCGGCGCTTGAAAACTTATTGCAATATGACGCTGTTCAAATAGTGATTTTAGGAAGTGGAGATAAATTCTACGAAGACTACTATAACCACTTGGCATGGAAATATCCTGATAAATTCAAAGTTTATCTTGGGTACAACGGACAGCTTGCAAATGAAATCTACGCTGGAAGTGACATGTTCCTCATGCCATCAAGATATGAGCCTTGCGGACTTAGCCAAATGATAGCAATGAGATTTGGAACAATACCAATTGTAAGGGAAACAGGAGGACTAAAAGATACTGTACAGCCTTACAACATTTTTACAGATGAAGGAAACGGATTCTCATTTACAAACTTTAATGCAGATGATATGCTTTTTACAATAAAAGTGGCAGAAGGAATTTATTATGACAGACCTGACATTTGGGAAAAATTGGTAAAAAGAAACATGGAGCTTGATTTTTCTTGGGACAGATCAGCAAGAGAATATGAAAAACTTTATGAATTAGCTAAATCTTATTAATTAAAAAAATAAAATGGAGTAGAACTTTGATGTTGCACTCCATTTTTTGCTCTAAAATGTAATTGACAAAACCTGAAATTAGGTTTATAATTTTACCAAGAAACAAAGAAACAAAAAAAAGGAGATTTTTTATGGAAAGTAATATTTTGGAAATGAATAAGACAATCTCGATTTCTTCTAAAAATCAGATTACAATTCCTAAAAAAGTTATGGAACATCTAGGTTTTACAAAAGAGGCAAAAATAAAGGTTAGCAAAGGCTCTTTGATTGTAACGCCTGTAAAAGAAAATGAAGATATGGAATTTTCAGATTTGATTTTGGAGGACTTGATAAAGGAAGGATATTCAGGAGAAGAACTTTTAAAGGAATTTAAAGTGAGAAAAAATAATGTCAAGCCTGCAATTCAGAAATTAATATCGGACACAGAAAAAAATGGAGTAAGCTATGAGGATGTATTTGGGGAGGATTAATAATGGAAACGGAAGTGATTATATCCACTGGTGCGGTAAAATATTTTAAGAAATTAAAAGACAAAAAATTAAAAGAAAAATTTGCTGAAGCGATTAAAAAAATTAAGGAAAATCCTGAAATAGGAGAAATGAAAAAATCAGATTTAGCAGGCATATATGGTTATGACATTTTTTACAATAAAATTAACTATGAACTAGCATATACAATTAAGATAGAAGATAAAAAAATAGTTATTGTACTATTAGCAGGAACAAGAGAAAATTTTTATAAAACTTTAAAAAAATATTTGAAGTCACAATAAAATAGAGTAAAAAAAAGTCAAGTTTTTCAAGTAATTTGTGAAAGATTTGATTTTTTTAATAGCAGTTTTTACTATTTTTATTACATTTTTTCTTTTTTACCTGTTTATTCATTACTTTAAATTACTTATATTGTAGTAAATATTTATCCCAGTAATTAAGATTAGCTACATAATGCCTGTTGCCAGATTTCCACTTTTATTTCCAACTTTAAGACTTTTCTTTTTACTTGTCAGAAAATTGCAGTCGAACAAATAAAAGTTCTGCTGATTTAGTAAATTAGAAAGATATTTGTTATAGAATTTTTGAGATTTTAAGTTTTCAGTAAAATAGGATTTGTTTAAGTTTTTCTGTTTATTTGAATTATTTAGAGCAGATAAATCAATTTTTTGAAATAAAAAAAGAAAATTACTCAAAATTTTATATAGAGCAATTTTCCCTAAAACAAATATCTCAACTTTGTATTTTTATTCCATTAATTCATAAATTAATATTTTATTTAGTATCTTCACAAAAAAAATTTCCATATTGATCTCGATAACATTTTCTTCCTCTTTCAGCTGCCTTTTGACGAGCTCTTTCCCATCCTTTTGGATCAAGCAATTCACATCCGACGACACTTAATCCAAGCATAGCAATAATCAAAATTTTAAATAGACTTTTCATATAAAAATCAGCTCCTTTGTATTATTTTTGTTTACTGTTTTAAAAAATATTGTTTATTTGAATTATATCATCTTTTTTTTTTTGGATTTCATTAGAAATTTGTTAGATTTAAAATTTTTATTTAGTAAATGAAAACGATTTTAAAGTAAAAAAATTAAATAATGATACAACATTTCTGATTGAAGTTTTAATGGTGATATGGTAAAATTTTAGATGAAATAATAAGAAAAAATTGAAAAATAGAGGTAAATTGATGAAAAAAGATAAAATTGGGTTTTTGATATTTCATATATTTTTTATTGCGTTTGTGCTGTTTTTAAAAAGTGTAGTTACTTTTCAGAATGAGGCGCTGGAGATGAAATTTTTGGAATGTCTGCTTATGGGTGTTTATATTTATACGTTTTTTACAGCGAAAATTTATTTGGAATGGCTAAATTCGTATATGATTTTTTTGTATACGCTGTTTTTGTTTAATTTTACAAGAATATTTTTGGATATTGTGAATTATAGAGAGTTTGGATGGGCTACGAAGTTTGCTAACTTTTATTTTTTTTATGATGTGAGAA
>ERZ772766.1887-NODE-1887-length-10819-cov-19.892140_pt1 | contig 10819 bp, 8 predicted proteins | sample MGYA00511379_ERZ772766 | MGnify/ENA primary metagenome ERZ772766 (study PRJEB29015, sample SAMEA2737895) | human oral metagenome | biome: human oral; feature: human-associated habitat; material: dental | place: China | collected 2116 ...
GATACAGCAGAAAGTTTCCTATTTTCTCCTTGCTTTTAACGCTCTTTGTATCTTAATTATGGCTACTTATGAAACCTTTGCGGCGGTCTATGATGCGGTCATGGATGATAGTTTATACGATAAATGGACGGATTTTTCGCTACGTCATTTGCCTAAGACCAAGGAGAGAAAGAAGCTTTTGGAATTGGCTTGTGGAACAGGTATCCAGTCTGTTCGCTTTTCTCAGGCTGGCTTTGATGTGACAGGACTTGACTTGAGCGCGGATATGCTGAAGATTGCTGAGAAGAGAGCGACTTCAGCCAAGCAAAAGATTGACTTTATTGAAGGCAATATGCTGGATTTGTCCAAGGCAGGGAAATATGATTTTGTCACTTGTTATTCGGACTCGATCTGTTACATGCAGGATGAGGTCGAGGTAGGAGACGTCTTTAAGGAAGTGTATAATGCCCTCAATGATAATGGTGTATTTATCTTTGATGTGCATTCAACCTACCAGACAGATGAGGTTTTTCCAGGCTATTCCTACCATGAAAATGCGGAAGATTTTGCCATGCTTTGGGACACATATGAGGACGAAGCCCCTCACTCCATCGTGCATGAGTTGACTTTCTTTATCAAGGAGGCTGACGGTTCCTTTAGTCGCCACGATGAAGTGCATGAGGAGCGAACATACGAAGTCTTGACCTATGATATTTTGTTGGAACAGGCTGGTTTCAAGTCCTTCAAACTCTTTGCGGATTTTGAGGACAAGGAACCAACAGAAACCACTACCCGTTGGTTTTTTGTGGCGCAGAAGTAGGAGAACATCATGACCATCACAGGTATTATCGCGGAGTTCAATCCTTTTCATAATGGCCACAAATACCTGCTTGAGCAGACGAAGGGGTTGAAAATTGTGGCCATGTCTGGAAATTTCATGCAACGAGGAGAGCCGGCTATCGTGGACAAGTGGACACGGGCTCAAATGGCACTGGAGAATGGAGCAGACCTGGTAGTGGAATTGCCCTTTTTAGTCAGTGTTCAGGCAGCAGATTTTTTTGGTCAAGGAGCTGTAGATATCTTGGTTCGCTTGGGTATTGATACTCTAGCTTTTGGGACAGAGGAAGTTTTGGATTATCAGAAAATTGCTGACTTATACACAGAGTGCGGTCGAGAGATGGAGAATTTTGTGGAAAATCTGCCTGATTCACTCTCCTACCCCCAGAAAACCCAAGCCATGTGGCAGGAATTTGCAGATCTAGATTTTTCAGGCAATACGCCCAATCATGTCCTTGCTCTGGCCTATGCCAAGGCGGTTGCAGGACGCAACATCAAGCTTCAGCCGATTCAGCGTCAGGGAGCGGGTTACCATTCTGTGGATAAGGATGTGGACTTTGCCTCGGCAACAGCTCTCCGTCAGCATCAATCAGACCAAGATTTCTTAGAACGCTTTATGCCTTCCGTTGCCCTCTTTGAGCAGGCCCGTAAGGTGAGTTGGGACGACTATTTTCCCTTGCTCTGCTATCAAATTTTGTCAAATCCAGACCTGACGACCATCTATCAGGTCAATCAAGAAATGGCTGTGCGCATCAAGGAAGCTATCAAAACGGCTCAGTCTGTTGACGAATTGGTCGAGGCAGTTGCGACCAAGCGTTATACCAAGGCGCGTGTCAGACGCCTCTTGACTTATATTTTGGTGCAGGCCAGAGAAAGCGACTTGCCAGAAGTCATCCATGTCCTTGGCTTTACTGAAAAAGGCAGACAACATCTCAAGTCACTGAAAGAGCAGGTCCATCTAGTCAGCCGAATTGGCAAAGAACCTTGGGATACCATGACCCAAAAGGCAGACCAGATCTACCAACTAGGACAGCCAAGTATCGCAGAGCAGAATTTCGGCAGAGTGCCTATCATAATAGAAACAAACTAAGTCTACTGAAAGGTAGGCTTTTTTAGAAGATTTTCGAATAAATAGATAGAAAAGAAAAATCTTGTACAAGTTCCTGACAATTTCTTTCTTTTTGTGTATAATAGTGGAAAAGAGGTAAAACGAGGTATGGTTATGGAAGCAGTTCTTTATTCAACATTCCGAAATCATTTAAAGGACTACATGAAGAAGGTAAACGATGAATTTGAGCCTTTGACGGTGGTCAATAAAAACCCAGATGAGGATATTGTAGTCCTTTCAAAGAGCGAGTGGGACAGTATTCAGGAAACCTTGAGAATCGCTCAAAATAAGGAACTTTCTGACAAGATCTTGCGAGGAATGGCTCAAGTCCGTGCTGGAAGTGCTCAGCTGCATGTCATTGAGGAGTGAGAAATGCTGCTCAAGTTTACAGAAGATGCCTGGGCGGATTATTGCTATTGGCAAAACCAAGATAAGAAAACATTAAAAAGAATCAATAAATTAATCAAAGATATTCAACGCAATCCTTTTGTAGGAATGGGGAAACCAGAACCGCTCAAATATGACTATCAAGGAGCTTGGTCGCGGCGCATCGATGCAGAAAATCGCTTGATTTATATGATAGATGGAGATAGCGTGGCTTTCTTGTCCTTCAAAGATCATTACTAAGTCTACTGAAAGGTAGGCTTTTTTATTTTGAACTTTTTAGCTAGCAGATTGAAGATAAAATTTTTTGGAAAATGACAGATTTCCTAAGTTAAAAAAAGTGAAAAATTATTAGTATAATAATTAGATTCTTGTCCCTTGAATCCGCTTTATAACTCTTATTTTGTGGTATAATGAAGAGAATTGTTAATAATAAAAACAGGGGAAGCAAATGTCTAATTTCAAAGAAAAACTACCGCTATTCCAGTCGAACGATGTTCAGATTTCAAATGTGGTCAATGCAGTTTGGTCGATTGCGAATACCTTACGTGGGGCTTACCGTGCAGATAAGTATCGAGATGTTATCATTCCGATGTTTGTCTTGACTCGCTTGGAAGCTGCTTTATTGCCAACGAAAGACGAAGTAGTCGCACTTTATAAGTCAAATCCCAATACACCCGAGAAGGTTCTTGAGAATAAATCTGGCTATAAATACTATAATACCAGCTCTTTCACGCTAGAAAACCTTCAAAATGATCCCAATGCGATTGAAGAAAATTTTATTGCCTACCTAGATGGTTATTCTTGTCGTGTGAAGGACATTATCGAAAACCTTAAGTTTAAAGAGCAGGTCCGTACACTTGCACAGTCTGGACGTCTTTTTACAGTGATTAAGAAATTTTCTCAGATTGATTTATCGCCAAGTTCTGTGGATTCTATGGTGATGGGCTATATGTTCGAGGATATCATCCGTCGTTTTTCTGAAAATGAGGAGGCAGGTTCCCACTATACGCCTCGTGAAGTCATTGCTCTAATGGTCAATCTACTCTTGATTGAAGCCGATGAAGAATTATTTGTCGATAAAAAAGAGTTGAAAATCTTAGATATGGCTGCTGGGACAGGTGGTATGCTAGCGACTGCCAAAAGTTACATCCGTAAGCTCGATACAGGGGCAACTGTCCGTCTTTTTGGTCAGGAAGTTTTACCTGAGACTTTCGGGATTGGTCAAGCGGATATGTTGATTCGTCAGGAAGACTCGGACTATTTCGTGAAGACCGATACATTAAAAGATCCGGATCCATTCCCAGATAAGAAGATGAGTTTTGTCATTGCCAATCCTCCTTTTGGTCAATCCTGGGGCGGGAAAGATGCAGATGATGGCGTAGAAGACGCAGTTAAAAGAGACCATAATCTCTTTGAGAGTACAGAAGGTCAACAAGGACGTTTTGTAGCGACTCCGGGAACTGGTGATGCCCAACTTCTGTTCCATCTTCATGGTTTAGCTAAATTAGAAGAAAATGGTCGAGCTGCTATCATCTCAAATGGTTCCCCTCTCTTTTCTGGAGGTACTTCATCTGGGGAAAGTCAGATCCGCCGTTACATCCTTGAGAATGACTTGTTGGAAGCTATTATTGCCCTTCCAGGACAGTTTTTCTACAATACAGGGATTGGAATTTATATCTGGATTTACAATAAAAACAAATCTCCTGAGCGTCAAAACAAGGTCCAGTTTATCGATGCGACAGAGGAGTTTGTCCCTTTGCGTAAGTCACTTGGACAAAAACGTCGTGAGTTGTCTCAAGACAATATCCGCCAGATTCTCAAATGGTATGATGATTTCAAAGAAAATGACCATGTGAAAATTTTTGATAAGAATGAGTTTCTATACCGAGAATATACAGTCATGCAACCTCTGCAACGTCGTGGCTGGATTACTGAAGAAACCATTGATAAAGCAAAAAGTGTTCCTTTCCTAGCTAAACTATTTGATGAATACCAGTATCAAGAATTGCTAGAGATGGAACCACGCTCAGCCAAGGATGAGAAAAAATTACAAGGCTTTGAAGCTGGGAAAGACAAGCAAGAAGCTATCTTAGATGCTCTTCGTGGGGGAATCACGGATGACAGTTATCCTAACTTTGAAAGCTTTGTCCAAGTCATTAAGGACTTGTTGGGAGACATCAAGGTAACGCCTGCGAATATCAATGCGCTAGCTCTAGCTATGAGTGAAATGGACAAGACAGCAGAAGTCATCCGTACTAAGAAGAAAGACAAGCCAAATGAGATTGCTGGAGGGATTGTCTATGATAAGACCACCAAGGATAGTGAAATCGTCAAGCTGACAGAGGATGTGGAAGACTACTTTGCGCGTGAGGTTTATCCCCATGTACCTGACGCCCACTACTGGTTTGATGAAGAAAAGGGCTATGGAGCCGAGATTCCCTTTACTCGCTATTTCTACCAATACCAAGCACCAGAAAGTGCAGAAAAACTTTTGGCAGAGTTCTATGACATAGAAGTAGAACTACAGACTCTCTTGGAGGAACTAAAACATGACTAGGATGAAAGAGAGTGGCATTGACTGGATCGGACAGATACCAGAAGAGTGGCAAATTTCGAAAATTAAATTTACGACTCAGCTTAATGGTAGAATCGGTTGGCAAGGATTAACATCAGCTGAATATAAAGAAGAAGGCCCATATTTGATTACAGGAACTGATTTTCAAAATGGAACAATTAATTTTGAAACAGCTGTACATATTGATGAAAAACGTTGGTCAGAAGCTTCGCAGATTCAGGTAGAAAATGGTGATTTACTGATTACGAAAGATGGTACGGTGGGTAAAGTAGCTATTATTTCAGGGCTTGATGATAAGGCTTCGTTAAATAGCGGTGTATTAAGGATCCAAACAGTTGATGAGATTGATAGAAAATTTTTATATTATGTTTTACTATCAGATGAATTTTGGATGTGGTTTAACTATACAAATTCAGGGGCGAGCACCATTTTACATTTGTATCAAAATGTATTTGATGAATTCACTTTTACCTTTCCTCAAAAAAATGAACAACAAAAAATTGCTGATTTTCTAGACAAGAAAACTGCCCAGTTGGATAAGGTAAAAAGTCTACTGGAGGAGCAAATTCAAAAACTCAAAGACTACCGAGCTAGCTTGATTTATGAGACCGTCACAAAAGGATTAGATAAAACAGTCCCAATGAAAGATTCAGGAATCGACTGGATTGGACAAGTGCCTCAAGGGTGGGGATCGGGAAAAGTTAAGTATTTTTCACAAGTTTCTGCTGGAGCAACTCCTGATAGAAATAATTCGCTTTTTTGGAATGGAAATATTAACTGGATGTCATCAGGTGAGGTTAATCAGGGCATTGTAAAGCATACCTCTGAAACTATTACAGACTTAGCATTAAAAAGAACATCAACAAAATTACTTCCCAATGGAACTGTCATGCTTGCATTAAATGGGCAGGGAAAGACGAAAGGAACAGCAGCTGTTCTAGCAATTGAATCAGCTTCTAATCAATCTCTTGCATCATTTATAGTTGATAATAAAATATTGAATAATATGTATTTGTATTATTTTTTTGTAGCAAACTACTATAACATTAGAGGGTTGAAAGGCGAGGATAGAGATGGTTTGAATTTGCAGTTAGTATCAAATATAGTTATTCCTCTATTTGAACTCGAGGAACAACAAAAAATTGTTGATTTTCTTGATAAGAAAACAGTTCAAATAGATAAACTTATTCAAATCAAAAATGAGCAAATTGATAATATTAACAAACAACGACAAACTCTTATTTATGATTATGTGACAGGGAAAAGGAGAGTGTAATAATAGTGTCTATTGAAGTAATAAAGAAAATACTTGAAAATGTTTCAACAGGTCAGTCTTGGTCATTACAAATAATCAAAATTAACACGTCTAAGAAAAAGGGATTGGAATACATTGCGAGAGAGATAGAGTTAAAACAAAAAGGTAGATTGACTGAGCATATTAATAGCCTTGCCAGTAAATATTTAGAGGATGAGGATAACGGTTTAGTACAATATAGGGAATGTAAACCTTACGATGGAACGGCGGATGCTCAAGTTATTTATAAATTAGAAAATTCAAGTGAACTGATTGAAAAAAATTACGGATTATTTTTAACAGCTTTAGCTAATCCTGATGTTGAAATTAACCCATTGGAGTTAAAGGCGAAAGCTTCTGTTATTGAGGGGATTATAAAGATTGAAAACGAGGAAGTTGCTGTAAAATTTATTTCAATGCAAAATCCTGTAACTACATTGAAGAATAGATTTTATCAGTCAAATGGTAAATTTACAGAAATATCAGATAAAGTTTTGACATTAAGAAATTCTATAGATGTGATAATTTATAGAGAAAATGTGTATATGTTAAATTTAGCAGGGGAAAAACTTTTTGATATGGAAAGAGCTTATCAAAAAATATGTAAGTCTAAAGTTGCTCTAATTCAAGAAAAAAATATCATTGAAGGGTTTGATACATTTAAAACATGTGCTACAACTGGTCATAATCCGAGAAAATTTGTATCATTTAATGACACTTATCTAAATAAATTAGAAGATGAAAAGAATAGAGAGAAGATTGCTCAAAAATTCAACATCAAACTAACAGATAATAGAAATTTGTTTGAAGCAAGTGAAGAAGGTGTACCAGATAAAATTGTAAAATTGCTTTGCCAAAAAGGTATGGTTGATCCGTTTGACGATAGTCCGATGGAAGTTTCGGGGACAAGAAAATGGATATAGCAAAAGGAATAATTTAGAATGTCAAAATTGTTTTTCTTTAGTTTGTACTTTACATCATTTACTCCATTGTGGATATCTATTTTGTTTATTGATATAAAAAGTTGTTTAGAAAACTCCCAGTCTACAGTAGTGGAATTTTATAGTATTATTGTCATTCTAATTATATGGCTGATTAGTATTTTGATTATTATAATGGTCCTATTTTCAAAATATGAAGAAGGTACGACTAGATTCATTTTAAATTCGGTAAAAGAAGAAAAGTCTATTGCTTCTGAATATCTCTTGTCTTATATTCTTCCATTATTTGCTTTTGATTTTACAAAATGGGATAGTGTAATTCTATTTTTAATATTCTTTGTAACACTAGCTTTCTTATGTATAAGACACAATTATTTTAGTGTAAATATAGTTTTAGAAATCCTAAAGTATCAGGTTTATACTTGTAAAATTGAAAATGATGATCAAATAAGTGTTACAACTTCGATTATCAGCAGAAAAAATTTGATGGCTAAAAGGGGTGAGGAAATCCGATTAAAGGCATTAAATAATGAATATAAGTTAGATGTTTAATAATCAAAATTAGTTTATTTTAGCTGATTTATATACTTGTACATAAAAATTATAGTATAAAAAACTAGAAAGTGAGAAACTATGGCAAATTTGGGCTTGAAGGAACGCTATGATTTCCAACAGTGGATTATCAAAGACTTAAAGGAAAAAAATGGTTATAGCCAGCGGGACGCTGCTCAGTACAATCCTCGATTAGCCATGGATGAGGAACTCCTATGGGATTTTCTGATGGAGACTCAGGAAGAGACCATGGATTATCTCCTTAAAAAACTGAGCAAGGAGACGATTATCACTCTCGTCAATAAGGAAATCGTCAAGGGTGGTTTTTTGTTCGCCTTAAAAGAGGGAGTCTTTATTGAAAACAGGCAACTGCGCCTCCTCTATCGTAAACCAGCTACCAGTTTTAATGAAAAAGCTGTTCAGCAATATAAGGCCAATCGTTTGTCGGTAATTGAGGAAGTGGTTTATGAAGAGGGGGGCCGTATTGACCTTGTTATCTTTATCAATGGATTAGCGCTATTTGCCATCGAGCTCAAGTTTAATCCTAGTGGTCAGTCAGTTCAGGATGCCATTAAACAACTCAAAGGTCGCAATCCTAATAATCGTCTCTTCCGTTTTGAGCAGGGAGTCTTAGCTTCCTTTGCTGTAGATACTATGGAAATCTATATGACAACCCAGTTAAAGGGTCAAGAAACCTACTTCCTTCCCTTTAATATGGGGAAAGGGGAAGGTATTGATATGGGGAGTGGCAATCCTCACAACCCTAATGGTGTAGATACAGAGTACTTGTGGCTTGATGTATTGACCAAGGATAGTATTCTTCAGCTGATTGAAAGTTTTATCTTCTTTGAGCTTGATAAGAATGATGCTAAAAATAGAACACTGATTTTTCCTAGGTACCATCAGCGAAGAGCTGTTAGCCGTCTCCTAGAAGACATGAAAGTTAACCATACTGACAGCAATTATCTGATTCAGCATTCGGCTGGTTCCGGTAAAACCAATACCATAGCATGGTTAGCTCATAGTCTGGTTTCACTTCATGATGACCAAAATAGAAATATCGTCGATACAGTTTTAATTGTCACAGACCGTATAGTAGTAGACCGTCAGTTACAAGATGCTGTTAGACAGATTAACCATAAAAACGGTGTTGTGAAGGTGATGGGTGATCGTGAGACATCTAGTGATTTAGCTGATGCCATTGCTGGGAACACAAAGATCATTGCAACGACTATCCACAAGTTTGCCCAGATCAACCAATCCAACTGGATGTCTGTAGGGAATACTGCGAAAAAGAAATTTGCCATCCTGATTGATGAAGCCCATAGTTCAACGACAGGCTCCTACATGAGTTCAGTTAGTCAGGTCTTGACTGAAACGGATACGGAGGATGGAACCATTGATGAGATTCAGGAAGTGACGGTTGCGGATGCCATTGAGCAAGAGTTTGCGCGTACAGGAAAGCAAGACAATGTTTCAATCATTGCTTTTACAGCAACTCCTAAGGCAACTACCTTACAGTTGTTTGGTACAACACAGCCCGATGGCTCTAAAGCCCCTTTTGATGTCTACAGTATGAAGCAAGCGATTGAGGAAGGTTTTATCCTAGATGTCTTAGATAACTATACGACTTATAAAACCTACTACCAACTTAATAAAGTAGTAGAAGAAGATCCTGAACTAAAAACCACGCTTGCTAAGCGTAAGATTGCTAAATTCGTGGAATTATCTGATGAGAATATCAATCAAAAAGTTGAGATTATCATGGACCATTTTATCAGTCATGATATTATGGCAGAGTTGGGTGGTCAAGGAAAGGCCATGCTTGTGACCTCTGGTCGTGAAGTGGCGGTCAAGTACCAGTTGGCTTTTGAAAAATACTTTAGAGACCACAGTATCACCAGTATTGGTACCTTGATTGCTTTTTCTGGTAAGGTTGATTATCTAGGGAGAGAGTTCTCGGAATCTCAGATGAATCAGTTTAAGGAAGAGCATTTAAAAGAACGTTTTGATACTGATGCTTATCAGGTGTTGATAGTTGCGAACAAGTATCAGACTGGTTTTGACCAACCTAAGTTGGTTGCCATGTATGTGGATAAAAAATTGCGTAGTGTGGCTGCGGTGCAGACGTTGTCACGCCTGAATCGGATCTTTAGAGGTTATAACAAAAAAACATTTATCCTTGATTTTAAAAATACCTACGACGATATTCGCTCAGCCTTTGCTCCCTACTATCGAGAGACGATTTTAGCTGATACCATTGCTCCTAGTGATGTCTTAAAGTTGGATCGTAAAATTGATGAATATGGTATTTTGGACAGCGAAGAGGTTCAAGAGTTTAATCAATTTTTATATCAAGAAAAACGTTCAAGTAGAGAAAAACAAAAGATGGTCGCTTTGTTGAATAAAGGTTATGATAGAGTGAAACGTTTTGATGAAAAAGAACAATTATCTATTCGAAAGGTTATTCGCGGTTTTCTTCGGATGTATACTTTCTTGATTCAGGCAACGGCTTATCAAAATGAGGTTTTACACGAACGATATAACTATCTCCAAAGTCTTGTTAAGATGATTGATGTTCGTTTAGGAGGAAATGATTTTACAATTGCAGATAAGATTGTCGTTGATTATATGAAACATAAGCAAACAGGTTCTTTCAGGGCAGTTTCTGAGTTAGAGTATCAGCCTGAATTAACTCTTCCTAAACCAAGTTTGAGCGATGTTACTGGAGATCAAGAAAAACATTTATCTGAAATCTTAGACGAAATGAACGAACAGTTAAATTTGAACATTGACCAGCAAGTTGGCTTAAGTGGAGCTGTTTCGATTCGTGAATTGATGAAAAAGAATCCAAGGCTTAAACAATCTGCGCGTGTTAATTCTAGGGAAGATTTCGTATTTGCCTTTGAAGAAGAAATTGACAATGTCTTGATAGAAGGGTACTCTCAGAGTCAGGATTTGTATGGTGCTCTATTAAATAATGATTCGTTCAAGAAGAGAGTAGCAAATATATTTTTTGATGATGTGTATAAAAGTTTGAAGGGATCCGAAGAATTGTAGTCCTAAAATTCACACAAAACTCTTCAATTTGGGTTTGTGAAAATCGGTTTTTTATGATAGAATATTAAGGAATGTATGTCATTCGA
>ERZ772766.1888-NODE-1888-length-10818-cov-3.041810_pt1 | contig 10818 bp, 8 predicted proteins | sample MGYA00511379_ERZ772766 | MGnify/ENA primary metagenome ERZ772766 (study PRJEB29015, sample SAMEA2737895) | human oral metagenome | biome: human oral; feature: human-associated habitat; material: dental | place: China | collected 2116 ...
AAATGATCCAACAAAAGGGCTTTATGCTGATTTTTCTTATGAAAAAGGGAAATTATTAAGTGATCCTAGAAAATATGATAGATTTGAGGCTGATTTAAGAGCATTCCACCCAGTAATAGGTAAGAAAAATACAATGGCATATAGAGCAGTTTGGGGATCAACAGGAAGTGGAACGCCTGATTCTATGAGATTTAGTATCGGTGGAGCTGAATCAGTTCGTGGATATGAATATGGAGCATTTGACGGGTATGATCAATTTTTTGCAAGTATTGAAAATAGAACAAGAATTAATGACACAATACAATTAGTTGCTTTCTTTGATATAGGAAACGCTTGGCAAAAGGAAGGAAGAAATGCTAGAGGAAGAAAAACATATTCACCAGATATAAAAAGTGCACACGACTTTAAAGATCTGAAAAAAGGTTATGGAATTGGATTAAGATTAAATACTCCAATTGGACCATTAAGATTTGATTATGGTTGGCCTATGGACCCAGAAACAAAAGGTGGGAAAAAAGGTAAAGGTAAATTCTACTTTAGTTTTGGACAATCATTCTAATTTTTTCAGATAAATTAAATAAAAAACTATATGGGATGATTGATTTCATCCCTATAATTTTATAAAAATTTAAAAATGATTATAACTTAAAAATAAATAAGGAGATGTTCAAAATGTATGATATAAAAGAAATTACAAGATTAATTGGCGGTAAAATAAGTGGAAATGAAAATTTGGCCTTTAAAAGATTATCGCCATTTTTTTATGCGACAGAAGATGAGTTGACTTTTGCAGCAGATGAAAAAATGTTGAAAAGTATTGATAAATGTACTGCCGGTGCAATAATTGTTCCACCGTTGGAAAATTTACCGAAAGACAGAACGTATATTGTGGTTGAAAAAAATCCGAGAGAATTGATGCCAATTTTGCTTAACTTTTTTAAACCGAAAGTGAAACCATTTGAAAAACCGATAGAAGATTCAGCAATAATTGATGAAACAGCGAGTGTCTCAAAAATTAATACATACATTGGACATAATGTAAAAATTGGGAAAAATGTTGTAATTTATCCAAATGTTTCGATTTTTGAAGGGACAGAAATTGGAGATGGGACAATTGTTTACTCAAATGTTACGATTAGAGAATTTTCTAAGATTGGGAAAAAATGTATTTTTCAGCCAGGTGCAGTTATTGGCTCTGATGGATTTGGATACATAAAAGTGAAAGGCGATAATGTGAAAATCGAGCAAATTGGACATGTTATCTTGGAAGATGAAGTGGAAATTGGAGCAAATACTTGCGTTGATAGAGGAGCGATTGGAGATACGATTATAAAAAAAGGTACGAAAATTGATAATTTGGTTCATATTGCTCATAATGATGTGATTGGTTCTAATTGCTTTATTATCGCACAAGTGGGAATTTCTGGAAGCGTGGAAGTTGGAGATAATACGACTCTTGCAGGACAAGTCGGAGTAGCTGGACACTTGAAAATTGGAAATAACGTTGTAATTGCCGCAAAATCAGGTGTTACAAATGATGTTCCTGATGGAAAACAAATGTCAGGATATCCTTTGAGAGACCACATGGACGATTTGAGAGTGAAAATGTCGATGGGAAAAGTGCCTGAACTTGTAAAAAGAGTCAGAAAATTAGAAAAAAAATTAGAAAATCAGGAAAAATAAAAAATAATAATGAATTTCTGTCACTATTCACTAAAATTTCAAAACTCCCTTGACTTATTAATTCAAATGATGTAGAATAAATAATAAAGAACAAAGTAATATTATAAATAGAAAGAGAAGGGAGTTATAGATGAAAAAATTACTGTTAGGGATGCTTATGCTTTTATGTTTAGTTAGTTGCGGATCAGGGCCTAATGACACAGTTTCAAAATTTATTAATAATATAAAGGCTGGTAAGCCAAAAGAGGCGGCAAAATATGCTATTGATGATGGTTTTGAAGGAAATTTGGAAATGACTTATACTAATAAGACTCAAGAATTGCTTTTTAAAACATTATTGAAAAATCTTGAATATAAAATAATCGGAACAGAAAAACAGGATAATGATACTACTATCGTAACTGTAGAAGTAACAAATTTAGATGTACAAAAAGTATTTTTACAAGTTTTTCAAAAAATGTCACAAGAAGTTTTTACAAACAAAGATTCTAAACCACTTTCAGCTGAAGAAAGATTTAAACAGGAACTTGAAGCAAAAGATAAGCCAAAAACAAAAAATACAACTAAATTTGTAGTTAAAAAGACTCCGCAAGGGGAAAAAGTAGTTGTTACAGCTGAAAATATTGATGTATTGCTTGGTAAACTTAACACAACATTATTAAATCTGGGAAATCTTGGGAAAACTGAAAATGAAACAGCAGTAGAATTACCAGAAACAGGACCTTCAACAGGAGTATCACAAAAGCCTGAAGAACTTAGAAATCAAAACAAATAATTAAAAAACAATCTTTCTTTTACTGTTTAAAAGTTAGGTTGTTTTTTTGTTTTTCAAAGATAAAGATCCTTTGTATTCTAGTTCAAACTATGATGGAAATATAAAAGTCATTGAGTACGAATATTGGGAATATTTGACTGTGTTTCGTGATGAATTTGAGAACTACCTTTTGGATATAAAACAAGACATTATAAATATCTTTGATAATCCTGACAGTTATATATCAGAGAAAACCCTCTCTAAAAAGAGTAATCTTTTAGAACTTATCTGCATTTGGTTTAGAAAATATTTTTTTACAAAAAAGGCTAATATTTTTTACTTAAAAAATGACAAAATTTATTGTGAAGAACTTTTTTGTAAAGATAGCGAGTATTACTCAAATCAAATTGCTTTTTTAAAACTTCTAAGGCAAATCACGCAATCATCATTCAACAATGATACATCGAATACAATTTTAGGTTTGGTAAGTATAGTTGAAAAACTATCCAGTGGCAGTTTTATGAGTTCCTTGATGGGTAACTTAAAATTACATAGTTCATACTTTTATTCTCAAACTTTAAAAAGTGAATACATCAAGTTTTTATTTGGTAAATTGCTTGAGCAAGCCACAACAGATTTAAAAAAATCTGAACTTGAACATTTAGTATTTGATTTTCAAAATAAAATGGCTGTTGGAGGGCTTAATAAATATTCTTCATTTCTTAGAGATGGATATAATAGAAACTTAATCCTAGAAGAGTTAGATCTTTTTATCAAAAGAAAATCTCTGGACAAATTATCAGAATTAAATCTTGACATTAATCTATGTTATGTTCTTAGAAACGAAAATAATTCTCTGACGTTTGGACATTCAGGAGTAGACCTAGCGATTCTGAAGGCTATATCTGAAAATACTCCAGTAAAAATAAGTGGTGATCTTGTTATCAAATTGGATTTTAAAAATATTTTAAGATTAATGATCGGTGAAATTGATTTTCATTATCAAGAAGCGACTGATCATCTCAAAATAATCAAAGAAATCAAAAGGAACAATCCGGAAAAAGTGAATATTTTTACTGAAAACTTAAACACTGATCTTTTCTTAAAACAAATTGAGCACCTTAAAATTGGAATTGGATCTGGGTTATATACCGACTTTGATAATTCATATTTTGTACTTGATTTAATCGAGTTAATTCTTGAATTGATGAATAATTGAGGGGTTATTGTTCCCCCTCTTTTATAATTTAAGAAATTAAAAAATCTGGATTTGTTCTAGTAGAAAGAGGGAAAAATGGTTTTAAACACAAAAATAGAAGAGTCTTCTCAGTTCGAACAGATGAAGCAAATAAAGGATATCATCCAAAAAGGAGAATATCCACTTTCAGAACAATTTATGGATGTTGTTAGGTTATCTATTAAGAAACTAAAGCAATATCCTTATGTGTGTGTTACTGCTGGATCTGTAAGAGAATTGAAGCTACCTGTTTTTCTTATTTATTACTTTTGTGAAACAAACACATTTGAAATTTTTTCAAAATATGACATTGATTATCTTCCAAAATTCACTAACGATTTATGTGTAAATCAACCTATTTTATTAGGTCCGTTAGACTTAAATTCTAGTCGTGAAAGCAGGAAATTTAAAGTTATCTTTGGGGAAAGTTTGCTTAGTGGTTCTGAACATAGAAAGTTGGAAATTAACGATGTTTATTTAGATAAATTTATCAACTATAAATTCAAAAGCTTTATCAAGAAGAATCTTGTTTCTATATACAAAGATTTTTTAAATGATGGAAAATTTCCAGAAATTATCACTAAATAATAAAAGGAGAGGATAACCTCTTCTTTTTAATTTTTGTTCTGTTATAATTTAAGAAAAAATAAAAACATCTGAATTAAATTCAGATAGAAAGAAGGAAAAATGGTAATACAAAAAACATCCACAAAAATGGAGACTTTAAAAAAAGTAAAAGAATTACTTGATCGAATTGCTTCAAAAGATTTTTCGTTTTCAGATGAGAATATCGAATATTTGACTCACCCGATTATAAACTTCTCTAGAGATTATGATATCACAAGAGAAAGAGGCAAATTAAGTGGTATTATCTTTGATAAAATTGATGTTTGGTACTCCTTTGATGAAGATGAATTTTTATTCAAAATTAGTGGAGAAAATCCAGACGCCCTAGAAATCTCAACACAGATTTTATATATTGGAGAGTTGAATTTCAACAAAAATAAAGGGTCTGGCTTATTGAAGGATTCTTTTGGGCATACTTTGTATGATAATATTTGGAGTCATACTCTTAAAATTGTTGATGGGATTTCCTTAACTAAATTTGTATCATCAACAGCAAAGAAGTTTATTTTGAAGAATCTAAAAGATATTTATGTCAAAGTGTTAGAAAACGAATCATCTCTTGATTACCTTGAGAAAGTGGATCACGTTTCTTTTCGAAGAGGGGTATACAAAACACCACTGTGTATTCTTAGTCCCAATGAACAGATTGATACTGTAAAAAAAATTATCTTTACAGAAACAAACAGTCAAAAAATTGTACCACCGCTCAGAATTTCAAAAGATGGCTTTCAGTTGCTAAATAAAAGCTTGATTGCTTACACACATCATTTTCAAGAACTTGTGAATAATGTGTTGGATCAAGAACTAAAAGATTTGGTTTCAAATTTGATTTTGGAAATTAATAAACCAAAGAGTGAATACGGATCAGAGTTGAGGTTGGATTATTTTTCTGATTATTTATATAACATCTATCTAAACGATAGATTTCACGAGGTTATTGATACTGAGGAAAAATGCGTTTTTCTGGATGGCTTGAATGAAGATCATAAAAAGTTGTTCGTTGATACAGAATCCTTATTTCTTGATTTATTCAAGAGATTATCATCAACTGAACCTGGTACAGGACTTGCATTTTTAGATCTTGTTCTAAGAGATGGAAAATATAAGATTCGAGAGTTTGTTAGTAAACAAAAGCCATACTACTCTAAAAGAAATATTGAAGATTTGATTATCCCGATTTTTTCAGGCATTTCGAAATACATTCTGAATTTAATAGAGTCAGATACAGATGGATTGGATAAAATACTTTTGGAATATATTGCGTATGAAAAGGATTTTTCGTCAAATGAAAAATTCACTTTAGCAACATCTTACCAATCCTCAAAACGTGAATTTAATAAAGTGTTTGTTTCTCTTTTGGAGAAACGATACAAAGAAGAATCTTTGTCAGTCATTGACACCTTTGAGTTTAATAATAAACTTAAATATAATGCAGCATTAGATATGGCTCGTTTCACTGAGGAAGAGGAGCGTTTGCTTACAATTTTTAGAAAAAATAAAAAAGTCATCTTTTTACAAAAAATTTATTTTGAATATTCATTTGCCGAATTGATTAAAATAATCACTTATCACTATCCATCAAAGAATGAGGAACGTTTTGAAGTTTTAAATTCAATTGAATCCAATTATTTAGATGATGTTTATGTTGAAATCCCAGACGGAGAAACAAAAGAGTCGTTTAAATCAAAACTTTCCGTATTTAAAGATAATATTGAAACCGGTATTTATGATGAATTTAAAACAATTCCAGTACTAAATTGTATTTTGGATATTTACTTAAAAAAACTTTAAAAATAAAAAAGAGGTTAAACCTCTTTTTTTATATTATCTTTTTCGTTTTGCAATGTATCCAGCAAGACCAATAACACTAGCTCCTGAAAGTAAACCAATTAATGGCATTGCAATTGTTGAAGATGTTGCACCGGTTTCAATCGGTTTCTTTTTGACATCTGCCTGTTTAACTTTTGTTCCGACAAGCACAACTTCATCAACTTTTTCTTTAACAATTTTAGTATCAACTGTTGGATCTCCAGAACGAACTCCGTTAATTAAGTTGAAGGTTTTTGTGGTTCTCTTTTTACCAAGTTCACCTTTCACCTTAATTTTTCGTTCTCCAAGAGGTAGATTTGGATCTTTTTCTTCAATAGTTTCAAAAGGAATATCTTCTTCAGTTACCTCATCAGATGTTGATTTGTTTGGATCGATAGTATCTACTGCATTTACTACAGATTTGTTTGATACGTCCACATTACCAAAAATTTTTTTAGTCTCTGTTGGTGAACCACTAAATTTATAAACAACTTTGTATTCACCTTCTTCTTCAAGTTTTCCAGCCCAAGAAATAGTAGACCAAGAAGCCTTATTATTTAAAAGTAATTTTGTTTTTTCTCCTTTTGGAGAAATCAAATATGCTTCTGTAATCGAAATTCCCTCTTCCGCTCTAATGGTAATCTCTCCCATTGGGAATGTTTTGGTTGTAACAGTATTTGTTTTTAAAGCGGTCGCCTTGAATTTTTCAATAATGTCCTTTTGTCTTTGTTCGTCGGTTTTTCCACGAGCGTTGTAAATGTTAGGGTGTCCAACGGCTTTCATCATTGTTTCAGATCGAGAAACATCATTAGTTTTTGGGTAAAGGACACTCATAAAGGTTTTTGCATTGGCTTTTGACCACGTTGCAAAAGAGCTATCAATGTCTTCATCTTGAATCCATTCATCAGTAAATTGGACAACTGAAACGTATTTGTTTTTCTTAGTAGTTTCTTTTTCGTATGCTTCTTCAAAAGGAATGTCTTTTCTATTTTTGTCAAATAGTTTATCATTCAGACCATTTAGATATTTTTCCCAAACTTTATACCATTCAAATTCATAAATAGAAGCGGGTGCAGAGTCTTTGATTTCGTTTAAAATTTTAACTGCTTCTGCTTTTGGAATAAGTCTTGTAACTCCTCTTTTATCATAAGAGTCTTTTTTATTAGTTGTATAGGACGCAATCATTACTTGAGAGCCTTCGGGCAATGATTCTGCTAATTTTAGGGCGTCTCCCAAAGAAACATTCACTTTTCGTCTGTTAGGATTGTCACCACTATTAAATGGTTCGATTGTGGATCCGGATCCATCAATAATCATAATCAAATCAAGTGGTTCACCAATAACTTCTGTTTTTGTATCAGTCTTTTCGTTTGGTTTGATATTGAAATTAAGAGTTCTCGTGCCGCCATCACCAGCTTTGTAAGATTCTGCGTGTACCACATTATTACCAATTTCAATTACCGTACCAGCAACTGGTGATACGGTGATCATAATTGCTCCAGCTGCAAAAATAGATGAAAATTTTTTATTCAAAATAAATACCATTCCTTTTTTATTATTTCTTTACTATTATATATCCTTTTAGGTCACTAAAAAGTTAAAAAGTTTTTTAATAAATTAAAAAAGGATGAGTTGTTACCCACCCAATTTTATAAATTATTTGTTTCGTTTGCGCTTAACTAAGTATGAAGCAACGCCTAAAACCCCAAAGCCACTAGACAAACCAATAACTGGAGCAATTAAAGAACCTGCACTCGCACCTGTTTTAATTGGTTCTTTTTTGATGTCAGCTTTTTTAGCTTTGTAATAATGAATAACATCACCATTATCTAATGTTTCTGTCTTTTCAAAGGTGTAATCTTTAAAATCTTTCTTTTCTTTTGTTCCATCAACTTTTTCTAAGATGACTTCCTTGCCCTCTGTATCTACACCTTTGTAAGTTGTAATAAGTTTGTGATAGTAATGAGTTGTTAATACGTTTAGCTTATCAGAATTATCAGACTCTGTTTTAATGTATTTGTATCCTTCAAAATCTGATTTTTCTGAGGCAACATTTTCTTCTTTAAGAACCTTACCATCATCACCCTTGTGGGTTGTCTTGTAATTTACTTTCTCTTCCACTTTAGTACCAACTAAGATAACTTCATCTACTGGTTCTAAAATAACCTTCGATTCTTGTCTAGATGTGCCAACACGTTTTCCATTAACAATATCATAATAATTAGTAATTAATTTCTTTCCGTTAACACCTTTAACCTTAACTCTACGTTCTCCAAAAGGAAGTGTTGGATCCTTCTCCTCAATTGTCTTAAACGGAATAATCTCTTGTTTTGTGTCTAAAGAGTCCAATGCCGGTTTATCTTCAGGGACAATTGTATCAACCCCTTTTACAACTTCTTTATCAGAAACATTAACAACACCAGTAATTGTTTTAGTTTCAGTAGGTTTTCCTGTGAATTTATATCTTAATGTGTATTCACCTTGCTCTGCAAATTTACCCTTCCAAGACCAAGAAATTGCGTCACCAGGTTGATGTTCTAATTTTTCTTTAGCTCCACTAGGAGAAATCAACTCGAGCTCTTTAATATCAATACCTTTTTCTGCATTAACGGATACTACACCATCCGGAAAAATTTCCTTTCTAGAAACTGTAGTTCTCAAAGCGGTAGATCTAAAGGTTTCAATAAGATTGATTGTACGAACTGAGTCTTTTTTTCCACGGGCGTTGTAAATGTTAGGGTGCCCAACAGCTTTCATCATAGTTTCAGAACGTAAACTTCCATCAGTTTTTGGATAAAGAACACTCATAAATGTTTTTGCATTGGATTTTGCCCAATCAGCAAATGATTTGTCAATATCTTCATCCTGCACCCACTCATCAGTGAATTGAACAACTGATACATATTTGTTTTTCTTTGCAGTTTCCTTTTCGTAAACTTCCTCAAATGGTCTATCTGTTGAGGATTTATCAAAAATTTTATCACCTGCATTATTTAAGTATTTTTCCCAAACACGATACCATTCAAGTTCATATTTTGATTCAGGAGCAGAATCCTTAACGTCCTTGAGAACCTTGATTGCGTCCTCTCTAGAAATTAACTTTGTTACTCCCTTTTTCGCATAAGAATCAGCTGTGTTCGTGCTGTAAGAAGCAATCATAACCTGAGATCCTTCCGGAAGAGACTCTACAAGGTTTAGTGCGTCCAATAGTGCAACATTGATTTTACGTTTGTTTGGATAATCTCCACTATTGAACGGTTCAATTTGAGAGCCAGATCCATCAATAACCATAATCAAGTCAACAGGCTCACCATACGTTAAAACTTTTGTTTCTATTTTGGGTTTAATATTAAATTTAAGTGTTCTTGTTCCTTCCGTACCAGCTTTGAATGTTTCTGCGTGTACAATATTATTACCAACTTGAACAAAATTTCCAGTTGCAGGCGCAATGGTAAGTAAGATTGCTCCAGCTGCTAAAATAGATGTGAGTTTTTTATTCAAAATAAATACCATTTCCTTTTTTATTATTATTTCTTTAACTATTATAGGATAATTCAACTTATCAAAATGTATATAAAAATTTAAACAATTAATGAGGTAAAATAGATTTGATGAGTTATATATTTATCAAAAATGTTACCACGGAATTATTCCAGAGTATATTTAGGCGTTTTAATGTGGAGATCGCTACCCGAACGCATTCCACCAGTCTTTTATAGGGTTTGTCTGTTGAAGACCTCTCCGGGGAAAAACAGAATAGAAAGGGCTTTTAAAAGCCCTTTTTTGTTGATAAAAATTAGAATTTTTGATATAATATAAGAAACAAAAATATAGAAAGAAGGAATTAAAATGGTTTTAAAATCTGAGGTTTTATCTCAAGAAAAAGATGTTGTTTTTGAAGAACGTCTGAAAGAACTTCTGGAATTATCTCAGAAAGATGACATCCTAGATTTAATTCAGAATTTTAATCGTCGCATTTCCACTTGGGAAAAAATCGCAAACAATTTGATGGAAGAAAATAAAAAAATTATGAAGACTGCGAATGTTCGAGAACTATCTATGTTTGTTTTTTTATTTTCTTATCACCCCAAAAATAAACAAAAATTAAGAGTTGAATTAAAACCTCTGTTTTACAATGGACTCTTATCATCTAGTGACGGAACCAAATTAACCGTATCAAAATTAATTAGTTCTTCTGATGAAATCGTTTTAGGATTTCTTCCAGTTGGATTACCATTGTCAAGTAAAAACTATCCAATTCTGACCGTTTTGTATTTGGAAAATCTAAAGAAATTTGTTAGAAATAGACTAAAGGACATCTTTGATGAATTGTCAGAGGATTACTTAGATCCTAAAAATTCAAATAATTCAAACTGCATTTTGAAGAAATATATCCCTTATAATTAAGGAAAGTAAAAATAATATAGAAAGAAGGGAGGTAATCAAATTATGATTATCGAAAACCAAGAAAAGCGTCAAGCTGGTATTGTGGTGATTACTGGGATTTCGGGTTCCGGAAAAACAACTTTATCAAAAATCTTTGATGATGAACATACGTTGATTTCGTATACCACACGACCCCCACGCCCTGGGGAGGTAGACGGAGTTGATTATTATTTTCTTTCAGAGGCGCAAGCAACTGAATTATCAGAATCAAACTCAATTTTTGAGGAAACAAAGTTCCAAGAAAACCTTTACGGTGTTACAA
>ERZ772766.1892-NODE-1892-length-10810-cov-8.644073_pt1 | contig 10810 bp, 7 predicted proteins | sample MGYA00511379_ERZ772766 | MGnify/ENA primary metagenome ERZ772766 (study PRJEB29015, sample SAMEA2737895) | human oral metagenome | biome: human oral; feature: human-associated habitat; material: dental | place: China | collected 2116 ...
ACCCATATCAAACGGGCCGACCACCCACGGTTACACCACTATGCGGGACGCTACTCATGCGGGGGCGGATGGCAACATAATGAATGCTTGGGACGCAAGTAGCAACAAGCAACGCAATCGCGGCAAACGACGCTAAGGGAGTGAGCAGTGCAAGCGACGTGAGCTCACTTCTTTTCGAGCGTCACGCGGTACACGTTGGTCTCGCGCAGCTGGAAGCCGGCGCGCTGGTAGAGGCGGTTCGCGGCCTCGCGCGAGGGGCGCGATGTCAGGTCGACGGTGCGGGCGCCGATCTTCTGGGCGTGCTCGATCGCGGCGACGACGAGGGACTGGCCGGCTCCCTGACCGCGGGCACCCTCGTCGACGACGACGTCCTCGACCCACGCGCGCACGCCCGTGGGGATCTCGAAGGTGGCCAGCGACAGCATGCCGAGGATTGGGTGGTTCCCTTCCGCGTCAGCGGTGTCGGGGCGGAAGACGAAGAGGTGCACGCCGGACTGGGCGAGGAAGCGCTCCACGTCGGCCTCGCTCATGGGGGCGGCCGAGCGGGACAGCTGGGGGATCAGGCGCCCCATGGCCTCGTGGATCTCAGGCGTGGCGGCGGTGATAAGTTCGACGGTCATGTGTCTCCTAACGTTAGGTCCAATTGTAACGGTCCGAGGCCGGGGTGGGCCGTGCGATCGGAGCTACTTCCGCGCGCTCGAGGAGGAGGGCGACCTCGGCGTGGGTGGTGTGGGGGAACATGTCGAAGAGGCGGCCCTCGATGGGGCGAAGCGTAGGCATGACCGCCAGGTCCGTGGCCAGCGACGTGGGGTTGCACGAGGAGTAGATGACGCGGGGCGCGTCGCACTCGTTCAGGTAGGCGGCCAGGTCGGCTCCGATGCCTCGACGCGGAGGGTTCACGACGATCACGTCGGGCACGTCTTCCGGCGACTGGGCGCGCGCCCACGTGGTCGCGTCGTCCGCGATGAAGGTGGCAGCGCTGCGCGACAGGCCCGCGTGGCGCGCGGCGCTGATTGCCGAGGAGATCGCCCCCGAGGACACCTCGACGCCGGTGACGCGCGGGAATCCGGCGCGCGCGGCAGCGAGGGCGAAGCCCCCGACGCCGCAGTACATGTCCCACAGGCTCTCGGGAAGGCGCCCGTCGGCGAAGGGGCGCGAGGCCCACAGCGCGGCCTGCTCGTACAGGGCGGAGGCGACGTGCGCGTTCGTCTGCGCGAAGGAGCGGGGCCCCAGCTCGAGGCCCTCAACGCTGAGCGGCAGCGTGCGGGCGCGCGTCAGGATGATCTCGTCGGGGCCCTCGACGATGGCCTCGTGCGTGGGGTGGATGTTCGCGGTGACGACGTGGGCGGCCGGCACGAGGTCGCGCAGCAGCGGCAGTGCCGAGCGGATGTAGGAGACGCGATCGCGCGTGCGCAGGACGAAGCGAATCATGAGCCGCTCGCCTGCGCCCACGGTGATGAGGATGTTCTTGAGTTCCCCGCGCTTGGTGGGAACGTCGTAGGGGGTGAGGTTCAGGGAGCGGATGAAGCGCTTGAGGCCGGGCGTCGCGCGGTTGATCGCCGGGTGCTGGATGGGGCAGCCGGGCAGGTCGACGCCGCGGCGGCCGGGTCCGAGGATGCCGAGGGTGGGGCGGCGGCGGGTTCCTCCGACGACGAGCTTCGCGCTCGTGCGGAAGCCCTTCTCCGGGGACGAGGCCGGGGCCAGCCAGGCGATGTCGCCGGTTCCTGGGACGGGGGAGAGTGTGGCCGCGACGGCCTCGACCTTGCCGGCGAGCTGGCGCTCGTAGGGCTGGGGGAGGAGGGAGCAGGACCGGCAGGTTCCGGCGTCAAAGTGGTCGCAGCGCATCTGTTAAGTGTAAGTGTGGGCGGGGCGTACCGTCAGGTACGCCCCGCCCCCATCTGTGGTGGTTAAGCCCACGCGATGCTTAGGCCTTGGACAGGCGCGAGCGGCGGATGAACGCCGTGCCCGCTCCCGCGGCGATCAGCGCGGCTGCCGCAGCGAGCAGCGCGTTGGTACCGGTGCGGGCCAGGCCGCCCTTGCCGCCCTGCTCGGGTGTGGGGGCTGCCGAGGGCTGTGCGCTCGGAGCGGCGCTCGGCTCCGCAGAGGGAGCGGCGGGCGCGGTCACCGTCAGCGGCGCGGAGGCCGTGACTACCGGCGAAGCGGACTCGGCAACGACCGTGTGCTCGCCGGCCGGGGTGCTGGCCGGAACCGTCACCTCGGCGGTGAAGGCACCATTCTCGTCCGTCGTGACGGTGCCGACCTGGACAGGATCGGAGTGCAGTGTGAGGGTTACAGCGGACTCGGGGGCAAAGCCCATGCCCGTCACGGTGATGTTCTTGCCTGCCTCGATGGTCGACGGCTCGGCGGAGAGCGCGGGGGTCGAGAACTTCTCGGCCTTGACGGTGACCGACTTGACGGTCGTGCCCTTGCCGAAGCCCTTCAGCACGTACGCCGGGTTGTCGTAGGACAGGGTGACGCGCGCCGTGGCGTGCTGGCCGAGGGTGAAGGGACCGACGCCCGCCTTGAGGTCGGCAACGGTCAGGCCCTTCACCTCCTGGTCGCCCACGGTTACCTTGTACTTCGCGTAGGAGTCCGTGAAGCCCTCGGTGTCGAAGGAGACGGTCACGCCCGTGGCGACCTTGTCGCCCGAGGTGATGGACGCCGTGAAGCTGGTCTCGCCGGTCTTGGGGGTGGGGGCCTTGAACTTTTCGAGGCTGGAGGCGGGGATCGTGGTCGCCTGCTCGCCGATGGTGGTCAGGCCGGTGGGCACGTAGTTGGGCGTGCCGTTCGTGGTGACCGTGACGACGGGGAGGATCTCGTCGGGCTGTGCGGGCAGCGTGACGATGAGGTCATTGCCCTCGACCTTGTAGGTCAGAGCAACGTCGGAGCCGTCGAGCTTCACCGAGGCGATGTCGTTGGCGCCGGCGCCGCGCAGCGTGACCGTGCCGTCGGCGGACCACTTTTCGATGCCCAGGTAGATGTGAGAGTCATCGACCATGGTCTTGCCCCAGGTTTCGATGGGGAAGTGAGTCGGACGCGAGTTGTTGAGAATGCCGGGGTGAGCGCGGTTCCAGTCGCCGATGCCCTTGAGGACCGAGGCGTCCCACGGGTCGTAGGAACCGTCGAACTTCGGGCCGACGTTGAAGAGGAACTGGCCGCCGAGTGCCACCGTGGAGAACATGTTGCCCACGATCTCGGTCGTCTTCTTGTGGGCGCCGTCGGGCGCCTTACGCAGGGCAGTCGTGTTGTCGACTTGCTGGATGTGGTCCCAGTCTTCCTCGGTGTAGTCCGGGTAGCCGGTGTCCTTGTAGGTGGGAGCAGCGTCGTCCCAGTTGGCGTAGCCCCAGGTCTTGTGGAAGATCGAGACGGCCGACTCCCAGGGGCCCTGGGTCTGCTCGGACTGCATCTCGTTGTCCCAGCCGACCTCGAAGTCCGCTCGGTCGTTGCCCACGCGGGAGTTGATCATGATGTTCGGCTGGAGCTCGTGTGCCCACTCGCGTAGCTGGTCGGACTGGGCGGGGTTGGGCTTACCCATGTCGTACCAGAGCTCGGCGATCTCGCCGTACTTGCCGCCGAGGAGTTCCTTGAGCTGAGCATGGATGTAGTCCATGTAGCCATCTTCGTCCAGCGTGTTGTCGTTACGCCACGGGTTCTCCGGCTGCTTCTCCCAGTCGATGTTGGAGAAGTAGAGGCCGAACTTGATGCCGACCTGCTTGCAGGCCTGCGACAGCTCCAGGAGGGGGTCGCGGTGGGAGGGGGACTGCTTGGTGAAGTTGTAGTCGGTCGTGGCCGTGTCCCACATGGCGAAGCCGTCGTGGTGCTTGGAGGTGATGAGCAGCATCTTCATGCCGCTGTCCTTGGCCTGCTGACACCACGCGGTCGCGTCGAAGTTAGGGGCCTCGAAGGTCCGGGCGGTGGCCAGGTACTCGTCGCGCGGGATGCCCTGCAGCGGGATGCGGGAATCCCAGGTCTGCTGGTGGCCCCACGCCTTGATCTGCTCGGGGTAGCCGACCTCCTGCTTCTGGCCCTTGTACCAGCCTGCGTAGGAGGAGTAGACGCCCCAGTGGATGAACATGGCGTACTTCATGTCCTGCCACTGCGCGACCTTCGCCTCGCTGGAGGCGGGCACGGCTGCGGGGATCGCGTAGCGTGCGTCGTAGGTGGCCTGGGGGCCGGGGGTGCCGGACCGGGCGCCGTCGGCTGCTGGCGTGTCGGCCAAGGCGGGACCTGCCATTCCTAGTGTTAGTAGGCCGGCGAGGAGGCTGCCAGCCAGTCGGTTCGTGATGCGCATCAAGTCTCCATTGATTGACGGGGCTCTCGGTCGTTGAGAGCGTTACTAGTTTGCCAGAGGAGGGGTGTAGTACGCCACTTTCGAATTTTGCAAAATCTTACGACCGGCTTTCGTTCTACTTACGACTGTTTGACACTACGCAGGTTTTGGCATTGTGGTGCGACTGTTCACCTAGCCAGATCAGGATGGAATAATAGTCTGAAAAGAAAGTTGAGTACATCAGACTCAAGTTTGAGAGCTTCGGGTTGCGGAATATAAACCCTGCTCCTAAAGTTGAGTACATCAGACTCAAGGATGTGTCGGGAACTTCCCGGCACCGCCAAGACCACACAGACCAACGCAAGCCGCTCCGGCAGTGGAGACGGCCTAGCGAATGAAAGGACAACAACTATGGCACGTGCAGTCGGCATCGACCTCGGCACCACCAACTCCGCTATCGCCGTCCTCGAAGGCGGCGAGCCCACCATCATCCCGAACGCCGAAGGCGCTCGTACGACCCCCTCGGTCGTCGCCTTCTCCAAGACCGGCGAGGTCCTGGTTGGCGAGATCGCCAAGCGTCAGGCGGTTACCAACGTTGACCGCACCATCTCCTCCGTCAAGCGCCACATGGGCACCGACTGGACCACGGAGATCGACGGCAAGAAGTACACCGCGCAGGAAATCTCCGCGCGTATCCTCCAGAAGCTGAAGAGGGACGCCGAGGCCTACCTGGGCGAGCCCGTCACCGAGGCCGTCATTACGGTTCCCGCCTACTTCAACGACGCGCAGCGTCAGGCCACCAAGGACGCCGGTCAGATCGCCGGCCTCAAGGTCGAGCGCATCGTCAACGAGCCCACCGCCGCAGCCCTGGCCTACGGCCTCGAAAAGGGTAAGGAAGACGAGCTCATCCTGGTCTTCGACCTCGGTGGCGGCACGTTCGACGTGTCCCTCCTCGAGGTGGGCAAGGATGACGACGGCTTCTCCACCATTCAGGTGCGCGCCACCTCCGGTGACAACCACCTGGGCGGCGACGACTGGGATCAGCGCATCGTCAACTGGCTGATCGACCAGGTCAAGGCCAAGACCGGCGCCGACCTGTCCAAGGACGCGGTCGCTCTCCAGCGCCTGAAGGAAGCCGCCGAGCAGGCGAAGAAGGAGCTGTCCTCCGCGACCTCCACGAACATCTCGCTGCAGTACCTGTCCATGACCGCTGATGGCCCCATCCACCTGGATGAGACCCTCACGCGCGCCAAGTTCGAGGAACTGACCGCGGACCTGCTCGAGCGGACCAAGAAGCCTTTCCGTGACGTCATGGCCGAGGCCGGCGTGACCGTCTCCGAGATCGACCACGTCGTTCTCGTCGGCGGCTCCACCCGTATGCCCGCCGTCACCGAGGTCGTCAAGGAGCTGACCGGCGGCCGCGAGCCCAACAAGGGCGTCAACCCCGATGAGGTTGTCGCCGTGGGCGCCGCCCTGCAGGCCGGCGTCATCCAGGGTGACCGCAAGGACGTCCTGCTCATCGACGTGACCCCCCTGTCGCTCGGCATCGAGACCAAGGGTGGCGTCATGACGAAGCTCATCGATCGCAACACCGCGATTCCGACCAAGGCTTCGGAGATCTTCTCCACCGCCGAGGACGGCCAGCCTTCTGTGCTCATCCAGGTCTACCAGGGCGAGCGTGAGTTCGCCCGCGACAACAAGCTGCTCGGCACCTTCGAGCTGTCCGGCATCGCCCCGGCTCCCCGCGGCGTGCCGCAGATCGAGGTCACCTTCGACATCGACGCGAATGGCATCGTTCACGTCTCCGCGAAGGACCGCGGCACCGGCAAGGAGCAGTCGGTGACCATCACCGGCGGTTCCTCCCTGCCCAAGGAGGACATCGACCGCATGGTGCGCGAGGCCGAGGAGCACGCCGCTGAGGACAAGAAGCGCCGCGAAGAGGCCGACATCCGTAACCAGGCCGAGCAGGCCGTCTACTCGACGGAGAAGCTGCTCAAGGACGAGGCCGACAAGATTTCCGAGGAGACTCGCGAGGCCGTCCAGAAGGATGTCGACGCCGTTAAGGAAGCCCTCAAGGGTGACGACATCGAGGCTGTGAAGAGCGCGATGGCGACTCTGTCTGAGTCCGGCATGAAGATCGGTCAGGAGATCTACGCCAAGCAGCAGGCCGACGAGGCCGCCGCGCAGTCCGCTCCTGCCCAGGACGATGTCGTGGACGCCGAGATCGTTGACGAGGATGACAAGTGAGCACCGAAGAAACCAACGGTTTCTCGGCGCCCAATGAAGACGCCAACGTCGCCGGGGCCGACTCTGTCGAGTCGGCCCCGGCCGGCCAGGCGAACGATGGCGCCGCATCCGAGAAGCCGGTTGATGATATGAGCGCGTTTGAGGAGCAGGTTGAGGACTCTGATCTCGCCAAGGCCCTCGAGCGCATCGCCACCATCGAAGATCAGCTCGCGCGCGCCAACGCGGAGCTGTACAACCAGGGCCAGGAGTACGCCAACTACGTGCGTCGCTCCAAGGAGGCCATTCCCGGTCACAAGACCGCCGGTCAGGACGAGGTCATCGAGTCGCTCATCAGCGTGCTCGACGATATCGCGGCTGCCCGCGCGCACGGCGACCTGGAGGACGGTCCCTTCGCGTCGATCGCCACGAAGCTTGAGGAAACGCTCAAGACGCGCTTCGAGCTGGAGCGCTACGGCGCCGAGGGCGACGACTTCGATCCGGCCCTGCATGACGCCCTGATGGCGACGACCAGCGCGGACGTCGATCATCCCGTCATCGGGCAGGTCCTCACCAGCGGCTACCGCCGCGCAGATCGCGTGGTGCGCGCCGCGAAGGTGCTGGTGAACAACCCTGAATAACAGCAGCAACACGCTCGTGACTGAAAGTGAGGTGAAACGCGCGTGAGTGAACAAGAATGGTTCTCGAAGGACTTCTACAAGGTCCTGGGAGTCGATAAGAAGGCGGATAAGAAGGCCATTACGAAGGCCTACCGCAAGCTGGCGCGGCAGTGGCACCCGGATCAGAACCCGGGCGACAAGGCGGCCGAAGCCAAGTTCAAGGAAATTGGCGAGGCATACGCGGTCCTGTCTAACGATGAGGATCGCAAGCGCTACGACGCGATTCGCGCGATGGCTGGCGGTGGAGCTCGCTTCTCCGCCGGATCCGGCGGCGCCGGTGGCTTCGAAGATCTCTTCGGCGGCTTCAGCGGCGGCGGTTTTGGGGGCGGCGGCCACAACGTGCGCTTCCAGACCTCCGGTATGCCCGGTGGCGGCGCTGGTTTCGAGGACATCCTCTCTGGCCTCTTCGGCGGTAGCGGTGGCGCTCATGCGGGCGCGCGCTTCGGGGGCGACCCCTACGGCTCGCCCTTCGGCGCCGGCGGTCATGCCCAGCAGGCGGCACCGACCCCCAAAAAGGGTGGAACGGTGCGCGCGAAGCTGTCCATCTCCTTCCGTCAGGCCCTCAACGGTGCGACGCTGACCATCAAGGTTGGCGGCTCCCCGATCAAGGTCCGCATCCCTGCGGGTATCAAGGACGGGCAGAAGGTTCGCGTGAAGGGCCACGGCAAGCCCGGCGTCAACGGCGGTCCCACCGGCGACCTCGAGGTCGCCGTGACGGTCAAGCCGCACCCCGTGTACTCGCGCGAAGGAAACGACCTGGTTGTGACGCTGCCGGTGACCGTGTCCGAGGCCATTCTCGGCGCCGTCGTCGACGTGCCCATGATCGACGGCAACACGGCCACGGTGAAGGTGCCCGCAGGGTCCTCCTCGGGCACCGAGATTCGCGTGCGCGGCGGGGGAGTTAAGGCCTCCAAGGCGACCGGCGATCTCATCGCCCGCGTGGCCATCCGCGTCCCCGAGAAGCCGAGCCGCGAGCTGAAGAAACTCGCGAAGGAGCTGGCGGCGGCCGAGGGGGACCTCGACGTGCGCGCCTCCCTGGCCGAGGCCTCGGAGGAGTAAGCGATGGCGAGCACTGGAACGGACGACGCGGTGACGTTCGTCATCTCGGTTGCGGCCGAGCTGGCGGGCATGCATCCGCAGACCCTGCGCCAGTACGACCGACTCGGCCTGGTGATCCCCGCCCGCACCAAAGGGCGGGGTCGCCGCTATACGAAGCGCGACGTGCAGCGTCTGCGCGACGTGCAGCGGATGAGTCAGGAAGAGGGCATCAACCTCGCGGGGATTCGACGCATTCTCGAGCTCGAGCGCCGCGTCGAGGCCCTGGAGGAGGAGCGGGATGCCCTGCGTGATGCGGTCACGGCTGCTGAAGCCCGGCGCAATCGCGTATTCGCGGCATCCGCGGACGGTCAGGTCATGCCGTTACAGCGAGGCCAGCGACTGTGGGATCGGGCGTCGCGGCGTGCGAATGGATCCGGTGGCTCCCTCACCGTGTGGAATCCTCTGCGCGCGCTTGCGGCACTCGCAGCCGCCGAGGCCTCGGCGCGTTCGGAGCTTCCGGCGGCGCCACGTTCGAAGGCGCGCGACGTCATCGAAGGGACGATCATCTCCCAGCGGTAACGCGCATCGCTCTTGTCAGTAGGGCGCTGAGAACGCTGCAATGTTGCTCAGTGGCAGGACGCTGAGAACGCTGCAATGTTGCTCAGTGGCACGACGCTGAGAAGGCTGCAATGTTGCTCAGTGGCACGACACTGAGAACGCTGCATCGGTTCTCAGCAGCACGACGCTGAAACATAAAGGACTGCGGGACCCATCCAGTGGATGGGTCCCGCAGCATATTCGATCGAGAATCCGGGGGCACACAGGATTCCCGACCGAAGCCTGGAACAGGCGGCAGGCTTGCGCCCGCTGAACATAGTTTTACCAGGTCATGGCGGGTTTCGGTAGTCGATTTTTGGGGTGTTCGTCGCTTGGGGCAAACGTGCAGGGGGCGTAGGAAAAATGTGCGTCTGATTCGTAACTCTTTTTCTGAAATGTCCTCTGACCTGCAAGTTTATCGACGATGAGGTGTTTTCCTTGAAAATGCTGAAATCTTGGGCTGCTCGGGCAGTGCTGTCGGGAGGCTGAGCGGTCGAAATTAACCGCCGAGCAATATCGACGCCATCACACAGAAATGGCGTATGTAACGTCGGTATGCAATGCGTAACTATCTGTGACGGTCGGGGACACATCCGCGTGTCGCGCGAGGACAGCCACCCTCTCGGTGGTCCCCGGCCTCGTCCTGGTGGGGGAGGCCGATATGCGTCGGCGACGCGGCCAGCACCCCGCATGCGTTAACGTGGATACATGACGAATTCTTCGCATCACCTGTCGGTGCGCTCTCGCCTGGCTACGGTTGCTGGCGGGGCTGCCCGCTTCGCGTCCCGAGCCCTTGGGCGCGGTTCTGGCGGCATGATCGGTGGCGAGGTCGCGCTGCGTATCTCCCCGAAGCTCCTCAAGGAGTTGGCCGCCCCTTGTTCATCCGTGATCGTCACCGGCACGAACGGCAAGTCGACGACGACGCGCATGGTGCGTGCGGCGCTCGAAAGCGCTGGTCGTGTTGCCTCGAACATCAACGGCGACAACATGACGTCGGGCGTCCTCACGGCTCTCATGCAGGGCAAGGGTGCGACGCGTGCCGCCCTCGAAGTCGACGAGATGCACGTGCCCGCCGTTGCGGCCGACGTGGATCCGGCTGTCTTCGTCTACCTCAACCTCTCGCGCGACCAGCTTGATCGTGTCGGGGAGATCGGAACGGTGGAGCGTCGCCTGCGCGAGGGGGCCTCGGCTCATCCGGACGCCATCGTCGTCGCAAACTGCGATGACCCCCTCATCGTCTCGGCCGCCGCCGACAATCCGACCGTTGTGTGGGTTGCAGCCGGTGGAGGATGGGGGGGCGACTCTGCCGCGTATCCGCGCGGTGGGCGCGTCGTCCGCTCCGGTGACGACTGGCACCTGATCCCCGCATTCGAGGGGGAGGAACTGCCGGAACTGACGAGCCGTCCGCAGCCTCAGTGGTGGCTCGAGGACGTTGAGCTCTCCCCCGAAGGCCCGCGCGCGACGCTGCGCGGACCGGACGGCATCAGCGTCCCCCTCAATCTGTTGCTTCCCGGGCGCGCGAACCTCGGCAACGCAGCGCAGGCGGTCGCCGCAGCCGTCGCCATGGGTATCGACCCGGCTGTCGCGGCAGCCGCCGTCAGCGGCGTCACCGAGGTCGCCGGGCGCTACTCCGTGCACGACGTCAACGGGCGCCGTGCCCGTCTGATGCTGGCGAAGAATCCGGCTGGATGGCAGGAAGCCATGACGATGATCGACCCGCGTGTCGACCAGGTCGTCATCGGCGTCAACGGTCAGGTTCCCGACGGCCAGGACCTCTCCTGGCTGTGGGACGTCGATTTCTCCGCCGTGAAACGGGAGGGGCGTCGCGTCGTCGCCTGCGGTGAGCGCGGCGCCGACCTTGCTGTGCGCCTCGAATACGCGGGCGTGCACTGCGACCTCGCCCCGCTGCCCATGGATGCCTTGGCGCTTTGCGAGCCGGGCCGCGTCGAGATGCTCCTCAACTACACGGCCATGCGCGACTTCAAGGTCCTGCTCGATCGAA
>ERZ772766.1896-NODE-1896-length-10799-cov-3.004095_pt1 | contig 10799 bp, 10 predicted proteins | sample MGYA00511379_ERZ772766 | MGnify/ENA primary metagenome ERZ772766 (study PRJEB29015, sample SAMEA2737895) | human oral metagenome | biome: human oral; feature: human-associated habitat; material: dental | place: China | collected 2116 ...
AACAAAAAATCTCATAGTTATTAAAACTGCACTGTCTCTTAATTCATTTACAAAAATATTTATGTTATGGTCATCTGTTTTAAGTATTCTCTCATCAGATTCAAGTATTTTCATAAAAATATTTTTAACAAAATTTATGTCAGAATCATATCAAATTCAAATACTTACATCTAACCTTCTGATTTCTTCTTTTGAAAAATTTATCATTGTTCAGTTACTTATTTGAGAGTTTGGAACAATTAGAGTTTTTCTATCTGGAGTTAGAATAATTGTATGAAAAATACGAATACTTTTTACAGTTCATTCATTTCATCAAATTGAAATATAATCTCAAATTTTATAAAGCTTAAATGTAAGAATAATTATTCCTCAAGCAAAGTTTTGTAAAGTTCCTGAAAGAGACATACCAACTGCAACTCAGGCTGCTGTAAACAAAGCTACAAATGAAGTAGTTTGGAAACCAAGCATAGAAGCAGCACTAAGAAAAACAGATATTTTTAAAACAATAGAGATAAAACTCAAGGAAAAAGCTTTGATCATAGGATCAAGTTTTGCTTTTTCCATTGATTTTTTTATCACATTATTTAAAAGTCAAATTATTTTGAACCCTATCCATAAAGCTAAAATTGCTCAAAGTAGTCTTGGAAAAAAATCTTTTGTATACTCTATAAGTACATTTAAATATTTTTCAGAAGTACTTACAAAACTGTTTATTGAATCATTTAATAATCAACTACCTGTCGTTTTTTCAGTTATTCAAGTCATATTTTTAAAAATAAGTTAGTAAGCATCACACTTAAACTCTCCGAAACAAACTTTTTTTTCTACATCAGTGTGTTCTTGAAGTAATTCAGAAACAGTTACAAATTCATATCATTGCTTTTTAAGCTCTTTTATAAGAGAATCAATTGTATCAACAGATGGTTGGTGAATATCATGAAAAAGAATTATAGAACCTGGTTGAACTTGTTTTAGTGCAGTAGAAAGATTTTTCTTTACATTTCTATTTTTCCAGTCTAAGCTATCTACATTCCACATAACAATTGTTTTTTTAGCCATATTATCAATTTTTTTGTTATGGCTTCCATAAGGAGGTCTAAGTAGAGTTGGCTTTATTCAAATAATTTTTTGTATTTCTTCATCAGTTGATTCTATTTGTTTTTTTATTTTTGCTTCAGATAAATTTAGCAAGTTTGGGTGATCCCAAGTATGACTTCAGATCTCATGTCATTCATCATGTTCTCTTTTTATTATTTCAGGAAAAAATGATGCATTTTTTCAAAGTACGAAGAAAGTTGCTTTTACGTTATTTTCTTTTAAAATATCTAATAATTGAGGAGTTGTTTTTTTACTTGGACCGTCATCAAAAGTCAAAGCTATGTATTTCTTTCAATCTTTTCTAGCTGTTTTTTCTTTTTGAGTTCAAGTTTTTGTTTCTATTTTTGCTGCATTTACTTCATTTTTTCAAGAGTTTGATTCGTCATTTTTTAGATTTGATTGTTTTGCTTCTTGTTCTTGCTTCTTCTCTAATTCTTTTTTTATTTCAGGAAAAATTTCTGGATTTAAATATTCTTTTAATTCACTGAAATAAAATTCTACTTCTAAAATTCCACTAGAATAAGGTCAAACTGTATATTGTTCAAATAAAAATACTATTTTTTCAGAATCAAAGTAAAATTTCATATCATTTAAATAATTTTTTACTACAGATTTTAAAGCTTCTTGATCCTCAAAAACTCATTCAATAGTTTTTACTTTGTTTAAAAGCTTCTGCTCAAAAATATTTTTTGTTTGTTCTGTAAACTTAAAAAAGTCATTTTGATTTATTTCTTTTCACTTTTCATCTATGTAAAATATTTTTATAATGTTTTCTGGATGACCTCTTGAAATCATTTTTCAAACATTGTAAACTATGCTATTTATTCACTTATCTTTATATTTATTAAATGAATAATACAATTCTGGAGTTATATCTTTTAATCAGTTCTTTTTATTTTCTTCAATTTCTTTATTTGCGTCATTTATGAGCTTTTCTCACCATTCTTTTATAGTTTTATCTATTGTTGATCCTTCATAAATAGGATAATCAAAGTGGAAATTTAGTTTATCTGTAGTTAGTTTCTCACCAGAAGTAACATTTCAGATATGTTCTAAATCTGTATTTTTTTGAGGATCATTTGCTCAACTAATTGAACAAGATACTATAAAAATAGTAGTTAAAATAAACAATATACATTTTTTCATATTTTTTGAAAGTCATTTTAAATTATAAAATATTTTTATTTTTTAGAATAAATAAATTCTCAAGAGATTGTATTTCTAAAATTATCATCAGATTCATAAGTTTTTCAATCTTTTATTCTGAAATAAGCTCCATTTATAAATAGCTTTGCTTTTATTTTATTTCATTCTAATTCAAAAATTAGAGGTTTTTCTAGTTTTTCCTTTATACTTCATATCTCTCAATACTCTTTAATTATCTTTTCTATTATATTTGTAAAGTCTAAAATATCAATATTTTCTCAATTTTCATAAACATAAATTTTTTTCTCTTTGAAATTTAGATAAATATAATTTTTACTAGTTTTTTCTTTATAAGTAGGTATTTGTGAGTAATGATACTCATATCATTTTATTTCTTTTCTTTCATCTATATTTGGGAAATAAATATTTAAGACATCAAAATTTCCATTTTTGTCAATGTAAGAATATTCATAATACGAACTATCTAAGTAATCATGCAAATTATAAGCATAATTTTCTTTTATTTTTCATTCTAATTTCAAATCTTTTATTAGCTTTTCACAGTTATGCCAATTACAAATGTATCTGATTCTATTTTCTATTTCTCTTCTTTTTTCTAAAATTTCTTTATTTTTGCCTTTTTCTTTATCATTAAAAGGAATAATTTCTCCATTTTCCTTCAAAATTCAAACAAATTTTAAGTCTTTTTTTAATTCTTCTGTTTGTAAACCTTCAGGAAGTTTATAAACTGACCAAGGTCAAATTGAAATCACTGTTGAAAAGCTAAATAAGCTAAAAACTATAAAAGCTAAATATTTTCTTTTTGAGAAAATAAAATAAATAGTTATAAAAAGAAGCCAAAAACCAAAAAGCAAAACAAAATATCTATTTACAGTCAAGTTGTACTGATTTATTCTTAAAAATATTGAATAAAAAAGCATAAAGATCTGAGGCAAAACTACAAAAGGAAAATATTTTCTAAAAATTTTTATTAAATGGATTTTTTCTTCATAAATATATGATAAAATATAAGTAAAATATCAAAAAGTTGAAAAAATTATCACAAGCCAAGAAATCTCTCCTCTAGGCCAATTTGAAAAATCAATCAAAACTTTTGCACTATAAACATAAAGAATAACAAAATACGCAAAAATAAAAGGAATTAAAACATATTTTATCAAAAATAAAGAAAAATGATTTTCATTATAATTTCCTTTCTCAAAGCTTTCTTTTTGAGGAATACTATTTAATCAGATAGCTGAAGCAATAAGTGAAAATGCAATACTAAAAGCATATCAATAAGCTCTTCATCAAATATTAGCTTTAAACAGTACATCAATCGTAAAAAGTCAAATTGAAGTTAAAATAAAAATTATTCATCATATCAAAATTGCAGTTGAAAGACTGTATAAAATAGCTGAAAAATAAGCATAATAATTTTCTTGATTTTTTTTAATTTCTTCTTTTTTATTAAATATTTTTTTTACGTAAGGTGCAAAAAATATAAAACAAATCGCACAAATAAAACTTATCATAAAAAATATGTGATTTTCAAAATTACTAGGATTTGCTTCAAAATACAAGTAAAACATAAATCACAGTATAATTGCAACAAGTTGTAAAACAGTATTTCTAACTTTACTTAGACCATAAGATTCTCAAAAGATGTAAGTTCAAACACTTATAAAAAAAGTTAAAAATAAAGAAATATTTATTCTTGCAAGCTCTGTTGTCTCTTTTGAAATAGATTCTGTCTCTAAATAAATTATATAAATTGATAAAAATGTAATTACAATTGAAAGTAGCATTGATAAAGTAAACCTAGACAAAATATTTTCTAAGCTTTTGCGAACATTTTCTGCTTTAAATATTGATAAAAAATTATTCATAAGTATAATATAAGAAATTAAGTTACAAATATAATAAAAGTTAAGTTAAAATTTACTTGAAATTATTAAATATTTTTGGAAAAAATGAGTAAAATTTTGGTTGTAGAAGATAATAAAAATTTGAGAGAAAATATTATTTTTTTGCTTAAAAAAAACAATTTTCTTTGAGAATGAGCTTTTTGTTGAGAAGAAGCTCTTTCTAAACTTTGAAATTCAAATTATGATTTGATTATTTTGGATATAAATATGCCAATTATGAATGGAAAAGAATTTTTGGTTAAAATAAGATCAAATTGAAAAAATATTCCAGTTATAGTTTTGACTTCAAATTCTATGCTTGATGATAAATTAGAGCTTTTTGATTTGTGAGCTGATGATTATATGACAAAACCTTTTGAAATAGAGGAACTTATCGCAAGAATAAAATCAATTTTAAAAAGGTGAAACAATAAAATTGAAAACATAAAACAAATTTGAAATATTTCTATAAATTTTGATTCAAAAAAGATACTTTTAAATTGAGAAGAACAAATTTTTACTTATAAACAATATTTAATAATTGAACTTTTGGCAAAAAATCTTTGATATCCTCAAAACAAAGTAAAAATTATGGAATATGTTTGGTGAGAAAGTGAAGAAAATCTTGAGTTTGATAGTACAACTTTAGAATCTCACATTTATTCTATTAGAAAAAAACTTGGGAAAAATTTTATAAAAACTATAAAGTGAATTTGATACATAATTGAATAAAAATATGAAGAGAGAACAAATTCTTGCTTTAAAAGCTACATTTTTTATTGTTATTGCTATAATTATTTCTTGTTTTTCATTATTTTTTTGAATTTTGTGAGATAATTCTATTTTTGATTTTTTTAAAGATATTTTTTATTGAATTTTTTCAAATAAATTAACTACTTTAAGTGCTTTTTTATCTATTTTGATTATTTCTTTTATAATTTATTTGATAGTTTATTATTTTTGAAAAAAACATTTTGAGAAAATTGATAATTATAATAAAAATTTGAAGGATTATAACCACTATCTTGCCCATGAACTAAAAACTCCAATTTCAGTTATTTTTTCAAATTTAGAAGTTTTAAAATATTGATTTGATGAGAAAATTGTTAAAAAAAGCCAAGAGGAGTTAAAAAATATGATAAATATAATTGATGTTTTGCTTAGTTTTTCGGAATCTTTAAACATCTCTGAAAGAGATGATATAAATCTAGAAAATTTTTTAAAATCTTATATAAATTCTTATTTTTCTGATCAAAAAAATAATATTTTTATAGAAAATAGAGAATTTAATTTTTATATCGAAACGAATGAAATATTGTTTAAAAGAATAGTTAGGAATTTGATTGAAAATGCCTTAAAATATTCAAAAGATAAAAAATTATTTATAAAAATAGAAAACAAAAAAATCATTTTTGAAAACAAAATCGAAAAAGATTATACAGAAGAAGAAATACAAAAACTTATTTCTAAAGGATATAGAAGCGAAAAAATCAAAAATTGATATTGACTTTGACTTTCTTTGATTAAGGAAATACTTAGATTTTTATGATACCATTGTCAAATTTATTCAAAAGAAAATAAATTTTTTGTAGAAATAGATTTTTGAGAAAAGCTAGAAAGTTAGAATTTCTAGCTTTTTATAAATTTTGTAAATATTTTGTCTCTTCATCATTTAAATATCTCCATTCTCAAACTTTTAAATTTCATAGTTTTAGCTCTCAAATCTCGATTCTTTCAAGTTCCAAAACTTTGTTATTTACAGCTTCAAGCATTTTTTTTATTTGGTGAAATTTCCCTTCACTTATAGAAATCTCTATTTTTTTACTTTCTAAAAGCTTTACTTTTGCTTTTTTTGTTCTGTAATTTTCGTCAATTATTACTCACTTTTCTAGTTTATCTATTTCTTTTTGGTTTATTTCAGATTCCAGAGTTGCTATATATTTTTTAAAAATATTTTTTTTCGGTGAAATAAGTTTATGAATTATTTTTCAATTATTTGTAAACAAAACAAGTCCAGTTGTGTCTTTATCAAGCCTTCAAACGATTTCTAAAAGTTCTGAATACGGGCAATCAAAAATATTTTCATAAATACTTAATGCTCAAGCTTCTTCAACTCTAGAGCAAACAAAATCTTTTGGTTTATTTAAAATCAAAAAAATATCTTCTTTATATTCTATTTCTTCATCAAAGAACTTTATTTTGTCTCAAAATTTTATTTTTTGATCCTCTTTTAAAACTATTTGTCCATTTAAAAAAATATTTTCTGATTTTATTACTTTTTTGCAATCTTTTCTGCTAATTAAACCTAAATTTGCTAGATATTTATCTATTCTCATATTTTTAAAATTAAAATTTGACTAATTTGTTATTTTTGCTACATTATACTTACTTTTAATTTTAATAAAAATAAAAATGAAATCAACTATAAGTAGAATTTTACAAGAAATAGAAAATAAGAGAAAAGAATTAGCTGAAGAATATGAAAGAATAAAGAAAAAATACAATTTTGAATACATAAAATGAAAAATAACTTTTTCAAAAGAACAGAAGCTTGAAAATAAAAAGAAAAAAAGATCATTTTGGCAAACAACTAAATCTACAACTTTTAGAGAATATCTTTCTATTCCTTTTATCTATTCTATGATGATTCCAGCTGTGATTTTAGATTTATTTTTGTTTATGTACCAACAAACTGCTATGAGACTTTATCGTATCCCGTTGGTGAAAAGGTCTGATTATATCACTCTTGAAAGAAAACATCTTGATTATTTAAACTGGGTTGAAAAGTTGAATTGTATTTATTGTTCTTATGTAAATTGACTTTTTGCTTATGCTGTGGAAATAGCTTGAAGAACAGAAAAATATTGGTGTCCGATAAAACATGCAAAGAAAATGAATTCATCTCATAATTGGGAAAAATATTTTGCTGATTATGGTGATGCTGATTGATTTAAAGAAGTTTTTAGGAAAAATCAAGAATTTTATCAAGACGAGAAAGAAATTAAATAAATTTTACTTTTAAATTATTTTTATGATCTCATTTTTTAGAACATTTTTGATTGCAGATTTTGACTGAACAGGGAAAACTAGAGGAAATTTGCTTTCTTATTCTTTGATGATGATTTTTTCTATTTTTTGTCTTGCATCAGTTATTTTTTGAATATGATTTGTTTTGCAAATACTTCAAGTTCATTATTGTATAGCTTGAGAATACTGCTTTGCCTCTGAAAAAGATCTTTGAATAAAAATAGAAATTTTTAAACATATACTTTTTATAATGATTATTTGCTTTATGTTTAGGTTAAACACAGCAATAATCCAGAGATTCTCACTTTTAGATTACTCGTGAATTTTTTGAAAAATATTTTTTCTAGTTTTAACTTTTATAAAACTTTTGATTTTAGCTTTTATTTTGTTTTATTCTTGGAATTTATACTGATTTTTTACTTGAGAAATTTATTATTATTTTTCGGATATAGAAAGCCAAGCTAAAAATATGTTTTGATTAGTTTTTATCTTGTATATTGTGTTTATTGCAGAGATATTTTTATTTTTGCTGTGACTTGTTTTACCAAAGTTAAAAAAGAAGCAATAGCGTCTTTTTTTTTTAAATTCAAAAAAATTTTTTACTGTTTTCAAAAATCTTTTCACTTATATATTCTAAATCTTGATTTTTCAGCTTTGCAATCTCTTCTATAACATATCTTGTAAAAATTGGTTCATTTTCTTCTTTTCAACGAAATGGCATTGGAGTGAGATAAGGACTATCTGTTTCTGCTAAAATATTTTCCAAAGGAATATCTTTGGCAGTTTCTTTGATTTCAATAGCATTTTTAAAGGTTAAAATTCCTGAAAAACTTATCATTGCATTTGGTGAAAACTCTAAAACTTTTTTTGCAAAATCTAGATTTTCGCTAAAACAATGAAAAACAAAATTTTTAAAATTTTCTTCTTTTAAAATCTCAAAAATATCATTTTTTGCATCACGATTATGTATAACAATCGGTAAATTTAGTTCTTTTGCTAAATTTATTTGTGCTTTGAAAAAAAGTTTTTGTTTTTGTTTTATTTCATTTTTAAAAGCATTTTTATCAATAATTTGTCCTTCCTCAAAAAACTTATTTGCATCTATTTCTAGCCAATAATAATCAAGTCAGATTTCTCAAATTGCAACTATTTTTTCAGGATTTTGCTTATAAATATTTTTTAGTTTTAAGATTGCGTTTCCTAGATTTAGATTTTTTATGTCACAAGGATGGATTCAAATTGCAACAAAAATCTTTTCATTTGTCTTTGCTATTTCTAGCGCTTCTAAACTATTTTCTAAATCAGTTCAAATTATTATCAAAGCTTCTCAAGAGTTTTCAAAAAAGTTTTTTAAAATGTCTGAAATATCTTTTTTGCTGTTTAAATATGGATGACAATGTGTATCAATTATTTTCATTTTACAGATTTTAAAAATAAAAAAAGAATAAGCTATTTATAAGCTTATTCCTGAAGTTGTCAAGTTAAAAATATTTTCTTGTTTATCTATAAAATTTGCATTTGTTAGATTTATTGCTGTGAAAGCTATATTTTCTTTTTTCTGGATTTTTATTTCCGCTAAAATACTATTTTTTTCAATATTTTCAACATTTGCATTTATAATCACTGTTTCGATTCCACTCCACTTTTCTCAAATTATTTGAGTTTCTCAAATTGTAGAATTTACTTCTAAGTTTTCTATGCTAGAGTTATCATAAACAAGAGAAAAAGAGATACTTTGTAAATCTGAAATTTCTTTACTATTTTTTAAAAATAGTTTTCAGTTTTGCTCTTCTATATAAATATCTGCTTTTTTATCTTCAGTCTGCTGTTCTAAATTACTTTGTGAATCCAACACAGAAGTTTTCAAATTTTGTCAAAAATTCATTGACTCAAAAATCAAAAGGTTTAAAGCAAATGCAACAACAAAGGCTCAAACTATGAAATAAGTATTTTTTACAAATTTTTTATTTTGATATTTTTTTAGGAAATCTATCATTTTTTGTTTTTAAAAAGTATTTTTTATAAATAAATTTTAGCACTTTTTAAAAATTTTTGCAAATATTTATATTTTTTGTTATTTTCTAGTCAATTTATATAAATTTAAATTTTAAAAATTGACTTTTATAAAATATTACTTATAATTTAATTACATTTTTAAAAGAGAGGTAAAAAATGAAAAAGAAGATTAGATTGATTAGCCCTGATGGAAAGCCTATTTATCATAGAATTTTCTATGGTAATAATAGGTTTGGAATTCTGCATACATCCCCAAAAACGGGGATAGCAGAAATTCCGTTATCTGAGCTTGAAAAAGGGAAAGATGTTATACTAACAATTGGGGGGCAATGCTTCTCCTATCCTTTTGAAGAGTTTATTAAAAAGGGAACTCTAGTGATTATCTATCATAGAAAAGGGATAGTCTACGATTTTAATAAATAAATAACATTTTTAAAGAGCTTGCAATTGTAAGCTCTTTTTTTTAAATTATTCAATGATTTTTTAAAACTTCTATTTGTGCTTTGTTTAGATCCTTTTGTAGCTCAGAAATATCAAAATTTGCTAAATTTTCAACAGTTCAATATTTTTTCAAAATTTTTTTTCTAGTTTTTGGTCAGAATCAAGGTAAACTTTCTAAAATATTTTTTTTCATTGATTTTATTCTACTATCTCTGTTAAAAGTAATGGCAAATCTGTGAGCTTCATCTCTTATTTTTTGAATCATTTTTAGTTCTTGATCCGTTTTTTTCAAAACAAATTTTTTAAATTCTCAATCTCTAAACAAAAACAATTCTTCTTCTTTTTTTGCAATAGAAACAAATTGTATCTGGTTTAATATTTCTAAATTTTGTCATTCTAAGCTTGATTCAGAATCTTTTTTGAACTTTTCTAAAATTTCCAAAACACTTCCAAGTTGCCCTTTTCAACCATCAATAATTATCAAATCAGGGATTTCTCAAGTATGCAAAATCTCTTTTAATCTCCTTGTTATCACTTCTCTCATCGAATCAAAGTCGTTTATTTTTTGATCAGCAAGAGTTTTTATTCTATATTTTTTATATTTATTTGGAGCAGTTTTTCAGTTTTCAATCACACTTCTAGAGGCAACAGTATGCGTTCCAGAGAGATGACTGATATCATTACATTCAAAAATTATATTTTTGTTTTTTTGTTCATATCATAAAATATTTAATAAATTTATCATATTTTGCTTTGTAAAACCTTTTGTTGATAAGCTTGAAATATATTTTTTGTAAGCAAATTCATAAATATTTTTATAACAGAGATTTAAAATATCTTTTTTAGCTCAGATTTTTGGTACTTCTATATGAATTTTATTTTTTACAAATTCACTAAAATTTATCTCTTTTGGTAAAATAAAATCTGGAATTTTGGCTTCGTTCTCTAAATAATCAGTAAGTAAATTATTTTCAATAAAAAAATTTATTATTTCGTCTAAATTTTCCTCTAAATTGTTTTCTATTTCAAAATTTTGCATTCAAATTATTTTACTGCTCCTGATTTTTATAATTCAAATAAATACTTTCTCATATTTCTCTAAAAAGTTTATTACATCATAATCTCCGTTAATATGCTCACGAGCAAGCTGATTAACTTCGAGAG
>ERZ772766.1899-NODE-1899-length-10773-cov-2.790726_pt1 | contig 10773 bp, 13 predicted proteins | sample MGYA00511379_ERZ772766 | MGnify/ENA primary metagenome ERZ772766 (study PRJEB29015, sample SAMEA2737895) | human oral metagenome | biome: human oral; feature: human-associated habitat; material: dental | place: China | collected 2116 ...
AATTATGGGATATAATTATCTAGTTGTATCAAGTGGGGAATCCGTTGAACAACAAAGACTCTTAGAAGACCTTAAGAGCAGCAAAAGAGGCGGATTATGTAACTATCTCTTTATAGATGAGTATTTCAAAGAGTTAGGAATTGATAAGCCTCAGAATGCTATTGAGGAAAATGCTTACAGGAAAGAATTACTTAGTTTAATAAGATCTGCTGATTCAATAGCAGTAGATTTAAGAAACACTAATTCCGATGTAGCATTTATCCTAGGTTCTTTCTGTGCATTAAACCGAAGATATAATTCTCTTTCAAAGGATATCATAATCCTAGATGGTAAGGAGAAAGATATCAATGAGTTTAATGATCTAGTTGTAAGATTTATGGGTGCATTAGATTACACCTCCTCTTCTGATAACTATGATCTATACTTTATCTCAAGTGTAGAATCAGCGATAGAAGCGGTTAAAAACCATTCAAATGACAAAGCTAAATTCTTATTCTGTCTAGATGAAGATGAGTTTGAAGATAATTTCATTCTAGGGTTCATTACAGCCTTAGTTCCAGAAGATAACACAATTGGTTATACTTCTAAGAGAACAAGACCAAAATCAATCCTACGTAAATTAGCTTTTACTAATATTTATAATCACAGACCAACAAGAGAAGAGCTGGATTACGAACTTCCAAAAATAGTCAAGAAGAATTACAAGAATTGGGACAAAATAGACTAACAACGAACAACAAACAAGTATTATTGAATTTTAAATTAATTAACAATGGAAAATAATTTCGATTTAGACGGATTTTTTAACGAATTACAAAAGGATGAAGAAAAGAAAGTAACTCAGAAGAGCAATGACAGAATCACAAAGATTTATTCTCGATTTGCTGGAGATCAAGGAACAGTGTATTTCTTACCTTTCAATAACTTAGCTGGCTCACCAATGGTTTCCTTGGAAAGCGTATTGACTTCAAAGCTAACTATTGATGAAAAGGATTACTCTGTTAAGATTCTTCCAAAAGAGTTCCTATCAATCGTTCCTGGAAGCCCAGAAGATATTCTTTATGGAGAACTAGTTTCTCTACACAAGAACCTCTTCGATAAGAAAGGAACAAACTACGGTCTGGCTAAATTCGAAAAAGTATACTTAATGTATGCTTGGGTATTGTGTCATTATGATAACAGCTCAAATGTTATCAGGGAAAAACTTCCTGCTCTTCTAGTAATGTCTAACAGAAAGTTCAAGGAAGCATTCTCTTTGGCAACAAAGCAAATGGTTGGAAACCTTAAGAGTTTAAATTGGACTAAAGATTTCTACTCAAGAGAGTCAGATAGAAAGAACTTGGTTAAAGTTGCTTTCAAACTATCAGGAAATGAGTACAACTTCTCCTACAACCATGAGCCTATTAATTACCTTCATCATGGTATGACTGACGGTAAAGATATTGTTACTGTAGATAAATCTATCATTGACACTTACTTTACTGACCCAGTTAATGACTACATGGGTTGTGATAAGATTGAAGAGCGTTTCCGTTATGACTTCTTTATTAAGGTTAAGGCTGCAATGCAAGAAGAACTTAATAAGTTGAATGGAATAACTTTACAATCCGCTGCTAAGATTGGTAATGCACCTGCTCAGCCATTTCAATCTCAACCTTTAGCTACAGGTCAGGCCCCAGTGAAGAATGGACAAAGCTTCCAGACTTTTACACAGATGCCCCCTCAAGCACAGCCACCACAACAACCTCAACAGCCTCAGCAACAACAAGCTATATTTGGAGACAACCAAATAACACCAAGTGAGGATAGCGGTTTACCTTTTTAATAAATAAATTATGTATGATTATACTGTAGTTGATGGACAGTATATTCTTACAAGAAACTTTCATCTGGTAAAATCAGTTGAACCTCTGACAAAGGGAGGGCTAATTAAGTCCTTCCTTTTGTCTTTGTGGAAACTGTGTAAAGATGTTCCTACAAATAACCTAGTGGTTGTTTGGGACAAGACTCCTTATCATAGAGAGGAAATTCTGAAGGACTATAAAGGAAACAGAATGTACTCAACAGCAGAAGATTTAGAAAAGGAGGATATTACAGATGAAGAAAGAGAGAAAATCAAGAAGGATATAGGAGAATTTCAACTAAAGACTGATGTCAAGTATTTTTTAGTAAATAACTCAAATAAGTTAGGATATAATTCCTTAATTTTTAAGGGATATGAAGCGGATGACTTAGCTTTCATGTGTGCAAGGGAGTTGCCCGGGAAGATTTGTTTAGCTTCTACAGACTCAGATTGGAAATATTTGATTACAGAGAACTCTGACCATTACAATCTAAGAGGAGTAAAAACAACTTTTAAAGAAGTAGTGGAAAAAGAGTCTGGAGATGTTGAAATATTTTTACATAAGAGTATCTTTGATTCTTTGTATGGCTCTCATAATTTCTTGAAGAATGTATCTACCACAGCAGGTACAAGAAAGAGAAAACTAAAACCAGAAGCTATTATATCTTTGATGCAATCAGGAGATTACAGCTTCACAACGGATAAAGATTTGTTTCTTTTACAATTCAAGTCATTTGATATAAAAAGTTTTCCAGATTACGAAGAAATTCAGAATAAGATTAAAGGATTAACACCTGTTGATTTAGAAAATGACGGAGAGTGAGTTCTCACAAATGACAATTAATTATTTTTTTGACTTAGACTTTTATTATTTCAATCAATTTTTAGAAACATTAAGAAAAAGAAAATAAATAATGAACGAAGGAAAAGATTTTCTAATTAGATTTCCAGGGAGTGGGAAATTCTATTGTAACACCTATGAAGTATTTTTTAAGCAGCTATTTGAAGATGTGTCACGTTTAGGGTATGGTTCGCCATATTCTGTGTATTACAAAGATAAAGGGCTTTATTCATCTAAATTTAAGAATCGTAAGATTGTTAAGATAGAACCTGCCAAGAAAACACCATTCGCATTTGTGAATGATGAGGTTATCTATATAGTAATTGGAAAAACTGTATTAAAAATTACAAAAGATAATGATAAAGTTATTTACCTCAATGAAGTTCCCGCTGGAGTGGATTCTTCTATGGGATATCTTTTAAATGATCACGAGGTTAAATTTTTTAAATCAATTCTGAATGAGCTTAAGTAATGTAGAAAACAAAATGGCAGTAATTGGTCAGCTTAGATATCTGAGGGACCAAATTCTTGGCATATTAGACTCTGAGGAAGTTGGTCTTATTGAACTAATCAATCTTCAGTATCTTACAAGTGACTTGGTAAATAACATCGCAAAGGAAGGTTTACCTTATGAGGAATATCAGGATATGGAATCACTACCAGAAGATGTGAAAGCAGAACTTCTTGACGGTGAAGAAAGTCCTGAAGATAAGAAATTTGAGGTAAATACTTTCTTGGGAATAAGCACTCTAGACTTGGACAATTATCAGCTCCAATTTGAAGAGGACGGAACAATAAAAGTATACAAATTTGAGGAACGTATTTAGTGCACTCTTAGTAATTGTCATAATATTATTGCTTGCCACTCATTTTCATCAAAGAAAACTCCATAAAGAAGATTTAAAGATGATTGAGACTATTCAAGATTCTGTAAGTCATTGGAAAGATGAGTATGGTAAGGAACATGCAAAGACTAAAGTTGTAGAATCTCAGAACCTAGACTTGTTTACTAAACTAGAATCTAGTAATGAAACAGTAAAGGAACTTCAAAAACTAGTAAAGGAATCTAAGAAGAAGAAAAATCTTGAAGTAGCTACCGTCATTAAGACAGTTACTAGGATAGACACCTTGATAGTTCGAGATAAAGATTCATCTGATTTTAGAATTAAAGACAAATACTTGGATTTTGTAGCCAAGGTAAAAGGAGATAGCCTTGATACAAAAGTAGAATTACCTAGCTACCTAAAGCTAACTCATAGATATGAAAGGAAGAACATTTTCTCCAAGAAATATCTAGTAGTAGATGCTGTTGAGGAGAATCCTCATATAAAGGTAGAAGATGTAAGATCAATAAGAGTACCAATCAAACAAAAAAGATGGCATGTAGGACCTTATGTAGGTGTGAGCCATAAGTTTGAGGTAGTACTTGGAGTAGGTCTTACCTATAGCATTTTAAGTTTTTAGCAACTTACACAATTCATTCATAATTCTGTTAGGGGAGGTTGAGATAATCTTCCCTAACTTTTTTAAATTCAATTAATTATGACTTATTTAGAAAATTGGCAAAACATTAGTAGGTCAATGACTGAAATTCTAAATGAGGAACCTTACTGTGTTATTTATGACCGTAAGGATCACAGAGGAGTTTTAATAGATGAAATTTTGGAGGATTTCAAAACATCAAATCTATCTTGGAATAAAAGAATAGAATCTTTATCTGATTTGTGGAGTCTTATTGGAGAAAGAGATTCTGTCCTATTAAGAACGCCTACCAATCATTTAGAGTATTCAACTTTTCTATCAGAACCTCTGGTACTCAACAAGTTTATTATAGTTGGAGTTAATATACTAGAAGTTGATTCTGAGGAATTAGAAACAACCCTACATCAAATACAAGTTTATTTAAAATAATTTAATAATGGATTTAACTGAAGTAAAATCAACAAGAAAACGAGGAGTAGACAAAGAATTATTGTTAAGCCTCCTAGGAAAAAAGCATCAAGTAGTATTAGAAGAAGATGACAAAGGTCTAAAGGAATTTTGTCCTTCTTTCTGTGTAGTTGGAGAAGATGATTACATAGGATTGTCTTACTTGAATGGTAAAGTAACTATTAAACGAATAGGTAAGAATGATAACCGGCCTAAGAGAAAAAAGTCAAGTAGAGTTCCTAGTAAAAAGAGTAAAGGAAACTAAGAGTGGAGTAATGATATTAACACATTTACCCAATGCATTTGCAGGAGAGCCAGTAGATAGCTCAGGGTGTGATGTAATGACAGCTTCAGAAGAATTAATTAATGATTTACTAGAACAAGCACCTTGTGTATTGAAATCTGGAGAAGGCAATTATATAGTCTACCCTTGTGTTGCAGGATGTGCTGTAGAAGTTTCTAGACTTAAACACTATATTTAATTATGAAAGTATTAGTTACCTCCGACATTCACATAGACGATTATAAGCTATACAATGTTGAAGATAAATCACGACTAAAACAGTATTATATTCTTCTTGAGAAAATTCTCAGTTTGAAGAATCAATTAGGAGCTACTCAGATAGTATTGGCAGGGGATATTACAAACAAACCTGTAAATCCTCCCTATATTAACAAAGTTCTAATGGATTTCCTTCAAGGATTATCTGACAATTTTGACAAGGTACATATAATATTAGGTCAGCACGATTCATGGCAGAAAACAACAGGGGCAGAAGTTAGCTCTCTTGTTACTTTGCTATCAAATTGGAAGCCAAATATTAATTATGCTCATGATCAGTATATCCAATTTGGGACTAGAACAGCCTACTTCTCTGACTTCTCATTTAAAGATACTGTAATAACCCCACATAGGCACGTAGATGCCTTTTTTAGCCACGTTACTCTTCCAGTTGGAATGGTTAAGCCTCAAGAGCTAGATGAGTCAAATTTTGAGCTAGGAATGTTTGGAGATATTCATGACCATATCAAAGTTGGAAAGTCATACTCAATAGGTACTCCTGTTCAGGTAGGAAGAACCGAGACTAAGACTCATACTATAGGGGTTTGGGATACAGATACAAATACCTTTGAAAGGATTCCTATCAATGGGGATAATAGGCTTCCATATATTAGACCAGCAACTAATAGGGAGTCAGCAGGACCTAACAAAGAATTGAATACTTATTTCTACTTTAAGGATACAACTTTAAAAGAGTTGAAACAAGAGGAAATTAAAGTAGACAATGAGTTGAATATAACAGAACTCATAAATGAGGCAATAAAGACTTACAAGTTAGAAGATTTACACTCTCAGGTAGTTGCAATGACAAATTACTCACCAGTAGATTTTTCATTTACTCCGATAGAGTTAGAAATTAAGAACTTGAGGTCTTGTACTTACTTTCACTATGAATTTAGAGAAGGTATAACTTATGTCCACGGTGCTGTCGGATCCGGAAAGTCGACCATCATCAATAGTATTATTGACATACTTTTAGGTAAGAGTATGAAAGATAGAGTTACTATTGGTGAGAAGGAAGGATTTATGGCATTAACCTTCAGTTACTCTGGGAGAACTTACAAAATTGTTCGTAACTCTCATTCAACAGACCAATTCTTTATTGATGGAGTTGAAACTTCAGCTGGTGCAGTAAGAGCAATTGAGCAAGAGATAAAAGAAACACTTCCTTTCATTGAGTATTCTGATTCATTTTTCTTCGGAGCTAATCAACAAGAGATTCTTGGAGAATTAAAGCCTAAAAGAAGGGTAGAGTTGCTTAGTAAATTCTATCAACTAGACTTAGCAGAAGAGTATTATAACAACGGAATTATATTACAATCCAATCTAGCTAATGAAACTAAGCAAAAGAATCAAGAAATAGAAGGTTTAAAGACTAAAATATCTCTACTAGAAAGCCAAATAGATAATTCATTGAATGATTTCAACGTAGAAGAAGCAGAAGGTAAAGTAAATACCTTGAGAAACATCTTAAATGACTACGTTGCTAATCAAAAACTCAAATCAGACTTACAAACACTTCAAATGTCTAAGCAAAACACACTGCAACAGATAGCAGACTTAGAAAATTTGAAGCCAAGAATAGAATCTTTAGAGCAAGAACTCGTGAAACTAAGAGAGAAAGCTCCTGAGATGATGGACTTGAAGAAAAAGTATGATGAGTTTTATTCTGAAAAATCTAAATTAGATTGGCAACTGCAAACAAGTAAAGAAGGTTCATTAACAAAGACTTGCCCAACATGTAAGAGACCCTTTGATAATGAGCATAAAGAAGAGCATTTAGCCAAGATAAAAGAGTTAGAAGAAAGACTGAGTCAGTTAGTGGCTCCAGATATCCAAATCTATAACAATTGGGAAAGAGAGGGAGTAGCTAAGAAAACTGAATTGGCAGGACTTCAGACTCAGTACAAAAAGATTGAAGTATTAAAAACCAACTTAATTAGTACAGACGATGCAATTTCTAAAATTCGTATTCAAGAGATTGATGGTGTTGACCCTCAGCTTATTTCAACTAGTATAAGCGACTTGCTTGTACAGATAGACAGGTATAAACGTAACAAGGCGTCCTTAAATCAGATTGAAACCCTATATAGTGAATTGCGAATAAAAGAGAGTTCACTTTCTGATATTGCAACACAACTTGAACGTTGGGAGACTTATGTTTCCTTGCTAAAATTTGATGGAGCTGTGGTTACTGGATTGCTTGAGAAGCTCACAGAGAAGATGAGTAATGAGACTTTCAAATTCAAGACATTGTCTTATAGAAAGAATGGAAAGTCTATACCAGACCTATCTGTGATGTTCAACAATTCGGGACACTGGATTCCTTATGAAGACTGCTCTACTGGTCAGAGATGTCTTTGTGATACCTATTTCATATCTAAGTTGATAACCTATTCAGGAATGGTTATGTTTGATGAGTTCTTCTCTAACTTAGATGACCAGAGTCTAGACCCATTATTTGAGATAATCAGGTCAATAAAGAGTAAGTATATTATTATCTGTTCTCACTCAAATAATGTTATAGACATAGACAATAGAATAAGTGTTTCCTTAGATGATAAGGGACACTCAACATACATAGTTACTTAAGACTTGCAAAAGATATTGGGTGTAATTATAAGTCATTGCTGTTGGAGGTAACTATATAACCCGGAAAGACGTAATATTAAACTTTATCAAAAACATAATCCTAAGAAGTAAGTATTCTGTCATTAACGTGTACACTATTTTGTATTACTTTTTGTGGTTAGCAGTTTGTTCAGTGCTGCTAGGTTTGATTAACTGAAAAGTGATTGAGCCAACTTCGTTAGAGGGAAACTGAGAAGGAACATTTCATTGATTAGGATGATGTTTATTAAGTAAAATATTACAAATTCCAAAACCCTAAAACAAAAGGAACTCACGAAGAGTGAGTTAAGAAACAAACTAAATTATATTTTTATTTAATGGTTTTAGTTAATCTAACGGATGTTTTCCGTAATTTTTATTTTGATGGCACCATTGTAGATATCCCACCTAAAGGAGAGTCAGTAGACATTATTCTCACTGAAGAGAATATTCGTGCTATCATATTGGCATCTAAGCCAACTGACGTCAAATTTAAGATAACTGCTCAGGGAGTAGATGATGTTGCACTAGCACGCCTAGGAGCTGATACAGCATTTATCTATCGAGGGGAGTTAGATAAAGAAAAGGAGTCCTCAAAAGAAGATGAGGAAAAATCAAAAACTAACAAAAAGAAAAACTAGACTATGGCATTTAAGCTTTCAAACAAATCTGAAAAAACAACTTTCGTTATCTCTGTAAATGGTGGAGCACTTTGGGAATTTGAACCTTCCATTTGGCGTACTGTAGATTTCCTTTCTGACCGTGAATGGGAAGCTATTACTCCATATCTTGGAACATCATTGGTTCACACCAGTGCTGATCCTAAACGTACACTTGGTCTTTCTACTTCAGAAGCTACTGACTTCAAAGCAGAAAACGACTATGACAAAGTTAGTGAAACAGAGACTCCATCTAAGGGAGAACTCGCTTCAGGAAAAACTCTTGAAGAGACTTGGGAACTTACTAAAGCAACTTTGAAGGTTCAAAATGACAAAGTTAAAGTAGGTGCTAAGGTTACTCCAACTGTTGAGGATCTTAAAGGATTCAAGATAGTAAATGGAGCTCGTAAAGGTGCTGAAGCAGAGTTCAAGCAAGGTTACAAAATCGAACGTCTAAGCTCTGACAGTGATAAAGTTAAGACCAATGAGAAGACTATGACTATTGAAGGTGTGACTGCTGGTACTGGAGTTAAAGTAAAAGCTGTAATCGTTGCTACTGGTAACGACAAAGGTAAAGTTGAAGCTGAAGCAACAATCGCTGTTGAAGCTTAGTAATTTAAACTTAACTTATGTATAAACACACTGTAGAGGTTTATACCCTTATTAAAGAAGGCGTAGAGATTGATGATCTACGCCTTACCTTGATAGGGGAATTAAGAGGGATTCGAGAGAATCTCCAAAGAGAAGAAAAGCCTGATGTAGAAAAAGTCAGAAGTCTGGACTTGTCTTTATATAATTTAACAGACAGATCATTAGATGAGTCTGTCAATATTCCTCTTTATGAGAATCTTCATAAACACATTTATATAGGTAAGTGTATTTATGAAAAATCTAGGGATTTAGAACCAGTTGAATTTGACAAGCCTTGCCGAAGATTTGATATTCTATCAGAATGGGAAGGTCTTGGAGAGAACGAAATTGTAAAACTAACCCCTTATGGTTTCTCAAGTAATAACAGCTGATTTAAAAGAATTAGCTGCAACAGGAAAGTTGAATAGTAGTGAGGAATTCTACATAGTATGCTGTCCAGAGTGCCATAAAGAAAAAGGAAAAGGTTATCACAAAACAAAACTCTATATCTCATCAGACTTTGAATGGGGATTTTGCCAGAGATGTAAAACATTATTTAAAAAGGAGATTGACTTTGAAAACGACTTAGAAGCTTCTCCTTTAAAATCTAAAATGTATGTATGTAATGTTTTGAAGGACATTCAGGTCTATACCTCAATGAAAAAATATGAGGAAGCTAGCCCTGTGATGGATGAGAAGGCTGAAAATTACCTAAAGAAACGAAACCCTGAGCTGATTCAGTTCTGGGATAAATTCGGAATGAGGTGTGATGATGAAGGTGTCTATATTAAATACCCAGGGTATAATTATTATATTCGGGCTAATTACGATAGGAGGTTCTTGAAGTATTATCTTCCACCAACTCCAGAGAAGCCAACTTTTAATATAGAGAGAGACCCTAAAAGATGGATTGTTTGTGAAGGAGTGTTTGATGCATTAGCATTGACATTGCTAAATGACACAGATTCCATAATGGCAGTTACAGGTTCAACGATGACAACTCCACAACTAAATCATTTCAGAAAACTATTACCACGGGAGGTATACATTTTCTTAGATGATACACGATTATCAAATGATTTAAAGAAGAGTTTGTCGAAGAATTTAGGAACAGCGATGGTAGATATAATTGAGTCAGACGGAACTGACCCAGAGGAATACTACTTAAAAACAAGAAAATAAAAGGTGGCGGGAGATAAACTATAGGGTTTATATATCCCGCCATTCTTTCTTTTGTAATTCAACAGAAGGGAAGGATTAATACACACTTGATTAAGAATGACGAATGAAGATAAGATCTCAGGAAAGAGGAAAGAGATCACAGCGAACAATTTGGTTTATTCATTGTTCAACCCATACCTATATAATGAGGCCAGAGTTAATATAGACCTATTTGAGTCTATAATGCTGAGGAATAATTATGTGAAGGGTTCTAAAATGATGAACCTTATTAAGATAATCAAAGAAAATGAGTTTGTTGATATAACACCTCACTTGATATATAATGAGTTTCCTAATTACACAGACAACGAAAAAGCTGCTATTTGGGAAGATATTCAGGAGTATCAAGCTCTCTCTAAAGACGACTTAAAGAGATATAGAGATAATTACAAGAGAACTTGTATTAATGAGGTTATTAACATAGCTAACTCTTTTGTAGACCCAATTGCTAAAATGGAGTATCTGAAAGAAAAAGGTT